>WNFS01007365.1_pt1 | contig 10419 bp, 9 predicted proteins | sample 5400141 | NCBI WGS metagenome assembly WNFS01 (sample SAMN13153358, study PRJNA577476) | soil metagenome | isolation source: 60 cm saprolite under Madrone tree | place: USA:California | collected 2016-06-14
GGCCTGCTGGTCGCTAGAGACCCGTTGCGACCAGTACGCAATCAGGTTCGACGGAGACAGTCCGATAACTCCTGGCGCTGAGGCCTGATCGCGGCTAAACGCCACATTCGACGCAATCGTGGCCGGCTGCGACCAGCGCCCGCCCCGCCAAATCGATAGGCGCATGGTCGCTTTGCGATCCTCCAGCGGCTCCAGCCAGCTTAGAACGGCGCTCTTATCTGGAGGTGCCGTGACTCGGGGCGAAATGCTCCCCGTGAGCGCTGGAGATGACATTTCGCGCCATTTTCCGGCTTCCAGTGACGCGCTTCTTCCTGAACTGCACGCGATGGATCCCCCCGCCACGCTGCCGGCGAGCACGGCGGTTCCGAATGCACCGGAATTTTGCAGCAATTGCCTACGCGTAAGTTGCTTGCGCTTCATAGCAAGACTCTCCTTTTTCCTTATGTGCGCGCACCACGGCGCGCAGCTCGGGGCCTATTGACTCGCAGTTGCGGAACGAATCCTTCGCCTGCGTTCACTCGCCTAACGCTTGCCTTGGTTTTATCGGCTTCTGGAGAGAGTCAACTTCGCGGCGGCTCGAAAGGAGTAGGTGCAAAGCCTGTGGGGGCCAAGTCCGAGTGCTTCCGCAATTTCTCGTCGCGGAGCTGTGGTCCGCCCTTAAAATCCGTCTCGAGCAGAATGGCAGGCGGCACCGCCGCAATGACGCCGTGATCCTCGCGAGGATTGGACGGCGCGATGCACATCGCCAAGTGCGGGGCAGGCCCGCGGTGGCAAAACATGCCTTCCTCGGCTGACCCTGACGAGGAAGGCGCCGCCGTCGTGGAATGCGATTTCTGTGGCCGGCAGCACATGCCGTCGCATTTTGACCCAGCGTGAAGCGACCTAGCCAGCAAAGCGAGCGGCGTAGCTGCGAGCATCCATGCAAGCAGCAAAGCCCGGCCACGAATTAGCGCGTGAAGAACCATTTCATAACCTTAGACGCGGCTTGGGGGATTTTTATTCCTGAGGTCGCGGTACTGGGACTCGCTCAGGATGTTCACGCTGCCGACGTATTTGCGCGGTTGGTAGCCCGGACGGGAGTCGAACCCGTAATCTTCACCTTGAGAGGGTGACGAGTTAACCGATTACTCTACCGGGCCACTTCAAAACAGTTTACCGTGCCGTCGATTTTTCAGCAATCTGCGTAACAATGTCCCTTTGTATTATCCCACCTTCAGAAGCACTGCTTTCACATCGTCGGTCGTCTTGATGTTATAACCTTCGAAGATCTCCTCTGTCTCGTGGCCGATGATCTTCATTGCGACGCCACCATTCTCGGCATGAAAAATTCCAGGAACTGATCCGAACTCGAACGCAAGCAAACCTGTGCGTTCGGCGCTCCCGTTTCGACGCGTGTATAACCCTGATCATCGACGCGCAGCCTGATCGGCTCTGTCGGGCACAGCTCCGGATGGCTCGCATAGGCCACCACGACGGCGTCGAACAGTGTAGGAGTTTGCGTCGTGCCGCGGGCCCACTGCGTGTAGAGCACAAGCAGTGCATCCGCCAGGGGCGTTCCAGCCTTGAAAATTTCTGCTCGCTCTAATTCCTGCAGTTTGATCTGCGTGGAATCGAGCGGCATGACGTACAGAGGAACCCCGGAGGTGAAAACCTTCCGCGCGGCCTGAATGTCACAGAGGATATTCCACTCAGGATCGGGCCCGTGGGTCTTGCCGTAGTTGAATTGACTGTACCCGCGATAAACCGACCCGCCCATGAGGACGACCCGTTTCAGCTTTCGGAATGTCGCCGCGTCGCGGTCAATCGCCGCGCCCAGATTCGTTTCCGGGCCAATGGCAATCAAAGTGATCTCGCCAGGGTACCGTCGTATTTGCTCCACAAGGAAATCCACGGCATTCGGATAGTTCTGGTCCGAGGGTCCGCCTTCTGCGTAAGCGGCCTGGCTCAGCGTATCCAGTTTGCCCGGCGGATGCTTTGTAATACCCATCGTGACAGGAATGTCTGTCCGGCCGGTTTCCTTCAGAAGGCGGCTCAGCAAGCGAGCCCGCAGATGCGTGTCGCCCCAGGCGCTGGAAATCCCTAGAACCTGGAACTCAGGACTATGCAGAGCGAGTCCAACCGCGAAGGCGTCATCGATATCGTTGCGAAGAACTCCAGAGTATGCAAACAGTGAACGCTGCGGCAGCAAATCGCACGTTAGCTCCTCGATTCCGTCAACTCCGCCACTGCCCTGTGTACCTGACAAAGAACCTCTCGCGCTGGCGTTCACTCACTCGCGTCCGCAAAAACTACTGCGTATGCGAACGGATGAGAGTAACATCCGTGCACCACAAAACACACGGAGGATCGAATGCCACTCGCCATTTCAAAATCCCTTCGCTCGCTCGCGGTGCCCCTGCTCGCGGCTATTGCTGGCCTCGCATTCCCGGTGTCGAGCGCTCCCCAAGCGCAAACCACCGCGTCACAGCAGCAAAACGCCGGCGACAAGCCCTACGTCATCGAGTACTACTACAAAGCCAAATGGGGTCACGCCGAAGAATTCATCGCCCTTTTCAAGAAAAACCACTATCCGGTCCTGAAAAAAGAAATCGAGCTGGGCCGCATTCTCAAAGTCTTCGCGCAAGTGCCTCGCTACCACGCCACGGAAGACGGCCGCTGGGATTTTCGCACCACCATCGTCTTCAAGAACGCCCAAATCGCCAACGACAATTTTGACTCCGCTCCCCTGCTAAGGCAGCTCTTCCCCGACCAGGACTCCTACAAGAAAGAGGAGCAGCGCCGCTTCGAAATCCTCGACGCCCACTGGGACGTGCCCATCAAGGACTTCGACCTCGACGCCCGCTGATCCACCCGCCCAACAGCAACAGACGCCGTGCAACGTTGCGGCTCCTGCAAGCGTCGTACAATACTCGCCTGGAGCGACCATGGCCGATTACACCGAAGAGCACGCCCGCGCTGGCATCGACGCAAAACTCCCTCCGCTCGAGACCTGGCCCAACCAGTTCCCCGGCTACATCATCACCACGAAATACCCGGAGTATTCCTCCGTCTGCCCCAAGACGGGCCTCCCCGATTACGGCACCATCACCATCCAATATATGCCCCGCAAAGATTGCATCGAGTTGAAAGCCCTGAAAATGTATCTGCTCGCCTATCGCGACCTCGGCATCTTCTACGAGAACGCCGTTAACAAAATCCTGCGCGACATCGTCGCCGCCGTCGAGCCCGAATGGTGCGTCGTTCGCGGCGAGTTCACTCCCCGCGGCGGTCTCACCACCTCTGTTTTCTCTCGCTGGCCGGCGCCCAACCCGCGCAGCAAGGTATCATCCGCCCGGCGTGGCAAACAGGGTCGCGGCAGCTAGCCCGATATGGACACACACGCATGTTGTCAGGGATAATTTGAGATTACACGCACACTTGGGATCGACCTTTCAGGAGGCTGAATGAGCATTTCGCCAAACGTACCTAGCCCGCAGGAGTCCTATAATTACGAAGGCACCGCCGGCACTCCTCGCTGGATCGCTGTCGTATTTATTGTTCTGTTTCTCGCGTTGGCCGGACTCGGCTACGCCGGCTATTCCGCGCAATCTCGCCTGGAGGCCAGTCTCGGCAAGTCGCAGGATCAGAACAAGCTGCTCACCGCCGAACTCGATCAGGCCAACTCCCGCCTGGCCGACCTCAAGGGCCACATCGATGTCACCGAGCAGAAGATGCACATGACGCAAGCGGAGCTCGCCAACGCGCGCAGCCGTTCAGAATCCTTCCGTAAGGAACAATTGGCCGAAGACCAGAAGCTCGTCGATCAGTTCAACGCCGCGCAGCAGGAAAACAATCAGAAGATTAACGCCGTAGCCACCGAAGTCGGCGGCGCCAAGAAAGACATTGAAGCCACTCGCTCCGATCTCGAAACCACCAAGGGCCGCCTCGAACGTGCCAACGGCGACATGGGCGTCATGAGCGGCCTCATCGCGCACAATCGCGACGACCTCGAAGAGCTCAAGCGTCGCGGCGACCGCAACTACTACGAATTCAAAATCACCAGAAGCAAGAGCGCGCAGAAAGTCGGTCCCGTTCAAATCACCTTGAACAAGGTCGACCCGAAAAAATCCAAGTACACGGTGACCGTCTTCGTCGACGACCGCTCCATCGAAAAGAAAGACAAGACCGCTGGCGAGCCCGTGCAGTTTTACGTGCGCGGCGGTTCGCGCATGCCGCCCTTCGAATTCGTCGTCTTCGAAGTCGGCAAGAACCAAATCACCGGCTATCTCTCGACACCCAAGGACGCCGGCGCTCCAGCCGCTGCTCCGGCAGCCTCGGCCACCAAGCCGTCATAGCACGACTACCGCAAACATTCACGAAGCCCTGTTCTGCGTTCTGGAAACCACCCGCACGACAGGGCTTCTGTCTTTCCCTGCACAACGCTAGCATTTAGGTGTCCGCATTTTCGGTCGAGACTCGCCGGAGAGCTCCATGAAGACCATGCGCCCGCAAATCTTCGCATTCCTCATTTTTGTCTTTGCGCTGCTTTCTTCCGACCGCGCCTGGGCGCAAGCTCCCCTCGAGCCCGCTCAGATGCCCGCGCGCACTTTGTTCTACGTCATTTGGCGCGGCACGCCCGCCGGGGATGCGAGAAAATCCAATTCCCTGCTCGCCCTGTGGGATGACCCCGGCCTCGCGCCCATGCGCGCCGCCGCTTTGCAAAACATGCAGAGCAGCTCGGCCAAAGATCCTTCCAAGCCGCAGCTCTCCCGCGAAGAAATCGAGCAAACCTCTTCCCTCCTCGAAAATTCCTTCGTGCTCGGCTATCTTCGCAAGCCGGAGACGAAGGCAGCAGCCGCAAAATCCACCGACCGTCCCTGGAACGGCATGTTTTTCGTGTACGACCGCACCGGCAAGGAGCTCCTGCTCGCCAAGACGATTCTGCGCTTCCGCTCGCAGGAAAAAGAGCCGCCGCAAATTTCTTCCATCACCGTAGCCGGCGCTCCGGCGCTGAAAATCGCGCGAAAAGAGGACGTCAGCTACTGGACCGAGCGCGGCAAATACGCCGTAGGCTCCGCGGACCTCACCGTGTTCGAGGAAATTCTCGCCCGCCTCGACTCCAAATCCTCCACTTCCTCCCTCGCGCAAACCGCAGCCTACCAGGAAGCCGAGCCGCTTCTCCATGGCGGCGTGCTGGAATTTTTCCTCCGCGTTCCGCAGCTAAGGGATTTCGCGCCAGACACACCCGCCAACTCTCCCGTCAAAATCGAGCCGATGCTGAACGCCCTCAAGCTTGAGTCCATCCATTCTCTTTCCGGCCATCTCACTCTCGAAGGCCCGAGAGCCCGCGTGCAAGGCGCCATGCTCGGCGACGTCGCCCCCGGCACGCTCTTCGACCTCTGGAGCCCCGGCCAGCAAACTCCCGCCTCTCTGGCGTTCGTTTCACCCGACGTCGTCTCTTACAGCGAAACGCAATTCAATCTTTCCGCCTTCTACGATTTGTTGAAGCGCGCCTTACGCGTGGCGGTACCGCAACAGCAGCAAGGCGGCGTCGAAATGATGGAAGGCTTGGCCGCTACCCGCATTGGCATGCCCGTCCCAGACGCCCTGGCCCTGTTCAGCGGAGAATTCGCTTCCCTCCAGAACAATCCCGCGATGGATCCGCAGAAAGCGGTCTATTACGTCAGCATTCGCAACAAACCAGACACCCTGAAACTCCTCCGCACCATCTTCAGCGACCAGCTAGGCTCCGAGCGCAATGAAGGTGACGCGACATTCGTCAAAATCTCCCTCGGAGGCGGGCAAAGCAGCAGCGGTGTCGCGCAGTGGAATTTCTATCATCTTGCCGTGACGCCCACCTTCCTGGTCGCCTCCAGCCGAAGCGAGACCCTCCGCGAATTTCTCGCCAAGCGTTCACCCGCAGATGCCCCCGCGCAAGCAACGCTGCCGCCCACATTCCAGTCTGCCCGCGCGCAATTTCCCGCTACGGTCGGCGGCCTCGCTTTTGTTAATTTGCAGAAAATTGACTACCAAGCCCTGAAAACGCGCTGGATTGAACAAGCCAGGAAAGCCTCGGCCGCCTCCGCAAGAAAAGGTTCCGCCGACGCTCCGCAACCTCCGCCTGGCGAAGCCGAATGGCTGCTCAACATTGATCCCGAAGTCTTCGTTCGTCATCTCCATTTTCTCGCCGGCGCCTCCTGGAAAGATTCCAAAGGCATCCACTTCGACGAATGGCTCGAATAACAGTGGGACAGCCATTTCTGGCTGTCCTCTTCGTCCTGCTCCTGGCGGCACCGCCGTCCGCCGCTCAACCTCAAGAATCCACCGCTCCCATCCGCGTCACCGTAAACCGCGTCAACATCGGTGTCACTGTCACCGACAGCACCGGCCGCTTCATCGAAGGCCTTCGCCGCGAAGACTTCCAAATCTTCGACAACGGCATCGAGCAACCCATCACCGACTTCCTCCCCATCGAAGAGCCCGCCTACCTTCTCCTCCTCATCGAGTCGGGCCCCGCCGTCTACTTCCTCGGCCAGGGCCACTTTCGCGCTGCCGACACCCTGCTCACCAGCATCTCCCCTACCGATCGCGTGGCCGTCGCAGCGTACTCCAACGCTCCCCGGCTCATTCTCGGTTTCACGCCCAACAAAGCTGCCGCCCGCCATGCCCTTCAAAATCTCAATTTCAGCCTGGGCTTCGCCGAACTCAATCTTTCTGCCAGCGTAGCCGCCATGCTCGACTGGATGGCGCCGCTGCCCGGAAAGAAGACCATCGTCCTGCTCTCCACCGGCTTCGACACCTCGCCGCCGGAAAATTGGCAAATCATCCAGCAAAAATTGCAAACCTCCGACGTGCGCATCCTCGCCGTTTCCCTCTCCGGTGATTTCCGCAAACCCGTCAAAGGCAAGAAACGAGTTTCGCCGAACCCCGCCGACCGGGATTTGGTCAACGAGGGCTTTCATAAAGCAGACGAATCCCTGCAGCAACTGTCCGCAGCCACAGGCGGCCGCGTCTATTTCCCCCAAAACTCCGACGAATTCAATCGCGCCTACGCCGAAATCGCCCAGCTAATCCGCCACGAATACAGCCTGGCCTTCGCCCCGCCCGCCGCCGACGGCCAGCTCCACTCCCTCAAAGTCAAAACAAGAAACTCTTCATATCAGGTAGACCACCGCCAAGCCTACCTCGCCCCATCGCCGAACTGACGCCACCACAAAACTGTAGCGGCGCAATACTCCCCATCAGATACACTCACCCCGTGCACCATGCAGACCAGGCACCGGCGCGTCGCCCAGCAGGCTGGCTCGCGTCAGCGCTTTTATTTGGGATACCGGCCTTGACCTTCGCCTTCCTGTTTCACTGGGCTGGCCCGAGTCTGTTGCGGCAGATGAGTTCATGGTGGCTCATTTTCCATCTGCTGCTGATTCTGCCTCTTGCACTCATGTTGGTTGCCTCGCTTGTTGGCGCAACCATTGACGCCCGCTCCACATCTTGGAAGGCGCTCACGCAACGGTTACGCCTCTCAGCTCCAAACGCAGCTGCTTGGATCTGGGGAGCTGCACTCTCGGGCTTCATGTATGGAGGTAATTGGGAAGACCTGTTTGCCGTTGCGGCATCCTGGCTTGCCCTTTGGAAAGAGAACAATCGCAAAGTCTGGCTATTCGCCGCAACGCTGATAGCCACAATGCTCAAGCGGAGTGCGGGCTGCCTTCGACCGACCCTGCAGACCGTCCAATTCTTCGATGCTTCTGGGTTCTACCACGAGTTTTTCGATCGTTTCGGTCCGAAGGATTTCATGGGCATTCCCTTGCATGGGGCCTGGTGGATTCTCTTCTACTATGCTTTCGTGATCCTAGTGTTCAACATCGGCGGAGAGGAACTGTGGTGGCGGGGTTATGTGCTGCCCCGCCAGCAACTCGCGTTCGGAAGAGTCACGTGGGTTATCCACGGGAGTCTCTGGTCGGTATTTCACTTGTTTATGCAGCCGACTCTGTGGGACACAGTGCGTATGGCAGTTACCGGTGTCGCGCTCGCGTTTGTTGCGCAACGCACTCAAAGCACATGGCCCGGAATCGTGGGCCATGCCTTCGGAAACCTGGCCTTCTTTCTAAGCTTGGTTAATGGCGTGGTCTCGCCTTGATGGTTCTCGTAATTACTCAAACCCCTTCATCATCTGTGCCATCTTGCTCAACCGCTCATTCACCTTCGCAAACACCGTCCCGGTCTGAAAACTCCCATCCCCGTTGCAGCATCCCGCCGTCATCCCCGTCAAAACCTCAATTCCCTCTTCCACCTTCGCCACCGGCCAAATGTGAAACTTCCCCGCCGCCACCGCCTCCAGCAAATCGTCCCGCAACATCAAATCCTCGACGTTCGACGCCGGAATCATCACCCCCTGCGTCCCGCTCAATCCCTTAATCCGGCACACATCGAAAAATCCCTCAATCTTCTCGTTCACGCCGCCAATGGCCTGAATATCTCCCTGCTGGTTCATCGACCCGGTCACCGCAATGTCCTGCCGCAATGGCAACTCCGCCAGCGCCGAAATCAGCGCGTAAATCTCCGTCGAGCTCGCGCTATCTCCATCCACTCCCGAATACGATTGCTCGAAGCAAATGCTCGCCGCCAGCGACAACGGCTTGTCCTGCGCGAACCGGCTCCGCAAATATCCGGAAATAATGTGTACGCCCTTGTCGTGAAACCGCCCGCTCAAATTCGATTCCCGCTCGATATTGATGACCCCCAATTTCCCCAGCGCCGCCGTCGCAGTAATCCGCACCGGCTTGCCAAACGCGTAGCCGCCAATCTCCAGCACGCTCAGCCCATTCACCTGTCCGATGCGTTTCCCCTCCAAATCCACAAGCAGCGTCCCTTCTTCGATCATTTCCCGGATGCGCGTCTCGATCAGGTTGTGCCGTTCCATCTTCGCGGAAAGCGCCAAGCGCACATGCGCCGCGCGCACCACGTTTTCGCCAGCCGCAGCCGCCGCGTAATGCGCCTCCCGCGCCAAATCCGCAATGTCCACGAACCGCGCAGTCACCTTGTTTCGCCGCCCCGCCTGCCGCACGCCGTACTCCAGAATCGCCGCAAACGCTCCGCGGTCCAGCGGCGAAAGCCCCTCTTTCTCGCACAGCGCGCGCAATCGCCCCGCGTATTCCGCGATCACGCCGTCGCTCATGTGCATCTCTTCGTCAAACTCCACGCGCACCTTGAAAATCTTCCGGAAATCCTCCTCATACTCGTACAGCAGCTCGTACAGTTGCCGGTCCCCAATCAAAATCACCTTCACATTGATTTCCACCGCTTCCGGCTTCAGCGCGCTCCCCCCAAACGGATAAAACATTTCCAGCGGCTGAATCTCCAGCCGATTGTGATTCAGCGTGCGTTTCAGCGCCCGCCAAACGCCTACCTCCGACAGCGCCTCCAGTGAATACATGATCAAAAATCCGCCGTCCGCCCGCAGCAGCGACCCGCCGCGCAAGTCCATGAAGTCGCTCGTCCAGCCACCCCGCGTGTCGTACGCGCGTTGGATCGTCCCAAACAAATTTGCATACGTCGGCGTGGTCTCGAAAATCACCGGTGAGCGATCCTCATCCCCGTGCGCCAAAATCACATTCACTCCGTACACGCGGAACGGATCGCGATCCGGCGCGCCCGGCGGCTTCGGCGTGCCGTCCGGCGGCGGCTCAGGTCCCTCCTGCTCCGCCTCCCCTTCGCGTTCCTTGAAAGGATCGAGATTATCCAGCAAGTGGTGCCGCACTTCCTCCAGGTATTCAGACACGCTTGCGCCCGGGTATTTTTCCTTCAGCTCCTCGATTACTCCGTCCACCAGAACCGAAGCCGCTTCCTGCTCCAGATAACTCAGCTCGCTCGCCAACTCCCGCGACAGCGTCAGCGTCTTCCGGTAAACCACGGTGAACTCCTGCCGGAACTGTTCGTACTTCCTCTCGATCTCCTCCGCCACCGGCGAATCCAGTTTGCCCTCGTGCACCATCTTAGAAATATCTTCAATCGGCACCATCTGCCCTTCGAGAACCGGAAAAATCTCCGGCAGCGCCACTGCACCCACCTGCATATGCCCTAGCGCAAACTGCTCGCGCGCAATCCGCCGCGTGAAATCGTCCATCAACTCCTTTTCGCGCACCGTAAAGCGCTCCACAATCCTCCCCTTCTGCCTCTGGAACGGTTCTCCTTCGAACACCTGTGGAATCCGGCGCCGCAAAAAATCAATTCCCGCCTGCATATCTTTCTTGAATCCGTTCGCCTGCCCGCGCGGCAGCGAAAGCAATCTCGGCCGGTCGGTAATCTTGAAATTGTTGACGTAGCAGCGGTCCAGTGAGGGCTTGGTCTCCGGGTGCAGTTCCTCGATCATATGCGCGATGGTCCCGCCGCGGCTCGTCCCCGCCAATCCGCACACAAACACGTTGTATCCCGGCGCGG
>WNFS01004718.1_pt1 | contig 10415 bp, 10 predicted proteins | sample 5400141 | NCBI WGS metagenome assembly WNFS01 (sample SAMN13153358, study PRJNA577476) | soil metagenome | isolation source: 60 cm saprolite under Madrone tree | place: USA:California | collected 2016-06-14
GGGCTTTCACCCAGTCATACGACGATACGGCATTGGATGCCTCAACGCTCTTGCTGCCGCTGGTCGGGTTCATTCCCCCGGATGATCCCCGCATGCGCTCCACAGTAGACCGCATCATCGAACAACTCACCGACGAGCATGGTTTCGTGTACCGCTACCATTCCTGTGACGGGCTAGCCGGTCGCGAGGCGAGCTTTACGATCTGCACTTTCTGGCTTGTAGATAACCTGGCCATGCAAGGGCGTGTGGCGGAGGCTGGCTCGCTCTTCGAGCGATTGCTAGCCTATGGTGGGCGCTTAGGTCTTTTTTCCGAGGAGATCGACTCGCACGACAGCGTAGCGGTGGGAAACTATCCACAGGCCTTCACGCATATCGCTCTCATCAATAGTGCCATCAATCTCCAGAAGGCCGTGGAGCGCCTCGACGCGCACTACAGCGAGCCAATTATGGCGGCACTCACAATCAAACTACAAGAGTAGGAGGAGAGAGATAGCTGCTTATTGAACCATGAGTCTTCTGTTAGCTGGCAACATCGCTTTTCACCCGGAAATATTCTACTTTACGAGAGTAGAGTGTAATCCCAGGAGCGATACCATGCAAGAGGAGGATCTGGTATGAGCAGTAACTATGAGCAACAAAGTCAACAGCCCACCGAGCCTGGCGGCCCGGAATCACCTGATGGCAACGTGAACACCGTCAAAACAGAGCGCAGCGGTCCGGTCCTTGTCGTTACCATTGATCGACCGCGGGCGCGCAATGCCGTCGACGGCCCTACAGCCGCCGCGCTGGTACAGGCCTTTCGCGCCTTCGACGCGGATCCCGCGCTTTCCGTTGCGATACTCACTGGCGCGGGCAACACCTTTTGTTCAGGCTTCGATCTCACTGCTATGCAGGATCAAGCGCGGGGATTGCGCGTTGCTGAGGATGGCGATGGGCCACTGGGCGTCACGCGCATGCTCCTTAGCAAGCCGGTTATTGCAGCGGTAGAGGGCTATGCTGTTGCTGGGGGATTCGAACTCGCGCTCTGGTGCGACCTGCGGGTTGCTGCCGAGAATGCCGTTTTCGGTGTGTATAACCGCCGCTGGGGGATTCCGCTCGTCGACGAGGGGACGATCCGCTTGCCTCGTCTCATCGGTCACAGTCACGCGCTCGACCTGATCCTCACCGGCCGGGGCGTCTCGGGACAAGAGGCGCGCATGATGGGCCTCGCCAATCGCCTGGTACCTCCTGGCGAGGCGCTGCAGGCGGCAATTGCGCTGGCAAACGACCTCGCGCGTTTCCCACAGCTATGCCTGCGCTCAGACCGCCTCTCTTCTTACGAACAGTGGTCGCTCACCACGGAGGATGCATGGCGCAACGAGGCCAGGCGAGGGCTTGAGGTAATCCAGTCTGGAGAGGCCCTGGCCGGTGCTCGTCACTTCGTTGAGGGGCGTGGACGACATGGGAGCACGAGCGATATTTGAAAGCTGAATCAACTATGAGAGAGAAGCGAAGGAGAGAAGATCAACGAGGTTATGGAAGAGGTTTCACTAAATCTGTGTATGAGCTAAGTTATGTCCGGTATTTTACAACGGACATCCGTATATGCTACACTGCTTCCATAGCTATTGCCATCCGCAAGCGCCTTCTCGTTCTTGCAGTAGGCCTAACGGAACGATCCAAAACACGGCGACGAGACGCGGCGTGTTGCGGAGAACAGGAGAGCACCTGATGAGTTTCACCAGCCGCCTCGTGAGCCGGTTGATGCACTTGCCCCCGGCTCAATCCCATGACATTGCGATGACGCGCGATATCCCGATTCCCATGCCCGATGGAGTGGTGCTGCTCGCGGATCACTATGCGCCGCGCGGCGGTTCAAAGCTCCCGACACTCCTTGTCCGTTCTCCTTACGGCAGGAAAGGCTTTTTCAGCGCCTTGACGGCTCTTCCTTACGCCGAACGTGGCTATCAGGTGCTGATTCAGAGCTGCCGTGGCACCGCAGGCTCAGGAGGCCAGTTTCTCTACGCCCGTCATGAGCACGACGATGGGCTGGCCACCATAGCATGGATCAAGCAGCAGGAGTGGTTTTCGGGCGAGCTGGCCACTCTCGGCGGCAGTTATCTTGGCTTTGTCCAGTGGTCCGTGGCTGCCGACGCCGGGCCAGAACTGAAGGCGATGGTACTGCAGGTCACCACCTCGGATTTCAACCATTTCCGCTATCAGGGAGGTTCGCTCAACCTGGAAACGTCGCTGGGCTGGTCCACCATGATGACGGTCTATGCTGCGACGGGGATGAAGCTCAGCTCGCTTCTCCTGTCCGGTCAGCGAAACCGCAACCTGGAGCGCGCCTATGGGTACTTGCCGCTTGGCGAGGCCGACCGGCTCGTTGTTCATCAGGCATCCCAGCCTTTCCAGGAACAGCTTCTGCACGGGCCCGAGGATGACTACTGGAAGCCGGTCGACTTCAGCGCGCGCCTGGGAGAGGTGAAAGCACCCGCTTATCTCATGGGTGGCTGGTATGATATCTTCCTGGATTGGCAGTTGAAGGACTACCAGGCGTTGCGCAGGGCGGGAAAACAGCCCTATTTGCTCGTCGGCCCTTGGACCCATACCAGTTCCAGCAACGCTGGCATGATCATGCGCGAAACACTGGCCTGGTTGGATACGCATGTCAAAGGGAAGCGGGAGAGGGTGCACGAGACGCCAGTTCAACTCTTTGTGATGGGAGCAAACACGTGGCGTCATTTCGCCGACTGGCCGCCGCCGGTTCAGAGTGAGCGTTGGTATCTTCAGGCCAACGGCGGGCTAGCCCCCACAACGCCGCTCGCCTCGCAGCCGGATCGCTACCGTTATGATCCTGCCGATCCGACCCCGGCAGTCGGAGGAAATTCGCTCGGAGCCGCGAAGCACATGGGGCCAAAAGACAACCGCTCGTTGGAGGCTCGTGCCGACGTACTGGTGTATACGAGCGCGGTCCTGGAGCAAGATATGGAGGTGATCGGTCCGGTCACCGCCGAGTTGTATGTGCGTTCCAGCTTGGAACATACCGACTTCTTCGCCAGGCTCTGCGTCGTGGAAGCATCGGGCAAGTCCATCAACCTGTGTGATGGCATTCTGCGTTTGACCCCGGGGAGCATTCCCCCGGAACCCGATGGCAGCCTGCATATCTCGATCGAGATCTGGCCAACCGCCTACCACTTCCGAAAGGGACAGCGCATGCGCATCCAGGTCTCGAGCGGCGCTCACCCGCGCTTTGTCCGCAATCCCGGCAGCGGCGAACCACTGACTACTGGGACGAAGCTGTGCGTTGCCGACCAGATCGTCTATCACGACCCCGAACACCCCTCGGCGATTCTGCTGCCGGTGCTCAGCGCATAGCTGGCGAGGGCCATACAGACTCTTTGCCATCTTGAAAAGGAGTTATGTCCGATGACCAACCGCACGGCAGAGGTGTCGCGTTTGTCGTGGGCCGAGGTCTGTGCCAGGCGCCTCGACCGGCATGCGCTGTCCAGCCCATCGCAGGACGCCCGGCCTGCCGACATCGTCGGCACCATGTGCGGCGCGCATGCCCAGGTGTTGTCTGCCGCCGAGCTGTCCATCGGGCTGCGGATCGCCGGTGTCACGCGTGCAGAGGTCCGGGAAGCCCTGTGGACCGAGCGCAGCCTGGTCAAGACGTTCGGGCCACGCGGCACCGTGCATCTGCTGTCCGCGCAGGATCTGCCCGTGTGGACCGGTGCGCTGTCGGCGATCCCGCCTTCCCGCACCAGTCAAGCGAAGGACGTGCGGCTGACGCCCGAGCAGACCGATGAGGTCGTCGAGGCGATTGCGATCGCGCTGGACGCCGCCGAGTTGACCATCGACGAGTTGAGCGAGGCGGTCATCGCCAGCGTCGGACCCTGGGCCGGGGACCTTATCATGCCTGCGTTCGGCGGAATGTGGCCCCGGTGGCGCATGGCCCTGACCACGGCGGCGCACCGGGGCGTACTGTGTTTTGGCCCCAACCGGGGCCGCAAGGTCACCTACGCCAACCCACGCCGGTGGCTGCCCGGATTCCGGCCTGCCGATGGACAGACCGCCCTCGCCGAGATCGTAAGGCGCTATCTGTATGCATACGGACCGGCCACACCTCAGCAGTTCGCGCAGTGGCTAGCCGCACCGCGGCGGTGGGCGACGGAGCTGTTCGACTCCCTCTCCAGTGAACTTCAGCAAGTTGAGTTCGACGGCACCCTTGCCTGGCTGGCGACCGGGGACACCACGGAGCCGTTCACGGCACCCCAGGGCGTACGGCTGCTGCCCTACTTCGACGCCTACACGGTCGGCTGCCAGCCGCGCGAGCTACTCTTCCCCGGCCGGGCCGCCGAACGTGCGCTGACCCCCAGTGGCCAAGCCGGAAACTTTCCGGTGCTGCTTATCGACGGGACGGTTGCCGGGGTCTGGCACCAGCGCCGCTCCAGCCGGACGCTCGACATCACGGTGGAGCCGTTCGACCGACTCACCGCCACGCAGCGCCGCGAGCTCGACGACCAGGTGGAGCGCATCGGGGACTTCCTCGAAGGCAAACCCCAGTTGACCATCGGCACTGTGACCGCAGGCGGGCATGCATAAGCCGATGCTTACCGAGAACTGTGCGCAAGCGCAAATCAACCCCTGCGCTGGCTACTTAGGATATCTGTTCCAACAATGAGCGCCACCTTTGGCTCCAACCATTCTTTTCGTTATTTCTCTTGCAGGGACTACTTAATTCCGCGCCTACACTTTTTTCATGTTTCTCGGAGCTATGGCATTCACAGATCAAAGAATACAAGAGCATTTCTCGTGTCTACCAGTATCATGCAGAGCATACGCTGTCATCTTCTCATTCGGCGGAAGTTGACAGGAAGGAAGGCGCTTCCAAGCACGACAAGAACACGGTGACGCTTGGAACGCGCTCTCTTAAGGTATTCTACTTCTCTCCTTTTCGTAGGGCGGCTGCCTCTACAACACTGTAGGCTTTTGAGAGGAGAGGGGCAATATTCTGGTTTCCAATGGCGAAGGGCGCGTTTCCTAGTCTTTTCAGAATGGCTTTCTTGAGCGTTTTGAGCTTGTTGACTTTGCCCTCAGTGACGCCCTGGCTCCAGGGGAGACGAAGAGCTGCGTACTCTGAGTTCTAGTAGTGAAAAGTACGCTTGACGTACAGCGTATTTTGTGCCATACTTAAGCTATGACGAACGATAAGCTGCCACAATACCGCGATAAACGCTTGCAGCAATTTGTTGCTGGTTACAGGGTGCGGGACTTTCAGTCGTTTGAGCGGCAGCTTAAAAAAAGGTTGTCGGTGCTGGAGGATGCACAAAGCAAGGATGATTTACGCCTTTTACCGAGTAACCATTTTGAAGCGTTGATTGGCGATAGAAAAGGTCAATTCAGTATTCGCATTAACCAGCAATGGCGACTTTGTTTTGAGTGGTCGGAAAGTGAAAATCGTGCATTCAATATCGAAGTCGCAGACTACCATTAGGAGAAAAAACCATGCGAAAACGTCCGATCTATCCCATCCATCCGGGTGAGATATTAGCTGATGAATTGGTGGAATTGAACAAAAGCCCGACTGAGCTGGCGCGTGAGTTGCATGTACCGGCTAACCGCATTTCACAGCTTGTTGCAGGGAAAAGAGCAATGACCGCTGATACCGCCTTACGCCTTGAGAGATGGCTGGGTGTGAGTGCTGCTTTCTGGATGAATCTGCAAAAACGCTATGAACTGGACATTGCCCGCGAGAGGTCAGACGATATACTGAGGACGATTGAACCGCTCCATCACCCGAGCCCTAAGCTCAAGATGCAACAGCTTTGACAGCCAGGAAAAATGAAGCATTAAGTGTGCTGGCGATCACCGAACATCTTGGGTGGTCGCCAGTATGTGTTTCAGAAAATGTTTTACACCGAATATCCAATCCACATTTTATCAGCCTACTACATGTGGGGGTTCACGCCGCTCTCCGAGGCGGTGGTGCAGGCGCGTGGGCAAGGGGGTGAACGGCAGGTCGAGAAGCATGATCACATTCTGGTCAGCGGCAATGGCGGAGTCCTCAACTATCACTCGACAACAATCCTGAGCAAACACCCTGCCTGACCACCACATTATGACGAACTCTCGCCTGCGGCTTGCTCGGCAAGCGCCAGCGCGCCCAGCACTCCCACCCGGCTGCCCAGGCCTGGAGGCACGATATAGGTGTCAATCTGCCGGAGAATGGCCGGTGCCTGGATGTACCCGTTGAGGAGAGCTTGCACTCCCTGCCGAATCCGTGGGAACAGGTGGCTCTGGCTCATGACCCCGCCACCCAGGATGATGCGCTGCGGAGACAGCGTGCAGATGAAGGTCACGCAGGCCAGCGACAGATAGTGCGCTTCCAGATCCCAGACCGGGTGATCAGAGGGCAAGGACTCGGCTGGCACGCCCCAGCGCGCTTTCAGAGCAGGCCCACTCGCCAGCCCCTCCAGACAGTCTCCGTGGTAGGGGCAGGTACCCGGGAAAGGGTCGGCCTGCCGGTCGTGCGGCAGGCGAATATGGCCCATCTCGGGATGCAGCAGGCCGTGCATCAGCTGACTGTTGCTGAGGCCGCCACCGCCGATCCCGGTGCCTACAGTCAGGTAGAGGAACGTGGTCAGGCCCTGCGCAGCACCCCAGCGCCCCTCGCCAAGCGCGGCGGCGTTGACATCGGTGTCGAAGCCGACGGGCACACCGAGTGCCCGCCCAATGGTCCCGGCTATGTCCGTGTGCGCCCAGCCCGGCTTGGGAGTCGAGGTGATGAAGCCATAGTCTGGCGCATGGCGATCGGTTGAGATCGGTCCAAACGACCCGATGCCGATCGCCGCCAGCGGTGTGGTGAGTTGCTGCTGCTGGAAGAACGCGATGATCCGCGCGAGCGTCTCGCCGGGCGCCGTGGTGGGAAAGTGTATCTGGGCCCTTAGATCTGCCGGACCCATGCCGACCGCGCAGACGATCTTAGTGCCTCCCGCTTCGATGCCTCCATACAACATACGCGCTGCCTATATCCTTTCTCCGTCGCTGATCGAGGTCTCATGTAGAGAGTCCAGAGCCCGGACCGTGCTTTGCGTTGCGATACTGATTGAGGTCTTGGTGCGCAGGTCCGGCTGCAAACTCAGTCTACCATATTATCGCTCACTGGGTGCCGGGTCCGCTATTCCTGTACAGAGTTGCAGAGGCCTGCTAGTCCTACAGTTGTAGATGAGTACGTCTCCTCTGCCCTCCCCTTTCCGAGAGGATGATCAGGCTTTTGCCTTGCTACCTTGGTCGCGTATTGCCTGGCGCGTAGTGATCTCCTTGGGGATGCATCACATGTTTCCCTGCTTTCTCCTTCCCGAGGATTTTGGCAGGGAAACATGTGATGGCCCCAGGACGCGGAAACGAGGACCATTCACAATGAACTTCCAGCAGTGAAACGTGCCTGGCACTCGCGAACCTTTTGTGGCTCTCGCTCGTAACAGGAAACAGCACACTACTGAAGGAGCCAAAAAGCCGCGTCCTATGCAAGAGAGAAGCGATGAACAGTTGATGGCAGCCGTGATGGCAGGCGATCAGGTGGCATTAGCCGCACTGGTAACCCGCCACCACGCCCCACTGCTCGGCTATCTCTATCGTCTCGTCGGCGGCGATCGGCAGCTTTCCGAAGATCTGGTTCAGGAGACCCTGCTGCATGTGCTGCGGCAGCGCACGTACCAGGCTGATCGCCCATTCAAGCCCTGGCTCTACACGATTGCCACCAATCTGGCACGCGACTACTTCAAGTCAGCCGCGATGCGCCAGTGCGGGCGATCAGGTGATGAGGAGGAAGCGCTGCTTCACCTGTACGACAGCGCTCCTGGCCCGGAAGAACGCGCCCTGGCGGCAGAGCAGGGCAGCGAGGTGCGGGCAGCGCTCGCTCAGCTTCGTGAGGAATATCGCGTCGTGGTGGTACTCCGTTTTTATCAAGGCTTCAGCTTACAAGAAATCGCTGCGACACTACACATCCCGCTGGGCACGGTCAAATCGCGGCTCTCGGTGGGCGTTCACCGCTTGCGCGCCGTCCTGGCGCCAGCACAGAAAGGAGTGGACTAGATGCCCCATCCTCACTCATCCTGGCCGTTTGAGCGACCAGAGCAGTTGACTGATGCACTGCGCGAGCAGGGAGCCTCGCCAGAAGAGTGCGCAGATCTGCTCCCCGCTGTGCGTCGTCTGTCCGAGTGGCAGGCGCCCCAGCCGGAACCAGCAGACACCCGGCGCCTGCTCGCTCGGCTGACGACCGCCCTGCCAGTGCACTCGCCAGTGCGCCAGGCCATCCACGAACACCGGCAGCATCGCGTGGCCTTTTTGCTGGCGACGGCCCGCGCGCAGGTGAGCCTCTTCGGCCTGGGCTTCTGGCTGGTGAGCGCGCTCATCACTCTGGTAGGCGTAGGCGCAGTGGTCGTGTTGAGCAACGTGGTTCCAGATCAAGCATTGGCGTTGCAAGCATTGGTATTGCGCATCAGCGGGCCACTGCTGGCCTTCCTGGGAACCATCGTCGCCTTTCGCGGGAGAGGAGCGCGGGTGCTGGAATTGGAACTGGTCTGCCTGCCTTCGCCGCTACAACTGGCCATAGCCCGGCTGGTGATTGTGCTGGGCTATGATGTTGGCCTGAGCCTCGCACTGAGTCTGTTGCTCTGGGCAGGCGGCTCTAGTCAAGTATTGGCGCTGACGCTCTCCTGGTTCACGCCCCTGCTCCTGGTGGCGGGACTGGCTCTACTGCTCTCATTGCGTCTCTCGATCCAGGTAGCAGCTTCCCTGGCCTATGGGAGCTGGCTCGCCCTTCTGACCATCAGCACCATTTCCAATCTCCAATCTCTCCTGCTCGCGCCTGCGCTGCTCGTGCTGCCGGGCTGCATCGGCCTGGCGGGGCTTTCCATCGGGCTGCTGTGCCTCCACGCCGACATGCACCGCCTGCTCCCCCATCCTTAAAGTTTGCGAACCTTTTTGGAGGGTGGCTCGTAAGAGGGGACGTGCAACCACACGCTGCACTAAAAACTCGAATACATAAAAGGAGACTATCATGACTATTACTACACTGACCGGCACTGGTCAGCAAACCCAAACGATCAAGCGCCCGCATCCATTGGCTCGCGTGATCGCCTGGGAGCTGCGTCGCTTCCGAGCCTCCCGTCTCTTCTGGTTTCAGGCTCTCGGCCTCTTCGGTTTCTTGCTTCTCATGACGTGGGCCCTGCACGCGCCAGACCAAATTGGTGCGGGCGTGAGTGTCGGCGGGGGCGGCGTATCGCTCAATGGCTTCGTTGCCGGAACCAGCGCGGGAGGACTGCTTCGTACCCTGCCAACCGTTCTGGTGGTTCTGGCCCTCCTTCTGCCCTTTGTCACGGCTGATGGCGTGACGCGGGATCTCTCCCGGCGCACCCACGAATTGCTGATGACGACCGCGCTGCCGAGCTGGGCCTATGTCTGGGGACGCTACCTGGCGGGCCTGGTGATGAGCCTGGGACTGGCGCTGCTGTTGCTGGCCTCCATCCTGGGGATGGGCTGGCTGCTGCATCTGACCGTCACCGACTATCCGGCGCCAGAGATCGGGAGCGTGCTGCTCCTCTGGGTTGGCATGGTGCTGTCGGCGACGATCCTGGTCAGTAGCTTCGGCTTCGCCCTGAGCACGTTGCTCCCGCGCCTCTCCACACTGGTCAAGGTCGTGATCATGGTGGCCTGGATGGTCGGGGGGCTGGTGATCCCCCTCGGGCTAGGCGACACTACCACTCCTCCTACCTGGTACGTCAATTGGGACCCGACCAGCGCGATCACCGCGCGTGGGCTCCTCCCTGCGTATGCCATTAACCCCAGCCCCTCGATCACGAGCGAGGCGCAATTTCAGCAGTTCATTCTCACCGTTGAGAACAAGATGCCCGACCTCGCGGGCTGGTTCGCGTCACACCTGCTGCTGGCCGGGGCAAGCCTGGCACTGGTACTGATCGCAGCCCTCGCCTTCAAGCGCTCCCGCGAAACGCTCAGCTAAGATGCTCGTCTATGAGCGCTCAAAAAAAAGAAAGAGAGAACCATGATGGAATTGACGATTGAACACTTGAGCAAGCGCTATGGGCAACACGTTGCGCTGCATCAGCTGTCGCTGCGCTGCGAGCCAGGCCTGCTGGGGCTGGTGGGTCCCAACGGAGCAGGCAAGACGAGCTTGATGCGCATGATCGCGACCCTGCTGGAGCCCACCGAGGGGATCATCCGCTGGAACGGGCAGGATATCCGCACCCATGGCCAGGCGCTCCGGCAGGTGCTGGGCTATCTGCCCCAGGATTTTGGCGTCTATCCGGAGTTCACCGGACGACAGTTTCTGCGCTACCTGGCCGCGATGAAAGGGCTGCCCTCCTCGCTCGTCAAGCAGCGCGTCGATGAGGTGCTCGCGATTGTGAATCTCG
>WNFS01016412.1_pt1 | contig 10415 bp, 10 predicted proteins | sample 5400141 | NCBI WGS metagenome assembly WNFS01 (sample SAMN13153358, study PRJNA577476) | soil metagenome | isolation source: 60 cm saprolite under Madrone tree | place: USA:California | collected 2016-06-14
ACTCTGCGTCCCGCTTTCCGGGTTGCGCGATTCAGTGCGGAACGAACTTTCTCTTTTGACTGCGCCAATTCAGCCAAGGGGATTTTGATTGCGGAGTCAGCATTCAAACGGTCGAGATCCTTGAGGACCGCGGCGACAATCAGTTGATGCTTTCCGTTTCGACCTTGCGGCACATCCGCCTGCACCATGGTCTTGAAGTGCATTGGAACCCTTTTCGGCTGAGCGTTCCCCATGTAGTCCTCTCCTTATGAGACGTTAAACGAACACCGCGCTAACGTATCATATCGTAGCGAGTCGTGCAAGTAAGAAAAATATGCGGAGGGGCTCGATACTACTCTCCCGCCTTGAGTAACGGGGCGCTTAGGGCCGGACTAGCGCCACACTTCACTTTGCAAAAGATTTGACCCGTACGACTTGCTCCCTGATAGCGTTGAGGTGGCGCGACGAAGCTCCGATGCTCCTATCTAAAACACATTTCGAGCAAGTGTCGCTGGAGACGGTCAGAAGGATCGTTGAAGAACAAGTCCAGCAAGAAGCGGCAGCCGTTGACGAAATCAAAAAGGAAATGTTAGAAAAAAGTTTTGCCGAGGCGGAAGAACCATCCGTGCCAGAGGTGGCCAATTTTCTGATGGGGAGTTGCAGGAAAAGTTCATGAATCCCAGCAAGCGAAAAGCCAAGAGCACAGCCAAGAAAAAGATTGCATTCAATGCGCAAGGTTTCTTGGATTCGGCGGGCGTGGCGAGGAAAGTCAGACATTTTGAGAAAGGCGAGATTATCTTTTCTCAAGGTTCACCGGCCGAGAGCGTGATGTACATACAGGAAGGCGCGGTGAAAATAACCGCGCTGAGCCCGCTAGGGAAAGAGGCGATCATCGCCGTTCTACGTGGCGGCGACTTTTTTGGCGAAGGCTGTATGGCAGGTCAACCGGTTCGCGTGGGAAACGCCACAACGGTCACCGCTAGCACGGTGCTGGTGATTGAGAAACATGAAATGGCCCAGGTGCTTCACCAACACCACGAGTTCTCCGACCTGTTCATCAGCTTTGTGCTAACCCGGAACATTCGCATCGAGGAGGACTTGGTCGACCGGTTATTCAACTCCACCGAGAAGAGGCTCGCGCGCGCGCTTCTGTTGCTTGCGCGCTACGGCAAGCAAGAGCAGCCCCAGAGAATTCGCATGAATCAGAGCGACGGCCACCTTCGCATGCTTCATTGTGCCGTTTGATCGCAATTGCCGCCAAGCAAGTCGCCCGTTCGATCAAGCCAACTTCGCCGAGAAAGGGCCGGCGCGCCACGCTGCAGTACATTTCCAAAGAGCCAAGCACTTCGTCATTCCCGCCGACAACACCTGCGGAACAGAACTTGTGTAAGTCAAAAAGTGTTGTGCTCCTGGCAATCGCGGCAAGGTCACCGGCATCATCATTGGGCAGGGAAATGTAGGAAATCATATTGCCAATCTCCGAATTAAGAGCGTTGCAGATTTTATGCAGCACTTCCGGAAGACGCGCGTGCCCTAAAATCGACTGGAGAAGTTGTTCCTCCGCTTTTAACAAATACTGAATTTCGCTTCCAGAATTGCGCGGCAACCGGCGTTGTTGCAACCCATCGCTAGAGGGAAATTTGCTATCAGCCATCCGGGTTCCTCGTTTCCACGTCGTCCGATCGCACTGCTCCAGATTGCACCTGCCGTGTTACACCTGAATGGTCCGGGCGGTTCTTGGCTGCTTGTCTTTCATCGCGTACAGGGCCTTGTCTGCCGCGAATAGCAGGGTTCCGATGCTATCGGCATCCTTCGGGTAACTGGCCACTCCTACGCTGACGGAAAGAGCCGGCACTTCGGCGTCCTTCTCAAGAAGATGGCAAATGCGTCGCGCTACCAACGTGGCGGCTGCAGCGCCCGTTTCCGGCAGGACCAGGGCGAACTCATCTCCGCCTTGCCGCGCGGCGGTATCTATGGACCGGCAGCAATCCGTCAGCGTCTGCGCCAGCCTGCAAAGCGCGCGATCTCCCGCGAGATGACCAAGTCGATCGTTGACCTCCTTGAGTCCATCAAGGTCCAGCAAGAGAAGAGAAAATTCCCTTTCGGTACGCTTGGAGCGGCAGATCTCTGCCTGCAGCACCTCAAAGAGGCGGCGATGATTGGCCAACCCGGTCAGTGAATCACTCGAAGCTTGGCGGCGCAGATGATCTTCAAGCGCCCGCTGTTCCGTGACGTCGACGACGATGATTTCATAACCAACAAAATTCCCACGGTCATTATAGACGCCGCGGCCGCTGAGCTTGGCTTTGAGCTTCGTGCCGTTTCTCCGTTGCCACTCTATTTCGACAGGTTCGATTCGCAACGCCTCCTGGGACCGCCCGCCCAATTCCCCTCCGTGACCGAGATCCAGGACGATTTCGAAGGCCCGATTCGCCGCCAAAAGTTCCTCTGTCGTTGCGTAGCCGAGCATCGTTACCAGTGCCTGGTTGACGTCGAGAAACTTTCCTTCCGCATCGCACCGGCAGATTCCGTAAGTGGGATTGTCCGCCAGCGCACGGTACAGTGATTGCGAATGTCGCAAGGCCTTTCCCGCGGCCTCCAGCTCCGCCCGCAGTTCTTTTTCGTTCAGAGCCCGGCGAATGGCCATGGGCAATTGAGCTAAATGTTCCCGTTCAACGTAATCGAAGGCACCACAAGCGATTAGTTCCGCGATGGGGTTGCTTCCCATGGCGGTGGTCAAGAACACGAGGGGGATCTCCTGCAGCGTCTGCTGCAGGAGTTGCAAAGCCTGCGGTCTTTTCCAGCTTGGACTGGGGTACTCGGCCACGACCACATCGTAAGATTGGAAGCGGAGTTGCTCCGCACACTGCGCCAAGGTCAAAACCACATCCGCGGCGACCGTGAATTGTGCTTTCTCGAGCTCCTGCACGCAGGAATCTACCCCGTCCGCATCGCGGTGGATGAATAGGACGCGGATCGGCCGCCGTCTGTGGGAAGCCGCGCTCTCCGGCCGGATATTCCTCCGTTCAGACTGGACTTCGCTCCGAAGCAGTTTTGAGACAGAAGCCATACCAAGTACACCGAAGCCGTCCATAATGGAATGGAAACCGGCTAGGATTTACACCCCTCCAGCGAGGATTATATGACCATGAGAAAAGCCAAATCTGTCTCGTTTCGGACACTGACGATATTAGCCGGTTCCAAGGAATGGGTTGGGCAGTTAATCAGCAGGCCAAAAACACTTGGGTTAAGTTATCGAGGCAAGCGTGTCCCCGCTGCACAGTATGCTGGGGGCGCGCTGATCGCGGGCAATTATGCCTCGATGATCTGATTGCGCAGCGCGTAGCGCACTAGTTCTGCGACGGAGTGACAGACATGGCACGCAAGTGCGAGCAGTCGTTCCGAGCCGTCATTTTCGAAGCGCCAAGTCGGCTTCCTCGGGGCAGGACTCGATTGAGTTCTAAGCGGTAGGCGAAAACGGAAACTCTCTTGACCGACTCGCTGGCCGGTCGTCGAGACGTCATCTTGCCTCACCGCTTCTTTGGCACGGCGTCTACGTCCTTGTCGCCTTTCCCCTTGGTGAAGACCGGGCTGTCGATCGTTCCGCCGACGCGAAAGGGAAACTGCAGCTTACCGTCTTTTAGTGAGGCTCCCGACATCCGCGCGACGGTGTTGGTGAAGAAGCTTTCTTTCGTCGTAATCTCCGCCAACCCGCGATAGTTCAGCTCGTCAGAGCCGGACACGCTGACGCTGCCCGAACCATCCACATCGACCCCATAGCCGTCAATGTCTATCACCTTGCTCGAAATCTGCTGATTCGCCAACTCCAGATCGGTGGTTATCAAGTTAAACGCGGAAGGATCATTTTTCGCCGGGCCGAGATCGTTGAAGTGCGCCAGCTTCATCAAATTCGCGTTGAGCTTGAGACTCGGCACCTGGCCGTTGTGCACCGTCACGTGTCCAGCTCCGTGGATTCCCGCCAGCGGACGGACGGAGTGTTCGATCTCTCCCGCCAGCTTTACGTCTCCCTCCATCTTCCCGGTCATCTTTCCGCCGCCATTTGGGAAGGCCGCCAAAAGCTGCGCCACGTTGATTCCGCTGAATTTCGCATTGCTCTTAAAGCTTGCATTCTTTCTCGACAAGTCAAACGACAGCTCGCCCGCGGCATTTCCGCCATAAACTTGCGCTTTGAGGTCTAGAAAAGAAATACGTCTCGACCCCAGAAGTAATTTGGATTCCATGTTCCGGGCCTCGACCGAGCCGAAGCGCAGAAGGCCCGCCTTCAGGCTGCCCTGCCCGTCCATCGAAGAAGACGCGGGATTGATAATGCCCATCAGATTCACCTGCTCCAGGTCACAGGAGATCTCGTGGGCCTCGAAAAAAATGGGACCCGCCGCGTCCGATGGCAGAAGATTTGACGCTATCAACTGGCCCCGCCTGATTTGCACCCTCGCGATCACTCCCAGAGGAAAATCGTTCTTCGAAGTCGGAAATTTCGGGTTCTCGAAATTCCATGGGCCGTCCGGATCGGACGTCATATTCAGGATCGGCTCCTCGAGTACGATGGACTTGATGACCACCTGCCGGCGCAGCAGCGCTCCGACGCTAAGTTCCGCATTAATGCGGGCCACCTGAACGACATAACCAGCGGGAAATATCGGTGGGTTCTTCACGCCGAAATGATCGATGTGAATCGCCACGGGAAAAAATGTGAGTGACAGCCGTCCGATTTCCACCTGCTTCCCAGTTTCTCGCTGGAGATAGGAAATCACCCGGGGCCGGTAACGATCCACTTTAACGAGAGCGGGTACAATGAAAATGAACGCGAGCAAAAGTATAGCGGTGATTCCGACGAGCATTAGACCTGTCTTGCGTTGTATGCCGATACTTATCTTCATAATTCCATTGCTTTTCCGCGCGGCGGCCAAGCTGCAACAATAGGAATCACGGCTGTTCAACTCGACTTCAGCGAGAACTATTTGTACCAATTTTTGTACCATCCCGCTGTCCCGTTGCGGACACTGCGACCTTCTTGCAGGCGCCCTGTGGGAAGCGTGGATCATGAAGTGTCCACAATTGGACAGACGCCTGCCTTTGTCCGCACTAGCATGCATCTGGCTGGAAGCTACACGGCCGCTGTACCGACCAGTCCCAATATCCGCTAGCCTCGTCGGCCAAATAAGTTATCGGTCTGCTCTTCGGCTTTGTGAAATCAATCGTTTCGGAGGTAAAGGATGAAAATGAAGATGGCCATGGCGATTGTTGCGTTGTTCCTGTTTGCCGGCACCGCCGGTCTTGCTGCGGCGCAGGACACAACCAAGACCACTCATAAGAAGGCACGAACTCTTCAAGGCTGTCTGCAAAAGGGAGACGACGCTCACGAGTACCTACTTACGACCGCGAAAGGCGCCACTTGGGAGATCAAGAGCGACAGCCTCAAGCTTGGCGAGCATGTCGGTCATAGTGTTACGGTTACGGGTGTCGTCTCCCACGCCAAGATGCACGGCATGAAAGAAGACGCTAAGTCCGAGGCAAAAGAACACGGTGTGGACAAGGATTCCACCGAGCATGGTCACATGACGGTGACGAATTTGAGTATGGTTAGCGATACTTGCAAGAAGTAACGCACGCTAGCTAATACCCGTTGTCTATGGGCCTAATCAAACGCGCCTTTGGCGCGAGTGGACTGATTTGCGTTTTTGCGTCAATGTGAGGCTGCTCGGAATCGCCTCGTTCTTTACTGGGTCCTGAACCGGGCGCTCTCTTTGTTCGCGTTGGAGTTATACTCGCAGGCTTCTACACCACAACACCAATCAACACCGGCTTCACGGTCAATATTCTTTCGTCGATACAGCCAGTGGCCATCTCTAGGGCACTTCGCGGTGTTTACGCCCGGCTCATCCACTGGATTCGCGTGACTAGGCATTCCAATCAGCATGTAGTATCCGTCGGTTGCGTCATATCGAACACTGCAGCCCTCAAAACCGCAGTGGTATGACGCTTGGTATCCAGTATTTGAGCGCGAGCCGCCGGCTTCGTACTTCATTACATGATTGTCGCGCGAGCACAGGGGCTTCAAGTGGTTGTCTAGCACATCTACCGAAGAGGTCTTCATACAAACTTCCTCCAAACAATGCGGCTACTTACTCGCGGAATAGGGCCCGTCGGACGATGGGCGATAGTCCGTATAAGTAAGGACCCTTTGGATGTCGAGGCTCTTCAAAAAAAGGATTCGCGCCGTTGCCCGGATTTCGATGCGTTTCGGAACCCAAACCGCGTCACCAACACATGTCTGTTCCAGCATGATGTGAGAGCCGCGCTCCACGCGCGCCAGGATTAGTCCAATGGAGAACGTCTGCGTTACCTGGCCATCGACCTTGATCCAGCCGAAGTCCTGCTTGTCCACCCACAGCTTGCCTTCCACCCTCGAAAACATCTTGGCGTACTTGCCGCGCGCGTGATACCCCGGGTGAGGCGTGGCGTGAAGCACATAAGCCGGCCTGCCGCCAACGATCTCTTCGCCGACCAGACGGAAATCAAACGCCTCCACCACATCCCGCAGGAAAGCCCTGTTTTCCTGGTCCTTACGCAATCGCGCTCTTTGCTCCTCCGGCGTCTCGTGCTTCAGCTTCTCGAGATCGTCGTCACTCCTCCGTTGTTCCTTGGTCGACGGAAGTTGCCCGTTGTGTTCCAGGAGTTGCTCGAAGCGGGCCCCGTTGACAACCAGCATCCTGGTTACGTCGATGGTTTCCAATTTCACCTGCCCAAGCGAGTTCAACCGGCGATCCTCATCGCGCTCCATGTATGTGTAATGGTCACGCGCCTCCCAACTGCGTTCAGTGGCCAAGACTGACGGGCCCACGATCTGACGGGTATCCGCGACGCTTGCAGCATTCTGGGGCGTTTCCGGCCACTTTGCGCAAGGAGCGCGGTAGGAGCCGCGACCATGACTAAGAGTATTCCAATGCCGAATCTAGTCAGGCTTTCCATATTTCGACTCAAGGGAAGATGCAGCCCGCAGAATCAGGGCCTTTCATAGACTAGCGCGCCGAGTACGTGGGCGTCTGTACACAACGGAACACATTTATAACGTCAGAACGCCTATCTCACTACTGAAAATCACCGAACGCTCACGATATGGACTGAAAGATTTTCCAGGCTCAAGAAAGGTTCGAGGTTGATCCGGTTGCCCTAAAGATAGTTAGTGAATTCCATTGTCAAAGTATCCGGTCTGCGCGCTGACGTGGTAGCCAGGCGAAGTAACTTTAACGGTATGAAAACGATTTGCGTGAACATCTGGAACCAGGACTTCGATCAGGCCTTGCGAATCCAGCGCCGAAATAAGTTGCTGAGCGGCTTCATGGACCTTTCGCGGATTATCTCCAACTTCCCACAAAAGATGGATAGGCAGGAGTCCACTGTGCTGCTATCACTCTCTGACGCAGTTCCTCTTCGGCCAGCCTGGGAGCAAGACCATCCTTTTGCGCTTCCATGCCCACGGCTATCGCAATTTGCGCGGCCACTCTCCGAATGTCAGTCAAAGACGGTAGTAGAGACGCAGCGGAGTCCTTGAGGGCGGGCGAATTCCCGGCGAGCGCTCGCGCCGCCGCCAGCATCATCGCGTCTGTGACGCGCCGAGCGCCCGACGCGACAACCCCAAGCCCCATAGCCGGAAAGATATACACGTTATTGCACTGTGCGATCGGAATTGTGCGCCCTCCGTAGCTGACAGGCGGAAAAGGCGAACCCGTGGCCACGAGAGCGCGTCCATCGGTCCAACGAATTAAGTCGTCGGCTTTCGCTTCCGATTTGTCGGTTGGGTTGGAAAGGGGAAATATGATCGGTCGCTCCACCTTGCGCGCCATCTCACGAACAATCGCTCCCGTAAAGGCCCCACGCACGGTCGAGAGCCCCATCAGAATCGTTGCCTCGATGTTTCCGACTACATCCGCAAGTCCTATGTGACCGTCGGAAGTCCGCGGCCATGCCGATACGCGACCCTCGGGCTGAGCGTAGACTTTCTGTTCCGCAGTAAGATCTTTTCGCCCCGAGTGCAGTAGACCCTTTCGGTTAACGACCCAGAAGTGGCTACGCGCCTCCTGCTCCGATAGTCCTTCGCCTTTCATTGCCTCACGCAACCCATCGGCAACGCCAATTCCGGCGGAACCTGATCCGAACACGACGATCTGCTGATCCTTCCAACTTTTTCCGGTAACTTTGACTGCGCCCAGAACAGCTCCCAGAGCGACAGCCGCCGTCCCCTGAATATCATCATTGAAAGTCAGCAATTCATCGCGGTAATGCTGAAGAATAGGCCGAGCATGGGGCGTCGCGAAGTCTTCCCATTGCAGGCATGTTCCGGGAAGTTCCTGCTTCACCGCATGAACGAACTGGTCGATGAAGTCAAGGTACGCCTGGCCGGTAATGCGCTCGTGACGCCAGCCAAGGTATTCCGGATCGCTGAGTCGTTCTGCATTGTTGGTTCCCACATCCAGTACGATGGGCAGCGTCCGTTCCGGACGAATCCCACCGATGAGCGTATATAAAGATAGTTTGCCGATCGGGATCCCTAGGCCCCCTGCGCCCTGGTCACCGATTCCCAGAATGCGTTCTCCGTCCGTGACAACAATTACGTCGACCCCCGGGTTGGGCCGATTCCGCAAGAGAGCGGGAATATCATCACGCAGCGGATAAGAAATGAAGAGGCCGCGCGGCCTCCGGTAGATCTGACTGAATTGTTGACACGCGAGCGCAACAACCGGTGTGTAGACGATCGGAGTCATTTCTTCGATGTGATCGAGCAGAAGCCGGTAGAAGAGGACTTCGTTGGTATCCTGAACAGCGCGCAAATAGATGTGCCGCTCCAGGTCATCATCCTTTCGCTTGTACGCTCCGTAAGCACGGACCACCTGCTGCTCGAGGCTCTCGATGTAAGGCGGTAGGAGCCCGTGCAAGCCAAGCTTGTTTCGCTCCTCCTCGGTGAACGCCGTGCCTTTGTTCAACCCCTGGCGGTTGAGCAGATCCATCCCGCGAGGGAAATCCGGCAAACTTGATCCCTTTACCGATCGCTCCTGCGTAGCCATCGTCGTTCCTTTCTTTCTCTCTCTAGCTGCCAAAAAGTTGCTTCCAACCTAGCGGAAGAGATTGATCTTTGCCAAATCGATGATTTCGTCGCCGCGCCCACTCAGAACTGCCTTCAGCGTGAATAGACTGAAGCCCTTTACCTGCTCTGCGGTGATCGTCGGTGGCATGGATAGTTCTTGCCGGTCTACGACCGCTTCGACCAAGGCTGGGCCGCCATGCTTCAAAGCTTGGGCAATCATCGGTCGAACCTGAGCGGGCGCTTCCGCCGTCAGTCCCAGCAGCCCAGCGCCTTCCGCCATTTTTGCAAAAGTCGGATTCTGGAGATCGGTTCCGAAATCCAGAATGCCGGCCGCTTTCATTTCCAATTCCACAAAAGCCAGCGAATCATTCTTGAAAACGATGATCTTCACCGGCACGTTCAATTGCTGAAGGGACAGCACATCGCCCAGGAGCATCGCCAGACCTCCATCTCCGGATAGCGATACCACTTGACGTCCAGGGTGACTTACCTGCGCCCCAATGGCCTGTGGCAGCGCATTCGCCATGGACCCGTGGTTGAAGGAGCCCAATAGCCGCCGTTTGCCGTTCATGGTCAGGTAGCGTGCTGCCCAGATGGTTGGCGTACCGACGTCGCAAGAAAAAATTGCGTCCTTGGCGGCAAGCTCGTCAAGCACCCGTACAACATACTGAGGATGGATCGGTTTCTTGCCCGATCCCTCGGTCGCGAGTTCGTCCAGGCCCTTGCGCGCCTTTTCATAATGTTCGAGCGAAGCCTTCAAATGTTTGTTGTTATCGTTTTGGCTCAGCTTTGGCAGAAGAGCTCGCAGGGTCGTCCTGGTATCTCCCACAAAGCCGTAGTCAACCTTGGTGCGCCGTGCCAACTGTTCTCCGCGGATATCGATCTGGACGATCGTGGCATCCTTCGGGAAAAAAGGCTGGTACGGAAAATCAGTCCCGATCATGAGCAATAGGTCGGAGTTCATCATCGCGTGATAACCCGAAGAAAATCCAAGTAGCCCCGTCATACCCACGTCAAACGGATTGTCGTACTCTATGAACTCTTTCCCGCGCATCGCATGCACGATCGGCGCGTTCAGCTTGCCTGCGAGTTCAATCAGTTCCGCATGAGCCCCCGCGCAGCCAGCTCCGCCCATGATGGTAATCTTCTTCGATTTATTGAGAACCTTCGCCAACGTCGCGATTTCTTCATCAGCAGGGCACACCGTTGGCGTTGGTGGCAGAAAACGCAAGCGCGGTTCCTGTTCAACGGCATCGCGCAGGGCCACGTCTCCGGGGATGGCGACTACCGCAACGCCGCGCCGTGACAGTGCCGCCTGCATCGCAATCTCCAA
>WNFS01004720.1_pt1 | contig 10414 bp, 12 predicted proteins | sample 5400141 | NCBI WGS metagenome assembly WNFS01 (sample SAMN13153358, study PRJNA577476) | soil metagenome | isolation source: 60 cm saprolite under Madrone tree | place: USA:California | collected 2016-06-14
TGGCCACGTCGTCCTCGTCCTCATCCTGGTCCTCGTCATCTAAGGGCATTTCCGCAGCCTTCTGTGCATCGCGCAGAGCCTGCCTCTTGATTGCCAGCTCACGTTCCACCGCCTTGACGTTTTCCTCCTCCTCCAGCATCCGCTTCAACGCATCCGCCTTCTCCTTCGCCTCTCGCTCAGCCGCCAATCGCGCCATTTCGTCTATTCTCTTCCTATCATCCTCCATTTTCTTCTCTTCCGCCTCATCCGCCGCCTGTTGATTGGCCAATTGAGTCTCGATGTCGCGGATGGTCTTGGTGCATAGTTCTTGGAGGGAGCCGATTACCTCCCGGTGGTCAGGGTGCAAACCATCAGCGCGACTGATTTTCCCCTGTAAATGGTAAGTGTCCTATTATGCGACTATAATAGTTTGAAAGAAAAAACTTACAAGAAGGACATCCATGCGCTCGCACCAAGTCTGTGCGACTTCTTCTTGGAACCGGCCGTTTGGCCCTGGGACAGGCTGATTTCGGCTATGAACGAAGGCAGTGACGGCGACCTCGAAATTCAAAGTTTTGAGGAAGTGGAAAAAATTTTCCGGCGCCTCGTATGGGTTGGGGTAGGACATTGTTCTGAGATGAAGTGTCAAGTTTGAGAATGAACCAAACGACACGTTGTCGGAGTGTTCCGCGTCGGAACCTTCCGCATCGGAGTTTACCGTCTGCTGTGGCTGATCATTGCGTGCTTACCTTCACAAAACAACTCAGGAATACTGTTAGTATTTAATGTATAATATCCAATATTATAGTATTTGAAGCTGTACATATCCAGGATGTAATAAAATGTCCACCCAGTTATATTTGAGGAGGTTAGTGGGACTTGGCAAAAGAAATTGACAGGTTCATTCGTTATGACACTTCGGAAATATTTTCGGCTTAGGATATATACAGATAGTGCCTAAGCTAAGAAAAATTAAGTACGCCGGCGTGTTGATCAGCCAGGTTCGTCACTACTGGGCCTGATACGTTTGGGACTTTGCCTGCTGTCATGAGGATTGATAGCAGAAATGATGAATAAATGATCTTACAAGCTGGATTCCGCTGAGATAGCGCTAAAGATATCTTTAACACGCTTCGTATTTATTTTCCAGTCGCTTCCGGCGCCTGAAAACTCCGCCTGCCAATAGAAACAGAGAAGGAGGCTAATAATGCCTGTTTTTCCGGGGCGGCACCAAATTTCCGTCCTTACCTTTCCGTCGGATTCTCACACTGTGGCTGATCACCGCGTGCATACCTTCACAGAACTACTCAGGAATACTGTTGGTACTTGACCAATCATATAAAATGTTATAGAATGTTGAGTTGTGGATATTCAGGATGTGCAAAATATCCATCCAGTTGTATTTGAGGCCATCAGTCGGACGTGGTAACAAGAATTGACTCTTTATGACACATCGGAAAGGTTTTCCGCAGAGGATACATACAGATAAGTACCTAAGCTAAGCAAAATTAGGTACGTTTACGTTTGGAGGAGTCAGGTTCACCACCAGCGGGCCTGTTACGTTTCGCCCTTTGCCTGCTGTCATAAGTATTGATAGCAAAAACAATGAGTAAAATGATCTTACAGGTTGGGTTCCGCTGAGATAGCATTGAGGATACCTTCGACACGCTTCATATTTTGTTTCCAGTCGTTTCCGGCGCCCGAATATACTGCCTGCCAATTAAGACAGAGAAGGAGCCCGATGATACCTGTTTTTCCAGGGCGGCACCAGATTTCCGTCATCACCGTACCGTTATTCTTCATTGTGCTCGACGGCAATCCCTTGAGATAGCCAGTGAAGGCTTTTCCGAACGGTTCCGCTGGGCGCTTTGCATCAATGCTCATGAGCTTCGCATTCATCCATTCTTTCCATTCGTCCGGAATAGACGACTGGTGAATCTGAGTGAATGAAAGATCGGTGCGACCAGACTTGGCGAGTAGGATTTCAGTCCGAAGCCATAGGGCAGCGAGGGCTTTCCACTCCGCTCCTGAGGACTCCCAGGACGGACCAGAAAGCCCGACCTCTTCCCGAAGATGCTGGAGTGGTGCTGGGACATTGGGAAGTCCACGGGGACTTGAGGAATGTGTGAGTTGTCGGGTCCGTTATCGCTGGTGACTGATTATACATACCGTCTTTTGATCGGGTCATCCGCACCTTTCTTCTCACTCCTTCCTACAATGTCCTGGTTTCCGACCGCATCGTTTCCGTCGGTCCCTTGTTTTCCAACATTACTAGAAGTCCTTTTTGTCCTGGGTCCCGTCGGTTGTTGCGGGAGTGACCGATACGCAGCCTCTAACTCCTGTAGACTTTGTTAACAGTCAGTATATTGCCTGATAATCATTTGAAGTAACATGATGTACGTTTCACTATACCCGGAAATTAGGTCATCGACATCGTGACTGAGTTGTTCGTATTCCGAAAACGGGTAGGAACTTTTCAGAATGTAAGTGGGTACGTCGGAAAAGTTTTCCGGGAACTGCGCCACCCAAAGAGCTCTAAACACTAAGCCAAATCCCAATATTACCAGCTCAACCTGTTTATAAGATGCAAGCATATCACCGTCGGCCGTAATTGAATCCATACTAATCCAGTTCTTAAAGGCCGAAAGCGAAACTGGAGATTTCTTGTGGTAAAACGCACTGGGAAGGTAGTTGTCGGTGGAATCCCATGTAACCCATGTCGGCGGTGTACCCTCCAGGAGGTCGCCATCCTAAGTACTAATTAGGTGAAGGAAATATGGATAATTAATTGCTCACCTTAGCCGCACCAAGAAGACTTATCAATTTCCGATACTTCTTATCGTCGGAAAGTGATTGTAGAAATGTGCGGCGGCTTTTTCGGGTCAGAGATGCGCTTGAAGGAGACGGTGGAAGCACAGTGGCCTGGGTATCTCCATCCGAATGTTGACCACCGCGATTGGTGGTGTTTGACGGATCCTCGTTTAACTCGCCATCACCCTCCTCATCGAAACTCTTCTCATCATCGGAATCGTCACTTTCGATGTACTGATCCTTGGACCCCTTCAACTTCCGCCTGGGCACAGCGGTAGTAGTAGGAAGAGACTCGGATGATTTATGCGATGGATCCTTGAGTTCCAGAGGACGTTTCTTCTTCTTCTGCAGCTTCAGCCAGTGCTTGAGCCACGCATCGACGCCGTCCGACTTCATGTGGGATGGTTCTTCAAGCTTGTAGTCGCTATCCGGTCGTGACTTCTTTGAGAGATAGTGTGACGGATTTTCGGCGATGTCAGTCCATGGAATACGGCCAGTGAGGTTGTAAAATCCTGCGGGATTACGGTCAGGATTCCAAATCACAGTATGTTCTGTGTGGTACATACGCCTTACTGCCGCCATGAACTGTCGCAGGATTGCTTTCCGCGGGCGATGTCAGAGCTCTAGAACGTTTGCCGGTAGTATGGGATACCCTTCGTCGTCGAATTCCAGTGCTTCATGACTATCCGCTTCCTCTGCAGCCTCTGAACAATAGTCACACGTTAGTACAGATTAAATCATGATATAACGACATACCAAGGTTATATTCCTTCCACATATCAACGATGTTGGTTGGACCTTTCCGATGCTCTGGTCTAGAGCCAAAGAAGTTGAGTCCGTCCGTCTCATATCTACCGACTCATTAGGGCGACAATATCACAGAGGTTAATTATCTCGTACCTTGCATATGTTTGTTCTCCGTCCTCATTGGTATAGGCAGCGAATGCAATGAATACCGCTCCAGTCCGACTTTTCATAAACTTGAGAAAATCCGTCACCTCCGTCGGAATGTTTTTCGACAGTCTACATAGGCCTTATCAGCGAACTAGAATACAACTAGTACAAATGACTTACTTGCGTTGCATCTCATCTGGCAATGGTTTAGTATTCCACTCTACGGCAAGGTCCTCACATTTCTTGACTTCCGCTTCGGTGAGTTCATTAAAAACACTCGCCAAAGCGGCACGATATTTTCCAATGTCTTTTTCACCGTCGTCAGAAAGCTTCCGTTGCTCTGCGGAAATGCGGTCTTTAAAGATGTGGGCAGAAACAGACTTAGCCGTCCACGTCTTCGATGACGTTGGATGGCCACAGGTGTCAACCTTTGACTTTTCTGTCCTCGGCTCTTTGGCATTACCACCCGCATAGTTACCAAACCATACGCGGACACACTAGAAATATTAACATTAATATTTAATGTTGGTAATAGATAAACATTTTACCTTCTCTAAATCATCGGGTACGTGCTCCTTTTTGTCTTGCGCAATGGCAGCGATGTCGTTTGCGACCCGGGTAATGAGCTTAGACCGAGATTTGTCGTTGCCACGATCATTGGTGTCAAAATATTCGTCGCAAGAATCTACCAGAATATGTTTAAAGGACTCAAGGACCCAGCGCGCATACGGTGCCATGGTGATGGGTGGAAGGCAAGTAAAAGTCAACAAGGTTTTAAGTCCGACAGTCGGAAATCTTACCCACGGTTCATGGCAGCGTTTCAGCCACTCGACAATCTATAATCCACAATCTACACGATTCTTTGAAATATTAAAGCGCTGGTCTATGCCATCTATTCTGTTAGTGTATTCTGACATCGTCGGAATCTAGCAAATGGCTGTGAAACGTACATTCCGAAGCTCAGTCAGATAGTATTGGACACCCTACAACATATTGCCCATCCATCCTTCTGAGTATTCAGATAATGTTAAACCTTCATTTTATGTCATACACCACTGTAATTATATCTACTCATATTACAATCTTCCGAAGTTGTTTAACCAATTCTGACTTGCGCGAACTGGGTCGGAAAATGTCGGATTCTGTGCTGCTCGTTGTGAAACCTTACTATCCCATGTATGAAGTCTCGCTGGAAAGGCAACTATTCTGACTGATGTATTCAATTATGCTTCTTGGAGAACCGCCAAAACGTCTGCTTGCGATAATTGACACTGCAGTGTGATGTTGATAAGATTGCGGAATGTAAAATGGAAATGTGGTCTGGATTGATCTCTATCATGTATTCATGGCTACGACAGATCCTTCCAACTCATGTGTGAAGTATTGCTGCAAAGGCAACTATTTTAACTTATGTATTCAGTTATCCGTTCTGCAGGACCACCAACACGTCTGCTTAGGATAGGTATCACTGCAATGCAACGTTGATGATGTTGTGGTGTGGATTGATCTCTATCATATATTCATAGCCAAGACCGATCTTTCCAATGGCCGATAGTGAATCACAATATCGTACATGGACATGTAGATGCTATTCGGTTCGATCACCGGAATATAGAACGGAAACATGAACCAGGAGTTGATCGTATTCGGAAACACTTGTCACCAATGCTAATGGCGTTGTGCTGTATCTCATACACACAGCATGTCATCCATTTCAACATATAAGGGATGATTCTCGTGTATCACGTTCAAAGGATCAATACATTCTGCGGACATCCCATAACTTGTCTCGGAAGCATATCATGCATTACCGAAAACACCAACCCTTTCCGCCACTCGCACATATCGCGCACATCATAGATCTGATTATATCTGTACCTTTCCGCTCATTTCAAAACCATGTCAGATGACATTTTTTATAACCCTAATTCAAAGGTTTGGGGATTGGTTCAATGACCAATGGCTTGTTGGATATCTCTGGAATATCCGGTGCCACCAGTCGGGTTTATGATGTACGCAGACATTGCTAAGATTGAATACATCAACATATGGTAGATCAGAATCAACCAGGGGATCATTGTATTTCAAGATATGTGCGATCAAGTTTCATTTGATAAATTAGGGATCCGTTTTTGCCTCGTGCTGAAGGCATGGTATTGATGTATAATTGACCTGCACTGAATTGCATTCCTGTCCGCCACATGCATTGATATGGTAATACATGTACCTTTTCAGCACTTTCAATCACTTTAAAACCGATTGCACTGTTATTAACATCATTCCATCTTCTTCACTGTGTACCATCATCATCCCTGCGCGAACGACCCTTGCAATCCCAAATGCCAAAGATTAGAGATTCCGCACAAAAGCCCGATATATTGGAAGTCACAACCACGCAAACCCGACGAGGTAAACGAGTCGCACACGTTCCGGTGAAGGATTCGCAACCACTACCGTCCCCCTCACGCAGTGTATCTCCTTCAAAAAAGAGGGCATGGTCCCCTGGAGTCCTCACAGCTGATGCCGATGATAACATCGCAATGCATCAAATTCCCAAACGTTCCAAAACTGTCGGAAAGGTGCGGATGAACATTCTACGCAGGTGCTCTATAATGATATGTCTGGTTAGACTCAGAATGAGTTTCTCGAAGAGTATCTTAGTCGACGACATAGCATTCTGATTGAACTTCTCCGGCACGAAACTCTTCCATCAAGGCCATCCTGCTCAAATTGCCAACAATCGTCCGGAATATATCGGTGTCAGGATTGCTTTGGTTCAGACCTTTGGTGTGGTGCTTGCTGCGTTTCCGCCCATGCAACCGTCCCGTTCCATCGCATTCAAATGTGGAATGAACATTTTTTCGAGCGATCGGATATTCTCGCACATGATTTGACATTAAATCTCTCTCATTATCCGGATGATTGTCCCTCCATTCCGCTTGACACAGATGGCCAAACGCTGTTTGACACAGAGGTTTCCGACGAAGCTGACGAGTTTGTGGAACACTCCGAATCAACACCGCATTTTGGATCACGATCAAATCTGATCATCATTTCATCTACCGGCATCTTCCAACGTTCCGTCCGATGGTGCCATTGCGCTAAAAAAACGGACCAATATGTTCAGCTTCTCCTTCGTGCAAGACTTTTCCCGGCAAGTTTCAAAAATCCGAAGACAGCATTTACGTTCGAGGTTCTAGATCACTTCCTCATCGATTCACTGGAATGCAAAACGGCAGCCATGAATTTCATGAGTAAGATCCGACGGATGACTAACGAAGCATTCCCATCCTGTGTTCCAGTACGTTTTCCGATGTATCGGACAGGATTACAAACTCTGACTATACGTTACAGGACCGCTACCGTGAATTGCTTCGGGTCTCTAGAGAGTGGCGGGATCTTCACAATCGTATTCGGGCTGGAGTCGTTCATGATCGGCCGGATACTCCCGTTGATGGTGGTTTGGCATTGTTTTGCCCCGCCTGTCCACAGATTGGTATTAACATACCCCCTGAGGTCGAATGGAAACCCGACGATAAGTAAGGAAAAACTTTATTTCTTGGTCCTACTAACTATGACCTTCAAATGACATAGATTACTTTACCGGCCACAGCTTGTTGTCGATGGCAATATGAAATTGGTCCATCTGATCATGAAACGTCCAGAAGATGATGTTTCATTGTCCGATGGCGAGCAGTTTATGGTTAAACGAGCGCCCTACGCGGAACATGTAGCCAAAGCGCCTCAAAGACAGCCTGTGAGTTCTCAAAGAAGAATCTTTCATTTATTAACTGACACATGTCAAGAAATCGAAGTGTAATAATCACCGAGCACAGAATAATGGAAATCTCCATCGGAAACATTTGGACTCGACAGGCAAGGGTGCATGTGCGTGCGCAAGACATGGTGCCTTTGTCCCACATTGTGTGGTCGATTTTCAGAAAGGGGAGCGGTGAGTATATCCAACTGTGAGAATAACGGTGTTGTTGATTGCGTTGTAGGCAAATTAACATTGACTACGCAATCTGTCAGGCCCTGAAGCGATTTCCGCGGCATTCACGAGCACTGATCATTTACGACATATGCTGTCAGTGGATCATTCATTTCCGAGAGCGCGTATCCGAGTCGGAATTCCTGGAACTGTGGGAATCATTGGAAATTACCGGTGCTGTGGGGAAGTGGCACCTCGCAGCCCACATTGCGGAATGTTTCCCAAAGTTTACACTCAATTTCGTCGAGGGCGCCGGTGAGGTTGATGGCGAGATTCTGGAAACCTTGTGGTCTCCCTTAGATGAAGTGTCGGGGCTTACACAGGCGATGTCTGTTGCACATCACCAAGAGGTTATAGACGCCAACATGAACGACAGCAATTGGAAGAAAATCGTTCGGATTGGTAGGAGCTTATAGTGGATGCATGGTGTCATTCAACTGACATCATTTGCAGTGGACTCATTGTGCGGAAAGTGGACCCAAGCAAAAAAGGGAGTTTCCAACACAAAGCCAGCCTTTGAACAATTAACCGATTGTTTGGATCCCTCATTGGTTCAAGAATGGACAAGACAGGAACGCGTTGCCATGGAAAACCGCGGTGACGATCTTAAAATCTATGATGTCGTCTCGGAAAAATGTAGGAAATTCCGTTAAGCTGATTCCCAACAAGGGAAGCTAATACATTGTAGTACCAACGCTGGCGGAAATACGTCTTAAGTTGGCGGAAAAGGAGGTCCAACAGGGAAACCTTTCTGGTTCAGTTTCTGCGCTCACAGAGGGCCTTTCAATTGAGAAGTCACAGTGCGTCTAGTGTTTGATTGGATTATGAGACGGTTTTAGTTGAGCTCACATTTTAGAATGTTGTTGCAACGTCATGTGGCATCACTAGGCAGCACATGCTCAGTTGCACAGAAGAATGAGCTTCTGGATCGGCGGCGTAAGCTTGAAGCGAGAATATCCAACTATGAGAACCGAATGTCGGTTATTATGAAACTTGATGATGACACGCAGTGGATTCTGGACGTTGGTCCCGAATCCGAGGAGGCGTCGGAAGACATATTGGAGCTGCATCCCGACGGTTGGTTCACCCCAGAACGAGAACAAATTACCCTTCCGTCTGCGTTGGCACCTGGCGAGATCGAACGTCTATCAATGAACACAATTGCAATGATGGAAGCAGAATTACGCAAGGCACAAGTAACGGATGCTCTCGAAGGACTTCGACTGGCGCTTGGGGAAAAGTCTCTATGTTTCCGCACACAGGTGCGCAATGCGGATACCCAAAGGACAACAAGTCGAGCATGGGACAATGTTCACAAATTGGACGCTGAAGCTCGAAGGTGTCGCTCCACATATAGGCATGCCTGGAATGCCCTACAGCGTTTATCCGTTGATCCCGAATATCTAGCCACCCTTCGCGACATCACCGACAACGATTTAACAGTGGCAGGGGATCTTACCGACGCGCGGAGATTTGGCCAGCGGTCGGATACATTGCCTTGGTTTTGGCGGATTGGGGAGGCGGTTAACGATTCTGATGGTCCAGGTATGCAGGAATGTATGTATTTCGCGTTTCCATGGGATCATTCGACTAATATACCGTAGTTTATCGGGTGAGCTGGCTGCGAGCAAAGGCGCGGTTTTCCCGATGGTCGGAGGAATTCCGCCTTGTGGAATATGAAATGCAGTGGACAATCAATTGGTTTCGATGGAAAGAGGGGCAATGGAGGATGAGACTCAGCGATCTCGATGACGAGGAGAGGCCACCAGGATTGGACTGCTATTGTCATAAGCAGATAGTGTTGTGGGGATCATTTGCGGATAAAGCCCAAAGTAAGTTCTCTGCTCTACTGAATCGACCCATATTCTGGTAGAATTCCCAAAACCCTTCCGATGTTATACACAGACTATTAGGTACTCTGTTTCGCAGACTGATAAAAGTACAGAGTGAATATTCTGTCAGTATAGCGACGCCATTGACGTCATCCAATGAATATTCTAGATATCTGTCCGGCTTACCTATTCATACACTGGGTGAATATTCGATCGGTATCCGCCTAATCCAACAATAGCATCCACACAATATTGGATTGGGGTTCGCCTAGTCCGATGGCAACATCCATACAATATTTGATACCCTGTGCGGCTAACCAATACATACAGTGCTTGAATATTTGATCGTTATCCGCCTAATCCGATAACACGACCCATACAATATTTGATACCCCGTCCGGCTGACCAATTTATACACTGAGTGAATATTCAATTGGTCTCCCCCTATCCGACAGAGACATCCATATAATATTTGATACCCCGTCTGGCTGACCAATGCATACAGTGGATGAATATTCAATCACAATCCGCCTAATCCGACAAACACGACCGATACAATATTCAATACCCCGTCCGGCTGACCCATGCACACAGCGAATGAATATTCAATCACAATCCGCCTAATCGGACAGCACGACCGATACAATATTCGATACCCCATCCGGCTGACCAATGTATACAGCGAATGAATATTCAATCACAATCCGCCTAATCCGACAAACATGACCCATCCAATATTCAATACACCGTCCGGCTGATCCATTCACACAGCGAATGAATATTCAAACACAATCCGCCTAATCCGACAACACGACCCATCCAATATTTGATACCCCATCCGGCTGACCCATGCACACAGCGAATGAATATTCAATCATCATTCACCTAAAACTCCTTGTAAAGGTCT
>WNFS01031403.1_pt1 | contig 10414 bp, 20 predicted proteins | sample 5400141 | NCBI WGS metagenome assembly WNFS01 (sample SAMN13153358, study PRJNA577476) | soil metagenome | isolation source: 60 cm saprolite under Madrone tree | place: USA:California | collected 2016-06-14
ACACTTATTGTGCCCACCGCCTATCGCCGCCAGTTCTTCCGCGCAGAGAATGATCGCCTACGCGTGCAAGCATTAAATGGAGGCCCTCAGTCGCTTCTATGGTGCCTTCGATGCTGTACACGAAAGGCAGAACGCGGCGTACGCTGTAATTCGTGCCGGGCTGACCGTGAAGCCAAAAACAAAGGGAGAGAGCGATGAGTCATGCTGAACGTATTGCCCGTATGTTAGGCCAGGAACGAGGACGTGACTTCGTGCTCAGCACAAAGCCGGAGGATTGGCCTACCTTGGACGAGCTACCCCAGGCCGATACAACTGATATGGAGCAAGCGTACCAGTACCAAAGTACTGTTGACTCAGACTTCGAGTTGTAGTAGGCTAGGAGCATGAATATCATAGACAAGAGCGAACGCAAGCGTATGCGAGTTGAGGCCAGCATGTTGTATCGCGATGCTAATCAATTCCAAGACATGCCAGATGACGCCAGCAAGGTCAAGGCGCGCAAGATGTTCCTGGAAGCTGAGCAGATCAAACTAATGTTGAAAATGGTTCGATGAAGATCGATATTGGAAAGCTAGCGCGTCGGTCGGCGCGCAAGAACGCATCGAAAGCTGGAGCCACCCGGAGAATTGCGGATAAGCGCAGAAAGCCGCCGAAGCATCGTAAGCCGTTGCGGGAGGAGTAATGGGCAATAAGGCGCAAGAGGTGTTAACTGCGATCAAAAAGTTTTTTGACGAAGGCGCAGACTGCGTGTACGCGGGTGCGCTGCTTTTTGACGATGACCGTACACTGCAACAACACGTGGAAGAGGCCGTTGAGGAATTTGAAACTCCGAAAGCAGAGATGACGGAAGTCAAGCACAAGAAAAGAAAGATCGGAAAGAATTTTTATGGCAACTGGGTAGGATTTGAAGGAAAACGCAAGGTGCGCGACTTCGGTAAGCAAGAAGAACAAGCACAGCAATGGCTGTGGGGAGTATAAATTATGAATAAGCAGATTTTATACGGAGTAGCAAAACCGCTTGTGTTGTGCGTCACGGTGTTTTTGGCTGGCATTTACATGACGAAGGCTCAAGAGGCCCATGTCGGCGAACAAGTAGTCTTCAAGCTGGACCACCGCGATTCCCGAGGCCGGTATGTGATGGAGGCCCAGGAGGTTCGCATTGCGTACACAGTTGTGCCGATTGAAGGCTCACATCCCGCGCCGCTATCTAATGACACGCTGATGATATGTAGGCCGTACAACGAAGGCCCCGCTATATTTCTACGTTGTGGACCAGATCGATACGCAGTCAACAATATAGGTCTCATACCAAAGAAAGAGAAGGGAGATCAGCAATGAGTGACAAGATCGAATTAGGAGCGCCATTCGTGGAGTACAGTGGGATACAAATTTTGTATCTCGAAGACACCAACAAGTGGCGCTTTGAATTACGAGGTCGAGAGCGAAAGGCAGATTCACTTAAGCAAGCGAAAGAGTGGATTGACAAGCCGGAGCCGGTCAAGAAAGCTTCGAAGTCTTTTGAACGATTCGAGTGCTACCGCGTTATTGTTCAATGGGGGTATGGCGATCTTGAGCATAAAGTTGTGATTGTCACGGTCACCAGCGTTGGTCTCGACATGTATCGCGGCACCAACCTTCCTTGCACTGCTTGGATTCTTGAAGGTGCAAGCAAAGAACGCTCAAAGGTCAACGTTGATATTCTTTTGGAGATCACCGAAGATACGAAGAAGAAACTTGCTGATAGCAATGCCTTAATAAAAGAAGCTGAGGCATTGAGGAAGAAAGCTGAGGTAATCTTCAAATCGATTAAGCGAGTGAATCTGGGGAAATACGTAGACAACGGCGACGAGTAGGAGGCCGTTGAACGTCGGACTACGCGTAAAATTCTTAAGGAGGCAAGGTAATGCAAGTAACAAAGATCACACGAAGCAAAACAAACATCACAGGAGTTAAGGTGTACGGTTCGATTCTTGGTGATAGCGGAAAGACATACCGCTTCGCTTACATCCGCCGCACTGGATTCCGTGGATGGATTTGTTCTTGTGAGAGTTTCATCTTGAGGCTGTTTGCGATTCACCGCAACTGCAAGCACCTACGTCAAGTACGTGAGCAGTTTGGTCGCTACGGCACTAAGATCGATCAGTCTGTCACGGCTTAGGCCAACGATTATGATAATGATCGGTTTTATTATCTTTATGCTATTCGTCTTGCTGGTGATCGGCCCGTATGACAAGAGGAAACGATGACTCCGGACGAGGTCAAAGCGTGGGATGACTTCATACGTCGTTCCAATCTCATAAAGTTTGCAGAGAATCAAGAAATGCTTCGCCGCCGATTTGAGTCACTTCCCAAATCACCGGAAGAAATTCTAGCGAAGAAAAACAAAAAGCCCTTTCTCACCGCAGCCGATTTGGTGATGTTGAGGGAGATGAAAGTCGGATTGGTAGGAAGGGGGCCTTCGCGTGAGTAATGAGATCGGGTATGAGAATGTAAAGTGTCAGATCGGACTACCGGGCTGTGAAAAGAAAAATGCTGGTTACTCGCGTTATAAGAAGTATGCGAAGGTTGGACCGGCAGTAGATTCTTGCGAAACTTGTGCACGTAAACCGTACGAGCAGCCGCCCCAGTTTCAAAAAGAGGAGGACCCCTCACAGGGATTCTAATGGACAAATCATATTCTGAACAGATGGAAGAGCAGTTGGAGCCGCGACCAGGGTCAAAATACAAGCCGATTATTTGTGATCGTTTTGTTACACACATCTATCGCAGCGAGTTTTTTCCTGTGCCCTCGGCACACGAGGAGTGGATGAGAAATCGAATTCCTCGTGGTGCTTACTACGACTCAGCAGATGACGGCCCGGAGTTTGAGATCATTCGCCGCGTGTGGCCTGTGCAAATTCTTCAAGAGATGGAAGACAGCCCATACAAGTGGTTTAACGTCGGTCCAGTCAAGAACTGGGATGATGGGTCGGTTGATTCATTCGATCATCGAAGGGAGTAACATGCGTTTCAAACAAATTTCATGGAGGGAAGCTATGAAGATGACGCGTATCGCAGGGGGTGCGACAACGCTTCAATGTATCGCGTGCGGTAAAACAGGCACTGGTGAAACAGAGCCATACGAATCCGCAGCTAGCGGAAAGTTGATTGCGCCACAAGAGTGGTACGTGACCGAAGACAATGTTGGTCCTTATGATGCAGAATGTGCTGCAAAGATCACGAAGGCCACGGACCCGACACGCAGCGTAACACAATTCTATTCGAACGTGACCGGAGAAAAGATCGAGCCGAAGCACTTATAGTGCCTGTTTCCGTCCTTCCTTTGTGACGAGTAAAGAAAAAGCACGCGCACGACGTTTGATGGACGGCTATAAGCTGACTCCAGAACAATATGATGCAATCGAAAAATGGCAAGGCGGTGTCTGCTACGTTTGCGGACAGCCGGAGCCGGTCAAGGGACGCCGCCTGAGTGTTGACCATAATCATGATACCGGCGAGATTCGTGGCCTTCTTTGCTCGCGTTGCAATCCCATCATTGGTAAGATAGAGCGCGCCTTCAAGCGTTATGGCTTACATAAGGCCAAGATAGACTTCGAGTCCTTTATCGAGCATATATCGTGGTATTTGAAGGGCGGCGGGTGGATTGTGGAAAAGGCTCTCGGACATCGACATTTCGGCTATAAAGGCCACATCGGAACCAAGGCGCATCGCAAGCGTATTCAACAAGATAAGAAGAGAGTGCCTGTTACCGTCCTCCCTTTGCAGAGGTAATAATGGACACAGATACTCAGATCACCGGCAAAGTGAGTCAAGATATAGCGTGGGCGCAACATCACCTGTTTTTACTGGTGGCTGTCGCCGTGCTGACAGTAGGCTCAATTTATGGTATAGAGAGTATATTGGCGCGAAGAGCAAACGATCAATTTCAACAAGCACAGGCCATCCTGGCTCAAATGCAGAAGCAAAACGAGCAAACTCAGGCCGCATCGAAAGCAGAGATTGAAGCGCTCACACAGCAGAACGTAGTACTCACGCAGCAATTCCAGGCAGCAATGTCTGCAATAGCCACTCGTGACGCACAACTCTTGAAAGATCGTCAAGAGATCAAAACACTCCCACCATCTCAGTTAGCTACGAAGTGGGGAGCCGCAGCAAATGTACCGCTGCCTCTCGCCCAGAAGTCAGTTGACGCGCCCATCCAAATTCCGGTCTTGTCGAAAGACAATACGGATTTGAAGTCTTCTCTCACTATGCAAACACAAGTAGCTTCGAACAATGAAAAGAAGTTCGAGGATGAGCAAAAGGCTCACACATCCGACAACAAGGCCAGCGAGCAAACAATCGCTACGAAAGACGCCGAGATTAAAAAAGTGAAGGCTGACGCGCGTAAGCGCAACATCATCATTTCTATCATCAGCCTCGCTCTTGGATTCGGTTTGCATCGATAAACTTTGTCAAACTCCGAGGAAAACATGAACGTATCAAAGGCAGATCGCCGTTCTGTAGAAGAGGTGTCAGCAGTTTTCAGTAAGCACGCGGGAAATATCCGCGCGACTGCAAAAGAGTTAGGTGTTTCGCGCTCAACAGTTCGTCGTATTTTGGCAAACACCGGATTGCTTAAGAAGCCGCTCGCTGGTGGAACAATTCAGGGAACAGAAACTTTCATTGAACCCCTTCCGGAAAAAGGAGGTGTTCGTCGCTATATCCTCACCTCAGCACAAAACAACACTCACGTGCATCCTGAAGTATGGGAAAATCTGCTTGCGCTGAAGAAGTATTATGGTGCGGACCTCCTAATCGGTACCTACACCTACAATCAGAATCATTATGGCCGGTTGAGCGTGAAGCGTAACAAAAAGAACGCGTATCAGCACGACCTGTGGTATACTACTGAGTTGATTCCTTATTTGGAAGATCGTCGTATTCAGCTTGCTCCTGGTCTCGTGTGGTGTGGTGAATACAACGCACTCCCGACGAACGTGAATCCGCTGGCCGGATTGGAATCATACACAGGCCGTAAATCTGCGATCTTTCCTCATGCGAAATTGGCGATGCGTTCGATTCCGTCATTTCAGGGTGAGGGCGTTAAGTTGAATTACACAACCGGCACCGTCACTCAGCGTAATTACATCAAGAAACGCGAAGGTATGATCGCCGAGTTTCATCACATCTACGGCGCATTGCTGGTCGAGGTTAATTCTGACGGCAACTGGTGGGTTCGTCAGTTGAACCAGGACGAGGGCACCGGCACAATGCAAGACCTTCGTGTGGTTGCGAAGGGCGGCGAGATCATTTCAAAAGTAGCGTCGATTGAAGCCGTTACATGGGGAGATTTGCACAGCACTATTGCGGACGATAAGATCGTCGATCTTTCTATGAAGATGCTGGATGAATTGAAGCCAAAATATCAATTTTTGCACGACGTTCTAGAAGGCGCGTCGATAAACCGTCACATTGTGAAGCTAGGTGCGAAGAATTCACCGCACTACAATTTCCACCGTTGGCTGCGTGGACTACACCGTGTGGACGAGGAATTTCGCCGTACCGCCGACATGATTAAGAAGTACATTCGCCCGTGGAGTAAAATTCTTGCTCCGGATGCAAATCACGATGCGTACTGGCTGCACTCATGGTTGAATCGCTATGACTATCGCGTGGACCCGGCGAACGCGGAATTCTTTCTTGACTTGCAGAAATATATGTTCGATGAGTTGCGCAAAGGTCAACCGACCGGATTGATGCCGCGTGATGTGAATATGATGCAATATGCGTTCGGGAAATTTGGTCTTTCTGAAAAGAACATCGATTTCTTGCAGGACGATGAGTCATTCAAGACATGCGACGGTAAGATCGAGAACGCCATGCACGGGCACCTGGGCGCAAACGGAAAGTTTGGTAGCCCGGAGCAGTTGTCGAAGATGGGCCGTAAGGCTAATACCGCACATACGCACAGTGCAGGCATCTGGAACGGGCTTTATGTTGCCGGTACATCTTCGAAGTTGAAGTGGACTTACAACTGGGGACCGTCTTCGTGGACACACTCACACATCGTGACGTATCCGAATGGTAAGCGCAGCATCATCACAATGTACGCAGACAAGTGGAGAGCGTAATGAATTCGACGACGAAGACTGGACAAAAAGGTACGTAAAACATGCCATCGCCTGAACTGGCAGCGAGACCGAAAGGCGCAGATGGCAGAAAGGGCTTGGTCTTGGACGGTTGGAGACTGCGTCTTCGTCTATTGGTTAAAGACGAATTTCCAGATTATCCAAACAATAATGGCTTTGCAGGGGTAAAGAAACTAAAGAAAGAAAATCTTAAACGTTATGTAGAACTAAGAGCAAAGGCAAAGGCGCAGTCCGGCACGACTGTAGTTGAGTACATCTTTGGATACAACACTCGTGAGGCCGAGGATTACACGCCCCCATCCGAGGATAGCGCGGTACCACTTACCACATCACGCAAAGGCTCAAAGCCGACAACCGTAGTTCAACAGCATGAATCAGACGAGGCAATTCTATATCGTCTTTTCGGAGGCGATAAAAAAGAAGAAGATTGGCGAGATTTCACTAATCCGGTTCTACACATCATTCGCGAATATAAGCCGAAGCTATCGAAAGAAATCGTGGCCGATGCGCTCGGTAAGTTAGTGCAAGGTCAAAATTCTTACAAACGTCGTTACAGAGTGACCCCAACACTTGAATTCATCACTCGTGTAAAAGTAGATGAAGAGGTTTTGGAAGACGTTCATACCATCGGAGCCAGGGCTTTTCAGTTGACAAAAGAAAATCAATTGACGGAGATGGCATGACCGCAACAAATGAACAAGCCGCAGTCAATTCTGAGAAGCGTACCGACCGCCGTCAGCGTCAGGGTCCGAAGAACGTTCGGTTTTTCAGTGGCAACTTGGCTTGCCTTCGTGGTGACATGACGTGGCGCGCGGACAATCTGAATGAGTCACGTAAAGTAGTGCAGTGTCCTGGATGCGGCGCAGCTAATGATATTCAGGAGGCAAAAAAGAGAGCAGCATGAGCAAATCAAAGAAGCCGAAGTTTGATGTTTGGGTGAAAAGAGAACACACTTTCACTGCGAAGATTGAAGCCGACTCATTAGAGCAGGCGCTTGAGATCGCGAAAAGCATGAGTATTGAACGATTGCTAGATGCTCCTGGTGACACAATTGAGAGTGAGCATAAATTTACGGCGGTGTTGGAAGGGTAAAAATGAGTCAACTAGTTCTTGGCCTCGGACACAAAGCCCGTCACGGTAAAGACGGCTTTGCTCGTGCTATCGAAAATTATTATGGCGTGCTCAATGCTGCGATTCTTAAGCACAGCGTCAGCAGACCGGTGATCGTGCAGCGTACTGCGTTCGCTACCGCGCTACGCAAAGAAGCTAATGCTTGGCTTGTCACCCCTTCCGGTCAGGAATGGATAAGACAACCAGAGTATGGTTCTTATCGTGTTCTCGGTGACCCAGCGTTTCCTTTAGGGCGTACAATTCCCGATTGGGTCGTGCCCGACCCGAATCCGGAAATTTCAGAACAGACTCCGCTCGGGAAACATCCGAAACTTTTGCAATGGTGGGGCACTGAATATCGTCGGACACAAGACCCGGCATATTGGGTAAAGCAATGGAAGGCCTCAATTAATCCTCAAGCTAACATTGTTCTTGTGACCGACATGCGCTTCCTCAATGAGGCCGCAGCGGTAAAGGAACAACCAGACGGCTATACGGTGAATCTGGTGCGTTTGAATCAAAGTGGCACCCCATACGTAGACCCGAGCCGCCCATCGAACCATCCAAGCGAGATCGAATTAGATGGTTACAACTACGACTATGCTATTCAATCGAAAGATGCGGTGCTCGCCGGGGAGTTCGCAATTACACTCGTGCATTTTTTAAGAGCACGCGCGATGAAAGGAAAGTAAATGAGTGAAGCCTATATCCGTACGTTCACTGGAGTGCTGTTCGATTTGTTGGAACCGCAGCCGGAGATGGTATGTATCGAGGATATCGGGCACGCATTGTCACAGATACCCCGCTATACCGGGCACTGTATATTTCCGTATCCGGTAGCACAGCACTTGCGTGTCGGCAGTTATCTCGTTCCGGAGGAGTTCGCATATGACTTTTTCTGCCATGACTTCTCTGAGGCATACTTGAATGATTGGGCACGCCCGTTGAAGCACTTCACGGAAGCGGGCAAGGAATACAGAAAAATTGAGCGTCGCGTTCAAAGTGTGATTGCAGACGCCCTTGGATTTTCGAAGGTCGAGCCACCGATTGTTAAGGTGTACGACACTCGGATGCTTTACACAGAGAGATCGCAGTTAATGAAAGGCTCGACTCGCGTGTGGGCAGATACACCGGAAGAGGCTCAACTTCTTCCCGTGACTTTTCAATACGCGGACTTTTGGGAGCAAAAGAAATTGTTCCTGGAAAGATTCCACGAACTTAAGGGGAAACAATGCCAATTCTCGACACAGTAATTCGAACTATCAAGTGCGATGCGGAAGGTTGTACGAATGAACTTTTGTTTGACCGCAAGGAAGAGCAGCAAATTTTTGCAAAGCCGGAGAATGCGTGGTTGAAGGGTGTTCGTCTGATTCAAACGGCGGATGGTCGCAATATCTCGTATTGCTCGGATGACTGCGAGGTCAAGGGCACCGCATCTGGTAAGCACAATTTGCCGGAGCCGAAGCGAATCATCGAAACCGGAAACGCCGCAGCAGTACAAGCCGCAGCAACTGCGCAGGCGAACGCAAAGACCGCTGAAGAAATTGTTCGCACCGGTTCTGGCGGTAAGATTCAAGTCGTGAAGTAAGATGCAACCGGTACTACAAGTCGAACCTGTGCCGCAGCAGAACGTTCGAATCCTTAGATTCACGGGAAAAATTTCTTGGGAAGGTCGCATGAATGATCTTCCCGAGGAGATTTACTCGTTCGTCTTTTATGATTCGCGTCTTACAGCAGCACAAATCGCAAAATTGGTCGAAGACCAGCTTGCTATTTATCGCAACATGGGCGGTATGCCGGTGGAGCGAGATCAGGGTCAAGTTATTGACTTACGGGCTTCTCTCGCAGATCGCGTACTAATCCCAATGTCTTGGATTGTCTACATACGTCCGCAAGTGATGCCAATAGTGGGTCCCACACCTCTCAGTGATGAAAATGGAGTAGAAAGGCTTCCTGATGGAAAGCAAGCGCCAAAAAACTGACAGTGCCTGTTTCCGTCCTTCCTTTGGAGAGTTGGCATGATCGTCGTTGGACTGGATTTAGAAACGACAGGACTCAGCAAGGTCAAGGACCGTCCAATAGAAGCATCCGCGACTTTGTGGACTACTAATTTTTCTCGTAGTCTCGGGTCTACAACGCTTCTAGTCCAGTCTGACGGAGTTAAAATCTCCGCAGAATCCACCGAGAAGACTGGTATCACCCAGTCGATGGTGGATAATTTTGGGGTTGAGCCGTCGTATGCATTCGACGTGATGACGCATTACGTGAGTCGTGCCGAGGCGATTGTCGCATTCAACGGTCGTCGATTTGATATTCCCATGTATAACGAATGGGCGCGCCGCCTTAGCAAAAAGTTTCCTGAGAAACTCGTAATCGACCCATTCGTGGATTTACCAATGCCCGGTCAGGAATTGATTACGATGTGCGCGAAGCGTAAAATTTATTACAATGCGCACGAAGCCGGTGCCGACGTAGGCGCAATGCTTACGCTCATGAGTGATTTTGATTTTGATGTCGTGTTGGAGCGCGCGAAGAGTCCCGTCGTAGTTGTACGTTCAAAACAAGATCGCAGTCAAAACGACAGAGTTAAGAAACACAAATTTCGCTGGAATCCAGAAAGACAAATCTGGTGGAAGGCCGTAAAAGAGATCGATCTGAATGTGTTGGCAGCAAAGGTCAACAATGAATTTGGACTCGAAGTCTTGGACCTGAAACCGGAAGATATGGAAACAGACAGCGATGATTAGGAGAAAAACATGAATCTAGGCCAGAATAAAACGTTTGAAAGACCAGTCGGTGGTGTCTACTTTGGTACCATCATTGACTTGGTCGAAATGCCGCAGCAACCAACTCGATTCGGTCCCAAGGACAAGATTCGAGTATTGTGGGTGCTGTCGTATCCCAACAACGCACCATACGTTGACAAAGAAGGAAAGCCGATGACCATCGCGGGCTTTTACAACGCTACGGTCAGCGACAACTCGAATCTTACGAAGGCTGTTCGTCAGATCATTCAAGGTCAGGTTCCCGTGTTAAATAACACGGCAGACCTAGAGGCTTTGTTGATCGGTCGCTCTAATCAGTTGTTCGTTACTCAGGAGCCAGATCAGCAGAAGCCTAATGAATTCGTCAGCTTCGTCGCGGGCATCACGCCGCTCCCACCGGGCGCGATT
>WNFS01004722.1_pt1 | contig 10412 bp, 11 predicted proteins | sample 5400141 | NCBI WGS metagenome assembly WNFS01 (sample SAMN13153358, study PRJNA577476) | soil metagenome | isolation source: 60 cm saprolite under Madrone tree | place: USA:California | collected 2016-06-14
GCTCATGGCCAGGCCGTCGACAATGAACTTTTCCGAGGCGGTAGCTATCGCTACCTCCAGCCTTTGGGCGCATAAGCTCCGCAGTGTCCTCACGCTCATCGGCGTCGTCATCGGGGTTGCCGCCGTCATCGCCGTCGTCAGCCTCATCAATGGCGCCAATCAATATGTCGCCACCAAGGTCTTCAATCTCGGCGCGGACGTTTTCGGCGTTGCCTATCAACCTTCGATCATCACCAACGTCGACGACTTCCTCGAATTTCAGAAACGCAAGAAGCTTCACTGGGACGACTACGAAGCCATCAAGGAAGAGTGCAAATCCTGCAAGGAAGTCGGCGCTTCGCAAGGCGGCCGCGTGGAAGTTCGCAGCGGCCTCAATTCTTTGAAAGACACAAATCTCCGCGCGTGGACGTCGCAGATGCCGGAACTTTACGACGTCGATCTCGTCGAGGGCCGCCACATCACCGAAGCCGATCTCACCAGCGCCGCCTCCGTCTGCACCATCGGAATGGACATCGTCGAAAATCTTCTTCCCGGAGTCGATCCCGTCGGTAAAGAAATTCGCTGGAACAACGTTCCGTGCCAGATCATCGGTGTCGGCAAAAAAGAAGGCTCGTCGCTCGGCACCTCGCTCGATAACTGGATCATTCTTCCGCTCACCACCTATCGCAAGGATTATGGCTCGCAGAGCGATTCGCTGCGCATCACGGCGCGCGCCGGCTCCGCATCGCGAATCCAGGAAAGCGTCGACGAAGTGCGCCAGATCATGCGCGGCCGCCATCATCTTTCCTACGGCGCGAAAGACGATTTCGCCGTCGAAACCAGCGACTCGTTTCTTTCTCTGTGGAAAGACATCAGCTCCGGGTTTTTCGTCGTCATGGTCGGCATCGCGTCGATTTCGCTCGTAGTCGGCGGCATCGTTATCATGAACATCATGCTCGTCAGCGTCACCGAGCGTACGCGCGAAATCGGAGTCCGCAAAGCGCTCGGCGCGCGCCGCAGTGATATTCTTCTGCAATTTCTCATTGAGTCCGCGACGATCGCCGTCATCGGCGGCGCCATTGGCGTACTCTGCGGCATCATCGCTGCCAAACTCGTTTCGATCGCAACGCCGCTTCCCGCCGCCGTACAGTTTTGGTCCGTAATGAGCGGCCTGATTGTCGCATTGAGCGTTGGCCTGTTTTTCGGAACGTATCCGGCTTCCAAAGCTTCGCGTCTCGATCCCGTGGAGGCGTTACGGTCCGAATAAGGAAAATCTGTCATTTCGAACGGAATGAGCCAACGTTTTTGCCTTTCCGATTCCTTCCGAGGAATCGGTTGGCTCATGGAGAGAGAAATCTCTCTTCGATTGAAGCGCAGGCGCTAAGCTGACAATGTCCACCGTCGCGCAAACTCTAAGCACTCCTCGAACGCAGAAACTCCGCAGCTTCGTAAAGCCGGCGAGAGCGCTTGAATTGAAAGATCAAGTCGCGCTCGCACTCGATACGCTGCGCAAAAATCCACTTCGTTCCGCGCTCACGATTCTCGGAATCGTTATCGGCATCACCACCGTGATCGCCGTCAGTTCGCTCATCAATGGTCTCAATGAAAATGTACTCGGCGGAATCCGCGATCTCGGTTCGGACACTATCATCGCGTACCGCTTTCCCTGGGCTTCGCTTTCGCGTCCGCCGAGCGAATGGTTTACGCGCAAAGAATTGCAGCCCGAGTGGGCTGACGATATTGCGCTTCTGCCGCACGTGAAAGCGGCGTCCCCGTCGATGCGGATTTTCCGGCCGCAATTCGGCGCCGGCACGGCCGACGTTCGCCGCGGCGCGTACCGCGCGAAAAACGTGATTTTGCAGGGCAATCAGCCGTCCATCGGCGAAATTTTCGACATCAAACTGGACAAGGGCCGCATGTTCAATGAGACCGACGCGGAGCATCGCGCGCCCGTCGTATGCCTCGGCTACAACACCGTGCAAACGCTTTTCCCCGAGGGGGGTCAAGCAGCCGCGGTCGGCAAAGAAGTCACCATCGACGGCCAGCTTTTCACCGTTATCGGGACCATGGAAAAGCGCCGCCAGGGAATTTCCGGCGGCTCGAATCCGGAAGACAACATTGCGTTCATGCCGGTAACCACGCTTCGCAAACTTTATCCGAACCAAAAGGACTATGTGATTTTTGCGAAGGCCAGCGACCCGTCGCAGGTTTCGCAAGCCGTGGAAGAAATTCGCGATCTGCTTCGCCGCAAGCGCCGCCTTTCCAGCGACAAACCCGATGATTTTGCGCTTTTCACTTCGGACTATTTTCTCGATCTCTGGAACAAGATCAGTTTCCTGATTTTCCTGCTAATGTTTTCCATCTCCGCGATAGGCCTGCTCGTCGGCGGCATCGGCGTGATGAATATCATGCTCGTCAGCGTTACGGAACGTACGCGGGAAATCGGCGTCCGCAAAGCCATCGGCGCAAAACGCAGCAACATCCTTCTGCAATTCCTCATTGAGGCTGTCACTCTCAGCGCCGTCGGCGGCATTCTCGGCGTCACGTTCGGTGCGCTCCTTACGATGTTGATGAAATATGGCGCGCACATGGCCGCACAACTCTCCTTTTTCTGGGTCATCACCGCGCTCGTTCTCTGCGCCGTCATCGGCATCGGCTTCGGCATCTATCCCGCCTGGAAAGCCGCCCGCCTCGACCCTGTCGAAGCCCTCCGCTACGAGTAGGGTTTGCGGATAAGGTAGACTTTTCGGTGCCATGACTGCGCCCGGCGAATCCTTTCCTGTTACTCGTCTGTCCGTTGTAACGGCTGCGCGCAGCAACGATGCCGCGGAGCGGTCGCTTGCGCTTGAGATTCTGTTTGCTGCTTATTGGAAGCCCCTCTACAAATATCTCCGATTGAAATATGCGCAAGCGCCGCAGGATGCGCAGGATTTGACGCAGGGGTTTTTCGCGGAGCTTCTCGAGCGTGGCCTCCTGGCGAAATTCGATGCGGCGAAGAGCCGGTTGCGCACGTATTTGCGGCTTTGTGCCGACAGCTTTGCGCTGAACGAAATCAAGGCTGCCTCGCGAAAAAAGCGCGGCGGCGATGTAACGCATGTCGCGCTGGATTTTTCCGCAGCGGAAGAAGAGCTGCGCACGCAAGCGATTGATCCCGCATCAATTCCCTCCCCCGAATCGCTGGAGGAGTTCTTTGAGAAAGAGTGGATTCGCAGCTTGTTCTCTTCCGCCGTCGCGGAATTGCGCAAACTCTGTGGAGCACGGGGAAAGCAAAAAGCGTTTTCGCTCTTCGAGGCGTACGATCTCGATGGCGAACAAGAAACTTCGTATGCGGATTTGGCAACGCAACACGGTCTGTCCGTCACGGACGTGAACAACCAGATGGCCTGGGCGCGGCGGGAATTCCGGCGAATCGCGTTGGAACAGTTGCATACACTCTGCGGCAGCGAAGAAGAGTTTGCTCGTGAGGCGCATGCGCTTTTCGGCGAGACGCCCAAGTGAAATTTCTGAGCGACAAAGCGATCGAACGATTGCGCGGGTCGAGCGTTCCCGATCTGTCCGGCACGCGGTACGCGTTGAGCGAGTTGATTGCACGCGGCGGCATGGGAGTCGTCTACGCGGCCGAAGACGAAAAACTCCACAGGCGCGTCGCCTTGAAAGTCCTCGATACGGCGGGAACAAATGCGGAGTTGACGCAACGGCTGATTCGCGAAGCGCGGATTCTGGCGCAACTCGAACATCCGGGAATTGTGCCGGTCCACGACGTGGGCACGCTTCCGGACGGACGGGTGTTCTACACGATGAAATTTGTGGAAGGGCTGCGGCTCGACGAATATGTAAAGCAACTCGATTCTCTCCCGCAGCGGTTACGATTGTTTTTGCGGATTTGCGACGCGGTGGCATTCGCGCATGCTCGAGGTGTCCTGCACCGGGATTTGAAGCCGGCAAATGTGATGGTCGGCTCGTTTGGCGAAGTCCTGGTGATGGATTGGGGGCTTGCGAAAATCCTGCAAGAGCCAGCGGCCGCCGAGGAAACGGTTGTTGTTTCCTCGCAACAAAGGATTTCCAGCGAAGAAGAAACGCAGGCGACGGTCGTGACCGGACACGGAACGGTGATGGGAACGCCGGGCTACATGTCGCCGGAGCAAGAACGGGGCGAGACGGAGAAAATTGATGCGCGGAGTGACATTTTTTCGCTGGGAGCGCTGTTGAAATTTGTTGCAGCGAGTTCCCAAGACCGGAGCAAACGATTGCCGCGCGCACTGCAAGCAATCTGCGAGAAAGCGACGGCGAACCAACCGGAGCAACGCTACGAAAGCGTTTCGGAGTTTGCCGCAGACGTGTCCCGGCACCTGGATGGATTGCCCATTTCGGCGTACTCCGAAAACGTGTTCGAGAAGCTAGCGCGGTTCTATAAGCGGCATCAAATCGCCATCCTTCTGATAACAGCCTACTTAGTGACGCGGTTCCTCGTTCTCTATTTTTTCCACCGATAGCCCTAAAGAAAATTCCGCTGCTGTTGTAAAGAGGGGCATAGCGGGAGAGAATCTGGCCCCTACGGAGGCTATGACAATGAACAAGATTTTGCTGGGACTGCTTTTGGGAACAATTTTGGGGGCGGTGGACGGAGGAACTGCGTACTTTACTCCAGCCGTCCGCGCGATGATCGTCGGAATTGTGATTGGTTCTACATTCAAGGGATTGATCGCAGGGATTGCCGCAGGAATCTTCGCGCGAAAAGTAAATTCCGTGCCGCTGGGAATCCTGTTTGGGCTTTTCGTGGGGTTCGTTCTCGCGTTGCTGGTGGCGCTCAAACAGCATGGCTACTATTTTGAAATTATTTTGCCCGGAAGCCTCGTGGGAATGATTGTGGGATGGGCGACGCAGAAATACGGCGCAGTAGTGCAAACGAAACAGGCTTAGGCCGCGCATCGATTTTCGCGAGAGAAAGAAAACACCAAAAGGAGAAGTGTCATGGCACGAGTGATTCATTTTGAAATTCCCGTGGACAATGCCGATCGCGCGATTGCGTTCTACAAGAATGCATTCGGATGGAAGATCGAGAAGTGGAACGGTCCCATGGACTACTGGATGGTGAATACCGGTGACGAAAAGGCTCCGGGAATCAACGGCGCGATCATGAAGCGGGGCGACGTGAAAACCACGACGAACACGCTGGACGTGAAATCGCTGGAGGGGTCCATCGAAGCGGTCACGAAGGCCGGCGGCACACTTATCATGCCCAAGACGACAATTCCGGGCGTAGGCTACTTTGGTTACTGCGTCGACCCGGAGGGGAACGTTTTTGGCATGATGCAGGCGGATGTAAACGCAAAGTAACAAAGCTGGGCGAAATCTTTTGCTGCCGCGGGGCGTACTCATGGGAGAGTTGTACGGGATACGTGACGGGCAAGGTACAATTCTGAACGGCCCAAGCCAGAGAGTCGGAGGGGAAACTCGATGAAAAGCATTATTTTGGCAGTTGCAATGTTCCTGGTGGCGGTTCCGGCAACGGAAACGCTGACCCAGGCGGAACGAGACAAGGGGATCGCAGAGTTGGAAGGCTCGAAGAAAGCGTTCCTTGACGCGACGAAGGGACTTTCGGAAGCGCAGTGGAATTTTAAGTCTGCGCCGGACCGGTGGTCGGTTGCGGAATGTGCGGACCATATCGCGCTTGCGGAAGGGTTTATCTTCGGGCGGATTACCGATGGCGTCCTGAAGACCCCGCTGACGCCGGAAAAGCGGTCGGCTACAGCGGGAAAAGACGACAAATTGGTGCCGATGCTGCAGGACCGCACGCACAAGGCGACGGCGCCGGAACCAATCGATCCAACCAAGACGCCAATGTCCGGGCCAGACGCGGTGAAGAAGTTCCTCGAAAGCCGCGCCAAGACGGAAGACTTCATTAAGACGACGCAGGAAGACTTGCGGGACCACATCTACGACCATCCGGTGCCGGCGATTGGGGCGATGGATGCGTACCAGTGGGTGTTGTTCCTGTCCGGACACACGCGGCGGCACACGCTGCAAATCCTGGAAGTGAAAGCTGACCCGAACTTCCCGAAGATGTAACCGGTAGCCGGGAAAAATCAGAAAGAGGCGAGCATTAGGCGTCTCATTCGTCTCACCGAGGAGGGTATATACCCCCTTTTTCTGTAACTGCAGAAACTAAAGGACTTTAAGTCTTGTGTTTTGTAACTGCAGATTCTAAAGGAGTTACGGACGCGTTTTGCGTAACTGCAGATTCTGCGGGGCTTAGCGAAAAAATCGGTTGAGGTAGAGGGATTGTGCGGTGGGCGGGGATGCCCGGTGAGGGAGAAACTTACCGACTGCACGGACAATGGTACCGCAGATTTTGTTTCTTGTCAAGTCATAGTACTTGATATGTTAACGTTCGAATGGCTCGCGGGGCGGGAGCATTTGTAGCTAGCTGTGGCTTGCGGCGAACATCCGAGTGCGGACTATGGGACGCACGCTAAAGCGTACGCTACGGTTTTCGCAGGTCGTCGGCGAAGTATTGGAAGGCGGCGAGGTCTTCGGGAGATGAGGAAAAGGCAGCGCGGCGGCGGAGCGCTTCGCGGGCGGCCTGTTCGGGCGTGAGTGTTTTCTGGAAGACGGCATCACGGAGATTGCGGAGTGGTTGAAGAGCACTTGGGGACGCGCCCGAATATTTGTCGAGTTGCGCGAGGAAAAAATCGAAGAGCGGTTTTGGCAGTTCAAAAGAGTCGGGGACGTCGCAGCGTGTGTAGTCGTAGATGGTTTTCTGATGCCACGGGTCGAATTTCTTCGTGTCGAAAGTGTCGTCTTCCGTAAGGAAGATTTGCGATGTGGGAATAACGACGCGAACGGACTGGGCGTTGGGTGGATGAACGGTCCAAACGGCAACCGTGTGATTGGGATACGGCCAAAAAAGACCGATGCCTTTGACGCCGGAGCGTTGCACGAGAAACGCGAGGAGAGCGGAGAGTTCGTCACATTCGGCGGTGGCGGTTTGTTGAACAAATGATGGACGCGCGACAGATTTCCATTGCGCCCAGATGCGGTCGGAATTGGGCGGCTGATCGGTGATGCTCCAGTGCATGTTCCAGAAGCCAGCGTCCCGCGTGGCTTCGAATAAGAGACGAACGAGAACGTAATCCGAATAGCGAATCGCGCCGGGCGGCAGCTTGTGCGCCGAAGCAAACGATGCAAAGCCGGCGCGCATGGTTGAGTTCGATTCGAGAGCTGTGGCTTTGGCGTGGACCGCGGCAAGGAGGTGGGAAAGATCCGTGGGCTTTGAAGTGGCGACCGGAGTCTGGGAGAAGGCCGAGGAGACAAGCGGAACCATAAGCAGAAAAGTCAGGAACAGCGAAAAGATGGCGATGGTGGAGCGGATCTTCATGAAGGGCCTCCTGGTTGGGTAACAGAGCGTAGCAATTGATTTAAAAGCGACGAAGCGAATTTGAAAATTAAATCGGTACAACTTTTCGGCGCGAAGCGGCATATAATGAAAAGAATCCAGCCAAAACCAATGGAAGACCCAGCCGGGAGGATGAGATGCTCTTGGACGCAGGAATCACTTTTTTCGGATTCACGATCACAACGATGCAGCTATGGCTGGCGGGAAGCGCACTACTTTGCTTCGGGCTGCTCGTTGCGCTGGCGCGAGGAAAGCGGATTGCGCTGCGGCGGTCGGTCGTAACGGATGAAATTGCAATTCAGTTAGGAAGGATTGCGTCGGCGGTGGAGCAATTGGCCGGAGAAGCGGCGGCGCTAAGGATTCTGGAGGAGAGACAAAAGTCGAATGTGACATTGCCGCCGGCGGTGGGAGAGGAAAGGCATCCGATTTCGTATTCGATGTTCGGGCGATAGGAAAAAAGCAAAGAGAGAGTTTCACCCTGAGCAACCGTGCCAAGCTCAACGGGGCTGAAGCCCCTAAGCTACATAAGCGAGAGTAGGCGGCTCGCGGCGGCTTACGCTCGCGCCGGACGGATACGACCGAGCGAGTCGTTACGCGGTGAAAGCGGCGTCTAGCCGCCGCAGTCCAAAAAGCGTGGACCAAGAGCGGACGCACGCTGAAGCGTACGCTACATTAACGGCGCCTTCGCCCTCCCAACCGAAAATCGCGTGGAGTGGAAGACAGAGTCTACACATCGAACGACGAAGGGTTATTTTGCGGCGGCGGTGTGGGAGGCGGCGGCGAGGGCGCGGAGGGATTCGGTGTAGGGGGCGCGGGCGACACCGCGTTCGGTGAAGATGGCGGTGATGTATTTGTTGGGCGTGACGTCGAAGGCAGGATGCGCGGCATGAACGTCGGGCGCGATGCGGATGCCTTTGATTTGGGTGACTTCGTCGGAGGATCGCTCTTCGATGGGGATGTGGTCACCGCTGGGGATGGAGAGGTCGAAGGTGGAGACGGGCGCGGCGATATAGAAGGGGACGTTGTTTTCTTTGGCGAGAACGGCGATCTGGTAAGTGCCGATTTTGTTGGCGGTGTCGCCGTTGGCTGCGACGCGGTCGGCTCCGGTAACGATGGCGCCGACTTTTCCGGATTTCAGGAAATGCCCGACCATGTTGTCCGTGATGAGCGTGAGCGGAATGTTGCTGCGATGGAGTTCCCACGCGGTCAGGCGCGCGCCTTGTAAATAGGGGCGCGTTTCCGGAACGAAGACGTGAAGTTTTTTGCCCTGCTCGACGGCGACCTGAAAAACACCGAGGGCAGTGCCGATACCTGCAGTCGCGAGCGCGCCGGCGTTGCATTGGGTCATGACATGGCCGTTCTGCGGCATGAATTCGGCGCCGAACCGGCCGATGGCTTCGTCGGTGGCGCGCTTTTCCGCGTGAATAGCTTTTGCCTCTTCAACCATGACCGAAGCGATTTGCGCGAGGTCTTGCGTACGCGCGCAGACTTCCTCGAAACGATGCTTCATGCGGTCGAGGGCCCAGAAGAGGTCGACAGCGGTGGGACGGGTCTTTGCAAGGGTATCGAGAATCGCCGGAAATTCGGCGCGAAGTTCGGCGAGAGATTTGGCGGCGGATTTCTGCACACCGATGGCTACGCCCATTGCGGCGGCGACACCGATGGCGGGCGCTCCACGGATGACCATTTCACGGATCGCTTTGGCGACGTCCTGATAGGTGGTGTAGGTGTAGGAGACTTCTTCGCCGGGGAGAAGCCGCTGGTCGAGCATGACGATGCCGCGATCGGTCCATTCGATAGGCTGGGCTACGAACATGAGAGATAGCACCTGGAAGAAAGCCGGGTTGCTCCGCTCGGAATGACAGAAAAAAAGGAGTGGCTCTGGTCGAGCATGACGACGCCACGGTCGGTCCATTCGATGGGTTGGGCCACGAACATTCGAGAGTTATCCTCGCAAACTTCTATTGTAGCGAAAGACGGCGGGGCGAAGGAAATCGGGATCAATGATGCGGGGGCGGGAGCTGTTTGGCGTATTTTGCGAAGATGAGGCCGAGCGTGCCGAGGACGGCAATCGTCGAATTGTAGCCCAAGTGCATAAGGAAACTGGCTAGCGTTGACTGTGCTCGGGCTCGAACCACGGTGAAAACGATGCCGACACCGATTAAGGCGCCGACGATAGCCCAGGCCCAGCCAAGCTGATAGCCGTGCATCAGACCAAAGAGGACGCCAGTAACGGCAATGCCGGGGACCAGGCCGAACCACTTAGCGAGGAGGGGAAACAGATAGCCGCGAAAAATGGTTTCTTCGACGAGGGGCGCGACGAGAACGGCCATTCCCATAAAAGCGAAAGCCATCGTGCGATTTTTGAGGATGTCCTGAATCGGAGCGTGCTCGGGCGCCTTGGCGAGAGCGGTGACAAGCATGACGACAATGGAGAGAGCGCAGCCGAGAGCCAGGTACAGCCAGGGCTGCGCCGGCGCTTTGGTGTTTTGCGGATTTAATTTTCGCCAGCCGAGAGAAAGCCAGAACGGGCTGCGGTAGAAGAGCGTAAGCGTGAGATAAAGAAAAACAAAGAGAAGGGCGTACCAAATGACCATGCTGCCGATGGCGAAAACGGGCTTGGAAATGGCGAACTGCTGCATCTGTTGCGGCGTGGCATGGGCCGAGAGCGATTTCGTGGCGATGTAGTAGGCCGTGAAGCCGAGCTGCACGAAGACCAACGAGAGAAACCCAAATGCACCGAAGCAGAGGAGATGTCCCCAAGACCACGGGATTTGGAGGTCGGCGGGAGCAGGGGGAGCCGTGTGAAAGGGTTGCGGATGTTCGGCGCCATAGGCGAAGGGGTCGCCCGGAGGAATTTCAGAAATTGGAGATACATCCGGCGCGGCGGGACTAGGCGCTTGCGGAAATGCAGGAGTGGCAAAAGGATCTTGTGGGTTGTCGCCAGAAAAAGTCATTAATGGCCTTTGCGCGATTTTGCGGCACGGCGTTTTGAAGATTTGCCGGGCCAACCGGTTGCGAGCGCGGCGGCTACGAG
>WNFS01004723.1_pt1 | contig 10412 bp, 10 predicted proteins | sample 5400141 | NCBI WGS metagenome assembly WNFS01 (sample SAMN13153358, study PRJNA577476) | soil metagenome | isolation source: 60 cm saprolite under Madrone tree | place: USA:California | collected 2016-06-14
ATCGAGCGGAGACTGTTTTAATTGGCGGTCGACCCAATCTTCTTTCAGATGAGCAAATATCGTATCGCCGGATTGAGAAAGTGCACACTGCTACGAAGATCCATAGCGAAGCCGCGATTCCTTCTGCTGGCCAGCCCAGGCAAAACCGCCGCGGCGAGACCAAGCTGCCATCCCCACTTTCGACAGATTGCATCTTCGGAGAGGTCGTTCGTGCACGACGCTCCGCTCTCGACTTCAGGGGCGGGAACGAGTCGATCCCGCTGTCGAAACTTGCGACTCTCCTGGCGGTCACGGAAGAGCCTCTCTTCGCCGATTTCGCCACATTTCGTTTTGTCCAACTGTATCTTTACGTGCATCGGGTCGAAGGTTTGGCGCCCGGAGTTTATCGTTATTGGCCGGAGCACGCGGAGTTGGAGAAAATCAAGCAGGGCGATCAACGCCTCATAGCCGCATCTCTGAGCCTTAGGCAAGACTTGGCAGCGAATGCTTGCGTTGCATTCTCTATGATCGGCGATTTTGAAACTGCCGCCCGAAGCTATGGCGATCGTGGATATCGCTATGTCCATTTCGAGGCGGGTGCAATCGGTCAGCGAATGTATCTTGCTGCCGAGGCTTTGAACCTTCGCGCCACAGGTATTGGAGCGTTCTTCGACGACGAAGTACAGCGATACCTCAACCTAAACCCTGAGCAAGGACAAGTCGTGTACCATTTTGCGATAGGTCACCCAGTTCCCGACCTGCGTCTCGAGGCCTGAAATGAGAGGCGTGGCACGTAGCCCTCATTTTGAACCCGCTGTCCTCTTGGGAGAGTGGTGAAACAACACTTTTCCCCAATCTTCTGCTATTTGGCTCCGCCTCTTTCGCAATCTGCATCACTTCCGGATATTTCGCAACTGTTCGAAATGGGACTGCACGACTTCCTTCTACATGTCACGATGGATGCATGTTGAATGAGAAAGAATCCGACAGCGCGACACGTGCCAGCATTAAGAAGGAAATGGCGAAGCCGCGTATGGCAAAGTCGGCACGAACAGCAGAATTGAATTTAGACACCGAACGCGTTCCAGGTCAGGCAAGGACGACCCTACCCGGAACCGTCCACAAAATTATCGCGTCTCTTCGTACGACCCAACGGGAAAAGGCACAGATTGCTGTGGCCGACCACCAGCCTCGAGATCTCCGTATTGAAAATACCTTGGCTGACGGAAATGGCAACGAGGTAAGACTCAAAAAGGGTACCCACGTTGAGGTTACCGTCACCGCAAAGCGAAAGAAGTAACTCGCATCTTTCGGGCGCGCGCGAGACTGCGCCAACGCATTCTAGATCTGTCGACGACAGAACCGATTGCGCTTCAAGGTTGAAACAGGGAGTAGTGAGACGGCCCGGCCAAATTGCGCATCATCAGAATTCCTCACGAACCTGGTGCTTGGTGTCTCGCCAGTGTGCGTTGTGAAACGCGGTGCCGGCAGTATTAGACTGGCCACGCATTTCTCGGCTAGAACCTTATGAGCATACAAATTGTTCGTGAACCGCGCTGGCCAGCGTTCGTAGCGATGCTGGCAGCCGCCGGTGTGTACTTGGCATTGCCCGCGCCGCTTTCCCTTGGCCCCAGTTGGCTGTTGCTCTTAGTTATTGTCCTTTTGCTGATTCCTATCGTCGTATCCGATCGCCGCGGTCATCACAATGTGACTCGGATTCTCACGCTCGCCGCCAATCTCATCATCACCATTGCCATGATTGCTTCCTTAATTCATTTGGTCACGGGTATTCCGCAGCATCTCGAGGCGCCGAAGGCACTGCTGCGTTCGGCGACCGCGCTTTGGATCGCCAATATTCTCGTATTCGCACTCTGGTACTGGAAGCTCGACGCTGGCGGCCCGCTGCGGCGCGAGCGTCCGCTTGGCCTCATGAATAGCGCGTTTCTTTTCCCGCAGATGTTGCGCCGAGAAGACGAGGATCCGTCATGGACGCCGCATTTCGTGGACTATCTGTTTCTCGCTTTTAATACGAGTACGGCTTTCTCGCCGACAGATACGGCGGTTCTGTCGCGCCGGGCAAAACTTGGCATGATGGTTCAGTCGTTGATTTCTCTCACGATTATTGCCCTGCTTGCCGCACGAGCTGTGAACATTCTCTGAGTTGTTCTCTTGCTGGATTACTTAACATGGAACACGCCATAGGCCCGTGAGCCCGGATCAAACGAGCAGTCGGCGATTCTAAATTCACCCCCTGTTTTTCTTTACCGCAGCCGTTAGGGCAACTCTAGCCCTTCCAGACGTACTTACCACAGGAGCAGGGGACCGTCTCCGAGGGATGCTTCTTTTGCAGCGGTTGCCGACAAACTGGACAATTTCTGCGCCACATATTCATGCCCGTCTTTTCGCTAACGAAAGGGTCTAATAGCAAGATCACTTTAAGAGGCCGGAGTTCGCCTGTCTGTTCCAATTGGAACAGAAGCAAATCTGTTCCTTTTTGTATAGGTGCTCCATTCTTGACGCGCTAGTCTACTCAAGAATATTGGTTCGACGGGTTCTCCTGATCCAAGTGCGTCGAGTGAAGAGCTGAAATCCCTGCCAAATCGAGAGCAGGAACTCTTCGTGGCCATGTTTTCGCGTCAAGTTAGCCATGAAGAAACGACGGGCAGAAGCTCGATCTGTTCTGGAGAAGGGCAGGGAACGCGCTCTTTTATGGAGAACGTCTTGGCCAATCGCGCGACGCGATCGGTATCCTTGATATGCCTTGCGTCCAAGGATGGATGCTGACTTCGAATGTAATGGTCGCTCGCCAAATTATCGTCATAGTTGCACCAACGGTAGCCCGCAGTGTGCGGCGTTGGATCTTTCACCTCGGCGGATTGGGATTTATTCCGCTCGGGCTGCTTGACAGCTCGGTGATTCCGCTCCCCGGAAGCATGGATATCCTGACGATCGTATTGTCTGCCCGTAAGAAAGAGTTATGGCTCTATTACGCCTTGATGGCGACGATTGGTTCGGTAATCGGAGGCTACACCACCTACCGGCTGGCTCGAAAAGGCGGGAAGGAAACGCTCGAACGCAAGTTCTCGGCCCGGGCGCTTTGATAAGGTCTGCAGGATATTTGGGCGTTGGGCTTTGGAGCTATCGCCATCGCTGCCTTGCTGCCGCCGCCAGCTCAAATGGTTCCATTTGTCCTCGCCGCAGGCGCAATGCAATATTCCGTGGGAAAATTCCTGGTGGCGCTGACGGCCGGTCGAATTGTCCGATACTCTCTCCTGGCGTTCCTGGCAGCCCACTATGGCCGGCGCATGCTCACGACGGTCATGTCGCGACTTGGACATCCAGTTCTCATCGCCATCATTGGGCTGATTGCAGCGGCGATCGCGGCTTTCATTTTCATCCTCTTAAGGAAACGTAATACGAGAGCGCACACTTAGCCGACTTCTATGCTCGGAGTAGTCACGGTGTATCCTCCCGCTGTGCAAACTCGCGAGTTCGTTACTCGTGCAGGACAACACTCAGCAAGGAATTGTTGATGTGGATCTCGCCGTTGTATTCGATGAAGCCCAGTTTTCTGAATTTGTTCATGAAAAAATTGACCCGCGGGCGTGTGGTACCGATCATCTCCGCCAGCATCTCTTGCGAGACTTTAAGAAGCACCTTTTGAGGCTGGCCCGGCGCGCCATAGCGCGCGAGCAGCAGCAGAGTGCGCGCCAGACGCTTCTCGCTGGAGTTAAAGAGCTGGTCGACCAGGTCCTCCTCGACTCGGAGGTTCCGTGCCAGCATGTAGGCGATGAAGCGGTCGGAAAACTCGTGTTCCCCGTGGAGCACACGAATCATCTCGTTTTTCTCAATGACGAGTACGGTGGTGGGTGCAATCGCCGTTGCCGTTGCCATGCAAATGGACTGGCCCGCAAGGCAGCCTTCACCAAAAAAATCACCCGGCCCCAGAATCGCCACAACGGCTTCTTTGCCGGTCTCGTTAACCACAGTAAGCTTCACGCCGCCTTCCTGAATGTACATGACATTCTTTGCGGGATCGCCCTGTGCGAAAACGGTTTCTTTTCCTCGAAACTTGCCGACCTTTCTCCCGAGACCGGCCGAGTCGAGAAACAATTTCACATCGAACGCAGGGCTGCCTAAACTTGCCTTTTTGTGGGAGCGACGGCGCGTGACGGGCTTACGTTGAACTACGGAAGACATGCTAAGACAGAATAGCATGGGCCCAGCGAGCTGTTCCATATCGAACAGTCTGTGCCGGGCGGCCCCCCGGCGTCTATTGAATTCCAACTCGTCCTGAAGATAGCGTAAAGGTGATTCCTAGCGGTTCCGGAGAGCGTTCCGCAACGACTGGTGCACTTTTGATCCCCTATCATGGTTTATGAATCCCTGCTTCTTGAATCGATTCATGAATAGGTTCACTCGCGGGCGCGTGGTTCCGACCATCTCCGCCAGAACTTGGTGACTTGGGACGGGAATCTCAACAACAGCTGGGCCTCTCTTGTTCAAGTGCGCTAACCGCACAAGTACGCGCGCCAGCCGTTGTTCCGCAGAGGAAGTCGGCAGTTCCGCCACGTGATCTCGGTAGTTTTGAGGCTGGACAATAGTGGAGCTGGCGGTCAACGCGACGGCCGTGGACATACGAAGGGGGGTACCCTGCGAGGCAGAGGACGTGGGTTTCTGATGTCGGCCGCCGCGAAAGAGCTTGAGCCATCTTCGTTCTCCCTCCTCTTATAGGTTGGGGACAGGGCACGTATTCTTACCAAAGCATCTATATTTTCTGCAGGGATAACCAGAGGGGCCGAATGATATAGGCACCGGTCTGGGAGTTCTGTTCATTCCGAGACACTTTCAATAACTGAATTATCTTCTCGCCCTCGCACAGAAGGAAAAAACAAGGGGCTTTAAAGAAGGTGACCCGTGGGACAGGTGTTGTGGTTTCGCGCGACAACCCGAGTACGAATTACCGGCGAGTGGTTAGTCGGCGAGCTGAAGCTCGCGAGCGGCGTGAGAAGCAAACCCAATTTTGAAAAAGCGGACGGCACTACTTGGTGTATGGACCGCTTTTGCTTCGCATCAGAATTATTTCAATATCATACAAAATAATAATGAGATGAATTCCGGTTTGCCGTCCTCATGCCGCCGCGGAGCTCACCTGTCAGCGAAATGCGACCGATTCCGAAGTAGTTGCTTTACCCCTCAGGCCAACGAATAGGTAGCCGGCACCTTTGCAATTCGGGCATTCTGTATTGCGGTAATATCCGGTTGCTTGACAGTGTATACATTCGATCCAATCAGTTGTGACAGCAATTGCGTTAATGCCGCTGCAGCGTTGTTCGCCGCCGGTTTTGCAACAACGAGCGTTTGCGACCCTCATGTTGTAACCAGCGCCGCCACACTCTGTGCAACACGTAACAGGCAGTTCTCGCTTCATTGGCTGATGATACGCGAATGTTGGTGCGTTCACCTGTTCCATACGAGACGCCGCCCGGATATCAGGACCTAGCCGGATGCGGTCCGCGGAGACACTTTGGTTAGGGAGCAACGACGAAACGCGTTTTTCGGGTGCTGGGATACTGCTAGCGCGGTCCTGAGTAGATCACGTCGCTGAAGGAGCAAGACGAACAGAAAGCCCAATTTGTGAAATTGGGCTTCCCGTTTGTCGGTTGAATGGAGCCAGTTATCTTGTTGTGGCGGACGTGGCCTTGGCTTTGCCGAGCTCAGCGACAATACCGAGCTGCTGCATCATGCCGAGGGCGTCCCAGTTGGCCCAACCTTCGATCATCTTGCCGTTCGTAAAGCGGACAATGCTGATTCCGGAAATGGTGAATTGCTTTCCGGTTGGAGCGATTCCATTAAGGTCGCCTTTATGAGTACCTTGGCAGGACCAGCGGGCGGTGACTGTTTCACCTTCGGAAATGATGTCCTCGATTGTCAATCGAACGTCGGGGAACGCAGTGCGGTAGAGAGTCGCGCGCTTCCTTTCGCTTTCGGGACCTCGCCCAAATTCGGGCGTCGAAGAATCATGGTGAGAGTAGTTCTGTGCAAAGAGCTGGTCTGCCACCGGCAGATAGCCCTTGTTCCAGACTTCTTCGAATAAACGACGAACAACAGTTTTGTTTGTGTCAGACATAGTAATTCTCCCTTATTTGAAAACGCGGATTCCTACTCGCGCGAAGCGAGTCGGGCTTGAGTGGTGTGACTGTGAACCGCTGGCGTCTGGGGTGTGTTGACCTGTACGTCGGACAGGAAGTCGGGCTCCGCGCGAGGGAACGAAAAGGAACCGAGGAGGTTCTGACCTCTTAGCGCCTGACGATGCTCATTCTCTCGCGTTGGGTCGTGACCTACTTAGAGTAAATCGCGACTTCAGGTAGAAAATCTGTTCACAACCGCACAGAGGGTGATTTCACGTGCCCAAAAACCTCGTAATTACCAGCCGTGTGTTTGTTGAAATCGCTCGAACCAAACCCACCGTCCAACGATGAAGCCCGACCACTTTCCTTCAAATCAGTCGCGGCGGCTTTCTGTTCAAGCACAGCTTCGTCTTTGTCTCTTTCTCGCTTGCTCTCACAAAAGCCCGAAGCAGAGAACGAAGCTACAAGAGGCAACGGATAAGTTGGCGAACCCGATCGGCTTCCTGAAGGCCTGATTTCGCCGCGTGAGCGAAACGTTAGTGTTTCTTTTGCACCCGTTTTATTCGGGGGCGAGCGGTTTGACGATGGAAACTATCCAGTCCCGAATCATCGGGAAACGAAAGCCGTTTTTCTCCATCGCTTCGGTCATTAACTTGTGGCCTGCAAAGGGCTCTACGTCTAAGAAATAGCCGTTGGCTCGGAGCATGGCGTCGGTCATGACAAAGCTCACTCGCTTGTTCCCGTCAACAAAGGCGTGATTGTTTGCTAGGGATTCCATCAACGCCGATGCTTCCTCGATCAGATTGCTGTAATAGCCGTTTTGTGGGCGGAGGACGGCGGACTCCAGCAATCCGGCATCACGAATACCGTGGAGCCCGCCGAATTCCTCGATCAGCAAGCGGTGAGTTTCGATGGTTTCAGCTACAGTCGGGTAAATCCGGGGTGGCATCTACTCAGCCAAAAGCTGAAGTAACTTTCGGTTTTTGTCCACGGAACGGCGCACATGCGCCATAATCTCGGGACGCACGGTACTCTGAGTAGGAGCAACAAACCGAAGGTAGTGTTCTGCTGCCTGTTCCAAAACATAGGTCGTGGTCTGGCCGTTGTCCTTCGCCAGTTTGGCCAGGTCATTATAGAGAGTGGCCCGCATGTTGAGCCCAACCTGCTTTCTTGCTTCCTTTGCCATATTCGCGTCTCCTTACGATCTGCGTTAATTATACGTCAGCAACGTCACGTGTCAAGATGTATCTAGACACATCTTGGCAAGTCAAGGCGACGATCTGTAGGTCTTGACCCTTGCTGGGTACAGTCTAGGTACAGCTTAGGTACAACTGAGAAGGAAAAATCGGCTGTCTCTATCTCGTAAGCGACGCCAGACAAAGCCTTTAGTATTTTTGCTACCCTATTTCGGGACCAGGAGGTCGAAGGTTCAAATCCTTTCGCTCCATCCATTTACACAACATAACATAAGATAACAAGGACTAAACCGCTACGCGGTAGGTGGTGGTGCGGCAGTCGTGTCGGCGTAGTGGATCAGGCTCGTCACCGTTCCAGTTGAAGATCCCTTCCCCCTTAGAACGTTCCTTTGCGAAAGCATGGAGCTGCTGCTTGCAGCACATTCCACTTCGCAAAGGAGCTTTCGATGACTTCTCTTCGGCAACGCATGATCGAGGACATGCAGATCCGGAATCTGTCGGTGCATACCCGGACCAGTTATGTCCAGCAGGTCTCGCTATTCGCGCGTCACTTCAACAAGTCGCCAGAACTGTTGGGACCTGAGCAAATCCGTGCCTATCAGGTCTACTTGACGAACGAAAAGAAACTGGCGACCGGCTCCATCCTCATCGCCATTTCGGCACTCCGTTTCCTCTACAAGGTCACCCTAAAAAGGAATTGGTCCCTTGAAGAGGTGATTCCCGCTCCCAAGAAACCTCAGAAACTGCCCGTCGTCCTGAGTCCGGAAGAAGTCACCCAGTTCCTTGATTGCGTCACGAGCAGGAAACATCGCGCCATCTTGACCACCTGCTATGCAGCAGGCCTGCGCATCTCCGAGGCCGTCGCACTCACACCTCCAGCGATCGACAGCAAGCGCATGGTCTTGCGTGTCGAGCAGGGCAAAGGACGGAAAGATCGGTATGTGATGCTCTCGCCGAAGCTACTAGAGATACTGCGGACCTGGTGGCGAGTAGAGAAGCCGAAGGACTGGCTCTTTTCAGGCGGCATGCCAGGCCGACACATCACAAGATTCGCGGTTGAGTGTGAGTGCCAGAAGGCCCACCGTATTTCCAAGATTCCTAAACCGATTACACCGCATTCGCTTCGTCACGCCTTCGCTGTTCACTTGCTTGAACAAGGCACCGACGTTCGTACCATTCAGCTACTACTTGGCCATCGCAGCCTGACCACGACAGCAAAATATCTCCGAATCGCAACCAGCAAAGTGTGCTCAACCTCGAGCCCGCTCGATTTGCTGCCTCGCCCTGTCTCGATGGAGGTTAAGCCCACCCCGCCCCAATATTTCTAATTGTCGGGCTGATGGATCGCCCGAAGCTGGAAGTGGCGGACATCTTTCGCCGCTACGGCGAAGCCTATCGTGAACAGCATGGTGCGTCACTATCCACTGCACAGCGGCGCGTCATGACCGCGATCGAGGTGTGCCGTACTGCAGCTCTCGGCGGTCATCTCGAGCGCTGCGACTGCTGTAATCACGAGCGGCCCTGCTACGACAGCTGCGGTGACCGCCATTGTCCAAAGTGCCAGTCGCTCGCTCGTGCGGAGTGGGTCGAAAAACGAACGTCCGAAGTTCTCCAGACGCACTATTTTCATGTCGTCTTCACGATTCCCGAGCAGATCACTTCCATCGCTTACCAGAACAAAGATCTCGTCTACGGCATGCTCTTCCGCGCCACGGCCGAGACCTTGTCCACCATCGCTGCCGATCCCCAACATCTGGGCGCCGAGATCGGCTTTTTCGCCGTACTTCACAGTTGGGGACAGAACCTGCTTTTCCATCCTCATCTGCATTGTGTGGTTCCAGGCGGCGGGATTTCACTTGATGGTGCCCGGTGGATCTCCTGCCGCCCCAACTTTTTCTTACCGGTAAAGGTGCTCTCTCGGCTGTTCCGGCGATTGTTCTTGCGGTATCTGCAGAAGGCCTTCGACGTCGGCAAGTTGCAGTTCTTCTCTTTGCTTCGGGCACTGCAAGATCCAGAGGCTTTCACCCGTTATCTCGATCCAGTGCGAAACGTGGAATGGGTCGTCTACGCCAAGCCACCTTTCGCCGGGCCACAGCAAGTGGTGGAGTATGTCGGCCGCTATACGCACCGAGTCGCCATTTCCAATCATCGGCTCGTCGACATCGAAGATGGCCAAGTGAAATTCAACTGGAGAGACTACCGCGACAACAATCAGCAGAAAATCATGCCCCTCTCGGCGGACGAGTTCATCCGGCGATTTTTGCTCCACGTTCTACCGAGTGGGTTCCATCGCATTCGCTACTACGGGTTCCTCGGCAATCGACACCGCAAGGAGAAGTTGGAGCGTTGCCGCCAACTTCTCGGCATGGCTCCTCCAAAGGAAAGCTCTGCCGAGTCCGCGACACAAGAGGATTATCGTGATCGATATGAGAGGCTCACGGGCCGCTCGCTACGGGAATGTCCCATTTGCCATCGAGGCCAGATGATTGCGGTCAAGGTTCTGGCTCAGGTTTGTTTTTCGCCGGTCATCCGAGACACGTCATGATCGATGGTGTGCGAATCCGAATTGCTCTCTCGACGAACTCGACCCTGTCGAGTCAGCGGACTGGTGTTGCTTCGTGGCTTTCAAAACCGCCTGCGAACAGCCAAGGACTCCGCATTCTCCCTCGCACGGTCTCTCAGAAGGCACCGAATTACACTGCACCATGCTCGCCTCCACCATTACCTACCGCCTATCCTCTTTACGCTGCCTCCCACTCACCAATCAAAACCCATAGGACACGCATGTTGCAGCGGTTTAGCCCTATACATTTTTAGCTCACCGGCACGGCTCGCATACGCTTCCTTCCCGCTTACGCCTACTGTCGCCGCGCCGCCAAGCTAAAAATGCTCTGCATAATGAGTATATGAACATAATCAATCCTCCGGGAAATCTCCTCCTTGCGGTGTGCCAACCTCTGTTCCCGAATTCCGCGATGCCAGAATTTGTGTTATCAAGAGTCCCTGCGAATGTCTAGATGTAAACTAGCAGGTCGGGATTCCGGTCCGCGTCCATCGGCGGCAATGCGGCGAACAGCCAATTTCCAGAGTGGGACTTCCCGACAAT
>WNFS01025249.1_pt1 | contig 10411 bp, 13 predicted proteins | sample 5400141 | NCBI WGS metagenome assembly WNFS01 (sample SAMN13153358, study PRJNA577476) | soil metagenome | isolation source: 60 cm saprolite under Madrone tree | place: USA:California | collected 2016-06-14
GACACGATCACCCATGGGCCCCAACCCGCGATGATCGGATCGGCGTAGTTGAAATTGGCGACCCGCCGCCACTGGCCCTGCAATCCGAGCCAATGCCATGGCACGGTCATCACCATCATGCCGATGAACCACAGCCACAATTGAAGGCGCAAAGGCTTGAGCGAAGGATATTCGCGCCCGGTCAGGCGCGGCCAAATCTCGTAGGCGATGGCGAAATACATGATGACGGCGGAGCCGCCGAAAATCAGATGAAAGTGCGCCGTTATCCACGAGGTGTTGTGCACCATCGCGTTCATGCCGTAGCCCATGTTGATCAGCCCGCCGAAACCGCCGAAACCCAGCATCACGAACGAGAGCCCGGTCGCGAGCACCATCGGACGTTCCCACGGCAGCGCGGCGATCCATCCAAACAATCCGCGCCCGCCCCGCAAGCGGCCGGCGATTTCCAGCGACGCCGTGATGGTGAAAATCGTCAACAAGGTCGGCACCGAAACGAACGCCGTGAGCAGCACCTGGATGAACTTGGTGCCGTTGCCGTGCTCGGGGTCCATCAGCAAGTGGTGCATCCCGACCGGCAGGCTGTAGACGAGGAACAGGATGAAGGTGAGGCGGCCCAGAGTGTCGCTGTAAAGCCGACCGCCGGCAGCCCGCGGCACCATCGTATAGAAGGCGATATAGGCGGGGATCAGCCAGAAATAGACGATGGCGTGAAGCGTCCACGAGAACAGCGTGCGTGCGAGCCCGACGTCGATGGTCTGGATCAAGCCGAACGCCGCCGGGATCACCTGGAACAGGAGCTCCACTGCCACGCCGACCGTGGTCCAGAGCCACATGACCGCGTTGGCCACCGTGGCGAACATCGCGAGCGGAACGGGGCGGCCGGGGTTTTCCCGCTTCCAGGCCTGCATCGCGACAAGCATCAGCACGCACCAAACCCAGGATCCGGTGACGACCAGAACCAGGCCGATGTAGAACCAAGGGCTGGCGGTCAGCGGCGGATAGAACGTGAAGAGCACCGAAGCCTGGCCGGTGAGGATCGTCACCACCGCCATCACCACACCGGCAATCGCCAGCCAGAACGCGCCCCATGCCCAGGCTTTGCCCGGCAATGGGCGCGCGAGCGCGGTGACGGCGACGAAGTAACCGAACCCCATGATGAAGAACGTGGTGAGCACGTAGGCCATCGCGACCCCATGCGCGGTCACCGATAGGAAATATTGGCTCGGCGTGCCGATATTCGCACCCAGCGGGCTGCGCACCCACATCTGCCAAGCGCCGAGCAGCGAAGCGACCAGGAATGCCGCGAACGCCACCCAAAAATGCGCCAGGCAAAGCCGCTCAACGTTGCGCACAGGAAACCCTCCCATCCCGATCCGGCTGGAACGCGCCTTCCGGCAGAACCTGGACCGTTGCCCACATCTCGCTGTGACCGAGCCCGCAGTATTCATGGCACGGCATCAGCAGATCGCCGCTGCGCGTAAACTGCGTGTGCACCTGCGCCACAAAGCCCGGCACCACCATCGTGTTCACGTTGGTGCCGGTGATCAGGATGCCGTGAATGACATCGGGCGCGGCGAAACGAAGCGTCACCGGCCGCCCCTGCGGCACCGCGATACAGCGCGGAACGAACATGAACTGGGTGGCGATGACGCGCGCGGTCACGCTGCCGTCCACGGCTACGCTCGTGCCGAGGTTATGCTCGGCGAATTCGCCCGAGAGATGCAGCATTTTCGGATCGACGCGCTCTACATTGCTGGGCGGATTGATGCCCATGGTCAGCGCCGTGAATACGATCATGCTCAACGTCGCCGCGATCAGCACGCCGACGCCGAACGCCCACAGCAACTCGGTGCCGAGGATGCGCCGCTCGTGCATTTCGGGCTGGCGTTCGCTCATGGCTCAACCGACCGTGCCGCGCGGGATGAATACCAGCAGGTAGATGAGCAAATAGCCCAGCACCAGCAGCGCGACCGCAGCGCCGGCGAGCACGCCGGCGCCGAGCGGCACGTGCCGCATCACCGCCGCGAGCGCCGCCTCGTCCACCTCATCGGCAACGTCGAACGGCGAATCCGCCGCGGAGAGCTGGTTCGAATGGATCATGGGGTCGTGCGGCATGATCAGGGCTCGAGCGTCTGGATGGTGGCGGGGCGGGAGATGCAGCCACAGCGGGCTGCGTTACGGGCGAACTACGACGACCGGTATATTACTATGGGTCAGCACCTTGACTGTTTCGCTACCGAGTACGATCGCCGACACGCCGCGGCGGCCGTGGGAGGCCATCACAATTGCGTCGCATCCTCTCTTTCGGGCCGTATCGATAATCGCTTCGTAGGGATGCTCGCGTTCAACCTGTACCACATCGCAGGGCACGCCGGCGGCCGCGGCGGCATCCGTGGCGACCTTGAGATATTTCACGGTCAGAGCGGCTATACGTTTTTTGTACTCGTCCGGCGTGTCCGTGACCATGCTCGGCTCCGCCGCGAAAATATGGAAAGGCTCCGAGACAGTTACCGCGGTGACTTTGGCGTTGAGAGCTTTCGCTAGTCCAGTTCCTTGATCGACGGCTTTCTTCGACAGCTCGGATCCGTCGGTGGGGATCAGGATATGCTTGTACATCTTGTATCTCCATCAAATGTCCTGACTGTGCGAAGGCATGCCATGGCCGATCATCGCCTTGGTGCGGCGGTACGCGCGACCGCCGCACCCGCGCGTTGATTGATATCAGGCGACTAAAAACCGCAGCGACGGACTCCGCTCGACGAATGAAAGCTTCTCCACCCAGCCGTCGAGACCCCACACGTGTCCGGCGCGGTAGGCGATCAGATAGATGCAGACCACCGCATAGACGATGTGATAGTCGATGATGAAGTTGTTGGTGTTCTCGATGAACGGCCAGTCCATGTGAGCCGTCCAATACATCACCAGCAGCGCCACGCCGAATGCGGCGCTCACGCGAACCATCAAGCCGACCAGGAGCGAAAGCCCGATCAGCAGGTGACCGTAGCTGACCAGGAACGTCAGAACTGGATCTGCCGCGGGCGTGGCGAGCACCGCGTAGACGTCATGGAAGGTCTTGGTGTGGCTCAGGAACCCCGCCGCGCTGAATTTCGGATTGAATACTTGATGCGACGCGGCATAGAGGAACGTCCACGCCATGAGGAGGCGGAAGACGAGAATGAAACTGCGGTCGGTCGTGGATTGGGTCATGACCCGGTCCCTTCGTTAGGTTGAGTGCATTGCAATGTCTTATTGTTTGGCGAAATGATGCGACCGCCCCAGCGCACCGGCATTGATCTACCTCAAAAACCGGCTGCTAGTTCAGCGGCGCGATCTCTCCCTGGTCCCCGCAGCAATCGTGCGCGCTGTTGACTTAAATCAATAAGACTCGCCGCCGCTTGGTATCTGCTGCTTCCAGTGCAGGGTATTACCCGATGCCAGGGGGAGAGATTGATGCAATGGGACCTGACGGGCGATGCGGCGGTGATCAGTCCGCCTCCGCGCGCGAGTATAGATCTTGGCACCGGGACACTGGCACTGCCGTTGAGCTCCGCGGAACTCGAGGTGCCGCATTATCTTAATGCTCACTATTGGTGGGCGTATATTCATCCCACAGCGGTGCAGCTGTTCGAGCGTCAGTGGCTGATCAATCTTATTCTTTGGGGAAACTACGCCCGACTGCGTGACGCCGTCATGGCAGAAATGGGAGATCCGTTGCCGGGACGGACGTTGCAGGTCGCATGTGCCTATGGTGACCTGACCACTCGGTTGAGCGCACGTGTCGCCGACGGCGGGCTCATGGACATCGTCGACGTGCTCCCGATACAGCTCAGCAACCAATATCGCGAGCGAACCCTCAGCGAACTTTGTCGCGTCGTAAAGCCAGGTGGAAAGATCATCGTTGTCGATTATGACCTTCCGCGGTGGTGGCATCCGTTGCGCTACATTTGGCGACCACTGCTGGCGAAACTGGAACCCTTTGCGCTCGATTTGTGGCGCGACGAAATCGCCAAATGGCTCCCCTGCGGCAGCATTCGTGTCCGCAAGGAGCCGTTCTTCGGCGGGCTTTATCAGAAAGTGGTGATCACACGCAGAGCATAGCCATCGCAAATTTTGGACGAGCGAGGCATTCTTCGGGATGTGTCCGATCAATTGTTCTTGGCGCCCTCTCGAATCCATGCGCGGATGGCATTGCGATCGCAGATCGATAACTTCTTATTGCCGTGCGGCATACGCACCTCCGGCGAGGCACGCCAATCGAGGAGCCACATCAAGTTGCTGCCCTCCGGATCCCGAGGGGCGACCATCACGCCGAACTTGGTGCCCTTCATCAAGCCCTCATAGGTGGTGAGGTCGAGTCCGCTTTTCTCGTAGCCCGCGCCGCCACTCTGGTGGCAGCTCACGCAGCGGCCTTTGAAGATGGGCAATATGTCCTCGGAGAAGCTTTGCGGTTCCGCCGCGTACAACCGAGCAGAGGGCGTGGACACGTCGGCAATCACCAGGCAAGCGCCAAACGCGATCACCCCTGCTGTCAAGTTTCGTCTTTTCATATGCTGTGCTCCAGGATTCGATTTCAGGCGCCGTGAGAACGACCGGCCATCAGACCATTGCAATCTCGGCTGGTGGAATTGTCAGATGATCATTGATCATCTTGACGCCAGGTATACTTTCCACGCATTCAATCGGGAGAGCACTTCGTCACGGATTTGCGAATCGCCGGCGCTTGCGGCGGCTGCGTTCTTTGCCGGCATGCCGGCGAGTGCCTGAAGCAGGTTTGCGCGGCTGACGATCCCCACAACTTTTCCATTTTGCACGATCGGCACCCGCTTGATGCGGTTTCTTTCCAGCAACATCGCAATCTCGCCGAGCGGCGTCTCCGGCGTCGCGGTGATCACAGAGCGCGTCATGACATCGGTGACCTTGTGCGAATGCGATTTCACGTATTCCGAGGCAAGGACCTGTTTGCCGGTCAGATATTCCAGCCACCAGGAACGGCTTCGGTCGGTTCCCGCCTCGGCTCGCCGCATGAGATCGCTCTCGCTCACGATTCCAAGAAGCTCGCCCTGCTCGTCGATAACGGGCACGGCGCTGATGCGGTTGGCGAGAAGGATACTGGCCACCTCCTCGACCCGCGCATTCGGGCGAACGCTAATGACGGCTGAAACCATCACGTCGGCGGCTTTCATGTCGCATCCCCTTCTCTCAGCAGATATAGGGACATTGGTACTTCGGCGCTGCCTTTGAACGGCTTCGCAGGGCGATGAGCATCTCAAGCGCCGAGGCGTTCTCACAATAGTCGCGCCAGTCGTCGCGGCCTTGCCAGGCGTGATCCGCCGATGCCCGCGCCAGATCCAACGCACAATCTTCGCGGCTCTGGCACAGCGCGCAACGCCTCCGCAGGTGACGAAGCAAAGCGGGATCCGACACCGCTAGTTCATAGGGATCGAGGTCGAGAGCGAGCATGCGTCGCCGCAACAAGTCATCGGCATGGCCGCTCGCAACCAGGCAAAGCTCGGAGTCAGTCGCTTTCGGATTATGCGTCAAGTATTCGAGATTACCGGAGCCGAGGCGGGCGATTTCCAGCAGTTGATCGGCGCGCCTCGTCATCCAGCGCCGCCACGATTGCACGAACATGTTCGGCAGAGACCGATGACTTTGTTGCAGTGAAAATGCGCGCATCGCACCCTCCTCTGATCGATCGTGGGTCGTGCACAAAGCTTCTCCTCCCGCTTCTGCACTCTCGTGCAGATGGCAAACTCCGGTCTTGATCCAAGTCAAATTCGAGCCGATTTTCAGCGAGATGCAGCAACTCGCGAAGCGGCGATGGCGCAGGAGTCCGCCGGCGTGGCGTCAGGGCTCGAATGTCTGCAGATATGCCATGACATCCGCGATGGCATGGCATTGCGCGCAATGGACGCGCACGAAGGTCAGGCCGCGCTGCGCCGCCGGCGATTGGGCGAGAACGGGACTGCTTGCCAATGAAAGAAAGGCGCCCAGCGCGATCACGAGCCTTGGGACGCGACCAAGAGATTTTTGTGCCATCTAATTCGCCCCGGTTTTAGCAGCTCGCTCGGCCCCCAATGCCAAGAGCGTGGTCGCGTTGGGGCAGTATTTTTGCCAAGCCGGGTCGGAGGGGTTGTTTGCGAGCTCGTGCTCGCACCGCCATTTGCTTCCACAGACCGTGCATACGCGCTGAAGATCTCGCATCACTTGCGCGTCGGCGTGGGTGATTTCCATCCGATCGAGCTTGATCTCGTTCATGCGCCAATACAACAAATCCGCGGCGTCCGGCCATTTGCCGGCGAGGATGGAGAGATCGGCTCCGCTAACGCCGACGTCGCGGGCGATGCGTTCCATCTCAGCAGGACCGCAACTATCAAGGTCCGCCATCGCTCTGCGGCTGCCGTTCCAGCTTCGCCACCAATGCGCAAGCCGACGAACAAAACCGGGGCGTTCACCTGTTTGAGCCGAGCGGGACATGGCTGCCTCCGTAACGTGAGTCACGCTCCTACGCGTTGAGCCGACGTAGCGCGGAGCGGTTGCGCAGCAGGATCCGGCGACGCTTGGGCACCTCGATCGTCGCCGCACTTTCCAAATGCTTGAGCGTGCGCGAAACGGTTTCGATGGTGAGGCCGAGATAATCGGCAATATCCTGACGCGACATCGGTAGCTCGACGACCCCGTTGCTCGGCACGCGGTCCGCCATTTCCAACAGAAAGCCGGCGACCCGCTCCTCCGCGCTCTTGATCAGCACCAGCGAATGCTCTTGCACCCGCGCGAGTTCGCGGGCGGTCAACTTCCACATTTGGCGGGCGACGTCGTTGTCCCTTGCCGCAAGCGCCATTACTGCACTGCGTTTGATCACGATGATCTTGCACGCGGTGATCGCCTCGGCTGAAAACGTATGCACGTCTCCCGTCTCTAAACCGAAAATGTCGCCGGCCAGATGGAAGGCCCCGATCTGACGGCGCCCGTCCACCAGGACCTTGTAGGTGCGCACCGTCCCGCTGACGACCTTGTAGAGGTATTCGGCGGGCTCGTTCTCGCCGTAGATCTCGGCGTTGGCGACGAACGACATGCACACACCCATGAGCTCGATCGCACCGGTTTGCGTGGCACCGGAAAGCGGCACGCGATGAGGTTGCGTTGCCGGCTGCCTCTGGGAAACATTCCGGATCGCGGTCTGCGTCAGCATGGCTCATCCCCTCCAGTTGATGAGGCCATTGGTAACCGCGGCGCGAGAGAGGGAAAATTCCGGTAAAATGCCTCCGGGCTAGCCCGGAGGCAGCACAGGCCACAGGCTCTCCATGAAGACATTCGTCACGGATTTGGCCGCCAAACCGAGCCCGGAGGGTCAGCTCAGCGGCTTTAGGCATTGGCTTTTCGTCCGGCAGGAGGCGCTTCGCTATGCGCTTGCGCCCGTCGCCGTGGCCATCGCGTTCCTGGCCAGACTCGCACTCACGCCCATCCTGGGCGATGCCTCACCCTACCTGCTGTTCGTTCCCGCGGTTTTGACCGCCGCCGGCTTGGGCGGGCTCGGACCGGGACTGCTGGCCACCGGCCTCAGCGTCGTGTTGGGCTTCTTCGTCAGCACGATTTCTCCCAGCCTCTCGGTGCCGGAAATCGTCGACGCTGCTTTGTTCACGCTGATCGGAGTAGGCATCGCCTGGAGTGGAGAGCAGCTGCAACGCAGCCGTATTCGAGCCGCCGCCAGCACGCGGGACGCGCTTGCGCGCGAGGCTCATCTCGCGTCGATCCTCGATACCGTGCCGGATGCGATGATCGTGATCGACGAGGGCGGAATCGTGCAATCGTTCAGCCCGGCGGCGGAACGGCTGTTCGGCTATAGCGCGGCGGACATGATTGGAAAAAACGTCAAGATGTTGATGCCGTCGCCCTACCGAGAAAGTCACGATGGCTACATCAAGCAATACCTGCGCACCGGACAAAGGCGAATCATCGGAATCGGCCGCGTGGTGGTCGGCGAGCGCAAGGACGGCTCGACCTTCCCTATGGAGCTGGCGGTGGGGGAAATGCGGTCGAGCGACCGTCACTTTTTCACTGGCTTTATCCGCGACATAACGCAGCGTCAGCAGTCGGAGGCGAGGCTGCAGGAGCTGCAATCCGAGGTGATTCATATTTCCCGATTGACGGCGATGGGCCAGATGGCGTCAGCGCTCGCCCATGAACTCAACCAGCCGCTATTGGCCATTGTGGGCTACATGAAAGGCTCGCGACGCTTGCTCGAAAGTGATGTCGAGGACCGCTCAGGCGTGCTGCGCGATGCCATGGACAAGGCGGGCGATCAAGCTTTGCGCGCAGGTCAGATCATCCGTCGCCTGCGCGAATTCGTGACGCGGGGTGACAGCGAGCGTCGGGTGGAAAGCGTCAAAAGGCTCATTGAGGAAGCGAGCGCCTTGGCGCTGGTCGGAACCAAGGATCAAGGCGTTCGTGTCCGGTTTCAATTCGACCCGGCAGTCGATCTCGTCCTTGTCGACAAGGTGCAGATCCAACAGGTGTTGCTCAACTTGTTGCGAAATGCGGTCGAGGCCATGGAGGCGTCACAAAGACGCGAACTCGTCATTTCCACCGCAGCCGGCGACGACGATATGGTCGCCGTCAGCGTGGCCGACACCGGCTCCGGGATCGCGCCGGAACTGATGTCGCAGCTCTTCCAACCCTTTGTCACCAACAAGCGCCACGGCATGGGTGTCGGCTTGTCGATCTGCCGCACCATTGTCGAGGCCCACGGTGGACAGATCACGGTGGAGCCCAATCCCGGCGGCGGGACGATCTTTCGCTTCACGCTGCGGGCCGCGAGGGGGGAGGATTTCAGCGATGCCGCCTGACAAGTCCATCGTCCACGTGATCGACGACGACGAGGCGGTTCGCCAGGCGCTTGCTTTCCAGTTGGGATCGGCCGGCATCGACGTGCGGACGTACGAATCCGCCACTGTCTTCCTGGAGGTTGCACCCACGGTCCAGGGAGGCTGCATCGTCACCGACGTGAGAATGCCCGAGCTCAGCGGGATCGACCTGTTGCGACGATTGCGAGCGCTAAAGCTCGCCATGCCGGTTATCGTCATCACGGCTCACGGGGATATCCCACTCGCGGTGGAGGCGATGAGGCTTGGCGCCATGGATTTTCTCGAAAAGCCTTTTGAGGACGAAGTTCTACTCGCGTCCGTGCGGTCGGCGCTAGATAAGGGGGATCGAGATCAAAAGCGCCAGGCAGAGCGCAACACGATCGAGGCCCGCCTCGCGGCGTTGTCGAACCGCGAACGCGATGTCCTCAAGGGGCTGGTGGGCGGACATGCCAATAAGCAGATTGCTTACGATCTTGGCATCAGCCCTCGAACGATCGAGAACTACCGGGCCAATCTCATGATCAAGATGCAGGCTGCGAGCCTGTCCGATCTGGTGCGCATGGCCTTGATCGCCGGAATTCTCGAGTCGGACGCAGATGGCTCCAGCGCATCTTGAGCGACGCGGTAGCGGTTCGATTCATCAAGCAAGCGCATCGCGGATTTGAGCCATATCAAAGCAGGGCTGCCCATCTTGCTCTTTGTTGCCACACCTATGCGGCCATGCGGGGCCGGGGGAGCAAGCAAAAGCATATGTGCAGGCAAGCTTTCTATTATCTCGTCGCGATGATCACCATGAGCGTGACGGGGCCGGTCTTGGCACAAGAGACCACCACGCCCGCGCGACGTGGCGAGTTCTTGCTGGCGACGAATTGCGCGCGCTGCCATGCCGTCGGCCGCGCCGGCACCAGCCCGCACCCGGCGGCTCCGCCCTTCCGAACGCTCTCTCGCAGATACAAGATCGAAGGCCTTGCCGAGGCTCTGGCGGAGGGCCTTTCCACCGGCCATCCGGACATGCCGGAGTTCGTCTTCGCGCCTGAGGACGTGGGCGCGATCATCGAGTATCTGCAATCCATTCAGCAGCAATAGCAGCTGTCTTGCCCGGACTTGGCTTTGATCGCGACCGATTGCGGCCCATTGCTCCGCGCGCGCTTTGCCCGGGACTTAAGCTTCGATGTCATCCTTGATCCATGTCAACATCCTGCTGCTTCCATGTGTCACCTATCAATGTCAGTCGATGGTTGGCTTGCGAACTGATAGTGTTCACCGCTGCCTTTCCAATGAGGGTGTGTGCAGATGATGAGCTTGATCAGTAGGGTATTGGTGGTGACGGGCGTGTGCGTCATGACCTCCGTGACCGGGGGAGCGCCGGTCACCGCGCAACAGTCACCTTCGTCGGTGGTGGACAAGAACGCCGTCGTCCTCATCCCCGGCGTGTTGACCGGTCCTGGAACCATGGGTCCGCGAGGATATAGGCGGCTGTGCACGCCGCGTTCGGTCGGCCTCTACGAATGGCAAGTGCGGTGGATCGAGCGGGTCGTGCGGCCGAA
>WNFS01007372.1_pt1 | contig 10409 bp, 7 predicted proteins | sample 5400141 | NCBI WGS metagenome assembly WNFS01 (sample SAMN13153358, study PRJNA577476) | soil metagenome | isolation source: 60 cm saprolite under Madrone tree | place: USA:California | collected 2016-06-14
GAAATGATCGCGGAGCTGAGCACTTCGCACACCTATGTGGGCGGCGGCGATCAGCCGTCGAAGCCGCATGTGAGCGTTGGCATGCTCGGCGCCGATTTCGAGCCCGATGGCGGCTACTTCCGCATCTCGAAGATTTATCCCGGCGAGAACTGGAATGACTCCACGCGCTCGCCGCTGACCGAGCCGGGATTGAAAGTAAAAGCGGGCGACTACCTGATCTCCGTCGATGGCCAGGAAGCGCGTGCGAATCAAGACGTATATTCCTATTTCCAGGACCTCGCCGGAAAGCTCGTCACGCTGAAAATCAATTCCAAATCCACTCCCGAAGGCGCTTGGGAAATCACGGTGAAGCCGGTGAACGGCGAAGCCGGTCCGCGCTATCTCGATTGGATGGACGAAAACCGCCGCAAAGTCTCGGAGGCGACTGGCGGCCGCGTCGGCTATATGCACGTTCCGGACACCACCTTCCCCGGCATCATCGCGTTCGACAAGCAGTTCACCGCGCAGCTCGATAAGGACGGCATCATCGTCGACGAGCGCTACAATTCCGGCGGGCAGATTCCTGACTTCTACACGGAAAAGCTCCGCCGTGAGCTTCTCTCCGCTCTCGCCCCCCGCGAAGGCAAGGACACGCCGTGGCCGCCAGTGGCGATTTACGGACCGAAGGTCATGATCGTCAACGAACTTGCGGGCTCCGGCGGCGATGCCTTCCCGTGGTTCTTCCACCGCCAGAAAATCGGGCCCATCGTTGGCATGCGCACGTGGGGCGGACTCGTCGGCATTTCTCGCGGGATTCCACTGCATGACGGAGGCAACGTCACCGCACCGGAATTTGCATTCTGGTCGGCAGACAATGGTGGCGAATGGATCGTTGAAAACCACGGCGTGGATCCCGACTACGTTGTGGCGCAGCGGCCTGACCTTGTAGTCAGCGGTCATGACCCGCAACTCGAAAAAGCCATCGAGCTTGCCAAGGAAGCCCTCAGGAACTACAAAGGCCTTCCCCCGCGGCCCAAGTATCCCGTGGTGAAGGAATAGAGGCTAGGCCGAAAACACGAAATCATTCGAAAAAAAAACGAGAAGGGAGTCGTGCACACGCCGGTGCCTCTTCCTTTTCTGGGGGAGCTAAACTTAATACGTGCTCGCTGCTTGAGCTGGGAGCTAGAGCTCCTCAGACCATGATTCCTCCTCGTCGTCCGCCCAGCGTTGCAGATTCTCGATCGCTCGCGAGTCGATTCTAGGGACGCGAACTCTATTGAGCGGCGCGCGCATCACTGAGGCGATCGCGGGCGCAACCAGCACACAAGCCGCAAGCAGCGTGCTTGCAAGAATCCGCCTGCAAAAGTCTCTTGTCGGCTTTCCGATGGATTCCTGGCTTGTAATTCTTGTCGCAGTCCTCATGTTCGTTTCCCTGGCCACTTAAGTCCCAACTCTGTCTCGAATCCCTTTCTGCAATTCTTGACCGCTAGCCGGGTGGCGCGGAACGCGTCGCCGGAGGAGGAGCGGCCTCTGGCTAAAAGGGTCAAGCGCGGCGGTGCTTGCCTTTGTGCGCATGATCTCTCCTCCCGTCAACTTCGCGTCCCAGGCCACCCACAGGGGTATTGGCTAGCGGAGACTTGTCCGGCGCTGCCGCCGAGAATATTTACGCGCAATGAAAAAGGATTCCGGTTGCGACTCCGCTCAGCACGGGCCTTCAAGTCCGCACCAGATTCGTCCGTTTTGTTCCTGGACAAAAGCCGTCGCAGTTGTTCCGAGAGATAGACATCGTAAGCCACGAGAGCCCCCGCGCTTCCGAAGACTGCGGCGCCCACAAGCATCAACAGCCATTTCAACGCTGACATCGAACTACCCCTTCTTCCATCCACGGAGCCCAGTGGCACAGGCCCCAGTTCACGCTGGAAAAATAGAGACCGCTCCTCAACTTGATCCAGGTCAACGCGAAGCCGAGTAAGCCCGCGCCAGTTGCGCTGTCCCGCGCACCAATTCTGTCCGCGCAGGAATCCTTCGAGCCGTGGCGGGCCGCATCATCCGAAACGCCGCCTCCAAGCACAACCAATTCAGCCCAGCAGCAAGAGCCGCAGCAAACATCGTGGTGATAACAAGCGTTGTAAATTGCAGCATGGCGTTCATGACGTGCCTCCCGACTTGCGCTGTGGGGAATCGCACGGCCATCGCCGATCTCAATCTGTTGATAAAAAAGAACTTACAGAGAGGAGTTGCCTAGAACCCGTGGTGACAAGCACACGTTGTGTCGCGCCGGACGCGGCCCCACCGCGAGCACTCGGGGTACCACCCATCATCGATTCGCCAATTCGTCGCCTCATTCCTACCCAACAATTGACTTGACACAACTTGAATGCAGTATACTCTCTCGCTCCAAGCCTCGGCATTTAACTCTCCCACCGGGTGTCAACCCGCGAGCCAAGGCCACAAAGACGGGAACCTAACCTGTTACGTCCGCTTCGATTTGCTGCAGCCGGGTTTCGTCTTTTCTGACGGAGAACCGACGTCTGTGCGGGAATTCCTTGTAGCGCCAGTTCCAATGGTGGACAACAGGCGTTTACCGGACCTGCTAGGGCTTCAGGCTCAGACTTGTATTTCGGTCGTGACTAAGGAGCAAAACATGGCAACAACCATAGACGTAGCTTCGAAAGCTGTGGCAACCGCGTGCGCGCACGTCAGCAATTTAGTGACGATTGTAAGTTTCAATCCGCTTTCTACTCGTCCTGACAATCTCTTTGTGCTCTCACTAGCCAAGATCGGTGTAAGCGATACGGGGACCTTTTTGGAGTCACTTACAGAACAGTTTCCACAATTCGCCCAAGATCTGCAGCAAATGGCCTTAACCGCCGATACGCAACTTGGTTTGATAGTGAACTTGCTTGAGTCCCTTCTTGATCAGGTCTAATCCGGTTGGAACAACACAACACGGTTGAATGACTTGCAGACTAGAAAGGAGCCCATTGATGGATTGCGGAAGGTGGATTTCGCGATTTGCCTTTGCGGGATTGTCGATTTTGGTGCTAGCGGGAACTACGGCATCGGCGCAGAAAACTGCTGCGGCTTCCAGCATTGTCGCTGTGCGGATGATCAATAGAGCGCCTCTGTGCTTCACGGCGCGAATAGCGGTGGCCTGTCGAGACTGGGAATCCGGTCATGCCTACAATCCCGGCGATCAGATCATGCCGAAGATCGCAAACCCCCTCGGCTTGACCTTCAAAGCTACGGGCGCAGGCAAATCTGACCCATCGGAGCCCACCTGGCCTCAGACGGTCGGCACTACCGTACAAGACGGGCCCAACACTACGGGAGTTCCATGGGTTGCAGAGGACAGCATATCCCGCCATTTTATACGAGTGGAATTCAGCGACCCCCACGCGGCTGGTAAAGACTCCGAGCTCAGCCCCTCGAATACAGCCGCAACAACTACACCAAGCAACAAGGCACTCAAGCTCGCGAAGAATGGTGTACTTTTAGCAGCCTTTCAAGATCAGGTGCTCGTATTTGAGTTGTCCGACGATGCTGTGACTTCCCCAGGCGACACGGGTGTAAAAGTCTGTTTCACTACTTATACTTTTAAAGGCAAAACTCCCCCGGCGGACAACTTTTGCGGCGACGGCAAGATCTACAACGACGCGAACATCAGTGACCTCGTCAGTGATTCTAAGAAAGTTCTGAATAGTGTTGTCTCCACCCCAAAAACCTCTGCCGAGAAAGACATTTTTGCGGGTCTTAGTATCAGTGTTCCTTCTGGCGGCGGGGATACACAAGGGAGCGGAGACCTTAATTTTAACCAAAACTTCGCCTTTCCGTTAGTGGGTCAGGGAATATTTGGATTGGAAATCAAGAAAGGCAGCTCTACCAATGCAGACCCCCGGCACTTCACGGGAGGGATAACGGCGCGCAAAACATTCTTACTTCACCTGAAAAAAAGCGACCTCAGCAACTTACTGTCTGCAATCGAATCAACCTCCGGCAGTGTTAACGCCCCTGCCCTAACTACGATGGCCAACCTCCAAAAAAGTTTTTTTCGTTCCATTTACTTTGATAACGGACTGAGCTACGAAGGAGATATCAGCCATGGCAGTATCGGAAACATAGGAAATGTTCTATACAACGCAGACATATGGGTTAACACAGCCGCCCGGCCTCTCTCCAAACAATCGGGATTCTTTAATTTCCGGCTGTTGCCGGTGGGAGTCGAGGCTGGCTACAATGTTTCCAGTAACGCCTCCACCGCCCCTCCTCCACCAAGTGGCACGACGCCAACCGGAAACTACTCCTTGGTGCGTCTGAAATCTGGCGCAACATTTATCCTGTCCTCGCAGTCTCCATACCGGACAGACAATTCCGGCGCGCGCCTAGACTTGGAGATTAGCGCCGTAAATCGGTATCTCTTTGAGAAAGAGCTCATCTATGACGACAAGACAAAATCCTATTCATCTACGGGCACAGGAAACAAGTATTGGGCACAGATTGCCCTGAAAATACTGGGAGGCTCAATAGGGAGTGGCCCTCTTAGTGGCCGCCCTGGCTTGAAGCTCGGATTTGAACGCGGTTTCCTTCCCCCGGTCTACGCTTTCACAAAGGTTTTCACAATTAGCCTGATTTACGAAACAAATGACAACAATTCTCAGGAAATTAAATTAGTGGATCAGAAATAAGAGCACTGGGTTCCCGAGGCATTCAGGCCGTGCATTGTGTGTGATCAGTCAGAGGTGGATCATGAAACCAGTGACCATCGGATGGATCGTTTTCTTTGGTGTTCCGGGCGTGCTCCGCAGAGTTAGCACACGCTTGGGCTCCGTTGAATACGGATGGAGGTTTCACGATAACAACCGGAGTGTCGCATGAAACTTATTAGCTTCGGTGCGTGCATCCTCGTCGCCATTGTGCTGGGCGATTTCTGTGCTTTCCTGAGCGCTGATGCCCAAAACGCTAGCCTAACCGTCGAGCCCGCTGCCAGCGACTTTGGCGCACACGACATTGGCACCACGACGCCGAAGACTTTGGTGGTAAGGAACAATGGTGCCGCCCCTGCAGACGTTTCGATCACGTTGTCAGGCAAAACTCCTAACGACTTCTCTTGGAGCAGCGCCTGTCTTAGCAATCTTCCGCTCGGTTCCAAGTGTGACGTGTCTGTTTTCTTCAGTCCTCTGAGCATCACCAAACCTGAGGGCAGAGAAGTGCAGCTAGTTATTTCTGACGGCAGGGGCACGCCACAGACCGTCAAATTAATGGGCTCCGCGACTCAGAATTTGGGGGTCTCGCCCACTAGTCTTAACTTTGAAGGCCATCTGGTCGGCACCCTGAGGGCTCCCCGCACTCTCGTCGTGACGAACTATTCGGAGTCCACCCTGACCGGCATCGCGGTCTCGGTCACGGGTGATTTCACAGAGAATCACGTGAAATGCGAAAAGATCGCCCCCGGCGCATCCTGCGCGATCTCCGTTGCCTTTTCGCCCAAGGTCCCCGGTTTCACCAACGGATCGCTGACCGTTACAGCTGACCAATCCAGTATCGGCAAGTTGCCAAGAGTAGTTTTGCTGCAAGGCAATGCGTTAACTCAGTGCAATGTTGTTGCACTGTCGTTCTGGAGTCAGAGCGTTTGGCTGGTAGTCCTCATCGCGGGGCTGTACTTCCTGGGGCTGGTTCTCGTGCGCTGGCACATGATCGCCAAACCTGCCCGGGCGCAACTAGTCACAGAGATTAATGCGGTCCGTTCGCGCCTGATAGCCGAAACCGCAGGTCTTTCTAAGTCGGCTGAACTAGACGGGAGAGTCGACCGCATTCATTATCTCCTCGATTGGGCGCTTTACCCCTTTAAGAACAAACATTTCCCGGTCGCCAAGAAGGACGATGGGAACGAACAGTCCTATCTGCCGGGATGGTTTCCTTGGTACACGCGTCTCTTCAATGCTTTGTTTTGGCCACGCGGTCAGGAACTCGCAGGCTGGAGCTGTGCACATGAAGCCGAACTAGAGCTTGTTGCGCTTCTCTCTGCCGAGCGCGTTCGTGCTCGTATGGAAACCGCAGAACAACAACTAAGAATGCTCAACACGCCGGGTGCCTTATCTTTGGCCGACCACCTGCACGACGCAGTAAGTGGAGCTTCATCGTCGGTGCCTTTGGAGAGATGGCGTGCGCTCCTAGCCGAGGCGCTGAGTCTCATCTATGAGCGGGGTGACACGGACTATTTCCAGCTCGCCGCTTGGCATAGCAAGATGATTTGGCTGGTGGGGTGCGCACTGCTTTTCATCTTTGCCTTGGCTGCAACCTTGCAAAATGCCATCCTCCTCTTGTTAGGGGCGGTTGGCGGGTTGCTTAGCCGCCTCGCCCGAACCATCAGCTCCGCGGAAGTGGCAAACGACTACGGCGCGTCCTGGGGAGCTCTCTTTCTCAGTCCGCTCAGCGGGGCCTTATCGGCTTGGGGCGGCATTCTCCTCATCATTCTCGGGCTGAAATTCAATATTCTCGGCACTGCCGTGAATGTAGATTGGTGCAATCCCTATGACCCGGCCACTCTCGCCATTGCCTTACTCTTCGGCTTTTCCGAGAGGCTCTTCGACGGCGTCGCCTCGCAGATCGAGAACAAGTTTCTAAGAACCGCACCGCCAACCCCGCCACCTTCGTCCAATAAGACAGCACCGAGTATCGTTTCTCTCGATCCTCCTAAAGCTAGCATCGGGAAACCGGTCACGTTCACGGTTCGTGGTGCCAACTTCCTGTCCGGGTCGGCCGCCACGGTAACGGATGAGCGTGGAAATCCAGCACCGGCGAAACTGGAATTTCAGGATTCAACAACGGTGCTGGTGACCGCCACTCTCACGGGAGAGAAGGCCTTCACGTCGATCTTGACGATCACCAATCCAGCCAAACAATCGGCCACCTTCCGGTTCGACGTAGTCTGAAGAACTTGGGCACCTCAGCTATCTGCTATGGCGGATTACCCTTAACGCCCTAGCACCATTCGGGTCGGCCTACCACTTGCAAATTCGTTTTTCGTAAGGGTGGAACCTGCTTCGTTTCGCCTCACCTCGCACCGCACCCTGAATTTTGATCTCTTAGTGTTTAGGCCATCTCTAGTACCATTACGTTAACTGTTGACAAAATTAGCGATTTATGTTAGCATGGGTTGTGATCTTTCGCTCCACTCACCGCCAGCCCCGCAAGTCCGGCGCTATCAGTCTTTTCTGCTCCGCTTCCCTTAGGTCTCCATCTCATATCCACTATGTCCTAATTTCCGTATCGCTGATCTCCCATCTTCCGTATCTTCTTCCAAGTTCCGTATCCCGCAAGTCCTTTGCTTGCCACTCTTACGAATACTGCCGGGGTGTATACCAATTCTTCCCGATTCGGAGCTCGAAGCGTCGACCATGGGCACATTTCCCAATCCCTTATTCCCTTCCACCTATCCCTTTTCTTTTCACATTCTTCCACACTCTTTTGCGCTTTTTTGCACTCACGAAAAACTCAACTCTTTTCTTTTCAACCGCTTGCGCACTCTTTATCTCAAAACACCGGGGGGGTGTACCCACTCGTTCCTCCGCACAGTCCCCCCCCACGCAAGGGTGCTTTTGTTGGCTCCCATCGGGCTGGCCCTCCCCACTTCCGTCAAACTCTTGTGGTACGCTAACCATGAGACGACCCATGAACCGCGCATCAGGTTTACGCATCGGCAAGATTCTCGGCATCCCCATCTATCTCCATTCCACTTGGGTCTTTATCTTTGCGGCCATCACTTGGATCATTGCTTCGCAGTACAAGCGAGACCATCCGAGTTGGACCGATACCCAGCACTATGCCGTGGGAGTGCTAACCAGCCTCATCTTCTTCGCCTCGGTGCTGTTCCATGAACTCGCCCATAGCGCAGTGGCCCAGCATTACAAAATTCGCGTCGTTTCTATCACTCTCTTCCTCTTTGGTGGCCTGGCGCGCATCGAGCGCGAACCTTCCAAGGCCATTCAGGAATTCAACATCGCTATCGCCGGGCCTCTCGCCAGCGGCTTCCTCTCTGCGGGATTCTTCGAATTAACACACCTTTTCCCCTACAGCCAGACGGTAGGAGCGCTTGCCACTTGGCTCGGTTGGACCAATCTCTCGCTCGCTGTTTTCAACCTCTTGCCGGGATTTCCTCTGGACGGTGGAAGAATTTTCCGGGCGATGGTCTGGGGAGCCACCGGGGATTTCGAGAAAGCCACGCGTGTCGCAGGCGCCAGCGGAAAATTGATCGCTTATGCGTTGATTCTTTGGGGTGTGTGGGAAGTGGTTCACGGCAATACACAGATGCTCTGGACGGTTTTGATCGGCTGGTTCATTCTAAACGCCGCGCAGGAGAGTGTCGCTCAAGTAGCCGTCCGCGAAACGCTCGCCGGCCTCAGCGCCGCCGACGTCATGAGCAAGGAAGTCCCCACTGCTCCCGGGCATATCACTCTCGAAGAATACAGCGCTGAGGTCCTCCGCACCGGCCGCCGCGTCCATCCGCGGGAAAAAATCCTTTGGACCTCGCCGGAAGAACCTCTCCTCCGTTTGCTCGAACGGCTTCTGAGCGCCGATGTCAACCAGATGCCCGTCGTGAGCGGGGTCACAAACGGCGCGCCGCAGATCGTTGGCATTGTCACGCGCGATTCCATTCTGCGCGTGGTGCAGACGCGCTCCGAACTTGGCCCGCTGGCCACAAGCAGGTAGCCGGCCGCGTTACACTGGCAGTTTTTTGTTGTAATTCGTTCTTCGGAGGGAGAAAAGTTAGTCCGCACGCAGCGCGTGTAGTGTTCAGGATTCCAGCGAGCGTAGCGCCCGGATTCGGTAGGCGCCCCGCTGGATGTCAACAGTCACCTTTGAAAATCCCGCGGCCGTCAATCTCGCAGACGCGGAGGCCGGTGCCAAAGGCACAAACGTGCTCTTGATATGTCCTACGCGGTGCAGCCACCCATCCTGAATCTCAAAGGCGAGGAACACGCCGCCCGGCCGAAGCACGCGCCAGGTTTCCGCAAAAGCGCGATCCTGCAATGCGTTCGAACGCAAGTGATGAAGCATCAGGATCGCAATCGCCGAGGAAAAAGTCCCATCCGCAAACGGCAAGGTCGCCGCATCGCCTTGAATCACTGCTGCATTCGAGCCATTCAAATGCGCGCCCAGCTTTGCCGCAAACGCGTGGTCGTACTCGAGACTGGTCACGCGAGCAGCGAGGCGCCCCAACTCCTCCGTCGCCGCGCCTGGCCCGGCGCCCAGCTCCAACACGTGCTCGCCCAGTTGCGAGCCTCGCAAAATCCAAGGCAAAACTTGGCGCCGCGTCACCCACCGCCACAGTCGCGTTCCGCAGAACCATGTTTCGTATCGATTCATTGAGAGCTCGATAGAATTCGAAGGCAAGCAATTCTATCGTGACCGAAGTAAGTTATTGAAGCAAAGTGCGAATGCGGCGAAGTGCAGAAGCGAATTGATCGGCGTTGTAAGCGGATGGACTTTCGAGTTGCTGGAAGAGGGCGTTAATGGCGGCGCGGACTTCGGGAGCATTGCCCGGTTTTGCGTCCTTGCTATAGGCAATATAGAGCGAATCGAGCGCCATGACTGCTTGTTCCGCAGCGCGTTCGTCGGACAGAGCGATAGTTTCCGCATCGTCAGGGATGCGCTGCAATATCCGCAAGACAATGGCCTGATCGTATTGCATGGTCGCCAGCCGCTCGGCGATTCGTTGCGCCAGCGGCGCAGCCGCGGACGCAGCCGATGCCACCGCGTTACGATCCGGATTCAACTTGCTCATTTCATTCAAAACGGCCCCCAATTGACGGTCCAGTTCCTGCGCGTTCGCGGAGTCAATCTGCTTCGCCAGCAGGCGGAAGACCGCGTAACGTGAACTGTTCCATACCGGCTCGCCGGGGCGCCGCCCTACGTAACCGTGCTCCTGCCGCCAACTGTCTTTCGCGGGCCCCAGCGCGTGGTGGCAGGCAAAACAGGAAAGTTCGGAATATTCCGGCCAAACATCCTTTTTGTCGAAGCGCTCGTTTTTCGCGCGCCACGTCAACCGCTCCATCGCCGCGCGCAACTGCACCGCCTGACCCGCGCTCCACTCGCGCACTCCAACCCACGCGGCATCTTCAGCAGGTTTGCCCGGCTCCGATTCGCGCGGCAACTTCCAGTGTCGCGGCATCACCGCGGAAAACGAGTCCAGTTCAAAATACAAATCCGGATGTCCTGCAGCGATCATCTGGTGATCCACGAATTTGTTTTTCGTCCCCAGGTGGCATTCCAGGCATTTCTCGGTGCGATGAATTACGTTTCGCGTGTCAAGCATTCCCAGCGCCGCGGATTTCTCGTGCGTCCAGGTTCTTGTCGTGTGCGGCCCCAGCCAGCCCGAGGCCGGCCCGTGGCAATTTTCGCAGGACACGCCTTCTGAAATTTCAAATGCG
>WNFS01017806.1_pt1 | contig 10405 bp, 16 predicted proteins | sample 5400141 | NCBI WGS metagenome assembly WNFS01 (sample SAMN13153358, study PRJNA577476) | soil metagenome | isolation source: 60 cm saprolite under Madrone tree | place: USA:California | collected 2016-06-14
AAAACGCTGTTCCGACGGCTTCCCCCGCCGTAAGTCCTGCGATCAGCACCAGTGCGGGCACCGTAAAGCTTCCCCCACCGATCCCGGTCAACCCGACAGCCGCCGCAATCAAAAACCCGATGAAGAGGTTCATCTTTCTACCTGCGTGGAAAAAGTGTGAATTCCGCATTCGAGCTTTGTCCCGCCCCATCGCCCGGACCTGGGATTGTTGGGATCAGATGGCAAAGCGGTGCATGGCTCGCATCCGATGCTCAGATATCCTTCGTCGTATTGCGGCAGATGAGGAATTCCGTTGGCACTCGCGTATTGCCACACCTGCTCCCAGTTCCAATCTGCGAGCAGGCTCACTTTCCACAAACTTCTTCCGGTTGGCAGGCGATGAAGTTCGACCTTCTTCAAATTTTTGCGCGTCGGCGATTGTTCTCGCCGCAATCCCGTGAACCAAACGTCAAACTCTGCGCAAAGTGATATCCGGTATCGAGAAACAGCACCGAAAAGTCCGGCATTCGATTCTTAAGGAGATGCGTCACAACCATGTCTTCCGCCTGAAAGCTGCTGGTCAGGCAAATCCGCGCGCTTTGATTCGCGGCAAGCACGGTATCGAGCGCTTGCTCGGGAGCAAGCCTCTCCAATTCTTCAGCGATGCGATCCGCTTCCATTTAACTGACCTCCTCCTGATTGTTTTGCGGTTTTGCGAACCGCAAAGAGTCCGCCAGCGCCAATGCCCGCCGGAAGACTTCTTCCTCGCCGGTGTTTTCGTTTCTCCGAGAGAGATCGAACAACTGGTGTTTTGCTTCCGAAGCGAACCGTTTTTTCGTCACAGCATCGATGGTTTCGCCGGAATAGATAAGAACGGCTCCAACTTTCTCAGCAACGCGAATCATTTCAATGAGCGCATCGGGAGATGCTTCGCCGCTTTCTACATGCAGCACTTCGAAACCCTGGTCGAAGAGGGCGCGCTCCAACCTGGAAGCTAGAGCGGACTGATTCTCCAACAAGAAAGTAGCTGGATTGTGCCCGTGGCGTTTGTAGCGCTCCTGCGCGCTGACGGGTTTCTGCATGGAATCCGGCGATGCCAGTTCCAGCTCTTCTTGGCCTTGACGGTCAGACAAATCTGCCTGAATCATCCCGGCGCCCACAGTGGCGTTGGAGATCGCATCGATCAGGATGAAACTGCCAGTCGTCCGATTACTGCCGTACGGATCAAAGAAAAGCGGAACGTGAGCTTCGAATTCAACGGAGGCAATATCGTTGATGTTCAACTGCGCAGCCGGCTGCTCTTCGAATGTATTGACATTCACGCGGTGACGAATCTGCAGCGCGCGAATTTTTGTTTGACGCGCGGTATGTTTCACCAGATAAGTCCGGCCCACTTCCAGCGGAGTCTCGTGCAGCCAAACCACCATGGCGCGGAATCTTTTCGACACTTGCGGGCCGCTCTCGGGCGAGACCAGCATGTCTCCGCGGCTGAGATCGATTTCATCCTCCAACTGCAAAGTCACTGACATCGGAGCAAAGGCTTCCGGCAAATCGCCGTCGTAACTTACGATCGACCGCACTCGTGTTCTCTGTCCGGACGGGATCGCCAGGACGTTGTCGCCCGGACGAATCTCCCCGCTCGCAACACGGCCGGCAAATCCTCGAAAATTCGCGTCAGGGCGAATCACCATTTGTACCGGGAACCGCAGGCTTTCGAGGGAGTCCCCTGCGCTAAGAGGAATCGTCTCCAAGTGTTCGAGTAGCGTCGGATCTTGATACCAATACGTCCGTTGACTTCGATCGACGACGTTATCTCCCTCAAGCGCGCTGATCGGCACGCACTGTGTGCGAGCAATTCCGAGTTGTTCCGCCAACTTCAGAAAATCCTGCTCCAGCTGCAAGAACACATCTTCCTGATAGTCGACGAGATCCATCTTGTTGACCGCAGCCAGAACATTGCGTATGCCCAGCAGCGAAGCGATGAACGCATGGCGCCGCGTTTGTGGAAGGATGCCCTTCGTGGCATCCACAAGAATCACGGCAAGGTCCGCGGTGGACGCGCCGGTGGCCATGTTGCGCGTGTACTGTTCGTGCCCCGGAGTGTCCGCGATGATGAATTTTCGTCGGGGAGTCGCGAAGTAGCGGTACGCCACATCGATGGTGATTCCCTGCTCGCGTTCCGCACGAAGGCCGTCCGTCAGCAAGGAAAAATCGATCGGTCCCGTCGAGCGATTGATGCGGCTCTTCTTCACTGAAGCCATCTGGTCTTCGTAGACCGCCTTGGAGTCGTGGAGGAGCCGCCCAATTAAAGTTGATTTGCCATCATCGACACTTCCGGCGGTCGTGAATCGAAGAAGGTCCATCTCCCGACTCTGCTCGGGAAGCTCTTCGAAACTTACGCGCGGTCTCACCTGCGTCGTGGAGATCATTAGAAGTAGCCTTCCCGCTTTTTGAGCTCCATCGAGCCTTCTTCATCGTGATCGATCGTGCGGTTTTCGCGCTCCGAACGCCGAAACGAAACCATCTCCTCCACAATTTTGGCAACAGAATCCGCTTCGGAACGGATTGCGCCTGTGCAAGGAACACATCCGAGCGAACGCATTCGGCACTTCAGCATCAGCGTCTTTTCGCCTGGCAAGAGTTCTCTTGCATCGTGGATCAAAACAATCGAGCCATTTCGCAGCACGACTTCGCGTTCCTTTGCGAAATAGAGAGGGACGATAGGAATATTTTCCGCTTGGATATACAGCCAAATGTCGAGTTCCGTCCAATTCGAGAGCGGGAAAACGCGAATGCTCTCTCCTTTGTCGATCCTGGAATTGAAAATATTCCAAAGCTCTGGCCGCTGGTTCTTCGGATCCCATTGCCCCAATGGATCCCGGAAAGAGTAAATTCTTTCTTTGGCCCGGGATTTCTCTTCATCCCGCCTCGCCCCTCCAAACGCAGCGTCGAAGCCCCCTTCGGCAAGGGCATCGAGAAGCGATTTCGTCTTCAGCAGTCCACAACACTTCTGCGTTCCAAGCGCGAAAGGATTGGCCCCCGCATCCAGGGCCGCCTGATTCTTGTGGACGATGAGTTCCGCGCCGATCTGCCGGGTGTACGCGTCGCGAAACTCGATCATCTGGGGAAACTTATAGCTAGTGTCGACATGGAGTAGAGGAAATGGAATCTTGCCGGGGAAAAACGCTTTCTGCGCCAATCGCACCATCACAGAGGAGTCTTTGCCAATCGAATACAGCATCGCCGGGCGCGCAAACTCAGCGGCCGCTTCGCGCAGGATGTAGATGCCCTCCGCCTCCAGCGCCCTCAGGTGATTCAATCGGCGTGGGACTAGCGTCGCCGCTCCAATACCGGTGCCTGAGATAACGGGCTCTGAAAGCGTGACTGCTGATATGTGCGCCATAAATCTCCGTTCAAAAATAAAAAACCCACCTGCCAGGGTTTCTGGCGGTGGGTCGACAAGAATCTTGTAGTAAAAGGCTACTTACATATCTGGCTTTTCACCTGCACAAGACACAGCGGCCCTCGCCGTCATTTGTAGACGACAACAGGCAGCGGTCGTTGAAAAAAATCCAATCACAAGAATGAATGATACCCAACCCGCTTAGACGTTTCAAATCACCTTTTCGTTTGCGTACTATCAGTATTTTTGATGCCTGAAAAACCTATTTCGTTACGCCTAGGATTGTCGTACTCCGTGCCCTGCAGCCTCTCGTGTAAAGTCGGTGTCTAGTCCTGAGCGGTCTTCGCCTTTATGTAGGTCGCGTGCCACCCGAGTCAGCAAACTTGCTCTAGAAGATCGAGAGGGTCAGCTTGGTGTCTTTGGTGTCTGTTTGGGCCGGAAATTGGTGCTATTCATGCGGTACAGTCGAAAGAGTTGAAACAGGCGAGATCGTAGAAATCGCCAATATTGATGCGGTTTGGATGCATGTTGCTGAAAACATGGTAGGATGACAAAAGCGGCTGGGTGAGTATCCCACGAATCTCACGCAGACCAAGGCACTTCTACGCATCATAAAAAGGTGACTCTTTACTCGAGAGCTTGGCGCACATCCAGCGCAGAGCCATCCAGTGGATGCCATTGCTTCGGTGAATCAGTCCGTGCCGCCCGCCGACTCAGCGAGGGTCTTACGGTAATCGGCCGCGAACTTTTCGAGACCCTTGGTTGTCAGTTCATGGGCGATGTTAAACGTCTCCCAAGGCCGCGCCAGGTCGAGTTCTTCATACCCCTAGGGTTGCAAGCGTTTGATTGAGTGCAGAAACCATCGCCGGAGGGCCCGCCACGTAATAGTTCGAACCCTACGGTTTGAATTCGATCATCGTCGGCTACTACAAAGCGCGAGACCTGATCTATGTGGCGCGAGTTCGAAACCGTTTTGTGCTGGGCTCGCGGCAACATGTCTTCAAGAGGATTGGCCCCTGGTGATGATGAAATGCCCATTCACCAATCTCCCCGAGACGCGGCCCTCACATGGGGAGAAGCCTTGACCGCTGAAGGAATGGAGAAATGCGTTTGGGTCCGACCCTGAGCTAGTGGCTCAGATCGAGTTTTTGGAGTCAGCTGAGAGCGATCACTTGAAACATTCGAAGTTTGTCGGGCTGCGTGATGACAAGGACCCGAGGAGCGTGGTCAAAGAGTATTCAGTCGAGTCGTGAGGTCGAGAGGCTCACAAACCACGTTTCAAGGTAACATTGGAGCGACAAAGAGCCATCTCCGAAGCGACGAAGAGAGGTGCGGCCAAATCGAGAATCTTTAGGAGGCCATCATGTTGATTGGAAATCGCTTGAAAGACTTGCGCGAATCAAAACAACTCTCGCAAGGCGACATCGAGAAGCGGACAGGATTGCTCCGGTGCTACATCTCACGCGTTGAAAACGGTCACACAGTTCCGGCTATCGAGACCCTCGAAAAGATGGCACGCGCCTTAGAAGTGCCAATGTATCGCTTGTTTCACGACGGTGAAGTCGGAGCATCGATTCACAAGCTGAAGCCTCCGAAGGATGACGAATGGGGAAGCACGGGTCGCGGAGCCGATTACCTCTCCAAACTGCGCAAGCTACTTGCGAAGATGGAACCCGGCGATCAAAAATTGTTGTTCCACATGGCCCAAAAAGTCGCAAGAGCCTAACCCTGGTCGGGCTGGCGAAGTGCGGCAGAAAAATCTAAGCCCATGAACAAACAGGTGATTCTCTACAGTCAACCGGGTTGAATGTTCTGCGCAAAGGTGAAAGAGTTTCTTTCGCAGAACAAGATCGAATACACCGACCGCAACATCGCAGCCGATGAAAGTGCATTGGCCGACCTTGAAAAACTCGGTTACATGACCACACCAGTTACCGTTGTGGACGGCGAAGTGGTGATAGGTTTCAACCGCGCCAGGCTGGAGAAGCTACTCCTTAGTTGAAATGTCTTCTGTTTTTGCGACTGAGAGTCTTTCGATCAACGAAGGCAGCACGTCATCGGCAAGATGATCGAGAAATTGGCTCATCGTATTGATGCGCTTCATGCAGGCCGGACATCCCGTGAGAGCGAAGCGAACTTCAGTGCTTGCGCCAGAAACTCAAAAGTTGTCGTTGTTAGAAAATCATCGCTCGCAACGAAGGCAAGTAACTTCAGTCTCGGCCCGCCTTTTTAGAAAGCCATGGGGGTCGGGAAGCTGGCAAAAAACAGGCGTTTGATGAACTGAGCAGTTAGTTGTGAGTCCCGCCGCGATTCCTACCCTAACCAGTCTTTCCCTCTGGGGGTTTAGGGGGGTGCTCTGCGATGTTTTCGAGTACCAGCAGGTGACTGCGGACTAGCCCGATTTCGCTTTGCAGACCGGCGAGCGCAGTTTCCAGGCGCAATCTACCGCCGCGATTTAAGAGTTACGTGACCCTGTCTAAAAAAAGAACTGCGACGCTTCAACGCGAAAAGCACGAACACGAGTGCGAGTACTGCAAAAGTCGCCTCGCTACCCTCCGGGCCGACTGAGTGAAGGGCGTGGCTTGGGGCGCTCATACTCGCTTCTCTTCAATCCGCAATTTCAGAGCTTCAAGCTCGTGCTTAGTCATGCCTTGCAGAGCCATCGCTGTGGCTAGATACAAAGCGGGAACGTGTTTTATTTTGCTGCCGTGTTCTACCTTGCGACTGAGTTTCTGTACCTCTGGGTCAGCGCCCACTTTCAAAAACACTTTATACGCATCGGGGAGGGGGAGAGTCTTTTCAATCAGGCCATGCTTAACCAGAATGCGATGATACGACGGTACTGCCAACGCGGACCGATGGGTCTGCGGGGCGCGTCTGTTTTGTCTTGGGTGTTTCATTGCGCTACACTGATGCCGTTTGAGTCCGGTAGCCGCTCATTTTGATTTCTTCCGCCGTTTTGTCCCAGCGCGTTTTGCCGATGGCCTACGCCTTTTAGGAAAACCCAACTTTTCGTCACAACATGGCACGAAATGCATGGCGATGCCGCCATGATGACAGGGGCATTTACAATCGCGCCTACTTTTCAAGCGAGCATTCCTTTTACTTTTAGGCGGGGCCGTAAGTATACCGTGTGACGAGCAATCCGGCGGCTCCCTTTCTCTTTGAAAAAGGAATAGCATCGTCCCGGATACTGAACATGGAGCGCGCACTCAAAATCCCGGAGTTCTTAGCTCACCTGAAAATCTACGGCGGATACCCGGTCCCGTTCACCCAATTGTGGGCCTCTGGCGTGCCCGATTTCCGCGCTGTTGATTTAGAGCATTGCGCAAGATGCCTGAGGGACAAACTCTGTGCTATTTGCGGTCGGCGCCTTAGCGAGTATTGCTATTTTCATCGGCGGGCCGCTCTCAAAAAAGAACCGGCTGTTTGTAGACCCAGCAATGCACAAGCAATGCGCGGAGTTCGCCTCGCAGACCTGCCCGTTTCTGAGTGGACAAAAACTTGAATACTCCAATCGGCCAGCAGAACACAAAGACGCGCTCGTGACAAAGGATCCGATGGCTCCTCGGCCGGACACGATGTTTATCATGCGGACTTACACAAAGAAGGTCCGGGCGGTCACAGTAAATGGGAAGGTGATGATTCATGCGGGTCCATGGATTGGCGTGAGGGAATTTGGTGGGAGTTGAAATCGAAAAGGCCCTGTCCACCAGATGGGAAATCCGACAGCGGATGAGACAGTGTCAGCAGTTAAGTGGTCTTCGGGGCACCGATGAATTTCTTTGATATAAGATCGGTTCACCGAAGATGACATGATTCCGCCCCTTCGACATCTTTCGTGTGGAAATTGATGGTCATTTGGTGTGGAAAGCCACGGTAGAAACACTCGACCTCGCCAGATTGCGTAGTAAGATTTTGACGGATTCAGAGCCGGCAGACTACCTCATCCATAGTCAGCAGACCGGTCATAAGATAGTTGTTAAGGCTGACGGTTCGATAGCAGAGCGGTAGCATGGCTCTTCCAGATACCGAATACCCTTCTTGTCCGGAGCACGGGATTTCTATGGTTCCGCATTCGTTTGACACTCGGGACGCAAGTCTTCTCCAGAAAACCGTCGAAGGTTTCCGATGTCCGAATCTAGACTGCTCAATTGTTTATGTGGAAGGCACTCTGAAGGGCTTCTACACTCTCGAACCAAGCGGCCACTTGACTCCCTATCTAAAGTCCGGCCAGCAGTAGGGTTGTGGAGGAAATTCTCTTCACATTAGTTGCAGGAATTTTGCCAGGACGAAATCCTTGCCACAGTCCTCGCTGACCATCTACTTCTATTTGAAGGCGATGCGAGGAAAGGTAAATAAAATCGCTTTGGAATGCAGCGTGCTCCTATAGACTTCGGCTCGGTTCAAGCCGAGCTTCAATAACCCCTGATTCAAACTGACTGAGTTAGGAGGTCCCGAGGCGCTTCACCCCTGCACGCCTAGCATCCCTGACAAACGAAGCGCCTCGGCATTCCGTTGAAAAACATCTCCGCGATTGTTCAGAAACCTTCCAGGTCACAAAAAATTAATTGACTGTTAATGGGTCGAGGAGTATATGACGTGTAACGTCCCCGCTTGGCTTCTAGTGCGCGTCCTGCTGACAGGTCAAGAATTGCAGGGTGACGCGATGCCCTCGGGTCAGAATCCTTCTCGGAGATTTACCTCTCGGGTTGCCGGGTTGTTAGACTTATGGGCATTTTGGAATTGCAAGAAGCACGACGGCCTTTCTCGCGTGCTCGACCTGAGTGTTGGAGGTCTTTGTCTTTCAATTGAGAAATCGCAGCGCATCGTCGTGGGAGAAAAGGTTCACTTCAATTTTCTCGTTCCCGAGGGACAAATTCGAACCGATGCCATTGTGCGACATGCGCGGCCAGAACGCCTGGGCTTAAAATTTATCGCAATAAGCGCGGAAGACCGTACACAATTGACCGCGCTGATGACACGCCTTCGTAATCGACCCCCAAATCTTAGAGAGGGATGCCTTCTAATCTCAACGAAAGGAAACAGATGTCTAGACTGGATTCAGTGCCCCCAGTACGACCCGGCTAGGCGTCAGTTGTTGAAGTAATCCCCTTTGTGGACAAAAACCGTTGTCACAGACAGCGGTCTGCACATGTTCCTTAGGCAATTCACCCCACGATAAATCTGTGTGCAGAAGCGCTACCAAGATTCCACGGTTGCGACAATAGGGGCAATCATAGTCCACTTCCACGCTCCGCACGGGACGACCAAAGGCGAGGTTCTGTATCTGAGACCCGGTTTCAAGGAGGTCTTTGGCATCTTGGTAGAATCTCTTTCCGCAGAGCGGACAAGTTATCCTGGCGACGGTCTTAGGGACTTGTCGAGTCGAGTCCATTGCCCAGATAATCCCGAATTGCTTGGCGCAATGAGCACACCTGGTGACAAATTGATAAGCCACGAGGCGCTCTCCTTCCAGGACTTCCGTTGGAGCTAGAAGTCGAGAGGCAGCAGCCCAGAAACGGTCGCTTGGTCTGATGCTTATGATTTTTCCGCCTTGCCTGAGTCGAAATCGGCGGAGGTAGGTGGGAACGGCCAGCCTTGGCTGAAGGGCTTTCCTCAGTCTTCGGGCTGCTTCCAATGATGCATGATGCTGGTCTGACTACCAGTACGCTCTTCCTCGGAACTCGTCAAGGCATATCTTCTGCCCGAAGACCGAGGGGAACCACTGCCGAGTTACTTGCCGTGCGCGGCACGTCTGGTGCCCTACCCCCACTTTGGGATAGATTCCATCCCCGGAGGAATCATGAAAATTTTGGCAGCAATTAAACGCGAAGAGAGAAAACTCGAAAAGCAGTTACACAAGATACAGCATCAATTGAACGGAGTACGTGCCGCTGGCAAAGCTTTGGGCGATTCGACGAGTCGCGAACTAAAGAGTGCAAAGAAGCGCGTGCTGTCCGCCGCTGCGAGAGCAAAAATTGGTAAAGCTGCTAAGAAGCGATGGGCAAAGTTTCGGGCGCAAGCCAAGAAGGCAGCGAGATAGTCCCTTCGTCGAAACGAGCCGCAGGGACAGCGGCGGACCGGCTCAGGCATTCGAAATTTGTCGGGCTGCGAGCCGACAAAAACCTTGAAGCGTTGTTAAAGAACATTTTAGCGAGAGATGGAAGGCCGTGCAGCTTTCATCCAGCCCGCAAGGATAGCCACTTGGTCCGGCGGCATCTCCACAAAATAAAGGCCCATGAACAGGTCTTTCAGGTTGTAGACCACGAAGGCGTGTGTTCGCAATGAAACTCCGTCCCTGGTAATTTCCAGCAGAATCTTTGTGCCTTGCGAGAACGGCGTCCTCCGCGTCAGGATGCAGCACCCACTCTCACCCAAGTGCGTCGTCAGGCCATCAATTTGCTTCCCCGACATCACGTCCGTTGCTTTGGCTCTTGCCACGAACGAGTATCTCGGGCGCCGTGTTTGAGTGAAAGCAGTGGACTTCAATGACATGCGACTGTCGACCTTGAAAGAATCATACCCGGATACACGCGGCGGTCCCCAAAGGGTTTTAACCGCCGTTGTCAATTGGGAACGTATAACGCCGAGACTAGCAAGTGCAAACGCTCTCCGGTCCAGGCGCGCTCAATCCTGGGCCATGTTTCGTTGGTCATTTTGCACGAAACTTTTTTGTGCTCTGCGCATCTGACGTATTATGAGCATACTTGACGAAATGAATTCGCCCGAGCTGGAAGGTCTTGCAGCTAAACTGCACGCGCAGATTGACCGAAGTCCTAACCGTTCCGAAATGTCACAAGTTGAATTGGAAGACGTGAAGGGCTGGATAGCGTTACACAGGAAAGAAGCTGAGTCCTATTTCGAGGTACCGTTTTTTCTAAACCTGATTTGAAGCTGGAAAACATCCCCGCTTTCATTTCACCCCGCTTTTCTTCTCCGCTTTGATTTTCCGCCAACGCTTTTTTAGCGGCCCGCGACGCTCCCCGTACGCTTTAGCGGCGGGCGTACAGCCAGCCGACA
>WNFS01008620.1_pt1 | contig 10403 bp, 7 predicted proteins | sample 5400141 | NCBI WGS metagenome assembly WNFS01 (sample SAMN13153358, study PRJNA577476) | soil metagenome | isolation source: 60 cm saprolite under Madrone tree | place: USA:California | collected 2016-06-14
TCAACGGAACGCTGGTGGTGAAGACGGGGCTGCCCTCCTTCATCGTGACGCTCGGGTTCCTCTTCATCCTCCGGGGCCTCACGCTCGCCCTCTCGATCATCTTCGCGAACCGGACCATCGTGAGCGGCATCGGCGACCTGGCCGCGCAGGATCCGGTGGTGCGCTTCCTCTTCTCGGGGACCTTCGCGAACGAGCTCTTCACCTGGGCCGGGAAACACGGCTGGATCGCCACCCTTGACGACGGGAGGCCGCTGGTTCGCGGCATCCCCAAGGTCATCCTCTGGTGGGCGTTCATCGCCATTGCCTCGTCGTATCGGCTCACGCACACCCGCTTCGGCAACTGGATCTTCGCCGTCGGCGGCGACGCCAACGCCGCGAAGAACGTGGGCGTCCCGGTGCGCCGCGTGAAAGTGTCGCTCTTCATGTTCACCGCGCTCTGCGCCTGGCTCTTCGCGATGCTGCAGATCTGCGACGTCGGCTCGGCGGCTGCGGACCGGGGCTTGCAGAAGGAGTTCGAGGCGATCATCGCCGCGGTGATCGGCGGCACGCTCCTCACCGGCGGTTACGGTTCGGTGGTGGGGGCCACCTTCGGCGCGCTCATCTTCGGCGTGGTCCAGATCGGCATCACCTACACCAACGTGAACTCCGACTGGTTCCGGGTGTTCCTCGGTGGAATGCTGCTCGTCGCGGTGCTCTTCAACAACCAGGTGCGGAAGCGCGTGACGGAGGCGAGGTAACGATGGCAGCGAATCCCAACTCCGAGTTCATCCTCGAGCTCGAGAACGTCTCCAAGTACTTCGGCAGCGTGATCGCGCTGCGCGACGTGACGGTGCGGCTGCGCCGAGGCGAGGTCCACTGCCTCCTCGGCGACAACGGCGCCGGCAAGTCCACGCTCATCAAGATCCTCGCCGGTTGCCACCGGCCGACCCAGGGGACCTTCAAGGTGGACGGCGAGCCGGTGGCGCTGCAATCCCCGTGCGACGCTCTCGATCGCGGCATCGCCACCGTCTACCAGGACCTCGCCCTCGTCCCGCTCATGAGCGTGGCCCGGAACTTCTTCATGGGGCGCGAGCCCACTCGCCGCGTGGGCGGCATCCTCCGCCTGTTCAACCGTGAGCAGGCCGCGGAGATCTCCTCCGCGAAGCTCGCGGACATGGGCATCAAGGTGCGGGACCCGGAACAGGCCGTCGGCACCATGTCCGGCGGCGAGCGCCAATGCCTCGCCATCGCCCGGGCCATCCATTTCGGAGCGCGGGTGTTGATCCTCGACGAGCCGACCGCCGCGCTCGGGGTGCGGCAGAGCGCGAACGTCCTCCGCATCATTTCCCGGGCCCGGGAGAAGGGCATCTCGGTCATCTTCATCACCCACAACGTGCACCACGCCTATCCGGTGGGCGATTCCTTCACCCTCCTCAATCGCGGCCGCTCGATGGGGACCTTCCGCAAGACCGAGATCGCACGCGACCAGGTGCTCGACATGATGGCGGGCGGCCTGGAGATGCAGAAGCTGATGGCCGAATTCGGGGTCCGGGTGTGATGGGGAACGCTCGGCGCAAGCTCCGCCTTGCCATGGTCGGCGGCGGGCCGGGCTCGAACATCGGCGACACGCACCGCCGCGCCGCCAGCTTCGACGGGCGCTACACCCTCCTGGCGGGCGTATTTGCCTCCGACCCCGCGCGCAGCCGCGCCTTCGCGGAATCGCTCGAGATTGCCCCCGACCGCCGCTACGGGAGCTGGGAGGAGATGGCCGAGCGCGAGGGGGCACGGAAGGACGGCGTCGAGGTGGTGGCGATCATGACGCCGAACGCGAGCCACCATCCCATCGCCAAGGCGTTCCTCGAGCGCGGCATCGACGTCATCTGCGACAAGCCGCTCACCACCGGGCTCGACGACGCCCTCGATCTCCTGCGCCTCGCGCGACGCGCCGGCCTCGTCTTCGCCGTCACCTACAATTACACCGGCTACCCGATGGTGCGGCAGGCGCGCGAGATGATCCGTTCCGGCGAGCTCGGCGCCATCCGTCTCGTCCAGGTCGAGCACGCATCGGGCTGGGCCTCGACGCTGCTGGAGGCGAGCGGGCACAAGCAGGCTACCTGGCGAACCAATCCGAGCATCGCGGGGAAGTCCGCCGTGGTCGGGGACATCGGCACGCACGCCCATCACCTCGCGCGCTTCGTCACCGGCCTCGAGGTGACGGAGCTCTCGGCGGAGCTGTCCACCGTGGTCCCCGGGCGGAAGTCGGACGACAATGCCCACGTGAAGTTGCGCTTCACCAACGGCGCCCGCGGATTGATGTGGGTCAGCATGGCCGCGACCGGCAACCTGCATGGCCAGCGCATCCGGGTGTTCGGCGAGAAGGCGAGCCTGGAGTGGATCCAGGAGCAGCCGGAGCAACTCCATCTGCGGCCACTCGACGGCCCTCATCGCGTCCTTTCGCGTGGCTGCGGCTATCTTTCGGCGGCGGCGCAGCGCGCGACCCGACTGTGGCCTGGTCACCCGGAGGGATTCCTCGAAGCGTTTGCGAACCTCTACGCGGGCGCGGCGGATGCCGTCCTCGCGCGCAGGGACGATGCCCCCCTCGACCGCTCGGCCCTCTCGTTCCCGACCGTCGAAGACGGTGTCCTGGGAGTGAAGTTCGTCGAGGCCGCCGTCGAGTCGAGTCGCCGGGATGGAGCCTGGGTGGAAGCCACCGTGGACCTGGAGCGTTGAAGGAGGTTTGAATGGCTCGATTCGCCCAGAGCGGCCTGGTTCCGAAGCTGGTGGTCTGCTGCGACCCGGTGGAAGAGCGCGCCCGCAACGCCCAGCAGCGCTTCGGGTTCCAGCGTTCCACCACCGATTGGCGGCAGGTGATCGCGGATCCCGAGGTGAAGGTGGTGAACGTCGCCGCTCCGAACGGCATGCACCTCGAGATCAACCGCGCCGCGCTCCAGGCGGGAAAGCACGTTCTCTGCGAGAAACCGGTGGGGCGCGAGCCGAAAGAGACGCTGGAGAGCCATGCCGCCGCACGAAAGGCCGGAACGATCACCTTCGTCGGCTACAACTACCGGTGGGCGCCGCTGGTGCAGTACGCGCGCAAGCTCGTCGGCGAGGGCAAGCTGGGAAAGCTCACGCACTATCACGGCCGGTTCCTGAACGGCTACGCGGGCGATCCGCTCGGGTTCCTCTCCTGGCGGTTCGAGCAGGCGCAGGGGCTGGGGACGCTCGGCGACCTCATGTCCCACGTGATCGACATGGCTCACATGATGGCCGGCCCGATCGAGTCGCTCACAGCCGACCAGGAGATCTTCATCAAGCGCCGGCCCATCCCCCAACCGGGCGCAGGCACCCACTACGACAAGGGCCGCAGCGACGGCCCGATGGGCGACGTGACCAATGAGGACTACGTCAGCTCACTGGTCCATTTCCAGAACGGCGCGCGCGGGCTGCTCGAGTCCTGCCGGGTGATCAACGGCGCGAAGTGCGACATGTCCTTCGAGCTCCACGGAACGAAGGGCGCGGTGAAATGGAATTTCGAGCGCATGAACGAGCTCCAGCTCCAGCTCCGCCGGGACGACGACCCGGCGCAGGACGGCTACACCACCGTCCTCTCCAACCCGGCGCACCCGTATCACCGGCACTTCAATCCGGGCCCGGGCATCAGCCTCGGCTACGACGATCTCAAGGTCATCGAGGCTTACGAGTTCCTCTCGTCCATCGCGGCGGGAAAGCAGGGCGAGCCCGGCTTCCGCGAGGCGGCGGCGGTGGCCCGCGTGCAGCAGGCGATCATCCGGTCCTGGGAGTCCAAGCGATGGGAATCGGTGGAGAAGGAATGAGAAGGAGGCAGGCATGATCCAGGTAGCCAACGCGCCCTGCTCCTGGGGCGTGATCGAGAATGTGAAAGGCCAGCGCGGCGCCTATGCGCGCGTGCTCGACGAGATGCAGGAAGCCGGCTACGCCGGCACCGAGCTCGGAGACTGGGGCTTCATGCCCACCGATCCGCGCGAGCTCCGGCGCGAATTGGAGAGCCGCAAGCTGAAGCTCCTCGCCTCCTGGGTGACCGTCCATCTCCACGACCCCGCGCGCCTGCCGGCGAACGAGGCCGACGTGCTCCGGACCGCCCGGCAGCTCGCGGAGGTGGGCGGGCCCGACAACCTGGTGGTCCTCGGAAATGACCCGTACACCGACCCGCTCCGGACGCTGGCGGCCGGTCGCATTCTTCCCGACCACGGCATGAGCGAAGCGCAGTGGCGCACGTTCACCGAGGGCGCGAACCGCCTCGCGCGCACCGTGAAGCGCGAGACCGGGCTCCGCACCGTCTTCCACCACCACATCGGCACCTGGGTCGAGACGCCGGAGGAGACGGCCCGTTTCCTTGCGATGACCGACCCCGAGGTGCTCGGGCTCTGCTTCGACACCGGGCACTACAGCTTCGGCGGCGGCAATCCGGTCGAGGGCCTCCGGCGCCACGCCGACCGCATCTGGCACGTTCACTTCAAGGACCACGACCCGAAGGTCGCGGCCAGGTCCCGGCGGGAGGGCTGGAACGCGGTGAAGACGATCGAGCAGGGCGTCTTCTGCGAGCTGGGGAACGGCGACGTGGACTTCAAGGCCATCCTCGGCGAGCTCGGGCGGCGAGGGTACGGCGGCTGGATCGTGGTGGAGCAGGACGTGATCCCCGGAATGGGCAACCCGAAGGAGAGCGCGAAGAGGAACCGGGAGTACTTGAAGGGGATCGGTCTATGACGGTCCGCGGATGAGCCCTGCGCAAAAGCCCCCCGCCGACCGCCGCGCGGTCGACGTCATCTGCCTCGGCCGCCTGGCCGTGGATCTCTACGCCCAGCAGCTCGGCGCGCGTCTCGAGGACGTGGCGAGCATGGCGAAGTACCTGGGCGGCTCCTCGGCCAACATCGCGTTCGGCTGCGCCCGGCTCGGGCTCCGCGCCGCGATGGCTTCGCGCGTCGGCGACGATCACATGGGTCGCTTCCTCAAGGAGACCCTCGCCGCCGAGGGCTGTGACGTCTCGCACGTCTCGGTGGATCCCGACCGCCTCTCCGCTTTGGTGCTGCTCGGGATCCGCGATCGCGAGACCTTCCCCTTGGTCTTCTACCGCCAGAACTGCGCCGACATGGCGGTGCGCGACGAGGACGTGGAGGAGCCGTTCATCGCAGCGAGCCGCGCGTTCCTGGTCACTGGAACGCATCTCTCCACCGAGCACGTGCACCAGGTCAGCTCGCTCGCGCTCCAGCGCGCCCGCCGCCACGGCGTCGCGACCGTGCTCGACATCGACTACCGGCCGGTGCTCTGGGGGCTCACCCAGCCCGCGGCCGGAGAGCAGCGCTTCGTCCGCAGTCACCGGGTCACCGCCCACCTCCAGGAGATGCTGCCCCGCTTCGATCTCGTCGTCGGAACGGAGGAGGAGTTCCGGATCGCCGGCGGACGCGAGGACCTGGTCCAGTCCCTCCGCGCAGTCCGCGCCCTGACTCCGGCTGCGCTGGTGGTGAAGCTGGGCCCGCGGGGCTGCGCCGTGTTCGAGGGCGATGTGCCGGCAAGAATGGCGGAGGAGCAGGTCGTCCCCGGCTTCCCGGTCAAGGTGATGAACGTCCTCGGCGCGGGTGACGCATTCATGGCCGGGCTGCTCAAGGGCTGGCTCACCGGCGCGAGCTGGCGCGAGGCGGCGCGGATGGCGAACGCCTGCGGCGCGCTGGTGGTGGCGCGGCACGCCTGCTCCGCTTCGATGCCCACGCCGGACGAGCTCGAGTACTTCATGGCACGCTCAGGTCTCGATCGCCCGGACCAGGACGCGCATCTCGCCCGGCTCCATCGCGTCAGCGGCAAGCGCAAGAACTGGGACGACCTGGCGGTGCTCGCGTTCGACCACCGCGCCCAGTTCAAGGACCTCGCCCGGGAGGCGGGCGCCCCGGAGGGACGAATCCCCGATCTGAAGCGGCTCCTGGTCCACGCCGCTGCCGAGACCGAGGAGGCGCTGCGGCTCCAAGGCCACGTCGGCGCGCTCCTCGACGGCACCTACGGCGAGGACGCGCTCTTCGCCGCGAGCGGACGCGGCTGGTGGCTGGGGCGCCCGGTGGAAGTGCCCGGCTCACGACCGCTCGAGTTCGAAGGTGGCCGCTCCATCGGGAGCCGCCTCGCGAGCTGGCCTCGCGAGCAGGTGGTGAAGTGCCTGGTGCGCTACCACCCCGACGAGCCTGCCGATCTCCGCACCGAGCAGGAGACGCAACTGCGTGCCCTGTACGACGCGGTCCAGGCAAGCGGCCACGAGCTGCTCCTGGAGGTGATCCCGCCCACGGACGTTCCCTGCGACGACCGGACCATTGCCCGCGCGCTGGATCGCATCTACGAGGCCGGTATCTACCCGGAGTGGTGGAAGCTCGCCCCGATGAGCCGCGAGGCCTGGAACCAGGTGGACGACCTGCTCGCGCGGCGGGATCCCTGGTGCCGCGGCGTTCTCGTCCTGGGCCTCAACGCGCCCATCCAGGAGCTTGTCGCCGGTTTCCGCGAAGCGGCCGCCTCCCGCAGCTGCCGCGGGTTCGCCGTTGGTCGCACCATCTGGCACGAGCCGAGTCGCGACTGGCTCGCGGGTCGCATCGGCGACGCCGAGCTCGTCTCCCGGGCGCGGGCCAGCTTCGAAACCCTCATCCGCGAGTGGCGCGCAGCTCGCTCGGGCCGCAAGGAGGCAACGGCATGAACACCATCCGGCTGACCGCCGCCGACGCGCTGGTGCGCTTCCTCGCCTCCCAGCGGGTCGATACGCCGCAGGGTCCGGCGCCACTCTTCGGGGGTGTGTTCGCGATCTTCGGCCACGGGAACGTCGCGGGCCTGGGCGAGGCGCTCTACCGGCATCGCGAGACGCTCCCCACCTTGCGCGCGCACAACGAGCAGGGCATGGCGCACGCCGCCATCGCATACGCCAAGGCGCAGATGCGGCGGCGCATGATGGCCGTGACCACCTCCATCGGGCCGGGCGCGACGAATCTGGTGACCGCGGCGGCGGCGGCGCATGTGAACCGGCTTCCAGTGCTCTTCCTGCCCGGCGACGTCTTCGCATCGCGCGCGCCCGACCCGGTGCTCCAGCAGCTAGAAGACTTCCACGACGGGACCGTGAGCGCGAACGACACCCTGCGGCCGGTCTCGCGCTACTTCGACCGGATCGTCCGGCCCGAGCAACTCGTGGCGGCGCTGCCGCGAACGATCCAGGTGCTCACCGATCCGGCCCTCTGCGGCCCGGTCACCCTGGCGATGCCGCAGGACGTGCAGACGATGGCCTGGGAGTATCCGGCGGAGCTGTTCGAGCCGCGCACCGTGCGGTTCCGGGCGCAACCCCCGGCTGAAGACGAGCTCGGCGCGGCAGCCGAGGCGCTTCGCCGCTCGAAGCGGCCCGTCATCGTCGCCGGAGGTGGCGCGCTCTATGGCCTGGCGAGCGACGCGGTCCGACGCTTCGCGGAGGCGCACGGCGTTCCAGTCGCGGAGACTCAGGCCGGCAAGGGCTCCCTCCCCTGGGACCACCCGCTCCAGCTCGGCGCGGTCGGCGTGACCGGCTCGCCCGCGGCCAACGATCTTGCCAGCGACGCCGACCTCGTGCTCGCGGTGGGGACCCGCCTCTCGGACTTCACGACCGGTTCCCACAGCCTGTTCCCGCAAGCGCGTCTGCTTGGACTCAACGTGAGCTCCTTCGACGCGACCAAGTGGCATGCCCTGCCGCTGCTGGCGGACGCGCGCCTCGGGCTGGAAGCGCTGGGCGGGCGCCTCTCCGCGTGGAAGGCGGACGAGGCCTGGACCGCCCGTGCCCGAAAGGTCGCCGCGGCCTGGCGCGACGCGGTCACCGCGCTCACCGCGCGCCGCGACGTCGCCCTCCCCTACGACGCCGACGTCATCGGCGCGGTCCAGCGCTCGTCGCCACGCTCGGCGGCGAACGACATCGTGGTGAACGCGGGCGGCACGCTCCCTGCCGAGCTGCACAAGCTGTGGCGGACGAGCGTCCCCGGCGGATATCACATGGAGTACGGTTACTCCTGCATGGGCTACGAGATCGCCGGCGGCCTCGGCGTGAAGCTCGCCCAGCCCGGCCGCGAGGTGATCGTGATGGTCGGCGACGGCAGCTATCTCATGTTGAACTCGGAGATCGCGACGTCGGTGCTGCTGGGGAAGAAGATGATCGTGGTGGTGCAGGACAACCACGGCTACGGCTGCATCAACCGCCTCCAGCAGGAGACGGGAGGCGAGCCGTTCAACAACCTCTTCAAGGACTGCGTCCAGGCCCCTTCCGGTCCGCCGGCGATCGACTTCGCCAAGCACGCGCAATCGCTGGGAGCGATCGGCGAGAACGTGAAGACCATCGCGGAGCTCGAGGCGGCGCTCGCTCGGGCCCGCGCCGCCGACCGGACGTCGGTGATCTGCATCGAGACGGATGCGCGTCGGACGACCGAGGACGGCGGCTGCTGGTGGGAAGTGGCCGTTCCCGAGGCATCGCCGAGCGAGAAGGTGCGGCGCGCGCGCGACGAGTACGAGAGCGCGAAGAAGGGGCAGAGGGCATGAGCCTTCTGGTCAAGGGCAAGCGGAAGGGCCGCGAGATCGTCGAGGTGGAGCCGGCCGCGTCCGGCTTGCGCTACGTCGGCTTCTCCGCCCACCGTCTCGCCGAGGGCGAGACCCTCGAGCTGGAGGCGCCCGCCGGCCGCGAGGTCTGCGCCGTGGTGCTCGAGGGCATCGTCACGGTCCGGTCCGGGGCCGCCGACTTCGAGCGCATCGGCAAGCGCCGGAGCGTCTTCGAGGACCAGCCGCCGTACGCGGTCTATCTTCCCGGTACAGCGCCGCTCTCGGTGAAGGCGCACTCCGCCGCGGAGATCGCCATCGGCACCGCGCCTGGCAGCGGCCGGTTGGCGCCGCGGCTGATCACGCCCCAGACGATGCGGCGCTCCGTGCGTGGAAAGGAGCTCAACACGCGCTACGTGACGGACATCCTCCCCGAGACCGAGCCCGCCGACAGCCTGCTGGTGGTCGAGGTCCGGACGCCGACGGGGCACTCCTCGAGCTACCCGCCGCACAAGCACGACCGGCTCGAACCGCCGGAGGAGACGCTGCTGGAGGAGACCTACTACCACCGCCTCGACCCGCCGCAAGGGTTCGTCTTCCAGCGCGTGTACACCGACGCGCGCGACATCGACGAATCGCACGCGGTCGAGGACCATGACACGGTGGTGGTGCCGCGTGGCTACCATCCCGTCGTGGTGCCCTGGGGATACCGGAGCTACTACCTGAACGTGATGGCCGGCCCCGAGCGCGCATGGCACTTCAAGAACGACCCGGCGCACGAGTGGATCATCAAGAAGTGATGAAGAGGAAGAGGAACATGAGTCAGCCCGCAGAGCGTTTCGTTCCCCAGGATCAACCGAGGCCGATCGGCCATTTCATCGGAGGCCAGCTCCGGCCCGGCCAGAGCGGCCGCGCCTCCGACGTGTTCAATCCCGCCACCGGCGCAGTCACCGGCCGGGTCGCGCTCGCGAGCGCGACCGAGGTGGACGCCGCGGTCGCCGCCGCGCAGAAGGCGTTCCGGCCCTGGGCCGAGACGTCGCCGCTCAAGCGCGCGCGGGTGATGTTCAGGTTCAAGGAGTTGATCGAGCGCGACCTCGATCGGCTGGCGGCGATCATCACCTCCGAGCATGGCAAGGTGCTCTCCGACGCCAAGGGCGAGGTCCAGCGCGGCCTCGAGGTCGTCGAGTTCGCGACGGCCATACCCGAGCTCCTCAAGGGCGATTACACCGAGCAGGTCGCCGCCGGCATCGATGCCTGGAGCGTCCGCCAGCCGCTGGGCGTCTGCGCCGGGATCACTCCCTTCAACTTCCCGGCGATGGTGCCGATGTGGATGTTCCCGATGGCCATCGCCTGCGGGAACACGTTCATCCTCAAGCCCTCGGAACGCGACCCGTCGGCATCGCTGCGTCTCGCGGAGCTCCTCAAAGAAGCCGGCCTTCCCGACGGCGTCTTCAACGTCGTGCATGGCGACAAGGTGGCGGTGGACGCCATCCTCATCCATCCGAACGTCTCGGCGGTGAGCTTCGTCGGCTCCACGCCCATCGCGAGGTACATCTACGCGACCGGGACCGCGCAGGGAAAGCGCGTCCAGGCCCTGGGCGGCGCGAAGAACCACGCGGTGGTGATGCCCGACGCCGACCTCGACAACGCGGCGGACGCGCTGATGGGTGCGGCCTACGGATCGGCCGGCGAACGCTGCATGGCGATCTCGGCGGTCGTGGCGGTGGGCGAGGCCGGCGACAAGCTCGTCGAGCGGCTTATCCCCAAGGTGAAGGCGCTCAAGGTGCGCGACGGCTGCGACCCGGCCGCCGAAATGGGCCCGGTGGTGACCGGGCAGCACCGCGACAAGATCCTCGGGTACATCGACGACGGCGTGAAGG
>WNFS01011487.1_pt1 | contig 10403 bp, 4 predicted proteins | sample 5400141 | NCBI WGS metagenome assembly WNFS01 (sample SAMN13153358, study PRJNA577476) | soil metagenome | isolation source: 60 cm saprolite under Madrone tree | place: USA:California | collected 2016-06-14
CTCCCAGGCTTGCCAGGATAATAAATGCTGGGAACATCTCCAGGACAAAGCGTTGGTTGGACTGTAGTGCATCGAGCCGCACGAGCGCTGGACTGAGGAGGCTGTAGACGAGCAACATGCCGAACCAGAGGTTGTAACTTGTGCGGAGCTTGCGCCAGCCAAGAACAGCAAGCACCATAAAACTTATGGTGGCACCCAGGTCGAGTATGATATGCACCTCATTGAATGAGCCGAACGGCTGGTTCCAGAAAAGTTGGTAGAGGGATACGCCGATACCTTGCCACGGCCAGGCAAGTTGGCGTCCCCAATGGCTTTGTACTGTGACAAAGGCAATTGGATTGCCATAGATGTGCCAGCAATAGAGGCAGTAGACAATCAGGCCGATGGGAATGAGCAGGATCGGCAGGAGCCGGAGCACTATCTTCTGGCGGACTGCCGTGATGCTCTCATGTGAGGCCCAGAGTTCCCACAGATAGATTACGCCCAGAAAGAGACCTGCCGGGCGTGTCACCCCTGCCAGCATACCCAGGATACCGGCCAGCCACCAACGCTGACGACGCATTGCCAGAAATGCCCCTGATGTCAGCAAGAGAAATAGGGATTCGTTGTAGGCGGCAAAAAAGAAAAAGGCAGTGGGGAAGATGCACAGGTAGAGCAGCGTACGCCCGGCAACTTGTTCGCCTTGACTCTCTACGGCGAGCTGGTAGATTACAAAGAGTGACCCCAGCAGCGCAGCATTGCTGAGAAGGGTACCGACAAGCAGATAGCTCCAACTGCCTAAGAGATGGGCGATTGCCGAGATGAGCAAGGGAAACAGTGGGAAGAATGCGGTATCATAGACCCTTTGATAGCCAAATTGGGCGATTCTCACATAATTGGCTGCATCCCAACGATTCCAGGAAGTGAAGAACGCGAGGGTATTCACCCCTACCAGTGAATCTTTGGGGACTGTGAGCAATATATAGCCAAAATAGCTGACCATCACCAGCAATAAGCGCGTGGCGATAAACAGCCAGATAATGTCGCGTATGGGAGGACGTTTCATCGTTATTTCACCTGCCAGACAGAGTCACTACCGAATACAGCAGCGCGATAGAGGTCGGGGCTTGCTTTCACTTGCGCAAGGAGCCTGGTAGCCACGTCGGGACTATAGTATTGGAGATGCAAGACGACGTATTGGATACGATAGTGTTTCAGTGTTGCCAGACTGCCAGGTGATGGGAAATTGAGCAACGAGGCGGCAATCTGGATGGTCAGGGGTGGGCGCTGACCGCTCCAGCCGTTCACCAGAGGATGTGGGTGGTAAATGGCATAGTAATCGTACCATGCATCGTCCATTCCGTCTCCTTGAGAAATGGGAAGTTCGACGATAGGTTGTTGCCCACCGTGGGTAGCTAGCCATTGATAGACAACAGGAATATGGCTGCCTGTTGGGGTGACGGTGACGGGTATTTTTGCTGGTAGAGCCTCGATTGCAATGGCAGGCAAGATGAGTATGAGCAAGCATGACACCGTGAATGCTCGTAGCAGTGAAGACCAGAGGAGAGGTGCTTTTGCAAGCTGAACTGCGCTCTTTCGCTTGCCAACAGCTTTGTGCCTGAGCCCTTGCAGCCAGGCAACAGCGTACGCTGCCAGCAGTGCTAGCACTAGCAGCAGCACCCCGGTGAGGCGAGCGGGGACGCGCAGCCCTTTGAAACCGGGGAGCAGGTAATAGGCGAGCAGCCAGGGCATGGGTAGATTGGGTGGATATGGCTGTGGCGGCTGCTGGCCAGGTGGACTTGGCATTGGTGAAATAGGTGCCCCATCGAGGCTTGAGAATTGTAAGGCCGGGCCAAAGGTGAAAAGGAGCACGATGAGTTCTGTCCAGAGCAATGCTCGCATGGTGGGGTCGTGGCGCCGGAATGCCAGGACGATGCCCAGCGCTGCAAGCGCCATCGTTGTCCAGCCGAGGAAGAGGTAGTGTTCGCTGTCGTAAGATAATGGGATGCCATTGTAGGAAGGCCTACCGTACAACCAGTTAAAGGGTGTGGTAAAGCCAAAATCGCGCACGAAGGCAGAAAAAGCGGCTGTTTCGCTCAGCGAGCGTGTCAGCCCACTCTGCAGCGATGCGAGATAAGGCGCCATCAGTATGCCGAGGATGATCAGCATGAGGGTGAAGACGACCAGTGGTTTCACCGCACGGATGAGCAGGTATCTGAGGTAGTCTTGCTTTTCCTGGCGCAATCGTACCAGGAATGGTTTGGTGTAGCGAAAGAGTATGTACGTAAGCAAGGTATAGCTCAGGAAGATACCATAGTAGATACTGCTGAGTATCTGCAAGAGATAAAATAGGGCGCACAGGCTCCAGTGCCGCCAGCGGCACTGTTGGAGTGAGAGATCAAGGTAGAGAAATGCCAGTGGCATCCATTCCCCGGCAACGACGTGGATGTGATCGATCTGTCCGAGTCGATAAGGAGCGAAGGTATAGATCAATGCCGCTACAAAAGCTGCCAGGCGTTTTCCGCTGTAGTGGCGTGCCACGAAGTACATGTTGGTGCCACACAGCAGAAAGGTGATGTAGAAGGTCACGTTGTAGGCTAGCACCGGGTTATGGGTGATGAGGAAGAAAGGCGCAAAGAAGATAGCCTCACCGAGCAGGTTCTCAGAGTAGGAGAGCGTGAGGTTGTTGGGATAGAGCAATTGTGCCTGCCAGAGGTGGGCCGGAGCATGCAGTAGCGTGGTGGTATCCCAGGAGAGCGTCCACATGTTGAGCAGTGGGTCCCACCACATCCCCGGTACTTCACCTGTGAAATCTGGTGTGAAGTGCCAGGCCAGAGCGAGGACAAGCAACACCAGTATGAGCAAATAGAGGGCATCTTGCCACCCCCACTGAGGGGTGGAGGTGCGTTTCACCTCGCTTGTTAGCATTTTCCTAGGGTGAACGTCATGTTCAGCTTGAGTAGGTGTCATTTGTATCGTTGATGACACAGAAGCACTCACGATATGTTCAATGTCCATATAAGTCGAGTATACACTCCATCTTCTAAGAAATAAAAAGCTACAATGCTGCACGCCGTAATACGCGGCGTCTGTGAATCTCGCATTGCATGGGCGGAGGTAAACTTAGAATCTACGGCTCAAGGATAGTGTAGCCAGGCGGTGCTGGATGCGGCTTAGTGTTTTGCGGGAGCCCGACGGAGCTTCATCTGTAAGCTTACCTCCGCCAGGTCGCGCTGCTATCGTGTATTGATATCGTATATTGATATTGTATATTGCTAGCGTATGTTCCAGCTCGCATTAGCTACGTCCTATGAGTGCTCGCGAATTCAGACGTTTTAGATATGCAACAGGTCACATTGAGCCTCAAGAGATGGTGGCAGGGTCACGAGCCATAATAAAACAGTACGTGGTAGCTCCGCCCGAAATGACATGCACGATATGTGAACGCCATGGCGCGGGAATGGCATAGCCACGTTGTATCAGGTGCATGGGCCACACGAGGTAGTCATAGGGGAAACTGGCGGCGTCGGGATGGGCTTCAATGAAATTCAGTTTCGTGAATTGAGGATTGTATGTGTACCATGAGACACCAAAATAGCCTGGGTTCAGCGTGCCTGAGATGGCAACGAGCCCCACTCGGCCAGTCCTGTGCGTATGTGCCATCAGCCAGAAACTTGCTTCACGATAAGCCGGATAGGCGACCTGTAACGCATCGTTTTCCCCATGGAATGCTTCGCTGGTGTAGCCCTCCGCAGCATAGACCGTCGTCAAGCCCACCAGGTGTGGTCCTACGAGGAAGACGGTGAGCAATGCGAGCACCACCACAGCACGGAGGTTGAAGTTGATGTGCGGTCTGCCAGGACTGGCTGGTTGTGTTGCCGCAGTGGAGGTGGATGGCAGATATGCTGTCGTGGGACGCAATAGCGCACCACGTCGATAGCGAAACAGGGTAGCCCACGCAAATGCACCCGCCAGTGCTACAGGTACAGCTATGGGGATATGATAATGTGTCCCGACCACAATGTTCAGCAAACTGAACATTCCCACAAGAGTACAGAGCCAGGTAAAGAGGAAAGCGATACTGCTTATCTCGGTGACTTGTAGGGTCGTCCTGGGCAGGTGAGAGCGGACTAATTGTACCAGCGCGAACACGACAAAGCACGCGGCAGGAACGGTCACGAAGAGGCTCATCTTGGTAAAGATGATGTACAGAATGGCCCATTGGGGGACATGTAAGTAGTTTTGACCAGCTATGAACGTGAGGTGGCCGTTGATTGAGTGGTTCAACTCGAAGCTAAAGCTGCGTAGTAAGAGATTGAGTGGATCAGACCAGATCGCCGGATCGGCGATGAAGAAGATCACGGGCGACAGCAGTATTGCGCCCAGCCACCACCGCCATGGAATGGGTGGTCGTTGCTCCTTGGGGAGCTTTGGTCGCAGGGCAAAGAAATAGTAGACAGTGAACACGATCATGCCGGGTATGGCGAGCACTGCGGTATATTTGCTAGCAGCCCCCAGGCCTACCAGTGCTGCCGAGAGGAGGTAGAGACGAGGTTGTCGAATCGCAGGCCAGAGCAAGAGGTAAGCTACGGTAATCAGGGTCGTCATCGTCATGTCGAGGTAGGCTAGTGCACTGAAATAGGCCAACCAGGGACTGACCGCCAGGCAAAGAGCCGCCAGCAGTGCAACGGCACGTCCAAAAGGTGCGCGTCCCAGCCAGTAGACGGCCAGGACCAATAATGTGCCGGAGAGGATGCTGGGCATGCGAGCGGCCAGCAACTCGCCAAACAAGTGTCCGAGGTGTCCATTGAGGTAGATAACCACTCCTATGAGCAACTTGACCAATGGTGGATGTTCGTAGTTAAAGCCCCATCGTTGTGACGTGAGACGAAAATGGAGGACGAGAGGCAGGTAGACCTTGCCACCTATAATGTAGGTACCTTCGTCGGTCACCATGTCAAGCTGTGTGGCAAGAATGATGCGCGGAATCAATGCGACGAGTCCAAGCCCAAGTAAGATCATTCCTTCCCCGATGCTCAGAAAACGTCGATCGATAGAGCTATTTGTTGCTTGCTTGGTAGGCTTTTGAGCATGTTGTAGCTGAGTCTCGTTCATAGTGGTCGTATCCATACGTTCTCCTCCGTGGCTAGACCGTCCAATGACCGGTAAGGAACTGGAGTACGAGGAACGTGAGCATGGGTAGCGCAAATAAGAGGTATACCTGGTGGAACCAGGGGCGTCTGCCCAGGCGTGCCAGCAGGATGAAGGCAGGGAAGATCTCCAGTACATAGCGGTCCATTGAAGGCAGAGGATCATATGGTATCCCATGCGGGCCCGGCAGGCCTGGGAAAAGTAAGGGATACAGCAATGCCACTGCCCCGAAGAGCAACATGCTCCACTGACCCACCGAAAAGCGTTCGGGGCCGACAAAACAAAGGATTAGCAGCGTCGCAAAGAGGCAGACGGCTGCCAGATCGATGAGAATGTGAGGAATGGCAAAGGTATATGGCCTCACCGTCAACAATAACTTGACCGATGCTCCTAGTGCATTCCAGGGGAAGGTTGGGCCGAGATGCCAGTGGGCCTGGGAATGTGTGAAGGCCAGCGGATCACGATACTGCCTATAGAGATAGTAGGAAAAGATACCCAGTCCGCCAGGGATCAGCAGTGCTGGGAGAAAGCCGAAAAGCAAGCGAAGACTGTGCCGGTATTGTCTCTCATTCCATGCTTGTCGTAGCTGGGGGGATATCTGGCGTAGAAACTCATACAGGAAGATTACCAGGAGTAACAAACCTATCGAGCGCGTTAACGTAGCCAGACCGCCAAACAGGCCTGCAAGCCACCACGAACCCCGACGCATTGTGTAGAATGAGAGCAACATGAAAAACGTGAAAAGCGACTCATTGTAGGCAGCAAAGAAAAAAAGCGCAGTGGGGAAGATAGAGAGGTACAGTGTTGTGCGTTGCGCCGTGTCGCTGTCAAATTCCATCTCCACGAGACGGTATAGTACCACCAACGTTGCTAAAAATGCGAGGTTGGAGATCAGCATGCCGGACACGAGGATGCCTTTATGCATCACGGCACTGACAATATGCTCCAGCAAAGGAAAGAGTGGGAAGAAGGCAGTATTGTCGAATCTCTTATAGCCTTCGGCGGCAATAATCGCGAAGCGCATGACATCCCAACGATACCAGCTAAAGAGCAGTGTGTGCGTTGATAATTCCTGTGGCGAGTAGTTGGGCACGGTAAAGAGAACCACGCCAAAGTAGGTCAGTAACACGAACAGTATGCGTGTGCAGAGAAAAATGGGGAGTATGGCCAATGTGGCCTTCCACCAGGGATCGAGGATAGTTCGCCATGCAGGCTCTCGCTTGGCCGAGCTTGTGATGAGCGTTTGTTCATCGTCTTTGGTCGCCGGAGGTGGGTTTTGTATACGCATAACAGAAGAGATGCTCCTTAAGGTTTCTTGATAGGAGTATAGCAAATAACCGGGGGCTTGTCATGGTTGATAGGAGTAAGGGACTGTTCAGTCCCTATCCCCGTCTGCGTCGATCATATGTAGCGCCGGTGTGATCTTAGATGGTGGGTGGCCTTGCCGGAGCAGGAGATAGCCATCCCGCATGTCCACAATGCCATAATCGCCACGTAGCAAGATCGTTTTCACCACGGTGGCGTAGTCTCTGTAGTGCTTGAAGGGATAAGTGTAACTGGTGGTATCCAGGAGAATGTAATCGGCATGATTAACGGCGTAGGGGAAGAGGTAAATGCGCCGACGCTGGCTCAAGTGCGGTGCCAGCGCGGTCTGGGTCGAGAGGGAGGCATTGGCCGGGATCTCGCGGAGGAAATGGGAGGCCAGTCTGTTGTGCGCCGTCACCTGGGGCCAGATGAAGCCGCGCGCGTATGGCATCGCGCTGTAGACGTTGTATTGGCTTGTGCTGTTGAGGACGCGCGACATCATCTCCTGGCTCTTATGCTCCACACGCAGGCTCACCATAAGCCAGCGCACCATCCAGACCAGCAGAATCGTGGCCTCGATGCTCGCGAAAATCAGAATCGGGATGATCTCCGCGTTGTACTGGTAGTCGCCGCTATACATATTCGGGTCAGAACTGAGCAGATTCAGGGCAAGCGTAGGCAGGGCCAACACCAACACCCAGGGAGCCAGCAGCGGGAGATAGCCCGCTGGGGCCAGGAGCTTGCGCAAATAAAGCATATGGCCGGATTCCAACACATGCTGTCTGAGTGTGCTTGCAGGGTGCATCAGAGCGTAGATCGCAATGGAGAAGGGAGTATTGCCCAGGTCGGCATAGCGTGAAATCAGGAGCGGATGGCCGGTCGGGCTAAAGATGCGGGGAATAAGAAACAAACCCACCATGGCCCATGCTCCAGCCAGCAGGGTGAGAGCTAATCCGCTGCGCCAGCGCTGCTGAAAGAGGATTGACCACACGCCAAACAAGGCAACGACGAGCGAGATTTCTTCCTTGCAGGCCATAGCAAGGATGGCAAAGACGAACAGCCAGGCCGTACGGCGCGTATACAGGAAATAGAGGGCAAAGAGCAGCAGCGCCGTCGTCAGGGTCACAGCATGAAAATCGTAGTTGACGGCGTAGTGCTGCGCCGGATACAGCAGGTAAAGCAGCGCGAAAGGCAACCCAGCCCATGCGTTGCGCAGGCGCAGGCGTGCCAGCCAGAAGGCGGGAAAAGCGCCACTTGCCACGACGAGCACTTGCAAGATCATCAAGGCTTTGGGGTCGGGCCAGATCAGGTAGAGCAGAGAAATGGGGAAAAGGATCGGTTCAAAATGGATCGCAAAGCGATTCACGCCGTTCAGCCCATAGCAGTTGGTATCGGTGAAGGAATTACAGATCGTCTGGTGGAGCATCGACCCATGGAGCAGGTTCCAGATGGCCTGGTCCATAATGCCCAGGTCTTCACCGTTCGTCTTAAAGGCGTCCTGCTTGGTCACCAGGAAAATGCTGAAGTAGATGAGGTAGGCCAGGACCGCTAGAGCCACCAAACACAGCGCGATCCAGAATGAGCGTGTACGGGGTAACGGCTCCGGTGCCGGATAAACTCCCTTCTGCCAGGCAGTTCGCCAACGCTGCCCTGCCAGGTTCATCAGCTTGACGTTTTTCTTCATAAGTGTAAATCCATGCAAAGTAAGTCGTAACTATGTTATTCCGTAATTACTTAGGACTCCTCGTCGCCTCGCCCATTTATGTGGAGATGCGGGCTGTGCCGCCGCAGGCGGCACAGCCCGCATCTCCACATCCAAACTCTTGCGAACTGCCGTAGAGTGCCGATTTATCGCGCACGTGTGGTGAGGAGTCCTGAAACGCAGAGACCTGAGTAGTTACGTTTTTCCTTAGAGGCCTCCCACTTCCCACGGATCACATGCGCTTAAGTATCATGACGTGTAGTGCTCTCGAAAGGCCGCATTGCTAGTACCTTTGGCGGGGCTTTTTCTTTCCATGCCCCCGTTTACGAATTTCCGAACAATACAGAGTAAGGGGCGGATCTGTGAATTATCATGGCAACTTCCAAACCATCAGGTTACTGAACATCACCTCGGTGGCGTTATTCTTGTCTTTGGCAACAAGGCCAATTTGACCGTCACTATAGAAGGTATCTTGTACACTGGCGATGAGTTGATGATTCACATATAGGTCGAGCTTGCTACCCGATGCAACGACGGAGAGTACGTTGACCTGGTTCACACCCTGGTGAATAGCCGGAGATGTGTCGCTCTTTAATGTCACATTCAGCGCAATGTTGGCGTCGGATGTGTAGCGGACAAACGCGTAGGACCCATCTGTGCAAATGCGAAAGTAATAGAAATTTGGGCCGCTCCTGCGGAAGATCATACCACCACAGTCCCCCTTGAGAATCTGCATGCGCACTTCATAGGTGAAGTTGCTGGCATGAAAATTCCGCGCAATGCAGGTATGGAAGCGATTTTGTGATGAGATGCTCGCATGATAGGTTCCGCCGACGAAGATACATCCACCGCTGCTATTGCCGCTTTCTTCCCATTGGTTGCCTTTGCTGTTATCCATCAGTGGGTCGGTGAGGAGCAAGGTTGTACTGAAGGGATAGGTGAGCGCGGCTTTGGCCTGGGCGGTTTGGGTGGCATTGGCAGGCGTTATAGTTTGAGAGGGAGCTTTCTGGTTAGCGAATATCGCATAAAGGAGTCCGCCACTCCCTAGTATGACGACGAGTAACAGCATGATCAGGAGTAATGTGCGGGGAGGTCTAGGGCGGGGAGGTCTCTGTGGAGGTCTCTGTGTAAGCATATCTGCCATGGGTGGAGGGGCGATTGGAGAGGGATTCCCACTGCCAGATGCAGGGGCATTCCAGCTAGCAGATGCGAAGGGAAGTGCACCTCCAGGTGCGAGTGGAGCTGCGTTGTCCTGAGAATCGATTGGGGAGAGATTCTCAGCGTCAGGTGGAGGGACATTCCAATTCATGGATGTGAAAGAGGGCAAGCTTCCAGGTCCAGGTTGAGCTACGTTGCTGCTGTCAGTTGGGGAAGATAGTATGCTCCTGAGCGGGCCGGTAGGAACGTCTTCTATAGCAGTGTCTTCTAGAAGTGTGGCATTGGGATCTTCGGGCTCGGACGTGGGCGTATCTGATGGTGGTATTGTGACGGTAGGAGTTGCTTGCTCGAATGCCAGTGCAAATGCAGCAATATGCGGAAAGCGCTCTTGCGGACGTTTGGACAAAGCTTGCAGGAGAACAGCATCAAGAGCTGGATCGACGAGCGGGTTGAATCTACTCGGAGGTTGTGGTTGGCTAAATGCCTGTTCTGTTGTATCGCGGAAGGCGGGACGACCTGAGAGCAGTGCATAAGCGATGGCGGCAAGTGCATACTGGTCGGTTGCCGGGACAGGTGAATGTTCCCACTGTTCGGGGGCTAGATAGTTTGAGATGAGGGCGGCGTTAGTGAACTTTGTAATGCGAAAATCGGCTACTACGCAGTCTGGTTGATGCATGGGGTCGGTATTGCTCTCAATGAGGATATTAGAAGGTTTGAGGTTCTGGTGGATAATGTCATGCTGATGTGCGAACTGAAGGCCTTCGGCGGCCTGGCTGACAATGTGGGCGACATCTTCGGGCGTAAGTTGCCCAAAGCCAGCGCTAGTATGTTGACGGAACCAGTTGGAAAGAGAACCCGGGGCAAAGAAAGGCATCACCAGATAGGTGGTGAGCATACCCTCGACGAGTTCTTCTCCATAATCTATAAGGGTTAGAATGTGGGAGTGAGTAAGTGCCGCAATGGTTTGTGCCTCATAGAGGAAAAGGTGTCTCGCTTCCTCGACTGCCTTTGTTTCAGTAGCAGCAGGAACGTGAGCCCGAACCATTTTGAGCGCGACTTGCTGATTACGTTGTGTATCGTGTGCAAGATAGACTTCGGTGATACTACC
>WNFS01018550.1_pt1 | contig 10401 bp, 5 predicted proteins | sample 5400141 | NCBI WGS metagenome assembly WNFS01 (sample SAMN13153358, study PRJNA577476) | soil metagenome | isolation source: 60 cm saprolite under Madrone tree | place: USA:California | collected 2016-06-14
TGGCGATGGCGGTGAAGCCGGGCGCTTTCGCCAACATTCGCAACGCGTATTTCAAATCGGTAAACATAAATTTTATCGGCTTATTCCGTGCGCAACGCCTGGACCGGATCGACCAGCGTCGCTCGCCGGGCCGGCAACAAACACGCGACCAATGCGGTCACGGCAAGTAAGAGCGTTGCACCGGCAAGAAGCGCGGGATTGTGTGCCGAAACTTGATAGAGCTGGGTTGAAATCAATCGACCGAGCGCGAACGCGGCTGCGACTCCAATTGCGAGCCCGATGATGACAGGCCTCATTCCCTGATTCACGACCAGGCGCAGAACATCGAACGTCTGCGCGCCGAGCGCCATCCGAACTCCGATTTCGCCCGTGCGTTGCTCCACGGTGTAGGCGACCGCGCCGTAAATTCCGATGCTGGCGAGCAGCAGCGCCACGCCGGCGAAAATTCCGAGCAACCACATCATCAGCCGCGTTTGTCCGACTGCCTGGGCGACAATTGCGTCCATCGATTGCGGAATAGCGATTGCCAATCTGGGATCGACGGTCGCAAGCGCCGACTGCGCCAATTTCGTCACTGCATCCGGTTTGAGCTGGCTGCGCACCAGAATGCATGGGAAAGGAAAGTTTTGTTGGGCCCAAGGCCGGTAAATTTCCACAGCGTCCGGCTCAGAGACTTTGCGCGAGCGCACATCGCCAGCGATACCGATGATTTCGCAGGGCACGCTGGCGCTGCCCACGAGTAATGTCTTGCCGATCGGATTCTCATCACCAAAAACCTTCTCCGCGCCGGCCTTACTAATGATGATCACGTTTTGCCGATCAGCCGTGTCGTGCTCGTCGAAATCGCGTCCGGCCAAAATTGGAATGCCCCAAGTTTTGAAGTAATCTGCCGCGGTATTGTGAAGCACCGCTGCAGCACGTCTGTCGATGGGCAAGACTTCACGATCCGGGCGCGCGTATAGCACGTTAGAGACGGCCGCGGCTAGTAGCGGAATGTCGGCACTAATCGTCGCGCTTTCGAAAGCCGGGACGGTGTGGAGCGCAGCCAGCGTTTTTTCGACGAAACGCTGACGGGCGGAGAGATCAGGATATTGCCCCTCAGGCAACGTGATGAAACCAATCCAACGATTTTCGGCATGGAATCCAATATTTTGTTGACTTAGTCGGACGAAACTGGTGATCAACAACGCCGCGCCTGCGAGCAACGTAACGGACAGCGCAACTTGCGCGCCGATTAGAATCTTGCGGAATCGTTGCTGATGTACGCTGCCGCTGGTCCCGCGGCCGCCTTCCTTCAAGGCGTCGACCAGATCAGCCCGCGAACTTTGCAGCGCTGGATAAATTCCCATGACGATGCCGGTCAGAATCGACAAGCCAATCGTGAAGAGAAGCACCGGCACGGAAAGATCGAGTCGCGCCGCGGGATCGAAAGGCAGAAAATTGGCTGCCATTTTTGGAACGATCGGAACCAACTGCCAGGCTAGCAACGCGCCGGCGGCTCCGGCGATTGCGCTGACCAGCAGGCTTTCGAAAACAAACAGCCGGACGATGCTTGCGCGGGAAGCACCAATCGCCATTCGCAATGCGATTTCGCGGCGTCGTCCAGCGAATCGCACAAGCAAAAGATTGGCGACGTTGCTGCACGCGATCAGTAAAACAAAGGCGACGGCCGCGAGCAGGGTCGCAAAGGCCGGCCGCAGATTTCCGGTAGTATCTTCGGGAAGCGTTTTTAAGGTCATAACCGACGAGCTGTCGATCTTGTCCGGATGCTGCGCTCGATAACTTTGCTCGAGCGAGGGCAATGCCGCCCTCGCCTGCCCCAAGGTCATTCCCGGTTTTAAGCGACCCACGACACGCAAAATTCCGCTGCCGCGCATCACCTGTTCATAGGTGAATCCCGGAATGACGTACGGTTTTGTCGTCCAGACTTCCGCGTTCGGACCAACCCAAGAAAATGGAAGGTTCGGAAGGATACCGACGATCGTATGGGCGATGCCATTGAGTGTAATGCTGCGCCCAATCACGTTTGGATCGCCACCCATTCGTTTTTGCCAGAAATTTTCAGTGACCATTGCGACATCGGCGCCCTCTTCTTCCTCCGGCAAAAAATTGCGGCCGCGAATCGGTCGCACGCCGAGGACATCGAAATAATTGGAGGTCACCCTGCCTCCGAATAGGTGGACCGCATCGCCTAGGCCGGTCAGGGTAAAGGCAGAAACATTTTCGCCGGAGAAGCCGTCGAACATTGTTTGACCATCGCGATAATGCTGAAAACGCGGCGCCGAAATCGGCAGCTCGAGCAGGTTACGCTCGCGCGCATTCGAATACATGTGCACCAAGCGCTCGGGATCCTTGAACGGCAACGGGCGCAGGAAGAGATCGTTGATCAAACTGAAGATGGCGGTGTTGAGTCCGATGCCGAGAGCAAGCGTGACGATCGCAATGAAAGTGAACGCGGGAGACTGCCGAAGTTTGCGAAAGGCAAATCGAACGTCGTTCATTTGAGGTTCGGCAAAATTTATTCGCTGCGCAAAATTTGGACGGGATCGACGCGGGCCGCTCGGCGAGCCGGAAGCCAGCAAGCGATGACGGTCGAGGCTGCCAGAACGATTGCTGCAACCAGGCCGGCGAGAAAATTTGGAGTCGGCATCGCCGTCCATTGATTTTGCAGGATCTTAGCGACGGCCCACGTGGCGATGCCTCCGGCAGCAAAGCCCAAAACGAGCAGGTTCGCGCCCTGGCGGGAGACAAGTCGAATTAATTGCGCCGCAGTTGCTCCGAGCGCGCTGCGAATACCGAACTCGCGTTCGCGACGTGCGACTTGCAACGAAAGCAATCCATAAAGTCCGACCGCGGCAAGAAGCAATCCGAGCAATCCGAACGATGAGACGAGCACGAAGATAAAACGCTCAGTCGTGTGAGCACGCGCGGCGGCTTCGTCCAGCGAGATGAAATTGTAGGCTGCCAAATTTTGATTCGCGCGTTTCAAGGCCTCGCGGATCACCGCCTCGTTCACAGCGCGACTGGACGTGTGCAAGACGAAGGTGATGTCATCGAGCGGAAATGTTGTGCGCGCGAGCATCTGCGCCATCGGACGCGCGATCGTCCCGAGCACTTCGCCATCCCGCGGATCGGCAATCACTTTCATATCGCCGGCGACGCCCACAATCGTGAACCATGGTCGATCGCTATCAAGCCGCCCCCATTTGATTCGCTTTCCAATGGGCGATTCGTTAGGCCAGAAGCGTTTCGCGATGCTTTCACTTATGATGCAGACGAGCGGTGCGTTGGCGTTGTCGCTTGCGTTAAAATCGCGGCCTTGCAGCAACGACTGGCCCACGGTCGTAAAATATCCGGGCGTGGGGACGCGCGAGTAGGACATGTAGAATCCGCGCGGCTCAGGTGCGGGCGAGCCCTCCGCGTTGAACGGCATCATTGTCCAAGGCGCGTCCATTGGCGATGGGGACACAACGGTCGCAGACTCAACACCGGGCAAGGATCGCAATTCGCGGAGGGCAACTTCGAGCGCATTCTGCTTCGCCAGGGGCGCGGGGAAGAAGCGATCCGGAACTGTGACGCTGCACATGAGGCGGTCTTTCGTCTCGAAGCCCCATGGCTCCTCAATCAGTTTTCGAAAATATTGAGTGGCGGTCACGCTGGCGCTCAAAAGCGCAACAGCAATTGCGAGCTCGGCGACGACGAACGAGCCAAGCAAACGACGCGCATTCCGGTCGAGTGTCGCAGTGCGTGACGTGGCGTTTATCGCACCGCGCAAATCGGTGCGAGATGCACGCGCCGCCGGAATTAAACCGAAACCCAGAGCCACGAGCGCCATGACGCCGGCCGCAAAAGCAAAGACCGGCAAATTCAGACGCGGCACGTAATCGAACTCACGCATTGCGCTACCAGTTGCGTCCGCGCCTTCCGGGCTCATCGCCATCAGCGCCGGCGCTGTCCAGGAAGCGATGAGCAGAGCGAGGGCGATGCCGAAAACCGCAAGTACGAGAGCCTGCGCCAGTTGTTGCCTAACGAGCCGGCGCCGGCTCGCGCCCAGCGCTGCGCGCAAGGCGAACTCCCCTTCCCGCTCGATGACTCGCGCGAGCAACAAGCCTGCGAAATTCGCTGCCGCAATCAAGAGCGCGCAGGCCGCCGCGCCAATAATGACAAGGAGCTTCGGCCGCAGATCCATAACGAAGCTTTCGCGCAGAGGCGGGATATAGGCCGCGCGAACATTTGCCGGATTTGGATCATCGCGGTTAATTCCCGCACACATCCGGCGCACCGCCTCTTCCGCTTTTTCAGGCGTGATATTCGGGCGCAACCGCCCAACGCCATACAGATAATGATTGTTGATCGTCGCCGGATCATCCGGACGCAACACGAGCGGTAACCAAAGGCTCGCGCGATATGGATGGCGAAAAGCTTTTGGCATCACGCCGATGATCGTGCGCGGTGTGCCATCGACCACTACCGTGCTGCCGAGCACGTCAGGCCGTGCGTTCAAGGTATCGCGCCAGAAATCGTCGCTAACGATTGCGACCGCAGCCGCGCCCGCGCGACCTTCTTCGTCGGCGAAGGTGCGGCCACGCGCCGGCGCCAAACCGAGCACATTGAAGAAATTCCAAGTAATTTGCGGCGCCGCGACCGTTTTGGCCGGCGAGCCGTCATTTACTCCAACTACTGCGGCGCTGCCCGTGCCACCCGCGACATCTTCGAAAATGTTGCGCCCGAACTCACGGAAGCGCGCGACAGTGCGGTCGGTCAGATTCATCGACGCAGCGCGCGCACCCACTTCATCCGGCGATTCGTAAATCCTAACAAGTTGCTCCGCGTGCGGAAATGGAAGGGGACGCAGCAAGATTCCCTCGACTACCGAAAAAATCGCCGTGTTCGCACCGACGCCAAGGGCCAGCGTCAGGACCGCGACGGCGGTAAAGCCCGGCGATTTCAGCAGAAGCCGCAGAGCATATTTGAAATCGCCGAGCATAAATCGCTACTCGGTGCGAAGTGCTTGAACAGGATCCACCATTGCCGCGCGGCGCGCCGGCAAGAGACAGGCGAACAACGCGGTGGCCGCGAGCAGAATCGTTGCGCCGCCGAGCAAGGCCGGATTATGCGCTGAGACTTCGAACAGTTGAGACGCGATCAATCGCCCGAGCGCAATCGCGCAAAGCATACCGATCGCGAGACCGATTACGACCGGCCTCATCCCTTGATTGATGATCAACTTGAGCACGTCGCGGGTTTGCGCGCCGAGCGCCATTCGAACACCGATTTCGCCGGTGCGTTGTTCAACCGTGTAAGCAACGGCGCCGTAAATGCCGATGCTGGCTAGCAGCAGCGCCACGCCGGCGAAAATTCCGAGTAGCCACGTCATCAAACGCGCCTGGCCGAGTGCTTGCGCGACAACTGCGTCCATCGCCTGCGGGACGGCAACCGCAAGTCCCGGATTAACTTTCGAAAGCGCGGACTGCACGAGCCGCGTGACGACGTCGACTTTCAGATTGCTCCGCACCGTGACGTTCGCGAACGGAAAATTTTCCTGCGCCCACGGGATGTAGTATTCCATCCCCGGCTTCCATCCCCGGCGCTTCCCTCACGCGGATCGAGCGAACATCGCCCACGATGCCGACGATCTCGTAGGGCACGCTCAAACTCGAAACGAGCAACGTTTTGCCAATTGGATTTTCGTTCGGATAAAGCTTTTTCGCGCCGGCCTGGCTGATCAAACAAACCTTCTGCCCATTGGCCGTGTCGTGTTCGTCGAACTCACGTCCAGCAAGCAGCGGAATGCCCCACGTTTTAAAATAATCAGGAGCGATGTCGTGACTCGGCGCGTTTGCGCGTTGCTCGATCGGTGGAACATCACGGTCGGCGCGGGCGTAGAGTGTCCGGTTGCCACCGGCCAATGGAATATCGCCGCTGATCGTTACGCTTTCCAAACCGGGAACGTCGTGCAACGCATTCAGCGTTTGTTCGACAAAACGCTGCCGCGACGGCGTGTCCGGATATTGGGACGTCGGCAAAGTGATCGCGCCGGTCCAAAGATTGAACGAACGAAAACCGATGTTTTGTTGGCTCAAGCGAACGAAACTCGTGATGAGCAACGCCGCGCCGGCAAGAAGCGTGACCGAAAGAGCGACCTGCGCACCAACAAGAATTTTTCGGAAACGTTGCTGGCGCACGCTCCCGCTGGTTCCACGGCCGCCTTCTTTCAGACCGTCGACCAAGTCAGCATGCGATCCTTGCAGCGCCGGATAAATTCCCATCAGAAGACCAGTCAACAACGAAAGGCCGATGGTGAAGAAAAGGACGGCCCACGAGACACTCGTGGCCGCATTTTCTTCCAACGGCAGAAAATTCGACGCCATTCCTGGCACAAGCGGAACCAATCGCCACGCGACGAACGCGCCCACCGCCCCGGCAATTAAGCTGACGAGCAAGCTTTCGAACACGAAGAGCCGCACCACGCTCGCGCGTGAGGCGCCAATCGCCATTCGCAAAGCAATCTCGCGGCGGCGTCCACTGAAGCGAACGAGCAACAGGTTCGCAACATTGCTGCACGCGATCAGCAAAACAAAACTGACTGCAGCGAAGAGTGTTGCAAAACCGGCGCGAAAATTTCGCGTCACATCTTCGGGCAATGTCCGGATTGTGGTCGCGAATCCGCTGTCGATCTTCGTCTGATATTGCGCGCGATAGCTCTGGTCGAGCGATGGTAGCGCGGCCCGGGCCTGGTCCAGTGTTACGGTCGGTTTCAGCCGGCCAATTACTCGAAGAAAACTCGTTCCGCGCATCAGTCGCTCGTAACTGAATCCGGGAAGTTGAATCGGCTTCGTCGTCCAAACTTCAGCGACTGGGTTTGCGCCAAACCAGGTCGCCGGCATGTTCGGCAATACGCCAACGATCGTGTGGGCCGTACCATCCAGCGTAATGCTGCGGCCAATCACGTTCGGATCGCCGCCCATTCGTTTTTGCCAAAAATTCCTGGTGACGAGCGCAACGTCGGCGCCCTCTTGTTCCTCGGGAAGAAAATTGCGTCCGAGAATTGGGCGCACGCCGAGAACATCAAAATAATTCGAAGTGAGCCGGCCGCCGAAGATCTGGACCGCATCGCCCAGGCCGGTAAGAGTGAACGCGAAAAAGTTCTCGCCCGCTAAACTCTCGCAGATTGTTTGCCCATCGCGGAAATGGTCGAATCGCGGAGCCCCAATGCCGATGTCTTCGAGGCCGCGCGACTTGTCACCGCCGTAAAAGTGGACAACGCGCGACGGCTCTTTGAATGGCAGGCCGCGCAGAAACAGGTCATTGATCAGACTGAAAATGGTTGTGTTCAATCCGATGCCGAGCGCGAGAGTGATCACGGCAATCGCAGTGAACGCCGGCGATTTTCGAAGTTTACGGTATGCGAAACGGATGTCGTTCATGGCAGTGGTGGATTGAGTTTCAGGTTTAAAAAATCATTCGGCGCGCAATGCCTTGATCGGGTCGACCAGCGTGGCGCGACGCGCCGGCACAAGACAGGCAACGAAGGCAACTCCGGTCAGGACGAGAGTGACGGTGAGCATCGTTCGCAAATCGGTTGCGCCGATGCCAAAGAGGAAAGTTTGAAGCAGACGCGACGAAACAAGCACGCCGATGATACCAAGAACCAAACCGATCCCGACGAAGCGCATGCCTTGGACGACGATCAGCCGCAGAACATCGTAACGTTGCGCGCCGAGGGCGATGCGAATTCCGATCTCGTGCGTCCGCTGCGTGACGGAGTAACTCATCACCCCAAAAATTCCTGCGGCGGCGAGAAGAAGCGCGATCAGGGCAAAGAAACCGACGAGCATCGCGTTCAAACGCGGCTGGGCGATCGATTGCGACATATAATCAGTCAATGTTCGCGTCCGATAAATCGGCAGGTTCTTGTCGATCTCGGCGACGGTACGGCGCAACGTAGTCGTGAACGATTGAGGATCGATCGCCGTTCGAACAAAGATCGACATCGAATGGATTCCGAACTGCTGATGCGGAATGTAAATCTGCGGTCTTGGCGCAACTTTCAGACTGATCAAATGCATGTCGGCCACTACGCCGACGATTTCGCGCACCGGCGGTTTGCCATCGACCGAGCCATTTGGAGTGATCCGCTTGCCGATCGGATTCTCACCGGGAAAATACCGCTTAGCGAAACTTTCGGAAACAATCGCGACGGGCGGGGCATTTTTGTCGTCGCGATCGGTAAAAGCCCGGCCGAGCGCGATCGGAGTGCGCAGGGTCCGGAAATATTCGGGAGTAACGACGTTAACCTCCGCGACCGCTTGTTGGCCTTCCGGCAACGGCCGCTCTTGAACGTCGAAGGTGAGATCGATGTCGCTCCCGCTCAGCGGAATCCACCAGGCCGCAGCCGCGGATTGCACGCCGGGAAGAACAGAAACGCGCTCGAGCAATTTCTTGTAAAAGTCCGCCGTGTCCTGCGCTTTCGGATAACTCGCATTCGGCAACTCGAGACGCGCCGTGATCACTTTTGTGTGATCGAATCCGGCTGGAACTTTTTGCAAACGGAGAAAACTTTCGACGAGCAGTCCCGCGCTGGCGAGAAGAACAAGCGCGAGCACAATCTCGATGACAACGAGGCCCGCGCGCGTCCGACGTCCGGCCACGCCTTCACTGGACCCGCGAGCAGCCTCATTCATTGAGGTGGCAAGATTTGGATGCGACGCCCGCCACGCCGGCAGCAAACCGGCAAAAATTCCAACGCCGAAACTGATTGCGGCCGTGAAAATAAGCACGCGCGGATCGGGCGAGATTTCGTCCATCCGCGGAATGCCGGGGAGAAACGCTTTCATCGAATCGACGCCCCAGATTGCGAGGATCAATCCAGCAAGACCGCCAAAAATTCCGAGGATCGCGCTTTCAACAAGAAGTTGTTTAATGATTTGCCAACGTCCGGCGCCAAGGGCGGCGCGAATGCTGATCTCCCGATTCCGGGAAAGCGAACGCGCCAGCAATAAGTTCGCGACGTTGACGCATGCGACGAGCAGAACGCAGCCCGCCATCGCGCACAACATGAACAACGCCGAACGCGTATTGCCAACCAGCGCGGCAAGTTCCGGAATCACTTTCGCTCCGGCGTTTATTTTTTGCGGATACTGTTGATGCCAATTGGCAGTGATCGTGTCGATGTTCGCCTGCGCTTGTTTGAGAGAAACGCCAGGCTTCAATCGCGCGACGCACTGTAAGAAATCATTATCGCGTTGCTCGGTCATCGGCCGAGAGCCGTCGTCGCTCGTGCGCAAGATCGACATCGAAATCCAAACCTCCGGTGGATTCGAAAATCGGAGAGGAAAAGTGAAGCGTGGCGGCATTACGCCAATCACCTGCCACGCATCGAGGCTGATGTTTTTGCCGATAATCTCGCGGTCGCCGCCAAATTGGCGCTGCCACAACTCGTAACTCAAAATGACAACGTAGTTTCCTGGTTCGTCTTCCTTTGGGAGAAAGGTGCGGCCCAGAATTGGTTGAACTCCGAGGAGCGGGAACAAATCGGCTGAGACCGATTCGCCTTGAACGTGTGTCGCTTTGTTTCCGTCGCTGAGCGTGCTGACGCTTTGATTTGTACAAACAGCGACCCGTTCGAAAACTTTGTTTTGATCGCGCCAGTCGACGTAATCGAGATAGGAAATGCTTTCGATCTGCGTGCCTCATGGAACGGCAGCGGCCGCAACAAGACCGCGTTGACCACACTAAAGACTGCGGTGTTCGCGCCAATTCCGAGAGCAAAAGTCAAAATGACAATAGCGGTAAAGAGCGGCTGCTTTCCAAGAACACGAAGAGCGTATCGAAGATTTTGCATGGGAAATTATTCTTGGCGTAACGCGATGATGGGATCGACGCGTGAAGCGCGCCGGGCCGGAATCCAGGAAGCAAGGAGGGTCGCTCCAAAAAGTAACAGTCCCACTCCGAGATAAATTCTCGGATCGATCCCCTTCACTTCGAAGAGGACGCTTTGCAAGGCGCGAGAAAGCGCGAACGCGGTGAGCAGACCAATCGCCGATCCAATCAAAAGCAATTGCATTCCGTGCGAAAGCACGAGCGTGCGGATCTGAGCGGGTTGGGCACCGAGGGCGACACGGATACCGATTTCACGAACGCGCTTGAGCGTTGTGTAAGCGAGCAGTCCGTAAAGGCCGATGGTCGCGAGCAGAAGCGCGAGGCCGGCAAAGATCGAGAAAAGAAAACTGAGAAGACGCTGGCTGCCCCATGTTTCGTGGACGCGATCGATCATTGGCCGGGCGTCGAACACTGGCTGCGATGGATCGATCGAGCTGACAGTGTCGCGAATCGATTTCGCGAGTGACGCAGCGCTCATGTTCGAGCGAACGAACAGTCCGAGACTGGTCCGCTGCGCCT
>WNFS01024334.1_pt1 | contig 10401 bp, 9 predicted proteins | sample 5400141 | NCBI WGS metagenome assembly WNFS01 (sample SAMN13153358, study PRJNA577476) | soil metagenome | isolation source: 60 cm saprolite under Madrone tree | place: USA:California | collected 2016-06-14
ACCCCACAGAATCCGGGACAGGAATGTAGTGTTCTGCAACTGGCTCCTGTGTGCAGGTCGAGGGCAAATTGCAACCAAAAAGGACAATGGAACCAAATGCGGAACACAGGAACAAAGAACGGGGAATCATAGCTACAGCGAGCGTATTACAGAGAAACATTTTTGCCGCAAGTCGTGAGCGGCTTGGGCGAGATCGGCGGGGCGGCCGAGGTCGTACCTGCATAGCCTCTATGCGTGGACAAGTTCGCGACGCTTCAGTTTAGGCAGGGCCTTGACGGATTTGCCAGCCTTCTTCTGGGCAAGCCTCAAGTCGTAAAGATTTTGCAGATTGAGCCAAAACTGCGCGCTGGTGCCGAAGAAGTGAGCGAGGCGCAGAGCGGTGTCGCCCGTAACAGAGCGTGTGCCATTCAAAATTTGGGTGACGCGATTGGTGGGCACACCGAGCTTTCGCGCCAGTTCCGCCGCGCTCATATCGAGCGCTTCCAGTTCTTCGGCCAAGTGTTCACCCGGATGAATTACAGTGACGGCCATAGCGTTTCTCCTAGTGATAGTCAACAATCTCGACGTGCGATGGTCCCGGCGATCCGCCCAGCCACTCGAAGCAAATTCGCCATTGATCGTTAATGCGAATACTGTACTGGCCCTTGCGGTCGCCGATCAACGCTTCGAAGCGATTCCCGGGCAAGGCGGCAAGGTCCCTAAGAGATGTGGCCGCCTCGAGACGGTCGAGCTTCAGGCGCGCGGAGCGGTCAAATCCAGAAAAAGCCTTGATGCGTTTGCCGAAGGCGAAATCTCTGGTCCTGCTGTCCCGATAGCTGACAATCACTGGCCCAAAATGCCATGAATTACGTGTTACGTCAAGCGTACTTTTCTGGCGATGGTTTCTTAAGCATTTTGCTGTAAGTCGAGGGCGGCTCGGGCGAGATCGGCGGGACGGCCGAGATCACGCCAATAGTAGTCGTCGGCGCGGAAGGCGAGGATTTTTTGGCCTTGGGCGGCGAGGCGGAGGTAGGAGGGGATGATGGAGAAGATGCCTTCTTCGGTGAGCATGGGGAGGAGGCGCGGGGAGATGACGTGGATGCCGGAGAAGGCGAGTGCTTGAAGCGGCTGAGAAGACTTTGCTTCAGGGGCTAAAGCCCCTGGATTTTTGAAGTTTTTCGGCACAGCTCCCGACAAGGTCGGAGCAGGTTCCGCCGTGCCCTCCTGAAGAGTGCCTACCAGATCGCGCCTAACCAACCCCGTTGCATGATCATGTCCGATGCGGCGGCCGCGAAGCTGGAGGTGGTCGTCGAAGAGGAGGGGGCGGGAAGTTTCGCGGGCCTGGACGGCGAGGGTGGCAAGGGCGTGATTTTCTTTGTGGAATTGGAGCATACGGCGGAGATCGATGGTGCTGATGACGTCGACGTTGTGGAGGAGGAAGGGATCGTCCATTTGATGGGAATCGCCACTTTTGCCGGGGGCAGAGTCCTCGAGAAAAAACCAGGCGGCTCTTTTCAGGCCGCCGCCGGTGTCCAGCAAAACGTCTTCGTGGGAGATTTCAATACGCATGCCGAAGTTTTTGTTTGATTTCAGGTAGTTGAGGACCATATCAGCGAAGTGATGGACGTTTACGATGACTTCAGTGACGCCGAAGGAGCGCAGGCGGGAGAGAGTGATTTCTAGAAGCGTGCGGCCGGCGAGGTCGACGAGAGCTTTGGGACGATTGTCGGTTAGGGGCTTCAGGCGGGTGCCTAGGCCGGCGGCTAGGATCATGGCTTTCATGCGGGGGCTGGCCCGAAGGAGTTGAAACCCAAGAGCGATTCCTCACATCCGCAGGCCGACCCTCTCGCAGGAGCGACAGGGAAAGAAAAAGTCGGCCTGCTCCGTCCGGAATGACGATTGGGCAGTAGGTGTGGGGTGTTCATTGGAGAGTTTTCCGCTTGCCCAATTTTTCCAGTTCGAGGTGGCGGACGGCGACTTCCAAGCCGTTCCTGGCGCGCAAACGCTTCGCTAATTGCTCGGCGAGGAAGACGGAGCGATGCTGGCCCCCCGTGCAGCCGAACGAAACCATCAAATTCTTGAAGCCGCGCTGCTGATAGTTGCTGATGCTGGAATCCACCAGCGACAGGACGCCGGCGAGAAATTGATGCACGCTCTCCTGCTGATTGAGGTAGTCGATCACTGGGGCGTCCTTGCCGGTGAGCGTCTTGAAGCGCTCTTCGCGTCCTGGATTCGGGAGGCTGCGGCCGTCGAAAACGAAGCCGCCGCCATTGCCACTCTCGTCCTTCGGCAAGCCGTGGTGAAATGAAAAACTGAAAATGCGTACGACGAGATTGTCCGCTTCGGAAGCAAGGCCCTGCAATTTCTCAGAGGCCAGCATACCTTTGAACGCGTCCATCAGCGCGGGCAGGGGGACGGGGAGCCTCACGTGGTGAAGAAGCCAGCGGAGATTTTTTAGTGCATACGGCACGCTTTGCAAAAAATGAGCTCGGCGTTCATAAAAGCCGCGAAAACCGTAAGCACCCAACGCTTGCATGATGCGAATGTAAACGTAGGCGTAGTAATAGCGCAGGAAGGCTTCGCGATCGAGCGGGATGAAACCGGCGAGGCGGTCGAGATAGTGATCGAGAAGCAGCTGGCGGAGGTCGGGAGGGAGATCGGCTTTGGCGTCGTATAACAGCGAGGCGATGTCGTATTGCAGTGCACCTTTGCGGCCGCCTTGATAGTCGACAAAAAAAGGATCGCCGTTGCGCAAGAGAATGTTGCGGGATTGGAAGTCGCGATAGAGAAAGTAATCGCGCGGGGCGCTGAGAAGGAATTCGGTGAGGCGACCGAAGTCGTCTTCGAGGGCTTGTTCATTGAATGAAATGCCGGCGAGACGGAGAAAATAATATTTGAAATAGTTCAGGTCCCAGGCGATGGATTGGCGGTCGAAGCTGGAGATGGGATAGCAGACCTTGTAATTCAGATCGCGACCCGCTTCGACTTGGAAACGCGGCAACACGGCAACAACTTTGCGGTAGGCTTCGACGACCTCGGGAGCAATATTTTCGCCCGTGCGGTTTTTGGAGAGGAATTCGAAAAGCGTGGTGTCGCCGAGGTCTTCCTCGAGATACGCGCCGTGGTCGACATCTTTGCGGCCGGAGCCGCCGAGTTCGCCCTGCAGCGGCACAATGCGCTCGGGCGGCGCGTGGAAATGCTGCTCGAAGAGTTGTTTGAGAATGTCCATTCGATTGGCTTCCGCCACTCCGCGGCGATGAATTGCTGGGACTAATAGTTTTAGCATAGCTGACTGGCCCGGAAGAGATTTGATTGACGTGGAGGTGCCGTCCTTCGCGTTAACTAACGAGGCAAAACAAGCGTACTTTTGGCGGGGAGCGAGCGGGGCCCGCGGCGGCGCAGATATAATGCGGGGATGACTCCCCAGCCCAAAAAACGCAAGCGCGCGAAGAACCAGCGCACGGAATATAAGCCCAAGGGGAGCCGCTTTATCGATCATCGGCTTACGGAACAGCGGAATGCGGCGTCGCGGAATCTGGACCGCATGAAGGTGATGGAGATTGTGCGGTTGATGAATCGCGAGGACCGCAAGGTGGCCATCGCCGTGGGGCGCGAGCTGCCGGCGATTGCTCGGGCAGTGGACGCGATTGTAAACGGGATTCGAAAGGGCGGGCGGCTGTTTTATGTGGGAGCTGGATCGAGCGGGCGGATGGGAGTACTGGACGCGGCGGAATGTCCACCGACGTTTGGGACTTCGCCGAAGCTCGTGCAGGCGCTTATTGCGGGAGGAAGGCGCGCGATTACGAACGCCGTCGAAGGGGCGGAGGATTCGACGCGGAATGGCGAACGGGATTTGTGGGCGGAGAAATTGACGCGGAATGACGTGGTCGTGGGAATCGCCGCGAGCGGAACGACGCCGTACGTGCTGGGCGCGCTCAAGTATGCGCGGAAGCGCGGCGCGACGACCGTGGCGGTGACGTCCAACCTGCGCATGCCGGTGGGGCGGCTGGCGAAAATCGTGATTGCGCCGGAAGTGGGGCCGGAAGTGCTGACGGGTTCGACGAGGCTGAAGGCGGGGACGTCGCAAAAAATGGTGCTGAACATGCTGAGTACGGCAGTGATGGCGCGGCTCGGACATGTCTACGAGAACTTGATGATCGATGTGGTGATTACCAATGAGAAGGTTGCGGAGCGGGCGCTGCGGATTTTGGCGGAGGCGAGCGGGAAGAGAGTGTCTGCGGCGGAACACGCTCTGCGGGCGGCAGGACACAATATGCGAGTGGCGCTGGTGATGTTGGAGCGGGGAGTGGGGGCAAGAGACGCGAAGAAATTGATTGCCGGAGCGGTCGGAGATTTGCGAAAGGCGCTCGGGGAGTGAAGAAAAAGGTTTAACACAGAGAGCCCGGAGACGAATCGAAAAAAGAAAGATGGCGACGTAAAGTCGCCGCTACAAGGAAAAGGCACGAAAACGGGGCGCGAGGCGGGATGGATAAATTTCGGATCAAGGGCGGGAAGGCACTGCGAGGGACGGTGGCGATCAGCGGAGCGAAGAATTCAGCCCTGCCGGTGATGGCAGCGGCATTGCTGACGGCGGAAAAAGTTACGCTTCACAACATTCCGAAGGTGCGCGACCTGATTACCATGAGCAAGCTGCTGGCGTTCATGGACGCGAAGGTGACGATAACGGCGTTTCCCAGCAGCGATTACGTCATTGAGACGCCGAAGTTGAACCATGCGGAAGCCCCGTACGAGCTGGTGAAGACCATGCGAGCGTCGGTGCTAACCCTAGGGCCGCTAATGGCGCGCGCGGGAGTGGCGCGAGTTTCGCTGCCGGGAGGATGCGCAATCGGGGCGCGGCCGGTGGATTTGCACTTGAAGGCGCTGGAGCAGATGGGCGCGGAGATTGGCACGTCGCACGGATACATTGAGGCGCGCGCGCCGAAAGGGCGGCTGAATGGCGCGCATATCGTGTTTGAGAAAATTACGGTGACAGGAACGGAGAATATTCTGATGGCGGCGGTGCTGGCGGACGGGGAAACGGTGCTGGAGAATGCGGCGCGGGAGCCGGAAGTGACGGATTTGATAGTGATGCTGCGGAAGATGGGGGCGAAAATTTGCGGTGATGGGAGTTCAACGCTGCGGATTCGCGGCGTGGACGAACTGCACGGGACGGAGCATACCGTGATACCGGACCGGATCGAGGCGGGAACGTTTCTGGTGGCGGGAGCGATTACAAGAGGGGATCTGACGATTACAGATTGCGCGCCGGAACACTTGGGCGCGGTGATTGCGAAGTTGGAGCAGGCGGGAGCGCGCGTGGACATTGTGGACAAAACGACGGTGCGCGTGCGGGGCACGAAGAAACTGGTGGGGTCGGACATGACCACAGAGGAGTACCCGGGATTTGCGACGGACATGCAGGCGCAGTACATGGCGCTGGCGACGCAGGCGGAGGGCACATCGGTGATCAGCGAAAGAATTTTTGAAAACCGGTTCTTGCACGCGAGCGAAATGCTGCGCATGGGCGCCAACATCTCGATCGAGGGACATACAGCGACCGTGCGCGGGCCGGCGGCGCTCTCCGGAACCGTGGTGCAGGCGTCGGACTTGCGGGCGAGCGCAGGGCTGGTGCTGGCTGGATTGGTGGCGAGCGGCCAGACGATGATTGAACGCGTGTATCACATTGACCGCGGGTATGAGGGGATCGTCGAGAAGCTGCGCGGAGTCGGGGCGGATATTGAGCGCGTGCATGCGCCAAGCGAGTGAATCACTCCCGACCAAAGGAATTCAATTAGAGGGGCGGGTTATGTACATTCGAGTTTCACGCATTTTGGCCATCTGTCTGGTGGCACTTCTTCTCGCGAGACTCCTAAGTCATGCTCAAACTTCGATTACCACGACGATTCTCTTTGAAATTCTAGGACAAGAAAAGGGCAAGATCCCGGCTGCTTCCACTATCGAACCTCTCGTCGTAATCGAAAACGGACGCCTTAAGAAGCCACCGGAATACGACTACAACAAACAAAAGGAGTCGGACGCCGCCTATGATCGCTTCGAAAAACAGTACTTCCTGCACGGTCGTAAGTATCCTTTTGTTCATGGGAGGTACTGAAAAGCACCGGCCACCCCTTCGGGGTGGTTGTATGAGCCAGAAACTCGATCCCGAGGTCTACTGATTCCAAAGGACTTAAAATCGAGTTTCTGGAGAGGGATTTGTGACCGTAGGAGAGCCCGTAGGCGTAAGCTGCATCTCACTCAGCGCCACGGTGACGACCTCGGTGCCCTTGTCGAACGCGCAGTTTGCCTTAGCTGCGACGACAACCAATGGTTTAGGCGTGCACGCCGATTGGCGCAAACCTGTTGTGCCTCAGCAGCGTTCTGACTTTTTGAGGTTGGTGACTAGAATTCTCGGAGAGCATAAGGTCAACAGCATCTCAGAATCTTTGATCAAGGTTGATAATCTGCGCTCGACAAAACTGAGCGAGGCAGGACCTACCGTTCTCATCGGCAGCGCCACTTTAAAACGCAAGACAGGTATCCATCAGGTTTTCCTCGTTGCATTGAATAAGAACTCCGAGTACCAGGAAGCTGTCTCGTCATATCATTTCGCACAAGATGAAGACGATGCCAGTGCGTCTGTTGAGAACCTTGTAGAACAGGTAGATTTGGACGGCGATGGGACCGATGAGATCATTACGATAAATACCTATTACGAATCCTGGAACTATAACATTTACAAGCAAGAGAACGGATCGTGGAAGAAGATTTATCAGGGTGGAGGGGGTGGCTGCTGACAGCCGCCGTTTGCGAGCAGGACTTGCCAGAGTTTGGTACAATCCTCGGCACGATTTTGAGCGGAGTGGGCGCGGGCACTGACCGGAGCGGCCTGCCGAGGAGATCGACCATGGCGAACGCGGAATTGCTGAACAAGCTGGATGCGGCGATTGCGGAAAAGAATTTGCTGAAGCACCCGTTTTATCAGGATTGGCAGGCGGGGAAGCTGAGCCGCGGGGCGCTGCAGCTTTATGCGGCGCAATATTACCGGCACGTGGAGGCGTTCCCCAAGCACCTGCGGGTGCTCGCGGCGCGGACGGAGGGTCCGTTGCAGGGCTTGATCTGGGAGAACCTGGCGGAAGAAGAGAATCCGGCGGGACCACATCCGAAGCTGTGGCGGGATTTTGCGGCGGCGGTGGGCGTGGGTGAGGACGACATCACGTGCTGCCCTGCCCTTCCGGGAACGCAAGCGGTGGTGCAGAAATTCCGTGAGATTTGCGGGGACCGGCCGGTGGCGGAGGCGGTGGCGGCGCTCTACGCTTACGAATCGCAAGTGCCGGAGGTCGCTACGACAAAGGTTGATGGGTTGAAGAAGTTTTATGGCGTGACGCAGCCGGAGGGGCTGGCGTATTTCGAGATACATGAAGAAGCGGACAAGGCGCACCGGGCGGCTTGGCGCGGGTGGCTGGAAGAGCACGCGGATGGAAATGAGGAAGCCATTTTGGCAACAACGCACGAGGCGCTGGATGCGCTTTGGGGCGCGTTGGATGCGGTGCATTGCGAGACACAGGACGTAAGGATGTAACGAGATAAGGATGTAAGGAAACAGAAGGAATTAACGCAGAGGATACCGAGCGCGCCGAGAAGAGCTTCGAAAAAGCCCCCGAGTGGATGGGGGGCTTTTTGTTTTCAGGGGAATTGCGACGAGAGTTATGACGCCTGGGGAAATGGAGCGCAGCGAGCTGCGCCACTACCAAGGAAGAAAAAAGAAGGGCGAGCCAAATCCCGCCCTACAAAGGCGGGAGCCGGAATCGCCGCTGCTACCTTCGCCGCTTGAGGAGACAGGGTTGCCTCCGCCGCCAGCGGCAGCTTTCTGCTGCTTTTCGCGAGCTTCGCGGATTAAGGCTTTGCGCGACAGGCGGACCTTGTTGCCCTCGATAGAGAGAACCTTGACGAGGACCTGGTCGCCGAGTTTCAGTTCATCCCGAACGTCGCGGATGCGATGCTCGGAGATTTCGCTAATGTGCAGGAGGCCGTCAGTGCCGGGGAAAAGCTCGACGAAAGCGCCGAACTCCGCGAGACGAACGACTTTGCCGAGATAGGTCTTGCCGATTTCGGCGCTGGCAGTGACGTCGCGAACCATCTGCAGAGCCGCATCGCCGCCGGCTCCGCTGGTGGAGAAAATGTGCACGGTGCCGTCTTCGAGGACGTCGATCTTGACGCCGGTGGCTTCGATGATAGAGCGAATTTTCTTGCCGCCCGGCCCGATGAGATCGCGGATTTTGTCTTGCGGGATTCTCAATTTGAAGAGACGCGGGGCGTAAGCGGAAATCGCGGTGCGCGACTCGCTGAGCGTCTTCTCCATGGTGTCGAGAATCTGGAGGCGGGCTTTCTTCGCCTGCGCGAGGGCTTCGCGCATCATGCCGATGGAGATGCCCAGAACCTTGATGTCCATCTGGAGCGCGGTGATGCCGGCGCGCGTGCCGGCGACTTTGAAGTCCATGTCGCCGTAGTGATCTTCTGCTCCGGCGATGTCCGTGAGAATGGAGTATTTCTTGTCGTCACCGACGACGAGGCCCATGGCGATTCCCGCGCAGGGAGCTTTCATGGGCACACCGGCGTCCATGAGGGCGAGCGATCCGCCGCAGACGGTGGCCATGGAAGAGGAACCATTGGATTCCAGGATGTCGGAGACGAGGCGCATGGCGTAGGGAAAATCCGCCTCGGGGGGAAGCAAGTTCACAAGCGCGCGCTGCGCCAGGGCGCCGTGGCCGATTTCGCGGCGGCCGGGGCCACGCAGGAATTTCACTTCACCGACGCTGAACGGCGGGAAGTTGTAATGCAGCATGAAGCGGTTGAACTGGTCCTGCTCGAAGAGCAGGTCGAGGCGCTGCATGTCTTCCTTGGTGCCCAGGGTCAAAGTGGCGAGCGCCTGCGTCTCGCCGCGGGTAAAGAGCGCGGAGCCGTGGACGCGGGGGAGCAAGCCGACTTCGCAGGTGATCAAACGAATCTGGTCGAAGGCGCGGCCGTCGGGACGGCGGCGGGCGTTGAGAACATCGTCGCGGAAAATATTCTCGCGGAGGCGTTCAAAGGCACGCTTGGTCAGAGTGCGCTTCTCGTCCATTTCTTTCTTGGGCTCTTCCGGAATGAGCTTGATGATCTCATCCTTGAGGGCATCGACGAGATGGTAGCTTTCCTTCTTGGGATGCTTTTCGGTGTTCACGGCGTCATGGAGCCGGTCGCCGTATTTTTTCTGGAGGTCCTTGTAGATGGCTTCATCGAAGGGGAGCGGCGGCACAACGACCTTCTTGGGCTTGAGCCGCGCGTGGAGTTCCTTGATGGCGGCGACGATTTTCTTGATTTGCGCGTGGCCGAACTCGAGGGCGTCGGCGACGGCTTCCTCGGAAACCTCGAGCGCGCCGGATTCCACCATGACGATGGCCTCATCCGTGCCGGCAATGATGATGTTCATCAAACTTTTCTTCTGATCGGCAACGGTGGGATTGATCACCAACTGACCATCAACCAGGCCAACGCGGACGCAGGCGATGGGCTTCTCGAAGGGAAGGTCCGAGCAGTAAGCGGCAGCAGAGGCGCTGGTTACGGCAATGACGTCGGGGTCATTCTCACTGTCCGCGGAGAGCACCATGGAGACGACTTGAGTTTCATTGCGCCAGGATTCGGGAAAGAGAGGGCGCATGGGACGGTCAATCAAGCGGGACGTGAGGACTTCTTTCTCCGAGGGACGGCCTTCGCGCTTGAAGAAGCCACCGGGGATTTTTCCGGCGGAGTAAGTGTTCTCGCGGTAGTCCACGGTAAGAGGCAGGAAGTCGCGGTCATTCATCGCCGAGGCCATGCAGGCGGTGGTCAGCACGACGGTGTCGCCGTAACGGGCGACAATGGCGCCGTTGGCTTGTTTCGCGATTTTTCCAGTTTCGAGAGTGAGAGTGCGCCCGCCGACATCGACTGTGACGATATGTGGTGCGGGTGTGTGCGTGTTTTCAGACATGAATCATTTCCTTTGGCCCCGCCTTCAAGCGGAGCATGTTGAGGCTCGCTCGCTTGGCGAACGGGCCTTGAGTTTTACGTTGGCCCTGACGGGGCCATTCATGAGGAAGAGCAAGAGATAAGAATTATCGTGAGGAAACGCGACGGACTACACCACGAGAAAACCCGGCACTACTAGAGCCGGATGCCTGACGACAGACTCCGTGTGGAATGTGTCAATTCGTAAGAACGCAGTGGATATCGTTCCGACCCCAATAAAACGGCAGAACGATTACTTGCGCAGGCTAAGACGTTCAACAATCTCGCGGTACCGATCCGGGTCGCGGCGGTTTAGATAGTCCAGCAAACGGCGGCGCTTATTGACCATCATGATCAATCCGCGGCGCGAAGCATGGTCTTTCACGTGGGACTTGAGATGCG
>WNFS01004734.1_pt1 | contig 10400 bp, 5 predicted proteins | sample 5400141 | NCBI WGS metagenome assembly WNFS01 (sample SAMN13153358, study PRJNA577476) | soil metagenome | isolation source: 60 cm saprolite under Madrone tree | place: USA:California | collected 2016-06-14
TCCACGGTGGCAACGATGAAGCAGATATCGTTTTGCGAGGACGATTGCGAAATGAGGAGCACGTTCGCGCGCACTTCGGCGGTCGTGGAAAACGTCCGCCCCAACACATCCGGCAAGCCCACAATTCCAGGCCCGCCCACGCTGATTAATGTTACGTCGCGAATCGCCGTCAGCGCTTTTACGCCGCCTCCGATGCTGCGTCCCTCGGGTGTGATCTTCGTGCCCGGGCGCTCGGGCGCAAAACTGTTTCGAATCCACACGGGAATCGCCGCCTGCACCACGGGGTTCAGCGTTTTCGGGTGCAGGACTTTCGCGCCAAAGTAAGCGAGCTCCGCTGCTTCGCGGTAGGAGATCACCGGAATCGTGCGCGCCTCGGCCACCAGCCGCGGATCCGCCGTCAGCACGCCGTCGACGTCGGTCCAGATGATGACTTCATCCGCGTCCATCGCCGCGCCCAGGATGGTCGCCGAATAGTCGGAGCCTCCTCGCCCGAGCGTCGTTAGTTGCCCCGCAGCTGTGGCTCCGATGAAGCCCGTCACGACCGGCGCGATTCCTTTCTCCAACAGCGGCCGCAGCCGCGCTTGCGATTTCGCACGCGTCAATTGCATCTGCGGTTCCGCGCCGCCGTGAAACGCATCGGTCACGATCAACTCCGTGGCTTCGATCGCTTCGCTGGGCAGCCCCAGCTCTCTGACTGCTGCCGCCACCAGGGGTGCGGAAAGCCGTTCACCCAGGCTCGAAATCGCGTCGAGGGTGCGAGGCGTGAGTTCGCGCAGCAGCGCCGTTCCTTCGCAGAGACGCCGCCCTTCCGCAAGCACCTCTTCCAGGCACCGCCTGATCCGCGCGCGCTCGTTTTCGTGATGGATCAAGCTCGTCAGCGCGGCCTCGTGTTGCTTTCGCAGCGCATCGACAACGGCCGCAGCCTCTCCCGTGTTCCCGTCCAGCGCCTTTTTAGCGGCCTCGATCAATCGGTTTGTGACTCCACTCATCGCGGAAACCACGGCGATGCAGCCGCTCTCCTTCGCCGCCTTCGCGATAATCTGCGCCGTCCTGGCGATGCACGCCGCATCGCCGACCGACGTGCCGCCGAATTTCATCACCTGTAGCCGCGGTTTCATCTCGTTTAGCCCGTCACCTGGTTGGATCGACTTGCGCGTTCGAAACTTGATGTTTGCTTCTTCCTGATTTTTCTGCTTTGAGTTTACCTTGCGAACCATCCCGCCGCGTACTACTCCCGAGTGAGGTTGTTCTTCCTTCCAACCTGTCGTCCTTTTTTTCTTGTCGTTGATTTTCTTTCTTGTAACTGCCTACCCCCTTTCCCAGTGCCGCATAAGAATTCAAACCCCAACTCCACCTTGCCGCTGGGCGAGACTGTCTCCCACAATCAATGGTATGTCTGTCGCCGCCCCGGAAGCTCCCACAAATCCCGACTCGCCGCCGGAGAATGCCGGGTATCGCAACCTGTACATACTGCTTCTCGTGTGCGGATTTATCCTGCGTTTCGGATTCTTGCTCTGGAAAAAAACTTACGTCGGCTCCTCGAACGATAACCTTCCTTTCGGCGAGGAAATTTGCAGCATTGCGGACCACATTGTTCGCGGACAGGGTTTCAGTTCGCCATTTCATCTGGACACTGGGCCGACCGCGTGGGTCGCTCCGGTTTATCCTTATTTGGTTGCCTTGGTCTTCCGGCTCTTCGGCATCTATTCCGCGGCCTCCGCCATCGTACTTCTTGGCATTCAATGCATCATCGCGGCGGCTACCGGCATCGCCATCCACGCCCTGGGCCGCCGCACGTTGGGCGCACAAGTTGGATTCTGCGCCGCGTGGATCTGGGCGCTCAGCCCTATTTTTTTCCGCTGGACTGTTTCCTGGATTTGGGATTTTACCGCCAGCGCCTTTCTTCTTTCCGCGGCCTTCATCGTTACGCTCGACGTCGCGGAGAAAAACACCCGGAAACTCTGGCTATCGCTCGGCGCGCTCTGGGCGGTGATCGCGCTCACCAATCCCGCTTTGCTCAGCGTCATGCCGTTTACCTTTCTCTACGCGGCCTTTGTGAACCACCGCTCCTTCAGGCCCTGGTTCGCTTCCGCAGCGCTTGCCGGCGTGCTCTTCGCGGCGCTGGTTTCACCCTGGCTGATGCGCAACGAGCGCGTCTTCGGGCGGCCGGTTTTTTTTCGCAGCAACTTCTGGTTTGAATTTCACCTCGGCAACTATCATTTCAGCAACGGCATGGGTTTCAGCGGGAAGCATCCCGGGGGCAATCCCGCGGTATTCAAACAGTATGCGGCCATGGGAGAGATGGCTTTCCTCGACTACTACAGGGAAGACGGCCTGCGTTTTGTCCGCGAGTATCGGTCCGAATTTCTCGACCTGACGCTCCATCGCACGTGGTGGTTCTGGGATGGCACATCGCTGATCTATCAGGGCAGGGAATGGTGGCAGCCCTGGGAATTCTGGCCGTTGTCTCTCGGCGGCTGGCTCGGGCTTCTTTTCGTTTTGACGCGACTCCCGCGCGGGTGGCTGCTCTTCGCTGCCGCTCTCCTCGTTTATCCCGTTCCTTATTATTTCGTCTATCCGGTCGCAAAATACCGCCACGCCATCGAGCCCCAGCTTCTTCTGCTCTCCGTCTATTTCGTATTCGTTCTCTGGAGCGAAATTCGCGCGCTCGCGCACCGCAAAACGCAACTTCGCACGCGTTGACTTTCTTTCCGCCGCGCACCTAACATGGCACACGGAAATTCCGCGCCAATCAGGTTCGGGCAAGCGGTCTCGCATTGGTGCGGCGGACGTTCCGCGGCTCATTCGAAAGGCGGTCTGGCATGAAAACACGGCGCATTCTGGGTCTGACACTGGTCATTGCCGCGGCGGGAGTTGCCATTGCGCTTCGCTCTTCGGCGGACAGCCCGGCGAAGCCCGGCGACGTGAACGAGGCGCGCGTGATGTCCGATGCCGCCACCGGGAACAACTGGCTGGTGAACGGCCGCACCAACGATTCGAAACATTTCAGTCCGCTCAAGCAGATTAACGATCAGAATACCGGCAATTTGGGCCTGGCCTGGTATCTGGATTACGACGGCGCAATGGGCATTGTCTCCGAGCCGATCGTTGTCGATGGCGTCATCTACGTCAGCGCTCCGCTCTCCAAGGTTTACGCCGTGGAAGCGTCCACGGGAAAACTCCTCTGGAAGTACGATCCCAAAATCCGGCTCGACCAGGCGCTGAACGGCTCTTATTCCGCGCGCACCAATGGAGGCGTGGCCGTATGGAATGGAAAAGTTTATGTTGGCACAGGTGACTGCCGCCTGATTGCCATGGATGCCGCCACAGCAAAGAAAATCTGGGAGGCCACCGTCTGCGAGCCGCTGCAAACCGGCATCACCGGCGCGCCCCGCGTTGCCAAAGGAAAAATCCTGATGGGCTACAACGGCTCCGATGATGGTGTCCGCGGCGCTCTGGCCGCCTATGACGCCGAAACGGGCAAGGAGGTCTGGCGGTTTTGGACCGTTCCGGGCGATCCCGCAAAAGGTTTCGAAACAAAGGAACTGGAGATGGCCTCGAAAACCTGGTTCGGCGAAGGCTCGTGGAAAATCGGCGGCGGCGACGTGTGGCACGCCATCACGTATGACGACGCCACAGGCCTCGTGATTTTTGGCACCGCGGGCGCGGACGTCGGTTACGGAGAAATGACCGGAGTCAAAATTACCGGAGAAAAGCTCTTCTCCCAATGCATCATCGCGGTGAAGGCCGAAACCGGAGAATACGTCTGGCACTTCCAGACGGGGACCGAGGGCGTGCACTCGGAAAACAACCAGATCATGATGGCCGACCTCACCGTCAACGGGGAAAAGCGTCATGTGGCGATGACCGCCCCCAAGAATGGCTTCTTCTATATCCTGGACGCCAAAACCGGCAAGCTGCTTTCCGCCAAGCCGCTCGTCAAAACCACTTGGGCCAGTGCATACGACCTTCAGTCGGCTAAACCAGTTTTGATCCCCGCGTCGCAGGGCGGCGGCAGACAATGGACGGTCCACAACTGGTGGCCCATGAGCTATAGCTCGCTCACAGGGCTGGTCTATATTCCGTCAACAGACCGCCGCTCCGATACCAGTGTCGCCGTGGAAGCAGGAGAAGGCGGCGTGGGTCTTTTCGGACGGCTGATCGCATGGGACCCGGTTGCGGAAACCGCGCGCTGGTCCGTCGAGGAGCAGATCTCCGTCAACGGCGGCGCGCTCTCCACAGCCGGCAACCTGGTTTTTCAGGGACAAGGTACCGGCGAATTTGCGGCTTATGCCGCCGACACCGGGAAGAAACTTTGGTCCATCCAGACGAAGTCTGCGATCGATTCCATACCCGTCACGTTTTCTGTGAACGGCGAGCAGTACGTGATTACTTCCGTGGGCTGGGGTTCCGGATCGCGCCTCTTTGCTCCCGCGCGCACGATGGCCACACCCGAATCCAAGCGCGGCCCGGAACGTCTGTACGCGTTCAAACTCGGCGGCAAGGTTCCGTTTCCGACGCCGCACATCGAGGTTCCACCCGTGCCGAAACCGCCTGAGCAGAAAGTGAGCGAGGAAATCATTCGCAAGGGCGAAAAACTTTACGTGTCGTTTTACTGCGAAGGGTGCCACTCCCCTTTCATCGATGGCAGCGGCGCCTGGGTGGAGGACGGCGCGATCCCCGATCTGCGCTACGCCCCGCCTGAAGTGCATAAGGATTGGTATGGCATCGTCTTGGGCGGCAGCCACTGGTCGAAAGGCATGCCCGGTCTTGCGGATCCGCCAAAGTTTGCTTTTCCCAAAGCCCATATGACCGTCGCTGAGGCGGATGCGGTTCACGCCTACGTCATCGACCAGTCCTGGAAAGCTTACAAAGGCGAACAAGAAGCAGCGCACGCAAAGCATGAGAAGCAATAGCCGAACGTCCCGGCCGATTTAAACAACAGGGATAATTGCCATGCGCATTCTGCGGCGCGATTTCGTGCGGGCTCTCGGTGGTTCCGGTGCGTGCGCTACTTTGCCGTCGTCTTTCTGGAAGAGTCAGACCTCGGATTCGCGGGAGCGTCTCGCCGCGGATCCGCTCCGCCCGCAATATCATCTGCTCCCCGCCAAAAACTGGATGAATGATCCCAACGGCCCGATCTATTGGAAGGGCCGCTACCACATGTTTTTCCAATACAACCCAAACGCCGCGGTCTGGGGCGACATGCACTGGGCTCACGCGGTGAGCGAGGACATGATTCACTGGCGCCATTTGCCGATTGCCCTTGCTCCGAATCCCGGCTGGGACGACGCCGATGGGTGTTTCACCGGAAGCGCGGTGGACGATCACGGCACCGCTACAATTCTGTACACGGGTGTGAAGACTGTCGCTCCGGAACAAGCGACTCTCCGTGACGGTGTCCACAACTTTCGCGAGGTACAGTGCCTTGCTACTTCCTCCGATCCAGAGCTTCTTACCTGGACCAAATGGGATCAGCCCGTGCTTCAACCGCCAAAGGACCCTCGTTTGGCGGGATTCCGCGATCCTTTTCTTTGGCGCGAAGGTGAAAATTGGTACCTCGGTGCCGGCTCGGGCCTCTTCAAGCAAGGCGGCCGTGTGCTTCTCTACCGCTCGAAGGACTTGCGCCAGTGGGAGTATCTGCACCCGCTCGCATCCGGAAAGTGGACGGGAAAGGATTCCAGCAATCCCGTGGACTCCGGCGAGATGTGGGAGTGCCCTGATTTTTTCCCGTTGGGAAAGAGGCACGTTCTTCTCTATTCGACCGCGGGTCAGGTGATTTGGGAATCCGGCGAGCTCGATCCCAAGGAACTCGTGTTCCATTCCGAGAGGCGCGGCATCCTCGATCACGGCGCCTACTACGCTCAGAAAACGCAACTCGACGCCAAGGGCAATCGCATCCTGTGGGGCTGGATTCCGGAAACACGCCCAGAAGCCGAATTCAGCGCCGCCGGTTGGGCAGGCTGCATGGCCCTGCCCAGAGTCTTATCGCTCAATTCTGACGGTGGCCTCGAGATGCAGGTTGCGCCGGGGACACAGGCGCTGCGCGCGAAATCGTTCGTTCTTCCGGGGCGACATGCAGACTTGTCCCAGCTGGGCCACGCCATGGAAGAAATCCAGATCGAGAATCTTGCCGGAGAGCTGGTCTGGAAAACCAAATCGCCCCGCTCCACATTTACCCTGGAGGACCGCAGCGGCCCCTGGTGGTCCGCCAAGCTTGAGCCGAAGGGCGCAGCCGCGGCAACACTCACGGTCAATGGGTTTGCCCTGGAAGTGCCCCTTGGGCCAAAGCACGAAATCGAGTTCCATCTTTTCTTGGACGCTTCCGTTGCCGAGCTCATCTGCGACCGCCGGCACGTCCTCACGACACGCCTTTATCGCAAGCCGGACGGACTCCTCCGCGCTCGCGTCAGCGACGACGATCTGCCTGCGCTCATTTCGCTCGAGGCCTGGCAGTTGCGCCCCATCTCTCCGGATCGCTTGACCACGTGATTCCCTTCATTGTGCCGATGGAGTTGAGCCCCCCCGCCGTTTGCAGGGAGAAGATGTTTCGGTCTATTGGGCCACGGCCGGCTTTGCGCCGGCAAAACCGGCCGCTAAGCTGAGGAGACCAACTCCAAGATGGATGAAATTGAAATGCGTATTCAAATCCAATTGGATGGCCCCGAGGTCCCGCATACCGGCGAAGCCTGCGATGGCCACCAGGGTATAAATCGCTCCAAATATCTGGCCAAACCACCGCACCCCATTCGCGTTATTTCCGAGCCCGGCCCAAAGCCCGATGGCGCCGCTGACGAGATGAAACACGTTATGGGCGGGAGGAAAGGTGAGGTTGAACATTTCGTGGCGAAAGAAGCCCACGATGCCGACCACGACCAAGATTGCTCCGCTCAACACGACATAGATCTTTGCCAACGTGCTTCCCATTTCTCCCTGGCCACCCTTCCCTTCGCGAGATTCAGATTCAATCGCGGAATTTCGTGGAGCTTACGGCTGGGTCCAACAGGCCGTCAAGTCCACTCCGGGCGGCACAGGAAATCTCCGCGAGCGACACGCGTTCGGTCGAGCAAATTGGTCAGGCAAGAATTGGCGAGGAACCGAGAAGGCTTGGCCGCTCGGAAATGGATTGGTTTTAAGGCTATAATCTGCGCCAATCGTGAGTCTATCCGCAGGGAACAGGCTTGGTCCTTATGAGATCGTCGCGCCGCTGGGCGCGGGCGGCATGGGCGAGGTGTATCGCGCGCGGGATACGCGGCTGGAACGCACGGTGGCGATCAAGATTCTGCCCGCACAATTATCTTCGGATCCCATTCGCAAGCAGCGCTTCGAGCGCGAAGCCAAGACAATTTCCAGCCTGAATCATCCGCACATCTGCGTACTCCACGACGTCGGCCATCAGGACGGCATCGACTATCTTGTCATGGAATGCGTGGAAGGCGAGACGCTGGCGAAGCGCCTGGAGAAAGGCCCTCTTCCGCTCGATCAAGTCGTAAAATTTGGCGGCCAGATCGCCGACGCCCTCGACAAAGCGCACCGCAGCGGCGTCGTGCATCGCGACCTGAAGCCCGGCAACATCATGCTGACTCCAACGGGAGCGAAACTCCTCGACTTCGGCTTGGCCAAGCCTGTCGTGTCGCTCGCAACCGGCGCCACCCTCACCGCAGCCGCGACGCCCACAACTCCCGTGACGCAGGAAGGCACCATTCTCGGCACCTTTCAATACATGTCACCGGAACAGATCGAGGGCAAAGAACTCGATAGCCGCAGCGACATTTTTTCGCTGGGTGCAGTTTTGTACGAAATGTTGACGGGGCAGCGCGCGTTTTCCGGCAAGAGCCAACTCAGTGTGGCTTCAGCGATCCTCGAAAAGGAACCCGCGCCAATTCGCACCGTGAAACCGTTGACTCCCCCATCGCTCGATCGCGCCATCCGCCGCTGCCTCGCCAAAGACCCCGAAGAGCGCTGGCAGACTGCCCGCGATATCGCCATCGAACTGAAATGGATCGCTGATTCTGGTTCATCGTCCGGCGCCGCGGGCCCTTTGGCAAATCGCGCCAGCTCCCGCGACCGCATTCTGGTGATTGCGTTGGTGTTGGCCGCAGGCGCAGCCATCGCCTTCGGAGTTCTTTACGTTAAGCGACCGGCCACTGACACCCGCGTCACGCGCACCTACGTTAAGTCAGAAGAAGGTTCTGGTTTCATTTTTTCTGGGGACCAGAAAGGCTTCGCCATCTCTCCCGATGGCCTCAATCTGGCCTACGTGGCTTCGACCCCAACTCCCGACTCAAAATCCGCACTATGGATTCGTCCTATGGATTCGCTTCATGCTCGTTTGCTGCCGGGAACGGAAGCCGCCGGATTTCCTTTCTGGTCGCCCGACGGCAGATACATTGGCTTCTTTGCCGGGGGCAAGCTGAAGAGAATTGATGCCCACGGTGGTCCGCCAGCCATTATCTGCGATGCTCCGGATGGGCGGGGGGGATCCTGGAATCAACAGGACGACATTGTTTTCACGCCGACTGTCAATTCTCCCATCTACCGCGTCTCCGCCTCCGGCGGCCCCATTTCTCAGCTCACGACGCAGGATCCTTCCAAGAACGAAACCACTCACCGCTGGCCCGCGTTCCTGCCCGACGGGCGTCATTTCATCTTCTTGGCCGGAAGCACGTTCACTCCCCGCGAAAGCGCCACCAACTCGATCCTCATGGGTTCTCTCGATTCCAAGGAGATCAAGCTTCTTTTTCACACTCACTTCCAGGCCGCGTATGCATCCGGACATATGCTGTTCTTGCGCCAGTCCTCCTTGATGGCCCAGCCCTTTGACGCCAAACGTTTCGAGCTCACAGGGGAAGCCACCCCCGTTGCCGAACAAGTTCTGGAGGATTCCAGCATTGCCCACGCCTGGTTCTCTTCTTCCGCAAATGGAATGCTTCTTTACGCCGAAGGTGCGCCCAAGAATCGCCAGTTGGTTTGGTTCGATCGCGACGGGAAGCAAGTCGGAGCGGTGCCAGGGGATGATGCTTACGCGGGCATCGCCGCATCGCGGGATGGCAAAAAGCTCGCCTATTATCTTGATGGAACCGGCTTTGACGTATGGAGTTTCGATATCACGCGTGGCGTAAAGATCCCTCTGACCTTTGGGGCATCTTCCGGACAGGGGAACCTGTATCCGGTGTGGTCCCCGGACGGAAAGTACGTTGCCTATACCTCCTATCGCAACGGTAAGTACAGCTTTTACCAGAAGCCTGCCGACGGCTCGGGCGGCGAAACGCTTCTTCTGGAGGGCATCGACCACTTTCGAGTCCCAACCTCCTGGTCCAACGACGGAAAGTTTCTCGTCTATCACGAAGGCGTTTCCGGAGGCACGTATGCGAATGGGATTCCGGGAGGCTGGTCTATATGGGTCCTGCCCCTCTTTGGCGACCACAAGGCTTATCCGTTCATCCAATCCACCTTCAGCGCTCGCGAAGCCAGCTTCTCTCCCGACGGAAAGTGGCTGGCCTACTGCTCGAATGAGTCGGGCGAGTATCGCGTCTACGTCATCCCTTTTCCTGGGCCGGGCGGGAAATGGCAGGTCTCCCTTGGCGACGGGCGTGGCCCGCTCTGGCGCCGCGACGGCAAAGAAATCTTCTATCTTTCCGCGGACAATAAATTGATGGCCGTAAAAGTAGAAACTTCGGGCGGTAGCCTTGCGGCCGGAGGAGCGCGTGTGCTCTTTGACTCCCACTCTTACGGCGTTTTCGGCCGTTACGACGTAAGCGCGGATGGCCAGCGCTTCGTGGTTGTCTACGAAGGAAACCGGCCCTCCAGTACGCTCACTTCCGTTGTGAACTGGACCGCTGATCTCAAGGAGCGCTGATGCATGCATAGACCTTCCACAAATCAGCCCAACACGAGTCGCCTCGCGAGCATTCTTACCGACATCCATTTTTGGGTGCCCGTCGCCGTCTTGATGGGTGGATTGCTTCTACTTCGGTTTATTCGCTGATTTCTTGATTGGAGCAAAATGCCGCCTGTCTCGCCTTCCCGGTCCGCCCCTGCAATCCCAGACGTGTCGCGTGCGAAAGACCTTCAACTGCTCGGAATCCTTTCCGGCTTCGCTGCGGGAGCCTGGCTCGGCGCCGCGGAAGCGCCCACGAAGCTCGTTTCCATCGGCATCTCTCCGATGGTTATTTCGCTCATCATGGTTATCGGAGTTTTTCTGGCGCGCTGGAGCTTGCCCGCCTTGATCCTGGGCACCTCGTCCGTCCGCGCCGATGTCCGCCGGGCGCCGCACCTAATCATCTGGGCGCTTCTTGCCGGATGTCTTTGGGCCGTGGCCAACACGCTGACGATTTTCGCCATCCGTGACATCGGCTTGAGCATCGCCTTTCCTTTGTGGAATTCGAATAGCCTTCTCG
>WNFS01005143.1_pt1 | contig 10400 bp, 12 predicted proteins | sample 5400141 | NCBI WGS metagenome assembly WNFS01 (sample SAMN13153358, study PRJNA577476) | soil metagenome | isolation source: 60 cm saprolite under Madrone tree | place: USA:California | collected 2016-06-14
ATGCCAGCCCCTGAAGAAATTCTTTTTGCGTTTCTCGATCTCTCCGGTTCAGGTACTATGTCCGCAAACATGCAACGCACCACATCACGCTTTCTGATCGCGGCCCTTGTCGTTGCGCTTAGTTTTGCTGCGCTTGTTTTCGTCTCCCTCCCGCGCGCTGCAGGACAGACCGAGCCGTCTCCCACCCGTCGCGCACAACCACCGCTCTCCCTTAGGCTATACGTCTTCGACTGCGGCACTATCCACGTCACCGACCTTTCGCGTTTTTCGCTCAAGCCAGAAGAGGTCGCCTCCACCGACCTTTCCATCGCCTGCTTTCTCATCACCCATCCCAAGGGGACATTGATCTGGGACGCCGGTGCGGTCCCTGACTCCGCCTGGAAGCCCACCGGCGCCGCCAGCACGCAACACCTCGTGCTCCCAGACTCACAGCAAAGAGAAGTCATCTTAAGCAAATCTTTGACCGCCCAGCTCGCTAAGCTTGGCTATTCACCGCCCGGCATCACCTACCTCGCCCTCTCGCACTACCATTACGACCACACCGCCAACGCCAACCAGTTCGCTGGCGCCACCTGGCTCGTGCGCCAGGAAGAGCGCGACGCCATGTTCGCTGAAAAACCTCCCGGCACCACCCAGCCTTCCACCTATGCAGCCCTCCGCAACAGCAAGACACTAATCCTCAAGACCGATGACCATGACGTCTTCGGCGATGGCAGCGTCATCATCAAGTCGGCGCCCGGGCACACGCCCGGTCACCAGGTCTTATACGTGAAATTGCCCAAGACCGGGCCCGTTCTGCTTTCCGGCGATCTCTATCATTATCCCGAGGAGCGCACGCTCGATCGCGTGCCGACCTTCGAATTCAATCCGGCCCAGACCCGTGCCACGCGCGTGGCCATTGATGCTTTCCTGAAGAAGACCGGCGCACAGCTTTGGATTCAGCACGACTTCCTCGGCAACGCCAAGCTCAAGAAGTCCCCCGACTACTACGACTAGCCTCCAGCTCTTGCGGCAAAGGAGAGACGCGTCATGACGCACAAGACATTTTCCCTGGTCGCCGGGGTGATCTTCTTGCTCATCGCACTCGGCCATCTGTCGCGGCTGGTTTTCAAGTGGCCGCTGTTGCTCGCGGGCTGGACTGTTCCGTTTTGGGTAAACGGGGTAGCTCTGGTCCTCTTCGCGTATTTAGCGTATCAGGGCTTCCAGCTTGCCAAGAACTCTCCCTGAAACTTACGGCGTAACGAATCCAGCAGTTTGTCTACCCCGTTACGACGGCAGAACCCCTTTTTCGTGCTCGTCGCCACTACGTACAATCTTCAGAAAGCGATATACTCCGGCTCACCAAAAGGAGGCAATCCATGCCGCAGAAAGTCATCGAAATCGTCGGATCTTCCAAAGAGAGCTTCGCCAAAGCCGCCGAGAATGCCGTTGCCGAAGCCGCCAAGACCGTGCGCGGCATGAGGTGGGCGCGCGTTGCGGAATTCGAAATGGTGCTTGACGGCAAAAAAATTGCCGAGTACCGGGCCACCGCTCGCATCTACTTTGAAATTGAGCGCTAGGCCCGACAGGTGGCCCATACGCCGGCGACGACCGGCCAGACCGTTTGCAAACTAGTTACCATGAGGACTCCAACGGGCACTTGTATCCCTTTTCTTTTCAATCACTCGTTGACCCTTCGTCTCCGTCGTCATCCCACGGGAGGCTGCGTATCCCCTTTATGTTCTTGCCTTTGCGGGTGTTTTCCTTCGCAACAGGGGGGTACACCCCTCCTCTGCGCCAAAAAAAGTGCGGTTGTTTGTTTTCAGCACGTTACGCACTTGGCTGTGCAGTCGGGGGGTAGAGGTGCGTAATTTTCCGCTTTCTGCTCTTAACTGTCGACTGTGGACTGCTCACTCTGAACCCGCCCTAGCGGACGAGGGTTTTGCTGCCTCAGGAAAGCCCGAGGTGGGCGAGCTGGTAGCGGCCGTTTTTGATCACCTGGTCGTTGTCGATCCACACGTTGCACTTCCGAGTCAGCACGTCCACGTGCGTCCTGGACTTCCAGTTCGCGTGCGTCTGGCTGCCGTAGGGATCGCCGAAGGCGATGTGCACGCCGGGGAATTTTTCGTCCTGGAGCAGAATTCCGATCATTTCGGAGAGTCCGAGGTTCGTGCCAAAGGCCAGCTCGCCGACGCGGTCGCTGTTTTCGTCGATGTGGCAGTAGTCCCAGAATTCCTGCTGCAAATCTTTGCGCGCGCACTCGACGCTGGCCAGCCGCGCGCCTTTGATCTGCAGCACGAGCGGCGTGGCCTGCAAATCGCCGTACTTTCCGTTGAAGTGGTCTCCCGCCGTGGCGTCGCACACAAACGTGCCGTCCACCGTCGCCGGCGTTGTGAACACTTCACCGGCGGGCAGATTCGACCAGTAGCGCCGGCTGATCAGGCCGCTGGTCTTCACCCAATCCAGTCCGCCGTCAAAATGCGCTTTGAACGCCGTGCCCGCATCGGTTTTGACGGTGAGCGTTTCCGCGCGCAGCATGCGCTCGCGAAGTTTGTCGCTGAGTCTGTCCACGAGACGGTAGTCCGTGCGCATGCCCTGCTGCATGATTGCCGGGGTCACGCCGACCATGTGGGCGTAGCGGATCTGGCGCCGCTCCACCACTCTGACGATGGCCATGCGCACGCACAATTCGCCCTGCCGCGGCTGCACGCACAGGATTCCCACGTCATCGGTTTCCAATGCCTTCAGCACGTCTTCCGGCGCCGCGCGCATGGGACGCGGGCCAAAATCTTCCAGCAGGAATCCGGTGAACGCTGCGTGCCGCTCTTCAAGCGCCGCGGCAATGCTTGCGGCCACCGCGGAGCTGGCTTCATCCGCGATCAGCGCCACGCGCTCGCCCGGCTGCACGGCGAGGCACGTTTCTACGGCGTTTCTCGCGCCCGGCATCAAGTCGGCCTGTGGGGAACCGAATCTCATATTCATCATTTTAATCGATTAGATGAGGTTTTGCCTTCTTTGGTTCAAATTCTTGCGTCGGAAAAGGCAGCACGCGTGAAAGCCTGTGCTACTGGGCGCGCGGGGAGACGAGAAACGCAGGGACCTGGCCGCCGCCGCTGGTCACATTCGCGAGGCCGGTGGAGCTCAGGCGAGTCAGGAAACCGCACAGCTTTCCGCGGAAGAGGTACGGCGCAAAATCCACCAGCATGTCGCGAAATTCCACTTTGCCGAGCTGGGGAATATAGGGGAACACTTCGCGGCGGACGGGAATTCTTTCTTGAATGATCCACACGCCATTTTTGGTCGAAAGCGCCTGCTCAATCGCCGCGTCCCATGCTTGCTCGTCCGTTTCCCATCCGAGCGTCACGCCAGTGCCGCCGTACTCATCGTTCGGTTTGAGGACCAAATTATTTCGCTCGCGGCGGATGAACGCCAACAATTCGATTTGCTCGCCATAATGCGCGGTCTCTACGTCGGCGACCACGCGTGTCCAGGGGACGTGCCGCTTGATCAGCTCGCGTTCGCCGTGCGAAAAGAGAGCGCCATTCTGCTCGTCCGTCAGAACCGCGAAGAATGCTTTTACGTGCGGAATCTTGCAGCGAAAAGTATTCGCGACGCACACGGAATTCGCGGTGTAGGCTTTCACCAGCGCGGAACATTCGTCGGGCCGCGCAACGATGTCGCTGATGAGCACGCGGCGGTAGACCAGGTCGATCTTTCTTTCCTGCGCGAACAGCGACTTGCCGTCAAACTCGAGCTGCCGGGGTTCGGCAATCACCGTGGGCACGCCCATTTTCTCGAAGCGTTGCTGCAGGATTTCAAATTCGCTCCAGGTGGGCACATCTTCCCAGTCAACGATGGCGATCTGCGGTTGACGGGACGTCCCTCCCCAGTCGACATAGCTCATAACCAACGCGTCGAGAAGCTTTGCGCTGAGAGGGTAGCTCTCTACTTCGAAATTGTTTTGGAATTTGCCCATCACGGGAAGGTCACGGAAAATCTCCGCGAGCGTTTCGGCATAGCCCAAGCCGGCGGGCGATTCGCCATTGTATTCGGCAAATTTCAGCGATTCGGGCAGAAGAAAGGCATCCAGCCGCGAAGCGGTGCTGGCCCGTCCATAATCAGCATGCAATCGCGCCAGGCGTTCTTCCTCGGGCCGCAGATAGAACTGGGCAAAAAGATGCTTGTCCTGCAACGCGGCCGTGGCAACGCGTTCCCCAAGCTCAGCGATCGTTTCCGCAACCGTCCGGACGCGCTCTTCGTCCGCAGGCGAAAGAAAAAAAGGACGCAAGAAAGGACAGTGGACGCGGTTGCCGAAGGTGAGCTTGGCCTTGCGCATCCTCTTGAACAAAATCTCAGGAAGCGCCGGCATGCGCAGAAGGGTTGCTTTAAGAATGACGCTCCACTCTTCCACCGGGTCCAGAGGCGCCGCGGAAGGCGTTGGCGCGCTCGTCATTTTGACTGTGCCCCGGCTTGCCTGACGGCAGATTGACCAGCCACGGCGCTGGCGCCCGCGCTTTTGGGCGCACCGCCGAAGCCTCCGGCCGCGCCCATGCCGAGCATCTCTTCCCATCGCGGCCACGGGTTTGAAACAGCGCCGGTCAGAGCGCGATCGATGACCAGCCGGGCCATCTTTTCCACTACGTGCTGGAAATAAAATTCCGTGATGCGGTCGCGCTCGAAATCCGGCGCAGGATTGAGGAAGTCGATGGCGTAGGGCACGCCGTCCTTTACGGCAAATTCGATGCTGTTCATTTCATATCCGAGCGCCTGATTGATCGTTCGGGCGTCTTTCACCACGCGCGCACCGAGTTCCGGGGCCAGATAATCGTGATCCACCAAGTAGCGCCGCTCTTTTGGATCGTAACGCACGGGCAGAATATCGGTCTTTCCGAAGGTGAAACAGCGCACATACTGCGTAAAATCGATAAATTCCTGCAGCGTCATGCAATAAGGAGAGGTTTTGTCATAAGCAGCGAGGAGTTCCTCTTTGTTATGCACCTTGTAGACGTGTTTCCATCCGCCACCAGAAAACGGCTTCAAAATTGCGGGCCTGCCGACGTAATCCAACAGGCCATCCCAATCCATCGGATATTTCAAGTTGTGCAGGGATTCCGAGGTGATATCCACATCGGCCGGATAGCCTTTCTGGGGCAGGAGCACGGTCTTGGGGATGGCGATTCCGAGCTTCGACGCCAGGGAGTAATTGAAAAATTTGTCGTCCGCCGCCCACCAGAACGGATTATTGATGACGTAGGTTCCCTGCAGCACGGCGTGCTTCAAGTAGCCGCGGTAATACTCCACCTCGTGGGAAATGCGGTCCACAATCACGCGGTACTCCGCCGGCTCGCCCATGCGAGTCCCGCCCAGCTTCACGAACTCCGCCGCGACGCCATCTTTCTTGCCAAGCTCGTTCACGCGAACGATGAACGCCGGAGGAAAACTGTATTCGCGCCCGCAGAGAAGGCCAACTTTAATCATGTGCGTGCTCCTGAATGGCAATTCGAGGATTGCACCCGCTGTGCCGCTTAGCTCAGTTCACCGCGTGTGCCGAAGAAGTGCGCGGCGCGGTGACGCCGGCGCGCGTTTCTGCCACCAGATGACGGACGACCGCCTTCAAATCGCCCGTCTCCTGGTATACGCGCAATTGGCGTTCCGCGCTGGTGCCTTCATTCAAAATCGTGTGAATGTACTGGACGGCGCTGCGGCTGCCGAGCTCGTCGAGGACGTCATCCACAAGCTCCAACAATTCGGGGATCAGCTCCAGCATGGGTACTTCCGCTTCCTTGCCAAAATCGACGAGCTTGCCTTCGATGCCGTAGCGCGCCGCGCGCCATTTGTTTTCTTCAATGAGCGCGCGCCGGTAGAGGCGCCAGCTCTGGTTGCTCTTGTACAATTTGTATAGCTTCACAACGAGGGCCTGGGTTAGCGCTGCGACCGCCACGGCCTCTTCCACCTTGGTGGCCACATCGCACATGCGGAACTCCAGCGTTCCGAATGTCGGGTGTGGCCGCACATCCCACCAGATTTTCTTTCCATTATCGATGCAGTTGAGTTTCACGAGCAGGTTGACGAAGTTTTCGTACGCGCTCCACGATTCGAACTGTTCCGGAATGCCGGTGCGCGGGAAACGGCGGAATACCGTCGTCCGGAAGGACTTGAGCCCGGTATTGCGCCCCATCCAGAAGGGCGAACTTGTGGAGAGCGCGAGCAGGTGCGGCAGGAAATAGCGCACCATGTTCATCATGTCTATGGTCGTTTGCTTGTCCGGCATGGCCACGTGAACGTGCATGCCGAAGATCAGCAGCGACCTGGCCAGTTGCTGCAACTCTTCGATAATGTGCTGATAGCGCTCGCCCGGTGAAATCACCTGATCGATCCAGCTCGAAAAGGGATGCGTGCCGGCCGCCGCCACCTGCAGACCGGCGCGTTCTGCGGCGGCGACGAGTTCGCCGCGCGTGCGGTGCATCTCGATGCGCAGTTCGCCGACGTTTTCGCAGATTTTCGTTCCCGTTTCAACGATGGACTGGTGCATCTCATGCTTGACTTGCTCGACGATATCCGGCGAAGCGGCTGAGACGAGCTGCATTACATGAGAGCGGAGCTCACACGTGGCAGGATCGATGATCTGAAATTCTTCTTCGACGCCGATGGTAAAGCGGTGAGCCACTGGATGGCCCTCCGGGTCGTTTGGGCTTCACTGGGGACTTCGAGGCCGTATCATACCCCTCCCACCGAGAAATTACCCCACATTTCCCTTTTGAATCTAGCGTGATTGGCCTTAGGATGGCGCCAACGCCAGCGTGTTTCGGGCCGATGCCGCGTTTGCCAAGCCGGAGATCTACGGGCGACCCGTCAAACAACGTCTAACTATTCGTCGGGCCGCTTGGCCCGGAAAACTCGCGAGTTTTGCCCTTCCAGTTTGCAGAGGGACTCTTAAGCTTTTCGCATCTGGATTTACTTCCGAGTTCATCGTCATTCGCCCAGAATTGGGTCGGACGATCCGAGTCGAATCAAAAGCAATTTCCCCCAACCGTCCTTCTGGACAGCTCCGAACGCCCCACGTCGCGGGGAGTGACATGGACGGTTGAAGTGTAAAGGTTTGGGACCAAAACCTCCGGAGGCAGCGCTTGCGATATTGTCCAGGTAAAACCACCGGCCATCGCCAGTAGCTTGCACTTAATGTTCATTAAGAGGAGCTATTCAGCGCCCTCCAGGCAGTTAAAGAGTCCATGTAGTCTCTCCAATGAACGATTTTTCTGTTCTCAATCGCGATGACCGAGATGAGTCTGTTGTCATAGGGCGCACCGCCCGAAAGAATCTTGCCGTGCACTTCGTATTCGAGGATCACGACGCGACTATCCTGAGAGCGATGCACAACAAGTGCGTCGCCGGAGTGAAGCTTGATCGTCTTGCCGTATCCCGAGAAGCTAGCCATCAGATTGGCTCGTCCTCGAATCGTCAGAGGCCAACCGGGAAAGTGATATCGGAACTCGAAGAATGCGTCTTCGGCAATCGTGTCGAAATAATGGTCGCCATCAACGAGTCCACGTAAGCCTTCCATGACGACTTCGAAGAAAGGATTGAGAGCTTCAAAAACCTCGTACTCGGATTTCGACATCATCAACTCCTTGGCGTCCGACGTGAGCGTCGACACGAAGCAGCTCTTGGCTCTTTCCGCATCTCGTCGCAGTTATCCCCCATGTGAGGACTGAAGGTGTCGTCATTACGCTTTGGCCGATCACAGACCGCTCATCCGCAACAGGTGTTCCGGATACCGATCACCCTCCACCGTGATTTTCGAGGCCGCGCTGTCGATTTCGCGCAGGTCGTCTGATGTGAGTTTGATTGCGAGCGAGCCAATGTTCTCGTCGAGGCGAGACAACTTGGTAGTGCCCGGGATCGGAACAATCCACGGCTTCTGCGCAAGCAGCCAAGCGAGAGCGATCTGAGCAGGTGTCGCCCCTTTCTGCTTGGCGATCCTGCCAAGCAGATCGACAACGGCCTGGTTCGCCTTCAGAGCCGCTGGCGTAAAGCGAGGGAGAGTGCTGCGGAAATCGGAACTCCCAAACTTCGTGTTTTCGTCCATCTTTCCGGTTAGGAATCCTTTTCCCAGAGGGCTATACGGAACCAAACCAATTCCAAGTTCCTCAAGGGTCGGTATCACTTCCGCTTCAGGCTCTCTCCACCAAAGCGAATATTCGCTCTGAAGCGCCGCGACCGGCTGAACGGCATGTGCGCGACGGATGGTCTGCACGCCGGCTTCCGAGAGTCCGAAGTGCTTCACCTTGCCTTGCTGGACGCGCATGCTGTCGGTCGCCCAGATTGAATTCCTCGAATCGAGAATCCAACGCGTGATCCGCAGGATGGACAATCAAATGGATTCACTTGCGAGGTCGGCCCGTCCGTTTGGTTTTGTAGTTCTGAACTTCGCGTCGGTCTAGGAACGTTTTGCCGCCAATCTACAGAATACGAAAGCGACCCTTTTGGACTAGTGCTACGCCCGCCGAGGCCGTTAAGCTCAATTCCGTGCGAACCTGTTCGCGAATCGTACGTGCCACCTGCGTGGCGGTAGGCAATCCGGTCTTGTTTTCCGACACATCGAGATACGCTTCGTCAGGCGCCGCCGATCTTCTCTCCCAGTCTTCAAGGAAACGAGTCGCACGCCGCCGCCGAAGGCTGTTAGTAATATCCAGTCCGCGTCGGCGGAAATTGCGACACCTGTCCACACCCCTTCGAACCACTGATTGCTGTGCTGCTCATACACCAAGGCGTCCCGCTGCGTGTCTTGAACTGCACTTAAAGAAAACAAGGACAAAAGCAAGACAAGAAGAGTGCAACGGCGAAGCGCGACGACGCTCACGACGAACTCCTTAGAGGAGCAAGACACGCCAGCATTTCATTTATTCTCACTGTGCAGCGCCTTGCTCATGAGAGATGCAAAAAGTGATTGACATATTGCTGGAACGTCACGTCGCCGCGGGGAACCAGGAACACTTTCTCGCCATAAACAAGAGGCTTGTCGGGATGAACGGAGCACAATCCCGGATTGAGTTTCTGTTGTATCAGGGTCTCGGACACATCGGTAACCATCACGTCCGCCTTATTGGCAAGGATCTGCGGCACTTAGTGAAATGACGTCGGGAAAACGGAATCTTGAGATGCCATAAACAGGGGAATTGTCACCGGGTTCGATTAATATAGTGTTTTGACCCTTGCTAGGTAGGGCCCGCTCGCAGCCTCGCCGTGACACGGTCTATGATGGAGTCGGAAACGCTTTTCGGTAAATCGAATGAACCACTTTCTGTCACGATCTTCACAGTCTTGCAGGTGGAATCGTACAGTACCTGGCAAACGCGGCATTGGGACACGTGCAGTTCGAGTTCCTTGCGGACCTCTGGCGAGATTCGATTCTCGAGATAGTCCCCAAACTCGAGGAAGAATTCTTCGCACGTAATCATGACGTTGCTCTCCTGACACTCGTCGTGAAGTGAGGTGAAAGCCACTCTCGCAACATGAGCCGGCCCCTTAGGAGGCGTACCTTTACCGTAGGGACGGTTAGCCCCAACTGGCGGGAAACTTCATCCGTCGAAAGCTGCTCGATATCCCGGAGCATTACCACAGCGCGGTACTTCGTGGGAAGCCCCAAGATCCCCCTTTCAACGAGTTGCCGGATTTCCGATTTAGAGTAGAACTGTTCGGGATTATCCTGCCAGGCCTTCACCTGGCGAGGCCGAAATTCCCGATCTTCCTCGTACTCACCTCCATCCAAGCTCTCAACCTCTTTTCGGCCTCGCAAACGTTGGAACGCCGTATTCCTGGCGATGCTCACCAGCCACGTTGAGAACTTCGAGCGGCTCTGGAATCCTGCAAAGTGCTTGAATGCACTCAACAGAGCATCCTGCATCGCATCTTGCGCCTCTACCGGGTCGCCGAGAATCGCTACGAGAGCGCGATATATCAACTGGCTGTGACGGCGAACCAATTCCTCGAAAGCCTCCAGCTTCCCGGCCGATGCACTTTATTTTGTCCCAAGACGAAGGGGAGCTCGAAGTCTGGCTCGACCCCCAGCCCCATTTGGAGGGTGTTGAGGAAATTCGTAAGAGCCGTCATCACCACAGATTCCAGAACCTGCTCCTCTGTGAAACCATGTCCTCGGAGCCGATCTACGTCCTCACGGCAAAACTCCAGAGGACGTACCCCAAGTTTGAGAGTGAAGTCTAGCAATGCTCTATCGGCTTCACTGAGGTTGGACTGGTGGTGGTCCACCGCTATCTGGTCGCTCTCCTCCGAGGGTATGCCCAAACCCCGAAGCATGTCGCAATGCACCGCTACGCAATATGAGTTCAGGTTTGCTGCCGAGACCACCAGGAGAATGCTTTCCTTCTGCACTCGGGTGAGAACATCTTCGGTTAGCAGGATCT
>WNFS01012539.1_pt1 | contig 10398 bp, 7 predicted proteins | sample 5400141 | NCBI WGS metagenome assembly WNFS01 (sample SAMN13153358, study PRJNA577476) | soil metagenome | isolation source: 60 cm saprolite under Madrone tree | place: USA:California | collected 2016-06-14
TCAGCACCACCCGCCGGCCCGCCATCTTGTCGAAACCGCTCGCTTCCAGGCGATTGCGCACCAGCTCGAAGGTTTCCTCAATGCGCGGCGCGATAATCCCGACGAGGAGGGATTTCGGGACGTGGCTTACGTGCCCCTCGTCCTCCTCACCGACCTGCGGAACCGCGATCATCTCGCGTTCGTCGGTGCTCGAAGAAATGGCGCTGCCGAACAGCGTCTTCATGCGTTCGGCATGCGCGACCGGGGTCGATAGTCCGCGGGCAATGTCGTTCGTCACATGGCAGCCGCCAACCGGTACGTAATCGGCGTAGATGAGATTGCCGTCGAAGAATACCCCGATCGTCGTCGTTCCGCCGCCCATGTCAATCACGGTCACGCCGAGCGCGATCTCGTCTTCGACCAGACAGGAGAGCCCGGCGGCATAGGGGCTGACGACCAGAGCATCGAGTTCGAGATGCGAACGGCCAATTGCCGACACGTGACTGCGGACCCTGGCGGCGTTGGCGGTCACCACGTGCATGTTGACGCCGAGCCGGTCGCCAAACATCCCGCGCGGGTCGCGAATGCCGCGGCTGTCATCGATCGAGAAACCAACCGGCACGGAGTGGATGACGTGGCGATCGCTTGGTTCGCGGATCAGATGCCCCTGCTCGAGCACCCGCTGCACTTCGGTATCGGTGATCTCACGGCCAGCAACGCTGATTTCGGCCTTTACCAGGCGTGAGGCGAAGAAGCCCCCTGACAGGTTCGTCACGACCTGCTGGATCGTCTCGCCGGCCATTTGCTCTGCGGCATGTACGGCATTGACGACCGAGGTGCCGGCCGCTTCCAGATCGATGATCGTCCCATTCCGCACCCCACGCGAGATCTGATGGCCAATGCCAAGGACGCGAGGGTTGTCGTCGGAGATGCGGGCGATAAAACAACAGACCTTGGTCGTGCCGATATCGACGGCGGCGATCAGACTGCCGCGCGGTCGGATCGCGGGCCTGCGCGGCTTTGCCCTTCGGCTTCCGCCCGATGGTGCTCCGGCCGGATCCCTCTCGCGTACCGGCGCTTCGTCCATTGCGCTCATGTGTTCTTCGCTGGGGGGCGCCCTTTTTTCGAACCCGGCGTCTCTTTCGGCGGCTCGGGACTGACCCGCAGGACGAGCCGATCGGGAAGCCGAATATCGATGGTCTGCACGTCCCGCTGCACGAGGGCAGCCGACCGCTCGAGGCGGGCGAGTCGCGCCCACGCCTCCGCGGTCTCATCGGCGGGGAGGAGCACGTCGATTGCGTTGTCGATTCGGAGATTCCAGCGCCTATCACCGACGCGGATGGCAGCGGTGACGCGGACCGCGAGATCGGGTTCGCTCGCCAGCATGTCGAGAAACTCTGCCGCGTGGCTCGCGGCTCCCTCTCCGACAACCATGGGCAGCTTGGCGAAACGGTCGAGCCGGGCCACCGGGATGACGGCCCCCACGCGATCGATCAGCGCGATCTTGCCGCCGTGCTGCCAGAGCGCCAGCGGTTTGCGCTCGACCAGACGCACATAAACCGTTCCCGGCAGGCGACGTTCGATCACCGCGGAGCGGACCCACGGCAAGGTCTCGAGCTGCTGCTTGGCACGTTTAGGGCTCACCGCGAGGATCGGAGTACCCGGTCTGGCGGCGAGTGCCGCCAGGATCGTTTCGCCATCGGTTGTCTCGCGTCCCTCGACCGTGACGTCCGAAACGGTCAAGCCGAGCAGCCCCGTAGCCTCGACCATTGTGTCCACGACGCTTTGCAGCGCCGACTGGGCAGCTTGGGAGCCCGTCAGCTGGGCCCCGCAGTAAACGCCGCCGGAGAGCAGGAGGAGAGTCCCGATCCAAAATCCGAATCGGAAGAAGCCTCTGGCAAGGCCTCTGCGCAGCAGATGCCGTGAGGTTGCTCCTTTCATCCGTCGCACGTCGCGTTTTCTACCATCCACGCGACCAGCTCGTCGAACTCGATTCCGGAGTGACGAGCGATATCTGGAACCAGCGAAGTGGGCGTCATCCCGGGCTGCGTGTTCAATTCCAGCAAGTAGAGCTCCCCCAACTCCTCTGTCGTGTCGTCATAACGGAGGTCGGCGCGGGTGACGCCCCGACACCCGAGCGCGCGATGAGCGCGCAAGGCGATGTCGAGCGCCCGTTCGTAAACCTCTGCCGGGATCGGCGCGGGGGTCAGGTGGTCAGATCCGCCCACCGTGTATTTCGCGGTGTAGTCATAAAAGCTGCCCCGCGGGACGATCTCGCAGACGCCGAGCGCGCGATCCCCCATAACGGCGACGGTCAGCTCGCGTCCGGGAACAAAGCGTTCGACTAGAAGCTCTTTGCCAAAGCACCAGCCCGTCACCTCTTCCCGCCAGGAATTGTCGTTGACCCGCACGATTCGCACGCCAACGCTGGAACCCTGGTTCGTCGGCTTGACCACAAACGGGGCAGGTATCGGATCGCGCAGCGCAAGTTCTTCGAGCCCGGCAACGACACCGTCGACCACCGGCAGCCCGACGGCGCGGAATATCGACTTTGCGGTGGGTTTGTGCATCGCCAAAGACGAGGCCAGGACGCCGGAATGGGTGTAGGGAATACGGAGCATCTCAAACACGCCCTGAATCGTCCCGTCCTCCCCGCCGATCCCGTGCAGAGCGTTGAAAATCACGTCCGGACACGGTTCGAGCGCACGCAGCAGTGCCCGCAGATCGCGGCCTGCGTCGACCACCCGCACCGCATAGCCGCGATCGGCTAGCGCCTTGGCACATTCGTACCCGCTCGATAATGAGACCTCGCGCTCGGGCGACCAGCCGCCCATCAACACAGCTACGCTCTTCATAAGGGTGCGCTGCCGTCGCCGTAGTCTTCGCCAAATCGCCCTTGAGGGGCGATCCGGGATGGATGATGGGCGTTTTCCGGTTCGCTCGGCCCCGGGTCAGGAGTGGGTCGGCCGATCCGCTGGATTTCCCACTCGAGCGCGATCCCGGAGGTCTGGTAGACGCGCCTGCGCACTTCTTCGGCGAGGCCTTCAATATCGGCTGCCGTGGCGCCGCCGGTATTGATCAGGAAATTGGCATGCTTGTGCGAGACCATTGCCCCGCCCTGCGCCAGGCCGCGACACCCGGCGGCATCGATGAGCCGCCATGCCGACCGACCGGGTGGGTTGGCAAAGGTCGACCCAGAGGTGCGCGCGCGGATCGGCTGGGTTGCCTCTCGCGTCGCGCGGATCTCCATCAGCCGTTTTGCGATCTCGGTGCGCTCGCCTGGGATACCGCGCAACCGGGCCTCGATAAAGATCCATCCGGGGTCGATCCCGCAATGGCGATAGGAAAGCGCCATCGCAGCGCGGTCGATCACATGATTGCGACCGCCACGGTCGAGGGCGGTCGCCGAAACGAGTGCGTCCCCTATCTCCACGCCATAGGCGCCGGCGTTCATCCGTAAGGTTCCGCCGATCGTGCCGGGGATGCCGGACAGGAATTCGAGCCCCGCGAGGCCGGCCTTTGCCGCGGCGACGGCGACGAGACGATCGAGCGCACCAGCACCCACCTGGACCACTCCTTGCGCGATGGCGATGGTTCCAAGTCCACGGCCGAGCCGGATCGTAGCGCCGGGAATGCCGCCGTCGCGTACCAGAAGGTTCGAGCCGGCGCCGATCACAGTGACTGGGATTTCCGTCGGCAGCGCAGCCAGAAAGGCAGCGAGATCCTCGGCGTCGGCCGGCCGAAACAATACCTCGGCCGGACCGCCGACCCCAAACCAAGTCTGCCTGCCGATCGCCGCGTTCGCGGTCAGCCGGCCGCGGACCGGGGGAAGCCAACCCATCGGCGCTGATGATGGCGGTTCCCATCGCGCGTTCATGCGATACGGCTCGGCGACTGCAATCGAGCAAGCTCGCCCGGCAGATTGTTTGCCCAATTGGTAATCGAGCCCGCCCCTAGGCACACGACCATGTCGCCAGGCCTCGCCACCTCGCCGACCAGCGGGGCAAGATCGCGTGGATCGGCGAGGGCTCGTACATTGCGATGGCCGTGCTCGATCAACCCGGCGACGACCGATCTCGACCGGGTGATGTCCGTAATCGTCGATTACGGTCACCCCGTTCCACTCCCCCGTCTTGGTAAAGCGCCGCTTCACTCCCCGGAAATTGCGCAGTGCGACCCGTAGCGCGTCGTCACCGAGCCCCAGCGCCTCGGCGACCGCGACCGCGGCGAGCGAATTCTGCACGTTATGCTGACCGAACATTGGCAGAAACAGCTCCGGGATCGTGCGCGCCCGATCGGAGAGCGCATCGGAGATCACCGCATCGAAGTGAGCGCCGTCGCGCCCAAGCTGGACATCGACGGCGCGGATATCGGCCTGTGGGCTAAAGCCGTAAGTCAGCACGCGACGGTCGGACAACCTGGGGATCATCCCTTGCACGACGGGATGATCAATGCACAGCGCGGCAAAGCCGTAGAACGGGATGTTGCCCACAAAGGTTTCGAAGGCTTGCCGCAGCGCGTCGAAATTTCCATAAAAGTCGAGGTGTTCGGGATCGATGTTGGTGACGATCGCAATCGTCGCGGGAAGCCGTGTGAAGGTGCCATCGCTCTCGTCGGCCTCGACCACCATCCACTCACCTGCGCCGAGACGGGTGTTGGTGCCATAGGCGTTGATGATCCCCCCATTGATCACTGTCGGGTCGAGTTGCGCCTCCTCGAACAATGAGCCGATCATCGAGGTCGTCGTCGTCTTGCCATGCGTCCCGGCGACCGCGAGCGACCATTTGAGGCGCATCAGCTCGGCAAGCATTTCGGCGCGCCGCACCACCGGAAGGCGACGCGCGCGCGCGGCGGCAACCTCCGGATTGTCCGACTTGACCGCCGAGGAAATGACGACAACCTCCGCGGCACCGAGATTTCCGGCTGCGTGTCCGATCGCCACGGGGATCCCGAGCTCGCCAAGCCGCCGGACATTGCCGCCGTCGGCGAGGTCGCTGCCCTGAACCCGATAGCCGAGATTGTGCAATACCTCGGCGATGCCGCTCATGCCGATCCCGCCGATGCCTACAAAATGCAAGGGGCCGATTGTCCGGGGAAGAGCCCTCATGCGGCATGCCCCGCCACGTCGCTGGGGTGAGCAGCTCCGGGATCGACATCCAGAACGAGCCGCGCGAGACGCTGCGCCGCATCGCGCCGGCCGAACCGGGCCGCCGATGCCGCTGCGGCAGTCAACACGGTGCGGTCGGTGAGTAGGTTTTCGATGCGACGCGAGAGCACTTCCTGCGAAAGGCTCGCTTGTGGAAGGAGCCAACCACCCCCGGCCTCGGCGAAGACGCGGGCGTTGGCGGTCTGATGGTCGTCGGTCGCATGCGGATACGGAATCAGAATTGCCGGGCGGCCGAGGGCCGCAAGCTCGGCCACAGTGGAGGCGCCGGCGCGACAAATCACCAGATGTGCCTGGAACAGCCGCATCTGCACATCATCGAAGAAGCTGTCGAGTTCAGCAGACATGCCGATTCGACGATAAATCTCCGCCGCTGCAGCCCGATCCTCCGGACGCACTTGCTGGCTGATCCTAAGCCTCCCTCGCAGCCCGCCCGGCAAGGCGGTCATAGCCGGCGGCACGATCTCGCCGAGAACGTGCGCTCCCTGGCTGCCGCCGAAGATCAGCAGCTCGATGGGTCTGCCGGGTTCCGGCGCCGTGTAGCCTGCATCGGCGAGATCGAGGATCGCCGGCCGCACCGGATTTCCAGTGTGGACGGCGCGGAGGTGGTCGGCCGGGCGCAGACCTGAAGTTGCGGGAAACCCGGTAGCGATCCGCTGAGCTTGCGGCGCGAGCAGCCGGTTGGCGCGGCCGAGAACCGCATTCTGCTCGTGAATAACGGTCGGCAGGCCGAGATAGCCAGCCGCGAGCATGGTCGGTACCGAAGCGTAGCCACCGAAGCCGATGACCCCGCCCGGCGCCAAGCGGCGAAGCAGCCGGCGTGCCTGCATAATGCCCATCGCCATTCCGGCGAGCCCGTACACAGCCTGACCCGGGCCGCCGCCGAACCGGCCTGCGCGCACCCGATGGAATTCGACCTCAGGAAGGCGTCGAACAAAGGAATCGGCTCGTTCGTCGCACAGCAGGTGAACGTCGCAACCATGGGCCAGCAGCTCGCCGGCCAGCGCTTCGGCCGGGAAGACATGTCCTCCGGTGCCGCCGGCGGCGAGCACGAAGAGCCGGCTCACAGCTCGCTCCCCGCCAGTCGGCGCCGGGTCAGCGCCAACATCATTCCCATCCCGAGCCCGAGTGCCAGCATGGAGGATCCGCCATACGACAGAAACGGTAGCGTCATTCCTTTGGTCGGGATCAGGTGCAAGCTCGAGGCCATGTTGATGACCGCTTGCAGGCCGAACTGGATCAGCAAGCCGGTCGCCGCAAGCAGCACAAAGAGACTGCCTTCCTGCAGCAGCCGGGAGAACCCTCGCAACACGATGAAAGCGAACAGCCCGATAATCACAAGGCATACAACGAGACCGAACTCTTCGCCGGCAACCGCAAAGACAAAGTCAGCATGCGCATCCGGGAGCACGTCCTTTACCGTGCCCTCGCCCGGGCCCTTACCCCACAACCCACCATTGGCGAAGGCCTCGATCGAACGTTTGACCTGATAGGTGTCCCCGGCCGCGGGGTCGAGGAAATGGTCGATCCGGGATCTGACATGCGGCAGATAGAGATAGGCGCCGACCAGGCTGCCGAGGCCGGCGACGGTGCCGGCCACCACCCAATACAGCCGCAGCCCGGCCATGAAGAACTGCGCGAACCAGACGATCGCGACGACCGCGGCCATGCCGATATCCGGCTGCTTGATCAGCATGCCCGCGACCGCGAGAAACAGTAGTATAGAGATTATATTGCCAGGAAAACCGGGGCGCAGCTTCTGTTCCGAGAACAACCACGCGGCGACCACCGCAAAGGTCGGCTTGACGAATTCGGATGGCTGCACCGACAGTCCTGGTAGGTTGATCCATCGACGCGCGCCTTTGATTTCGGCACCGATCAAAAACGTCAGGCTCAGAAGCACCAGCGCCGCGGCGAAGCCGATGACGGCAATGCGCCGAATCATCCGCGGGGGCTGGAGTGATATTACCAACATCACACCCATCGCCAGCGGCAGCATCATCAGATGACGGCGGACGAAGTGCAGCCCATCATAGCCTATCCGCTCGGCAACCGAGGGGCTCGCCGCCAGGCTCAACATCAGGCCGAATCCGACCAGCATGCCAAGGGCGGCGAGGCTCCAGCGGTCGACCGTCCACCACCAGCGCGCCATCGGGCTCTGGTCGATGCGGGCAAACTTCATCCGGCTCGAGGCTCGCGGCGCCCGGTGGGAGATTTGCGGGCCGGCGCGGCAGATGACTCCTTCGGCACGTGGGCGAGCCTCGCGACGTGGTGATTAGCCTGCAAAATGTAGCGTAGCCGGCTATGCTCGCCTAATCGTGTCGCACGGCTGCTGGTCATCGCAGGTTTCACCGCAATTTGAGCGTGGCCAGTCCGGCGATTGCCAGAATCCAGGCGATGATCCAGAATCGAATGACGATCTTCGGCTCTTCCCAGCCCTTTTGCTCGAAATGATGGTGCAACGGCGCCATGCGGAAGACGCGTCGCCCGGTCATTCTGAAGCTCGCGACCTGAACGATCACCGAGACTGCTTCGAGAACGAACAAACCGCCGACGATCGCGAGCACCAGCTCATGCTTGGTAATGACGCTGATCGTTCCGAGGGCGGCGCCGATGGACAACGAGCCGGTGTCGCCCATGAAGACCATTGCCGGCGGTGCATTGAACCAGAGAAAGCCGAGGCTCGCCCCGACCATCGCCCCGCAGAACACCGTGAGCTCGCCCGCACCGGTCACGTGATGGATCTGCAAGTAGTTGGCGAAGATGGCATTACCGGCGAGATAAGCGATGAAGGCAAAGCAGCCGGCGGCGATCATCGAGGGTACGATGGCGAGGCCATCCAGTCCATCGGTCAAATTGACCGCGTTTGAGGCGCCGGTGATTACCAAGATCCCGAACGGCACGAAGAACCAGCCCAACTCGATCAGCACGTTCTTGAAAAATGGCACGGCAAGCGCGTTGGCCAGCCCCGCGGGCGTCACCAACGTAACCGCGACGCAGGCGAGGGCGCTGAGCGCGATTTCCAGGCCGAGCTTGCTTCGCCCGGAAAGCCCGTGATGCGAGTTCCGGTGAAGCTTTTTGTAATCGTCGAAAAAGCCGATCAGCCCGAATCCGACGGTGACCAGCAGCACGATCCAGACATAGGCATTCGTCAGATCCGCCCACAGCAAGGTCGATATCGTCAGCGCCAAGAGGATCAGGAACCCGCCCATTGTCGGGGTGCCCTTTTTGCGCTCGATATGTCCGTTAGGGCCATCGGGGCGGATCGGCTGGCCATTGGCCTGCTTCGATCGCAGCCAAGCAATAATGTGCGGACCAAGAAGAAAGCTGATCAACAGCGCAGTGACCGCCGCTCCCCCCGATCGGAAGGTGATGTAGCGGAACAGGTTAAAAGCCTGAAACTGATCCGCGAAAGGGAAAAATAGCGGGTAGAGCATTCGATCATGTCTCTGGCCGCGCCGATTCCGCACGCAGCCGCTCGACGATGCGGCCAAGCCCAACGCCGCGGGAGCCCTTCACCGTCACGACATCGCCGGACCGCAAGAAGCTCAGCAGGCCGGGCATGGCTGCATCGGCGGTGGACCACCAACCGCCCCGCTTCGGCTTGGGCAGGGCGTCGTAGAGCGCCCCCACTGCTTCCCCGACGAGAAAGACGCGGTCGATCCTTGCTGCCGCGAGCGGCTCGGCAAGTTCGCGGTGAAGGCGTTCGCTTGCCGCCCCGAGCTCCAGCATGTCGCCGAGCACTGCCACCCGCCGCCCGCCGTCGGCGGGCGGCGTCGCGCCGAGCACGGCGAGCGCGGCATCGACTGCTGCCGGGCTCGCATTGTAGCTCTCGTCGATCAAGGTCAAGGTGCCGCCCCGCCAGGCGAGCTCGCAGCGGCGCCCCCGCCCCGGCAACGTCTCGAGCTCGACCAGCGCCTCAGCAGCGCGGCGGGGGTCTGCCCCAGCCGCCCCAGCCGCGGCGAGCACGGCGAGAGAGTTCATCGCCCAGTGTCGGCCCGGGACCGGCAGGGCGAAGCGCAAAACCGCACCAGGGAGAGCGGCCTCGATTGTCGAGCCGCGCGGTCCGAGCACACAATCGAGGAGCCGAACCGTCGCCTCCGGATGGGTTCCAAAACCGATTATCTCGGCCGCGCCGGCGCGCATGGCCGCAGCTGAGAGTCGGTCGAAATGCGGATTATCGCGGTTGAGCACGGCGCTGCCCCCGGGCTCGAGCCCGAGAAATATTTCGGCCTTCGCATCGGCGATCGCCTCGAGCGACGAAAAAAAACCGAGATGGGCAGGCTCGACCGTCGTGATCACCGCGACGTGCGGCCGCACAAGCCTTGTAAGAACGGTTATTTCGCCCGGGTGGTTCATGCCCAGCTCGAAAATCCCGTAAGCGGCAGCGGGCGGCATCCGGGCGAGAGACAGCGGCGCCCCCCAATGATTATTGAGGCCGCCCGCCGAGGCAAAAGTCGGGCCGCAAGCGGTAAGAGCAAGGCGGAGCGCCTCTTTGGTGCCGGTCTTGCCGACGCTGCCGGTAACCGCGATGACCCGGGCGCCGGTGCGCTCACGCGCCGCGGCGCCGAGTGCGGCAAGCCCGACGAGCGTGTCGGCTACGCGCAGCAAAGGTGCGGCCATCGGCAAATCCGGGATGTCGCGATCCACCACCGCCGCGGCGGCGCCGCGCGCAAGCGCCGCAGTCACAAAATCGTGGCCGTCATGAGTTGGACCGCGCAGGGCGACGAACAGGTCACCCGCGGCAAGACTTCGGGTATCGATCGAGACACCCGTCGCCGCCCAGTCGGATGCGCTCACCCCGCCGGTCGCGACTGCCGCATCTCCGGAGGTCCACAGCGGCATCACTATCCGATCCGCCTGACACGATCGCGCGAGCGCGATCCAGCGATTTCTCGGGCAACGACGGCGTCGTCGAACGGATAGGTTTCGCTGCCGACGACTTGACCGGTCTCATGCCCCTTTCCGGCAATGACCAACAGGTCGCCGGGACCGAGATCGGCGATCGCCGCCGCGATCGCCTCTCGGCGGTCGCCGATCTCAATGGCGTTCGGGGCAGCTGCGAGAATTTCCCGACGGATCTGTGCGGGCTGCTCGCTTCGCGGGTTGTCGTCGGTAACATACACCCGGTCGGCCAGGCGGACCGCGACCTGCCCCATCAGAGGACGCTTGCCGGCGTCGCGGTCGCCGCCGCAGCCAAATAAGACAATGAGCCGGCCTTGCACGTGGGGGCGCAATGTCGTCAGGACGGTCGC
>WNFS01009983.1_pt1 | contig 10397 bp, 8 predicted proteins | sample 5400141 | NCBI WGS metagenome assembly WNFS01 (sample SAMN13153358, study PRJNA577476) | soil metagenome | isolation source: 60 cm saprolite under Madrone tree | place: USA:California | collected 2016-06-14
CCATCACCACCGACCAAGCCTTGCTGATCCTGTTGGATGCTGCTGGTGCGCCCATTGTGCCCACGCCTGGGTGGTAGTAACCAACCTGCTGTTTGCCATCGATGATCAGCGTGCCGTAGAGCTTGACCACGTTGGAGTTGTGGTCGCCAAACTCGTTCCCTGTTCCGTCACAGCAGATGACTATGTTTTTAGGCACGGAGACTCCTGACCAGCCGTCGGCTGGGGTCACGCCATTATTGGTCGGCGTTAGGATCACTGGCCCAATCTTCGAGGGCGACCCAGTCTGAGGCATTCGTGCTGTTTCGACATTGGTCCAGATCAAGCAAACGACAAACCTGCATTGAGTACACGGGATGTACCTCCCAGAGAGATGCTCTCTTCGGGTTGGGCCGCGAGGTCGCTGTGCACGGCGTGTGGCTGTCATCAAAGAATAGTTGTCCGTGCACCTTGACCGGATGCTGCTTCACCGCCATGAGGTTCTTGTCCGTCCAGCTACTTAGGCGGAAATGGGGGATCATCTCGGCCGTCGTGCTCAAACACGGATCATCCGTTGGGTGCTGTACGAGAACGATGTGGATATCATTGGTGGTGTCACCTGGAATGTTGCAATTGACCGCTTCTCCTTTCGCCACATCCGAATAGTGTGCATCCTGAATGAAGGCGACGTACTCGACGTAGCGGCCCTCCCCCAGTTGGGTGAGGGGGCTGCGGTCTGCAAGACCTTTTAGATTCTCGGCCGAGGCTTTTGCCTGAAGGTCCAGAAGCCCTTGATAGGTAATGGGCCGACTTGGTACGGTGGCCACGCACAGGTTATTTTTGGCTTTGCTCTGAGCTTGCTTACTGGGATCCGAGCTTCCTCCTTGCACGCCACAGTGATCGTCGATCGCCGGAATTTTCTGCCCGTTGTACGGCATACAGGCGGGGACAAAAACACCGGCTGCAGCCCCGGCGTGTTGGTTCGATTGCGTGGGAGAAGCTGAAGGCGTGGCATTCATTAGTAAAGCCAGCGCCAGCGGCGCGAATGGAGCGACGTGCCGGGAAAACGTAGGATGTGTTTGCGAACTGTTCGTCGGCATGATTTTCTCCTTAAACTGGAATCGTTCTTGTGCGGAGCCGGTGTGTCTACTTGAGTGTTGCCGTATTACCAGTGTTCGTACCCGTGCTGTCTTTTCCCTTCAATCCCGAGCTGGCTTGAATTCCTTTGCTCACTCCGTACGTTGTGGCGCTAATCCCGAGCAGGGCGAGAACATTGGGAGGAATCTCAGGGAATTTGCAATCGCACACCACAATCAGGAAGAAGCTCAGCGCAACGACAAACGTAAAGATGAGTAGCTGGAATCTTGACATGCTCGCGCCGCCGCCGTCCTCGGCCAGCAGCTTGCTGATGTCGATCTTGCCGCTGGCAATCGCCGCCAAAATCATGAAACCGAAGAGAAATAGCAATACCAACATGCCGTACTCGAAGGCCAGCTTCAGCTTGAGCGTTGCGTCGCCTTGCACCCACAAAGCGACAACGAATGCAGTCCCGACCGTCAGGACTATGCTGATGACGAACTCGATGTTCTTCATGTGATCTCCTATTTCAAGAAGCTTCGCAGTCGGCCGAGTAGCATGGCCTGAGCTTTGCCACCCAAGTACAGGGCCTGGCTGGCAGCTAGAGCCCCGACGAGTCCGTTCGGCACCTCGGGGAATTCCTTGGGGTTATTGATGACCTGCATAAGGTAATACAAGGCACAGAAGAGAGCTGTCAGAAGGCTCTGGACGCGTCCGGGGCTGACGTAGGACGAATAGCCGTTCTCGCCATGCGTATCCCGAATATCGCCTTCGAGCAATTGGGCAAGGCTAATCCCTCCCGTCAACAGTTTCCAGAATACGATTGCGAAAAATCCACCAAGAAGGCAAATGCCCAACCACCAAGCCAGTCTCACAAGAGGCGCCATTTGTTTGAACCGAACCGTATGTACCTCAAAAATCTAGAAAACTTCAGAACCGCAGGTGGTAGTTAAGCAAGCACGTAATAAGTATGGGCTTTCAAAGTTGCGAGATACTGCCATGGGAATTTTGTCTTAGTCAAGTACAAGCTTACTTATGCTTGGTTTCCCGACCAACTGCGTAGGGAGACGCTTCGGGTGCCGCGAACGAACTAGCGATGCGTCTCGTAGCGTAACTTCACCTGAAAACACGCCGGCCCGTATCCTCGAGAGAGTATCCGGGCCGTTTAAGCACCCGGCAAGCGGAATGTTAACAGAGGAGCTGACGACTGTCGCTTACTGGTGGCAAGCGGACGGAGAGGTGACTACCGCAGTTTCTCATGCACGCTTCCTCGCTTCAGGATGGATGATTAGAATCTAAAAAAGTGGGCAATCTTCTTTCCTGCCTCATTCGTGTAGTAGACCGTCACCTTGGCACTCTTTTCGGTTCCTTTCCCAACGGCCTTGCCCACATCTTTCCCAGCGTTGCCGGTGTACTCGAAAGTCTTTTCTGTTCCATCCGCGGTCTTCACGACTACGGTTTTTGTGCCTTCATCTATTTTCGTGATCGTGCCCTTGGTGACTTTCAAACTGTCCTTGCCGACCTTGCCAATTTCCAAGCCGGTTTCCTCAACACCCTTGCCGGTGGTGCGAGCCACGACTTCTGTTCCTTCCTTGAGGCCGTCAAAGCCCTCTTTCGTTCCCTTGTATGCCGTATCACCGGTGACCTTAATGGTGTGTTCCGTCCCATCGGCGCTCTTCACTACGACCGTCTTCGTGGCGTTATCCACTTTGGTTACTGTCCCATGGACAACATTTACCACATCCTGCGCCACACACACGACAGCCGCTACCATCAAACATACTGCCAAGCGTACTAACTTTGTCATGACAATCCTCCTCTCCCTGAATCCAGCCTTGTGCCCCTAAAAAGAAAACTCCAGTCCGGCGATGGCACCCTTCTGAGCAGAATGAAAAACATCCTAACAATATCACGAACTTCCCGGTACCGATCGCCCGTCTGGATACTTCGGGATTGCTAAAAATAACAACGCCAATGCGGAGCAACGCGTTCATCAGCCGTCCCACAATTTGCAACACCATTTCCAGCTCTTGATTTTCACTTCCACCTTTCGAAGATCCGCTTAATCTCTTTTTCGGCCGCTTGCGCCGCGTCCTCGGCGCTCATTTCATTACGAGCCACCTTGGCGAACATCGTGTTGAGAATATAAGTGCTCATGACCTCGTTGATTGCATTCGTCGCGTAACCAGGGAAGCCGATGTTCGTGGTCCAGTCCAGGACATTGCCAAGCACCTTGTATTTGTCTTGTGGGTTTGCTTTGGGATCGCGCGCCAGCTGGTCCTGCAAGTCTGGCACGGTGTTCGGGAAACATGGAAAGTTCATGAACTCGCTCGCCTTGAATGCTGGGCTATAATTGTCCATCAGGTACGTCAGGAATTGCTTTGCGCCCTCTTTGTTTTCCGCAAACTCCCAAATCACGTAATGATTGACGACGTTTCCAGGCGACATCCTTCGCACCGGGCCTTTCAGCGCCGGGCACAGCCAGATCTTTTTCGACATCTCAGGGTCACTTTTCTCGGCCGTGCGCGCGATGGAAATCGCGTTCATCGTGTAGGAAATCTTTCCTGCCAGCATCGCCCTGTTGTTCGAGGTCTCGTCCCAGGTAAAGACTTCAGGAGTTTCAGACTCCTGATAAAGCGCGCGCATGAACTTCAGCGCCTCGATGGTCTGCTTGGAATTGATGACCACATTTCCGTTTTCGTCCTGCTCCGAACCGCCGAAGGACCACAGAATGGCGCGCACCGCCGAACTCGTATCATTGTCTTGCGACAGTCCGATTCCGCATGGATTTCCAAATTGTTCGCGAATCTTCTTGGCGCCTGCGCGCAAATCGTCATACGTGTCCGGCCCATTGGCGAAGCCCGCTTGCTCCCAGAGGTCCTTGCGGTAATTGCCAGGGAACGGCACATAGGAATCGCTGAAGGCGAAGTACTTCTTGGTCTTGGGGCTGAATGTGGAACGATGTCCCAGCGCAATGACCTTTCCATGCTTCTTTTCTACCTCTTGATAGAGGTCCGTCAGGTCGATCACCTGCCGCTCATAAGCCGCCGGCGGAAACTGAAACAGAAACAGATCATGGCCTTTTCTGGCGGAGACTTCCGCTGCGCCGCGGGCGTTCACCTCCCGGGCGGTGATGTGGTCCACCGCCACCTTCGTGTTGTACTCCTCTCCCCATTGTTTGGCAAAAACACCATCAAACCACTTGTCAAAGTCAGGAACGAAGTGGCTCCACTGGAGAATCTTCAGTGTCTTCTGCTGCGATCCCGCGCGTTCTGGAAACAGGAAGAATGGGCCGGCAGCCGTCACCATGCTCCCCGCACCCGTAATCTTGACAAAGTCCCTGCGTGTAATGCGCTGACGCTGTTTACCGCTCATGGGAGATTCCTCCTTCCTAAACCGGGCACTCAGCTGCCCGCCTCTGAGAGAATGAAGGGAGCGGAAACGCTAAATTTGCACTCAAATACTGGACGTGTAAATTTACTGCTTTTCGATTACGGCTTCCAGTCCAGGGTATGGGCGCAACAGCGCGTTGGAGCGAGCACATCGAACTTACTATCAATTTGAGACGCCTGCAGATGCCCCAGCAGAAACAGTTGCGTTCTGTGTCGGGTAGCTCAGTGGGAGAGCACCTGTCTGGAGTGAAGGTGCTCTGTCTTTGCGTTTTTTGCGTGAATGGGGAGTGCGGCGCGCTCAAAAGTGTTTTAGAATAAAATGCTTACAAGGATGGACGTGTGGCTCAGCTGGGACGGCATCTGCTTTGCCAGCACGCCGTCATCTCACCTAAGTCGTTGAATCGGCGTCTTTTAACAGTGCAAACCCCTCTGGTAGTTGGGCTACTCACTGGGCAACACAAAAGGTTACCACAGACACTCCGAAAAAATGGACGCCGCGAACTGACTAGCGATGCGTCTCGTAGCGTAACTTCACCTGAAAACACGCCGGCCCGGACGCTCCAAAGAGTATCCGGGCCGTTCAGCATCAATACGCTTCCAGAGGCGATCTCCCAGAGCCCCGTCGCTGGAATTTGTCAATGACTTTGAGACACCTGCCCGTATGAATTAGTGTTGGTCCTGTTAAGTTGCCGCCCGCACGGGCGGCGGATTGATCCACACGGCGGTAGGCCGTGCCGGTGGTCAGGGATGCGCCCGGACGAAGCGTTCGGGATTCCGTTCGAAAGCCTGGCTGAGGATAACTTGGCGTTGGCTGATGACTTCGTCGGCCGGCCGCAATGGAGCACTTCGGGCGTGAGCAGGCAGAAGCCGCTGTGATGGTGCTCGGTGTTATACCAGGGAAAGAAGTGCTGGCAAAAGCCGGGTGCATCCTAGATCGAGCCGAAGCGTTCCGGGAACTCGGGTCGGTACTTCAGGGTCTTGACCTGACTTTCCGAGAACGGGTTGTCGTCGGAGACGTGGTGCCGGCTCCGGGTCTTGGTGACACCCAGGTCGGCCAGCAGCAAGGCGGCAAACCGCGCCACAATAAAATATGGTAACGTATATTTATTGGCGCGTCGTTCCAGCTCCTCTCGCTCTTGTTTGGTAAGGACGATCCTGTACGGGCGCTTTCGTGGCAAATCAGTGCCCTCCCAAAGCGAGCATAGCAGGAAGGGGACAAAAACGGCAAATGATACGTTATCGTATTTATTAAAAGGAGCACTAAGTCGTTGAATCGGCGTCTTTTAACAGTGCAAACCCTCTGTTAGTTGGGCTACTACTTGGGCTACGAACAATAAAGGGTACTTTGTCCCAGTTTGGACAACACTCCGAAAAATGGACTCGATTCGAGTCGTAGCGTGATCCACCTGAAAACACGGCGGCCCGGACGCTCGAGAGAGTATCCGGGTCGTTTCAGTCCGTGCCGCTCGCGGCTGTCTTGAATGATCCTGCAGAACAAGCACGCGCCTGTCCCTGCCGAGAATGTTATCCGGCGCGAACACCTTTGAAATCAGCGACCACCAGTTCAAGCCGCGCTAACCCGGCGACAGAATGTGAATGTTACATGCCCTGTCGTTCAAACGGGTTCCGGGAAATAGCTCATTCTCCCGTGATGTTCAAGAATCCCCAAAATCTACGGTCTTCTAACTCATTGAAATCATGAAGGGAGATCCGTGGAACATCAGTGTTCGGTATTCATCTGTTTAATGAACTGTGAGAACCACGCTGGCCCGATGGGCCACACCACCGCTGCGATGACCAGGCTCCACTCCGGCGGGATTCCAATCGTCTAAGTCCAGGCCGAGTTTTCCATGAAGAATGGTCGTTTTCCGATTCAAATGGAAAATGACGCGGCGGCGTAAGTTCCTTAGAATTATGAAGCGGCCTATCAGAATCGAACCCACATCTGAACCTTGGCAAGGTTCGAGAAGTGAAATCTAACGTGCTGGAACGGCGGCACTTAACAGATTTGAAGAAGCCCTTAATTGGAACATAAATGGAAAATGAAAATGCGGTGCGGTTTAGCTTAGCTTACTCGCGTGGGAACAATGCAATCTCGACCTCAGTCCCTGGAAGAACGTTTGGAATCTTGTGAAAGCACGCTATTTCAAGTATGTGGTCTCCGTGGCCGCCCTCGCCCGTAACGAGGTGAAATGGTCGGATTCTGTACGACCGAATCTGATTTATGCGGCACACTTCGAACAGAAGGTCCTGTTCTGGTTCATTTATTTCTGCGCCTCGAATCCTAAAATGCTCTCTGACTGGAATCGGTTTGCCAACGTTCACATTCAAAGTACCTCGATAGAGACGCTCCCCCGTGCCTCTTTCGAAGACTTCGGGATACTCCATCATACGACGAGAGAAATGCTTCATCCCCTGCGCCTCCGGGCAAACTAACCCTTTCAGAATTATCATTGCCGATACGAAGCGAGGTCGGGCCGAATGAAATCGAGGTTGCTTTTTTCCATCTCTTCTCCGGGATTACCTGCCTATTTGTCTGTAAGACCTGTGGTTTCAGTGTCTGGGGATACGATACGGCCAAGAAAGAAAACGGGCGCCCCGATATGATCGAGACGCCCTGGAAGGCCACCCGTCGCGCCTGTCCGGCGCACGGGAACCGGTTACGCCCCATTCCAAAAATACAGCGGGGCGGGAAGTTTGTTCCTCCAGCCTAACAGTTCCGAGGTTTCCGTGCTGCTTAGAAGACAGCTTTGAAGCCGAACTCCAGCGAACGGGGGGCGCCCAGTGCAAACACGCCTGAACCCAGCCCAACCAGATTCGAACGGTTGCCCCGCGTCGTGCCGTTCAAAGTTCCCGCCGTTCCGTTCAAGATGCCGCTAAGCGGCTGGCTTGGCGAGTCGAAGTTCTGGCGGTTGAAGAGATTGTAGATGCTAACCTGCGGCTCGATCGTCACTGGTTGATCAGATTCGCCAGCCCACCGACCCCGATATCTCGACCGAAAGAGCCGATTCTCGTCCCCGTCAGCAGGTCGCCGGATTGGCCGCTGGTGTTGCCGGCCAGGGATCCGTCGCCGTCCAAGTCGGAAGTAAAGATTGCTCCCTGCATCCCATTGGCTGGCGAAGGCAGGAACAGGCTTGACGGCAGCGGGCTGTACCAGTGCGTGATGAAACTTATGGACGCGCCGTATTTGAAGTCCATCACTGCCCCGGCCGAAAGCTGATGCCTGCGGTCCAGCCCGTTCGGCCCCCTGAGACTCGTATCCCGGAAACTGAATCCGTTATTGATGAAGTCCCCGTCGCGAGCCATCGCCGTCAGCCGCGAAAGCGCATAGGAAACGACGAAATTCGCGTTCGTCATGCCTCGCACCGGGTTAGCTTTCTGCGACGTGAGTTTCACTTGCAGCGCGTTGTACGCGGACCGCCCGATGGGAAAGAGCATCTGGTTCGCGCCGACGTTTGGGTTGATCCCCGGGAAAGCAGCCCCCGTATCCGGCGTCCGGCCGGAAACGGGAGCCCCGAGGCTTCCCAGGAAACCGTAGCCCGAATCCAATCCATTACTAGCATAGTCATAAATTGTCGCGCCCGCATTAACCGCGCAGTTGATCGAAGCGACGTCAGTGCCCGTTCCGCACCCAAATCCATTGTTCGTTGCGGAGATGGCGCTCAGCGCAGCGTTCTTATTGAGGTAGCGGGCATCGCCCACGTGGTTCGTGTCGTAACCAAGGAGGCTATGCAGGCCAACGTTACGAACATAATCCACGGTCAACACCGTGCCTGGCCGCAGTTCTCGCTGCACGCCAATGTTGAATTGCATGGAATACGGCGTACGGTAGCTCGGCGCCAGAAGCTCGGTTCCGGTGTTGTTGAACGAATCCGCCAGAATGTTGCCGATAAACCCGGAGTTGCTCTGGGCTCCTGCCGCCAGCGTCGCCTGTTGCAGTGCCGCTTCGATAGCGAGTGCATCGGTTGTCACGCTCCCGATTGGCTGGCCGCACACCTGCGTGGCGATGTTCTTGCCGTTGATCGTCGTCTGCAACGTCCCATTGGGCAAGGCAATCCCGCCCTGGCTGCAGACTTCCTGGATGCCAAAGAAAATACCTTTCTGCAGTCGAGGCGGACGGTCGAAGAGAATGTTGTTCCAGATTGCATTCTCGTAGTAGATCCCGAAGCCCGCTCGGATCACCGTCTTTCCGCTCTTCCAGGGATCCCACGCCAGCCCGATTTGCGGCCCGAAGTTCTTGTTCGGCTGGCGTACCCGCCCGCCGAGCCCGGGACCGAACTGATCGAGCAGATTACCAGTGCAACTGATTATGGATGCAGAACAGGGGATCGAAGCAATGTCGCTGTCCGTCCGCCCGGTGTCGCGCACATACCGCAAGCCGACGGTGGCAGTCAGATTCGACCGTAGTTTCCACTGGTCGCCGAAATACCATGTCAATCGCGTATCCGACGAGCCGCCAGCTGGGAACCCAAACCCTGGCTTTTCTGTGAAGAAACCCTGGCCATTCCCGATCGCAATGGCGTCCACGGTGTATTTCAACGGGTCCGACTGTCCGCTGACGGGCGTCAGGGAAGTCACGATGGGTGCTGTCCCGATAAACGCAGCGAAAACTGCTCCCTGAATCCGATTTACGCCGGCGCCATACCGCAACGTGTGTCGGCCGACTGTCTTGCTACCGTCATATTTCGTTTGCTTGTTGCTCTGAAACGTTTCCTGCGGCGCCAGAAAGTTTGGTCCGGAGCAAAATGCGTCTACACCAGCGTTCAGGCAGAAAATGTCGCCGCCGATGGCAATCGCGATCCCCGGGGCTGGGTCCGTGATCCCGGAACCTAGCACTGCGTCGGCGATTCCATTGCGGAATTTGGTATAGCCGAACCGCACGCTGTGTGAAAACGAGCCCGTGTTGAAGTCGAATCCTGCCGCGTGCACCGGCGTATGGTCCACGTTCTTGAAGGGGGTAAAGGTATTCGGGATGAAGCCGCGCACCACGCTGTTCTGTTCATAGGAGAAGCGGTAGAACAACTTCCAGTTGGGCTTCAACTGCCAGTCCAACCGTCCAATCGGCTCCAAGTCTCGGAAAGGTGAGTTATAAGTGCCGTTGAATGTACTGAAGGGATCTGGGAACACCTGCGCTGCCTGCAAGTCCTGGTGCGTCCGTTCCAGGCCGCCGAAGAAAAACAGCTTGTCTTTCACGATTGGCCCGCCCAAGCGCGCCCCGTATTGTTTGCGGTCAAATGGCACGGGAATTAAGCTTTGCTTCGCTGCTACCCTGTCGCCCCTCCAGTAGAAGAATCCCTCACCGTGGATGTCATTTGCACCCGACCGCGTCACGACATTGATCGTACCAGTGGACGTCAGCTCTGTTGAAAGATCCAAATTCGATTGGCCCACCTGGAACTCACCGATGGCGATCTGCGGGATGTTTTGTGTGGTCGTCCCGACGGTCTCGTCGCTGATATCAATCCCGTCCACCTCAATTCGAGCAGTCCTCCCGAAATGGCCCGCGAAAGAGACGGAGGAGAAACCGTTCTTCGTTGGGTCGAAGTTCGCGCCGTCCTGGATCTGCACCCCGGGCTCGAGCTGAGCGAGATCAAGAAAGTTCCTCCCGTTGACTGGGAGATTCTCAATCTGTTGCGCAGTGAGCACGCCTTGTACCGTCGCCTGTTCGGTGTTCACGGAAATCGCCGAGCTCTCCACGGTGATGACTGTGCTTTCTGAGCCCAGTTCGAGTGTGATGTTTGCGGATGTGATTACGCCAACGGCTACGTCAACAGTTTGCTCGACTGTCTTGAATCCTTGCTCCGTGATGCGGACGATGTACGTCCCCGGCTGTAGCGGACCGGAATTATACGTTCCCGCGGACGATACTTCCGGCTTCGACTTTTGTCCCGTATCTTTGTTGGTGATCGTAACTTTGGCAGAGACGACAACCGCGCCTTTCGGGTCCAGAAT
>WNFS01004736.1_pt1 | contig 10395 bp, 10 predicted proteins | sample 5400141 | NCBI WGS metagenome assembly WNFS01 (sample SAMN13153358, study PRJNA577476) | soil metagenome | isolation source: 60 cm saprolite under Madrone tree | place: USA:California | collected 2016-06-14
CAGCAGATGTCCGATGTGGTGCTGATCCCTGGACTCAAGGTGGATGTTGAGGGCACGTCCGACGACACAGGCCGGGTCGTAGCCAAGACAATTACCGTCGATGGCGACGACCTGGAAACTGCGGAGATGGTCCAGTCCGGTTTGCATCCCACCGCCGAGCAAGTCGCAGCCAACGTGCAGACTCTCGCGGCCCACAGGGGGCAACTTGCGACTCACAACGAGCAACTTGCGGCCCAGAAGGAAAGTATCGGTGGCAATCGGCAGAATATCTCCGCGAACAAACAGCAGATTCAAGAGAACATCAAGGACATCGAGGAACACACGAATCGCTTTACCGCGTTGAGCGAATATGAAGTGAAGGGTGAAGCGACCGCGAAATTCGATGTCGGTAGCACCAAGATTTCGGCGCAAGACCAAGAAGAACTTAAGAAGCTGGCACAAACCGCCACGGGCCTGACTGGATACATCATCGAGGTGACGGGTTATGCCGACTCGCGCGGCAGCGCTGCGATGAACACAAAGCTGAGCGAGAACCGCTCTAAAGCAGTGATCACCTTCTTGATGCAGCAGGGTAACGTGCCGGTGCGGCACATCGTGGCGCCGGGCGCAATGGGGGAATATGGGTCTGCGGCACCGAACGAGACGAAGGCTGGGCGGTCTGAGAACCGTCGCGTTGTGGTTAAAGTCCTGGTCAACAAAGGCATCGTCGGTAGCTAGGGATACTCTTTGAGCAGAGGCGGGGCACGGATTCGCACTACCTTCTACTACTTTCTACTTGAAGGCGGCCATGTGGGTCGCTTTGCCACCGCCCAAAGCGGCGTTGAGCCTTGTGGACTTCGAATCGGTGGACTGTCGAAGCTCGAGGCCCAGAATCTTGAAGATCAAATTAAGGGAAGGAAGGATTTATGTCCGAGTTTAATACGTAGGATCGCGTACATCGTAATGCTGTCCCTAGCTCGGTTGTTCCACCGCTCGACACTGTCCTTTCAGAAAGTGGTTTGCGAAGTCACTACACAACCTGTCGCCGTGTTCCAGCGGATTGACTAGGCGGGATACAAGCTTCCGATAGACGAACGAATTCTGCAGGACACAGACACGCTTATGGCGTTCGGTCTTGACCACTTGGTTTCAGAGCAGGAGACCGCACAGGAGGAAATCGCTGCGATTCGGGAGTGGATGAAACGCGAAGGACCTGCCTAATGATAGGCCCGCATCACGATGTGGGATCACGAACGACATGAATCAGCGGCAGATGTGCGTTCGCACAGCCCAACACATTCGCGCTGTTCAAGAAATGGTTTCGCCCCGGAAGGAGTTTCAACCGGGAGGAGTCTCAACAGACACGATGTTAGCGGAAAGTCGATCCGCGCTGTTCTCACTGTCGGGACATCTGATTCTCGCACTTCTCTTAGGAATATCCTGTGCCCCCGATTGTGCAGGATACTCCGTTCTTACGCATGAAGCTATTATCGATGCTGAATGGAAGGACGGCATTGAGCCTCTACTCTTGATCCGATTCCCCTACGCTACTCCGGAGGAACTGCTGCAGGCACACGCCTACGCCTACGGCGGCGCAATTATCCAGGATATGGGTTACTACCCGTTCGGCAGTCGATTCTTCAGTGACCTTACGCACTATGTGCGAAGCGGTGATTTTGTACTTGCCTTGATCGAGGAATCAAAGAATCTAAACGAATACGCATTCGCACTGGGCGCTCTGTCGCACTACGCTGCCGATACCTCGGGTCACCAGCTCGCCACCAACCGAGCGGTTGCAATCATGTATCCCGGTCTGGCAAAGAAATATGGTCCAGTTGTTACTTATGAGGAAAAACCGTCCGCCCACATGAAGGTGGAATACGGTTTTGATGTAGACCAGGTCGCCGAAGGAAACTACGCGCCCAAAGCTTATCATGACATTATTGGCTTTGAAGTTTCAAAGCCAGTCCTAGAAAGAGCGTTTGCAAGAACTTATTCGCTCGATATGTCGAGCGTCTTTTTCCGGGTGGACCTGGCCATCGGCAGCTATCGCCACGCTGTTTCAACCGCCATTCCACGAATGACCAAAGTGGCATGGTATCTCAAGAGAGATGAGATTCAGAACAGCCACCCCAGCGAGACCAAGAAGGAATTTGTCTATAACATCTCAAATTCGGAGTACCGTAAGGATTGGGGCAACGTCTATGAAAAACCAGGCTTCGTCGCACGCCTCAAGGCATTTTTCTTGCGCGTGGTGCCAAAAGTTGGCCCGTTCAGCGGCCTCGCGTTTCATCCACCCCCACCGGCTGTTGAACAGCTGTATATGAGCAGCTTCAACGAAACCTTGGTCCACTATCGAGCGCTGCTGCTTGCGCAACAGGAACGGCGGCTCGAATTGCCCAACGACAATCTTGACACCGGAGCAGTCACCGGAGCATCCGCTTATAGGCTCACTGATGAAACCTACGCCAAGTTGCTCGACAAAACGAGCGGCAAACCTGTCCCGGAAGCTCTGCGCCGAGATCTTCTCTCCTATTACGCCGACCTCGAAAAGCCTTTTGCCAACAAGCAGAACTCGAAGGCTTGGCATAAGCTCATCAAGGAATTGGACAACCTGAAATCGACGCCTCCTTTATCTTTCCCGTGAAAGAAACAGACAAGTTAGATGACATGATGGCGGCGCGACCCCTCTGACTTACGGATTGCGGAAAGGCTTCTGCCAGAAGCCGGCAGTAAGTCGTCGCCGATTGAATCGGTGACGGATCGGAAATTCCACCGCCTGCTGCTTGCCATGCTCGCCGCCTTGGTCACGGTGCCGTCCACAGCCGAAGACCGCCTTGCGGCGTGCGCCCTCGCGGATTTCACCTTGCGGAAGGCAGGAGCGGCGGGGCGGCATGATTTGAAGCGCAGATTGAGGGCATGGGGCTGGGAATTCTAGCTCTTCCAGCGAGCAACGCTGGAGCTCGGCAAAAGCCGCGCCGGGGTCGGCAGGAAGCCCGGCAGCAGGGAATTGCTTCCGCTAGCGCCAGAGCGGCGGCATTGTCGGAAACGCGCCGAATCCTCCAGGATCCGGGGTTTAGCACGCTGGTCCGTTATCAACCTGGATATCAGCACCAGCCAGAAGTGCAGTTCTAACTGGGAATGGCGAGATAGATTTGGTCACTAATGTGAACGCCGAGTGAGACACCAGTCGCGACGAGAAGCTGCGACGGATGAGCGGCATGTTCTGCACAAACTGCACGGAATCCTACAGATTCGGGAGGTTCACCGACACGACCCATCATCCACAAACTGGCCATTCGCAGCCATTGCCGCTAGAGAGTGTCCGCAGTCAATAATCTTCTGGTTCAATGGGTCATTCGCGAGGGCGTTAGGGGCGATGTAATTCAGGGATTGACGCGCGGCTACATAATTATTGCTCAGCGTTTTCATATTTTCGAACTCCTTGCTCAGCAGCTGATAGGCATTTTGATCAGAATCGGTTGATGCGGCGACCGAAGCCAGTCTCAGGGCCGTGCCCGCCTGATTGCGGTAACGGGCCAACCAGTCCGCAGCTATCGGAAATCCATTTTGGATAGCGTTAGCAAGTGCACTGTGCCATTCCCTGGCCATCGACATTGCCTCGATGCCAGCCTTTAAGAAGCCTTTTGACAATCCAGTGTCTACGGTCGAGCTTGCTGAAGGATCTGCAGCTGGCGTGCTCGTTGCACCGGGCAGCGTCAGCGTGATCTGATCGCCATTAAAGCTGAGTGAACCACTGGCGACTCGCGCCAGGGCTTCGAGGTCGACGTAGGAGTGGCCGTTCATCTGGACAACGGCCACTTGTCCGGGCTGGCCATTCACGATGAGGGTCCGGGACTCCTGCCCCGCCTGAGACAGAGCAAGGACGGGCGCAACAAGAAGCATGAACACCAGTGTAGCTAAAGATGATCTTTTTCGCATAAAAACGCTCCTATATTAGTTGCCGAGTCTACTGGGCATGCTGAGAGCGTTGCTGGGCGCGCTAGGCGCTTTACTTTCCGGCGAGCCTTCTGTTGTAAAGATCCAAAATATCCTTCGTCGATTGAACACCTTTTCCGGTGGCTATTTTTCGGACTACGCCGAGTTTTATGCCGCCAAAATCAGGTAACCTCGAATCGTTCATCTCGATCAGGTAAAACCCTGGTTTGTCGGGGTTCTGGGTGTCGGGGACACAGTAGAACACTTGTAGAGCTATGCGGATGTAGCGGCTGGCATACAGCTGCTCATTTGTAACCACATATTTGACAACGCCTACGCCGTTCGGAAACATTGACACACGATTCACGCGGATTGTGGGCCCCTGCCCGAAATCGATGTTTTCCCAGTAGAAGAAGTCCATCGCGCCGGAGACTTTTCCATCGGGATACTCGAGGACGTGTTGATAAATACCGCCAGACTTGTCCGGGGGTAGGTAGTAGGAAGTGTCCAGCATTGATTTCATGTTCTGGTAGAGGTTGAAGGGCTTCTCGCGGTCAGTGTAGCTGCCAAACGCCTTTAGGCCGCCGGAGATATATTTTGTGGTGCCATCGTAAATGCGTTGGCGGGCGAGCTTGTTGGCCTGGTCGTATTTATCGCTCGAGTCCCAGTGGATCTGCTTCTGAAAGCCCGTGACGTCGAAGACTTGGAGATCGCAATCGTCGGGCTTGCACTTCTGTATCGCGTCGATATCTTTGCGATCGAATGCGAGACGGTCGAAATCGGAAAGTTTGGGCGGCGAACCAACCTCGTTGAACTCTTGTACGGCAAGGTACACCTTATTCTCTAGGAGCCCTTTCACGTCACGATAGGCTGCGGCGAACTTTTCGATCGAGGTGTTGGTGTAGACCCCACCGAACACCAGGATGCCGTACTTCTTGTCACCGGATTCGAGGACCTTGGTCACGACTTGACCTTGATCCATCTTCTGAATATCACTGTCAGACAGCCCGATCTTATTTTTGAAGAAAGTTTCCGGCTGTCGCTGGGCGCAAGCGACGGTAGCGCCAAAGCCCGGTCCGAATACGAGAATGATTATTGCAAGCAATCTGTAGGTCATTGGACTAACTCCAGTAATCGAAACCACTTCTTCGCCTCGATCAATGGCAAATCGCAATGAGAAATCGGGACGACATTACTACCCTGCTCGCGAACTTCCTTCGGGCCTTGATGGTTGACGCTTCGTGTCCTTGTGTACGGGACTAACCACAAAGCTCGAGATGCACAGAAATACAACTACCGCCAGTACTGCCGACATTGCGACCAAGAGCATTTGCCACGACTCCCCTGCCGGTGAACGGAGGCGAAATCTCTGTGGATACAAGTCGGTACGATCCAACGTTGTGGGTGATGGCGCCTCAGCACTGTTAATAGTTATGGTCGTTGCGTGTTTGTCGCAACTGTCAAAACAAACAGGTCGAGCATGGACTAACAGCCAAGTACGGTTACGGCGTCCCCCTGCCCGTTGCTACAGGGAGCCCAGCACAATGGGGCAAAGCAAAGGGGCGTGTGGGTCGCTTCGATGTGGAAATGTGGCGTAGCGTCAGAATGCGATCCAGCTCACGGTCGCGCGATTGCGGAATGGGCCTGATGCGGACGAAGCGAACAGAATCAAAACACGCTTGACGCGGCCGGTTCGTTAGGGACGACCCCTACCCTCAGTATTTTCGTTCGTACCCTGTCGGTGAGCGGTGGTGTTACTTAAGAATTGAAGTGTTACTTAATAATTGTTCAACGAGGGCGCGGCCCTGTGAGGTGTAGGTCAAGGTGGACTAGGTGCGAGAGCAAAGCCCGGAAGGGCGCAAGGCTGCGACCAGGTAATGGGAATTGATTTGCGGCCCGTTACAGTGGTATGCCGGAACGCCGACAGGCCACAGCAAGTTGTAGCGCGCGCAGCCGCGGTATGGGAGTCCGCTTAGGTAGGGGGTGATACGCCGCGCAGCCTGATTTATTCAATTGCTTGCTGGCCTCTATCCCATTGAGAATCGGCATAGAGATATCCGTGACGATGACATCCGGCGCGAGGCGTCTTGCGGCGTCGAACAGAGCCTGGCCGTCAGGTACGCTCCCGACAACTTCGCAAGTTGGTGCCAGCAGACGTTTCTACCATCACGAGGAACTGACGATTCATCCGCTAAGAGTATTCGTACCTTGCTCAATGGGTCTGGCTTTCGAATGCGCAGCGTGAAAATCCCTGTTGCGCTATTCCGAAGGGGGCGTAAATAAAGTTTCCTTCTTGCGACCGATCCGAGCACACGTCGAGATTATCGACTCAGTTCAATTCCGTTCCATGATATTCACTGATTCCGAATTCGCCTGCGACGATTAAGCTTCCGTCGCTTTGCTTCGGGTCTGTATTCAGATTGATCTCCAGGGCCGACAGGTCATAGTCTTTCGTGCGGCCATTTGCGTAAGCCTCGGTGAAATGGATGGAACGATCAGTGATCAAGCAAATCCTCCGGCCATTTTTCGGTGGCAACAGAGCGTAGATAAGCGATCTGGTAACCCAGCGTCCCAGTGATCGCGACTCTCCCCTTCGATTTCACCGTGCTCAGAGGTTTTTGCCAAGGCATCGTGGTCGCCACTAGTGAAAGCATCGAACAGTACCTTCTGGTCTTCCAGCGTGGAGTACGACTCGATGTTTACGGTCACATTGGAAGTTTTTCCAGAGGCTCTCTGCTGACCCATGGCGGTGGCCTGAATCGTTTCGCGCTAGGTTTGTCCTGGGAGCCGGCCTGCAGAAACATGCCCATGCTGGCGAGGCTACCTACCAGCATTAAATTGCCGACAAACCTCTTTTTATCATGTACTTTCCTCCGAGTCGGTTCACGATGGCACGTGTCAGCGACTGTTCTAGCGATTCACAAAGGCGGGTTTTCCGGTTCGAGGTGCTCTTCCGGAGCCTTGCTGCAGCACCTGCGGAGAAGGCCGCTAGAGTCTGGCTCGTACACGACTCGCGCGGAGATGCAGTCGGCTCCAGACAGTCAGGTGCGCCAAGCTTGTGTTCGGCTCACGCAGTGCGCGGCGCACACCGTGTTGCAGTAGGACGAAGGCGAGCAGAACAAGCAGTACAGGCACGCACACAAGAATAATCGCGAGCAGCGCGACAAGGTATTCCTGCACCACGTACTGCTTCATCGCAAACGGCATCAGTGCCACGAGCAGCAATGCCAGCGCAATTCGTAATCTTCTCCGCCGCATCACGCCTGCGATGCTGCCTCCACGGCTTCCACGTGGCATACGGCCCTCTCAAGCCCTAGTTTTGCGTCGTCGTAGTGTGATTTGGATGGCCGCCAAATATATGCCTCGGCGAGGCCCAGCAACGTTTTTTGTCTTTCGGATGGATCGTAGGCCGGTCCGGCTGGCGTAGGAACTGTCAGTTTTATCAATGCTAAGTGCACGCTACCCGATGGCACGCCGTAAGAACTGACAGTTCCGCTCTCGGGTCGAATTCGCTAGTTTGCGTTCTGATGCCCAGGTTTGTTGCTGCGTTATACGGATCGCGGGGTGGAGTGCGAACAAACCTGTGCAGAGAATTCTGTTAAGAGACGAAGTCGCGACGGCTTCGCACGCGGGCTGCAGAGGTCCGGACATCCAAGAACTCTGCTACTGGGGTGCACGGAGCAATTTCGTTGAGACCGATCTTCGCGGATCGATCTGCGAAAACCCTGTTGTGCTTTGCCGATGGTCTCTGGACTGTTACTCGCGTTCGTGGTGCTCAAGAAACAAGGCAAGTCCCTCTCCGAGACGATAGCCGCCAGGCCGACAGCGGCTTATGACGCTAAGTGGGGACAATTCCTGATTACACCGGCCTTCTTCACAACGCTTGTGTATTCAGGCGTATAACTCTGGGTTTGTCAAAGCAAAGGAGTCAACAACTCCATTCCACGAAAGGAACTCTCATATGACTGCTCAAGAAAAAGCGCTTCACATCGATATCCCGGTCAAACTGGCAGAGGTCAAGGTTGTATTCAGCATCGCATCGCTATCGTTCGAAGGCGATCTGCCGGGGTCTCTCTTTCACCTTCAACTCATCGTGAACGATATCTCCGATTGGAAGGCCACGTCTCACGTGGTCGCTGTCTTTCACACCAATGCTGGCCACGTGACGTTACACGCTCAAGCGTATGACACCGACCGTAACATCGCTACTGGACTTGTGATTCCGTCCGTGGTCCTCTATGTCGCTTAGAGTATTTATATATTGCTTACTATAATTAACGTTACTGAAATGGGAGGTACCAAACGGGGCTGTTACTTTTGACAGTTCCCTCTCGTTCCCGGCAGGAACAATCTCAACAGGTCTGTGAGGCCACGAGGCTTGGCCTTGGACATTTTGGCCAATAAATGCGAGGGTTTGGACTTCGAAAGGTAGTCCGGCCACGGCCATATGCCTTGGGACAAGTCGTCACCGTCTCTGACGACTCCATAAAAGCCACGATTTGCCATGCCAAAGACCCGCTTGAGGCCCGACGGATTTTCATCGTCCAAGAAACAAAGCACCCTAGATTGTGGGACGCACAGACCAAAATGCGATCGCTACTGACTTCTATTCCGATTGCCAGCATCGAAGGAGACAAGATCGGCCAAAGACATTCGAACGTAATCGGCGGGTAGCTCGAAGAGGGTATCGGCTTGCGGTCCTTCCTGAATCTCTTGTAGATCAAACCCTTCCAGATTAGCTCTTTGCGGATAGCTCCGAAGCTTGATCACAAAGCGCAACTTGGGGTCATACCAAATGTTGCCCCACCCGCCTGCAGGCGTGGCTGATCCTTCCCACTTTTCTGTCTGCCGCCCATCGACGATCTCGTCACGAATTTTTCTGCACCTCAATTCTAGCTGGCGGTGCTTTCGCACCAGTTCGATCCATTCTGCACAAGGATTGCTCGGATCCCTCGGGCGAAATATGCTCGCGCCATGAGAAAGATCCCCCGCGAGTTCCGTGCTTTCAACATAGCTTTTCTTTTCTGGAACTAGGAGAAAGACAGAGTGAGCCTCGGAGTCGATGATTAGACTTTGTACCGAATGATATCCCGATAAGTCCTGCTGCCGATTGAGCCTAGCCTTCTTGTCGCCAACAAAGATCTTCATGTGCGCGACCGTGTCGCGTTTATTCCACACACGCACATCGGCGGAGAACTGGGGCCCAGGTCTTTGTTCTTGTTGAAGTGCGAGTAACGCCATGAGAGTTAATAATAAGAGCGAGGCAATTGATTTCATGACGGTCTCCTAACGGTGTGCGTAAGACTAGCAACAGATTGCTCGGGCTGAGGCGGCGACCTTCTGTCCCAAGAAATCATGGCCTGAGCCAACTCGGCATCCCATATCGTCAGCTGCTTTCTTGTTCCCCTAGCCAGATTGTGACCGGGCGTCACAATAGCTCGACTGAAGGCGGCCGATAACTGGCAATATTGACAGTCGAATCAGGAGATGGGACAGAGAATTCCGGCTCCATGAGTAAGGTGAGTTTGCGGCCAGCCGAAGCCCCCCCTCTTCGTCCGCCAGTTCGATTCCGGAGCACCCGATCGCAGTCGTTCTTCATAGCCGGGCGAGCTGCGGGAGCGGTTATCTGTCTATGCGGATACGGTCTGCAGGAACTTCGACTTCGCTAACGCCACGGAAGGAGAATAAAAGCCTTACGAGGTATTTCGGTGGTTGTTCCGAAGTCTGCTTCACAATGTGACCAATAGCGTCCGTGACCGCGGCCTGAAACATGACACCCTCAGCTTGGAAGCCAGCGAGGTTCAGGCCCACGAGTTGACCCGATTGGAACACTTCATTCCAATACATGGGCTGAATGTCAGAAAGCATTTCTCCGCTTCTTCCAGCCGTGGGAGAAGTTTTTCTTGACATAGAACGCGCTTGCTGGAAAGGTGCAGGCGATACTTACAAAGGGAACGGGACAGAAATCAGCATAGTAGATCATCCTGCATCACCATAGGCGTGTAAGGATGAATATCAAGCAATTGCTCGCGGCGCTCACACTCGGTGCCGTTCTCGGGAGCCCCACATGGGGGCAGGCCACTTCAGCGAGCAACCCGCACGGCTCGGGATCTTTGGCGTCGAGTGCGGCCTTCAGTGCCTGGTCATTCTCCCTTACTGCGGACGGCTATGTCGTACCGCATTCAGAGTTCTTCGTGTCTCCAATATTCACGGCAGATCGCGGGTGGCTGCACCTCGAAGGCCGCTACAATGACGAAGATCGGCAGACGGGATCGGTGTGGCTGGGTTATAACTTTAGCGCCGGTCACAAACTGGTGTTCGAAGTCAGCCCGATGTTAGGAGCGGTCTTCGGCAACACGACCGGCGTAGCGCCTGGTTATGAAGTGTCGCTAAGCTACAAACGCATCGTCTTCTCCAGCTCAGGCGAATATGTGTTCGACACGAAGAAGCAGAATGGCAGTTTTTTTTATAGTTGGC
>WNFS01006145.1_pt1 | contig 10395 bp, 12 predicted proteins | sample 5400141 | NCBI WGS metagenome assembly WNFS01 (sample SAMN13153358, study PRJNA577476) | soil metagenome | isolation source: 60 cm saprolite under Madrone tree | place: USA:California | collected 2016-06-14
TCATTCCAATAACTTCCGTGAGGATAATTCCCTCGACAAAACTAGGGAAGCTCAGCCCTAAGCTCGACCTCGATGCTAGCTTCGGAACGGGCTTTTGCCTGGACGCCGCGTGTCGTTTCATCGCAACGAATTATCACGTAGCTATGACCACGCGGGTTGATAAGATCAAACGAGAAAAAATCATCCAACGATATTTTGCCACCGGCCCGCACGATCAAGGCGCTACCGCGAACAATATGGGGAACGGGGACGTGCTTCCTTATGCCACGAAACGGGACCTTGCTATCTTCGAATTAAGACGCTCGCTGCCCCATCATCATGGTCTTGCTTTCAGTCTTGATGAGCTGGAAGTTGGTCAGGAAGTTGACATCTACGGCTACCCCAAGGGAGTTATCAATCCCATTCGCAAACTCACTCGATTCCCCGCCACGTTCAAAGCCCCGACGACATCAGGTCTATTCGCCTTTGACTACCAGTCGTCCGCCGATAAACCAATTCGCATACAGGGGGCAAGCGGCGGCATTGTCGTTGATAGGAAAACCGAAAAGATCATAGGAATTCTGAGCGCGACCAGTGAAACGATGGCGGTAGCTGTGCCGGTTCAAACCCTAGTTGACTTCGTAAGCAGAGTACAGCCCTTCCTAGCGCAGAAAATATTTCCCACCACCAAGGATGTCTCACCAGTTTCGGCAGACCTCTATCCAAAATTCATGCCAGCCCCTGACCACTATCCAGAATTCGTACCACGCCTTGCTGATGGGCTACAGCATCGACCCGAGGAGCCGTATGAAGTCAGCGTGCTACGACAAAAAGCTCAACTTCTGGCAGACAATATGCGCAACTTTATCGCTGTGCAGAGTTTCGCTTGGGGCTCGGGAGACAAGGAGCCCGCTGCTCAGGCAGAGTATGAGGTCCGGGTTATCGACGGCGTTCAGCGATTCCGCTCGTATCCTGACGGCAAGATAGAGTTAGAGGAGGCACCTTACCCTCATCAGAATGGTTGGGTGCTTCCGGCTGACGAATGGGCGACGCTGCCAAAGATGGTTGGAACGGAATTCCGATTAAGAGTTCGTCAAGCCGCCGACGTAGTTGTGAACGAGCAACGGATGAAGGTCTTTCAGTATTACGCCAGCGTAGAAGATAACTTGTGTCCCTTTGAACCCGTCGAAGATTTTTTCTTCTTCACAATCGGCAAGCCTGTCGCCGTCGCCTGTTACGGGGAAGTTTGGACGGATGAGGACGGGAACATAATACGAATGTCGGAGCATTTAGATCTTTCTGACAAATTGAAGGCCTATCGAGGATGGGAGGACGTTCACGTTGTCCTTACCTACGGGTGGTTCAGGCGGGAGAATGAGCCTCTTCTGCGCGTTCCTCTGACCATTTTTACGGTGGCTCGCTACAAGAAGCACATCTTCTGGTGTCGCGGCCAGTTTAGGGACTATCAGATATTCAGCAGTCGAGTGAAAATCCTAGCAAACAACTCAAAGAATTAGAGAAGGAAAACGCCAAGTCGAAGCGGCCAGTGGCCCAGACTGTATTTTGGACGAGCCAAGAGTCTGAGCTTTGTACCGTGTCACGTCCCGTCCGTCAAGCAACGCTATCAATGCGAGGAATCAATGGACACAATCCCTTCCTGTTAGTTCTTCTTGCTCGTTTGACTTCGTGATTGCAGCAAGCAGGGCGTTCCTTTGGGGGTCATCTCCTAGCTTCCCACTCAGAGGATGGTGGGATATGACGGAACGCCCTTCCGAATAAGGAATCTACATACTTACAGGAAACGTGTCAAGCGAATCAGATACCCGTACAGTACTACTGAATCTGATTTATTCAATTGACATTCCTTCGCTGCTGGCGTAAAAGACTCTCAGTCACGTGGGGGCCTCCTTACGCCAGCGCACGGGAATAAACTGACCAAACGAGAGAGTGAAGTTCTCCAGTTGCTTGCTGAAGGCAAGAGTAACAAAGAAATTGCGGCCAGCCTGATCCTAAGCATTAAGACCATTGAAACGTACCGGAGCAGGATCATGTGGAAGCTCGATATTCATTCGATAGCGAATCTCGTCCGATACGCTGTGCAAAATAAATTTGTTGTTTTCTAAAGGAAAGGAAATGCCCTACGCGCTCTGTTCAAATCTTCAGTGTGAATACAGCATCGAACTCCATGACAGAGAAACTGGACGGTCTACTGAGACGCCGGTAGCGTGCCCCCAATGCGGGTCCTTAATAATTTCCATTTGTCCCGAATGCGGCTTTCTGCTGCTGGATCGTTTTGGGGCACCTAATTGTGTTGTGTGTCTGGCGGACGTTCGTCTTGCCTTTGCCAAACGCCACGCCTGCGCCCGCTTCGTGTAGAAGCACACCCTATCCTTCCAGAATCATGTCCCAGCTCCTCCAGAGTCACTAATACGGAACGTCTGTTAATCCCTTACATAATCTACCGACTTGCAATAGGCACCAACATGATACATGAAGTGGTCGCAGGGTGTACCAATTTGAATCACAGAAGTCTGTTAGGGGGAGTCATTCGAGCCACCCCTCAAGACGCGGTGAATTCTGTGATCCTGCCCCTTCCCGATTCCGGGGTTTCCCCGGTCGGAAGTGCTGCCGGATCATTTCGTAACGCATTTATTCGCACACTGCGTGCTGTCGAGCACATCCGGCGAATGCGTGGCGGGGCTCAGTCGCACCTCATGCGGTGTTCGGACGAGAACTACTACGTCGTTAAATTCCAAAATAACCCCCAACACCGCCGTGTCTTGGTCAACGAATTCCTCGGAACCAAGCTGGCTGCTGTACTAGGGCTTCGCACACCGGCAGTGGCGATCATCAAAGTTGATAAGGATTTGATTCGGCTGACACCAGACTTACACGTTGAGAGAGCTTGGACTGGATATATGAGGGGGCATCTAACTCGAATTCCGTGTCACTCGGGTCTTCAATTCGGCTCGCGTTATCCTGGAAACCCCCATCATCTGACCGTTCTTAATTCTTTGCCCGATAAACAGTTATTGAGTGCAAGGAACCTGCAAGATTTCGTTGGAATGCTCGTCTTCGACCTGTGGACATGCAACACCGATCCAAGGCAAGTCATCTTTGGCTGCCGAGAAGGCGACACACGTTATGACGGGTGGATGATCGACCAGGGCTTCTGCTTCCACGGCGGAGAATGGAATTTCCCAGATAAGCCGCGACAAAATCTGTACGACCGCAAAGTAGTCTACGAGCAAGTGCGAGGAATTGAATCCTTTCAGCCTTGGTTGGACGCCCTTGAAGCGAAGATCAATGCGCAGTTGCTTCTTGACATTGCCAAGGCAATCCCGCCCGAGTGGTATGAATTCGATTCCGAATCTCTCCATCGTTTGATAGACCAACTTGATTCTAGGAGGGGTAGGGTCCGAGAACTACTTTGGTCCGTAAGAAACTCCGACCCTCTGGTTTTCCCGAATTGGGAATGATGGCCTCGATCAAATGAACGATCCGCTCGGTGAGTCACGCACTGATACCACGCTTTCCAGGGTGGTAGCTCTGGAGGTTAATCCAATAAGGGGGAAGACGCATGATCTCGCATAGACAAAAAGGAATGAAGAATGTTCTCAGAACTTCAATTATTCGTGGGAATGGAACTGCTTTAGCGAAGAAACGCGGACGGTCCCGGCGAAAGCTTGGTAACAGTAACCAATCTGGCCTGGAATCCTTGTGCTCGATGATCGTGAACGGTGAGCTTGGCATATACAGGTTAATGTCGATGCCAGAAAAGCAGTGAGAAATCAGTTGTAAGCGGATCTGTTCGGGAACTCCTCATTCGGCTTCACCCTCGAAGAGGTTGCGCGTTCCACTCGCGGGTGCGCAACTCGCGAACAATTTATTCAGGAATGGGACGTATTCCCAGAGCCGGGCCCCACTTCGGGATAATCTTCGAAATCGACCTACCTAAAGTGCTGCCGCTGGGTTTCAAACAACCTCAATTCACAGCAGTTCCGATGTTCTTAATTGAGTTTTATCAATGGAGTGCTACGTGCGGCACTTGGATGCGATGAGTTCGCAGTCGAAGGACACATTCTGCTTCGCAATCGCCCCCTTTCTTTTGATTGCGAGTTTTTGGAGTTGGATCATCTGGATTATCGCCCGACGATCTCTGGACGACGGTCAGACCAGGCCGAACCAATTTCGAGTCGCTGGCTCTACTTGTAATCGGAGGGAATATGAAGAGAGCTTTCCTTAAACTCGGTGCATTTCTAGCTTTAGTTGCCCCCTGCGTTCAACCCGCACCAAAACCTCAAGAGAACCCGACGCCCCGTGAGTCACTTGCTCAACGAAGGGTAGAGCGGAGTCCGGCGCGTCCCCCCAGGCGAGGCCCTTCACCCGGAACAACCGCATCTCCAAAAATCCTCGGCTATTCTCCACTGTTTGGATTGCCTGGGACCGTGTTGACGATCTCCGGCACGGGATTTGGATTTTTGCAAGGAAACAGTTATGTCTCAGTTCTCTCGGCGTCAGATTTTCATACCTACACGACATGGCCCGCGACAAGTTGGAGCGACACTCAGATTGTGGTTTCTGTGCCGAACAACATGCCGCTCGGCAAGGTGTACCTTATTGTTGAGGTCAACGAACAGGACAGCCCCGGCTGGAATCCGTTCACGGTCGGCATACCACCCACGATCTCAACCTATTCCCCGGGCTACGGCGACCCAGGAACGGAACTTACTATCCACGGAACTGGCTTTGGACAATCGCAGGGCAACAGCTATGTTTCTGTCGTGAGCACGCCACCAGATGTTTGGACTAGGTGGACGCCCACAAGTTGGAGCGACACACAGATCGTCGTGCAAGTCCCAAGGACTATGCCAACTGGCAAGGTCTACCTCTACGTTACAGTAAACCATCTAGATAACATCGGAACCTACCCATTCACGGTCGGCATACCACCCACGATCTCAACCTATTCCCCGGGCTACGGCGACCCGGGAACGGAGCTTAATATCTACGGAGCTGGCTTTGGGGCATCGCAAGGCAGCAGTTATGTCTCAGCTCACTCACCGATAGATATTCATACCTACACGACATGGCCCGCGACGAGTTGGAGCGACACTCACATTGTTGTGCCGGTACCAAACAACACGCCATTCGGCTTGGTCTATCTCTATGTTACGGTCAACCATCTAGATGACATCGGAACCTACCCCTTCACGGTCGGCATACCACCCATGATCTCAACCTATTCCCCGTCCTATGGCGACCCAGGAACGGAACTCACTATCCACGGAACTGGCTTTGGAGCATCGCAGGGTGGAAGCTACGTCCTTGTCCAGTCCGGTGTGAACAATGCCTTTTTTGGCTGGCCCGCAACCAACTGGCGCGACACACAAATCACCGTGCCGGTGCCAAGTAATATGCCCCTCGGCAGGGTCTCTCTATACGTGGTGGTCAAGGGTCTGGAATCCATTGGCACATTTCCATTTACAGTTGGGATACCACCGGCAATTAGAACCTACTCGCCGGGGTTCGGCAATGCGGGGACGGTTGTAACAATCAACGGTACGGGCTTCGGATCAACGCAAGCTGGAAGCTACGTCCTCGTCCAGTCCGGTGTGGACAATGCCTTTTTTGGCTGGCCCGCAACCAACTGGCGCGACACACAAATCACCGTGCCGGTGCCAAGTAATATGCCCCTCGGCAGGGTCTCTCTCTATGTGGTAGTCGATGGCCTGGAATCCATTGGTACTTATCCTTTCACTGTCGGCATCCCGCCTGCCATCACGGGCTACTCGCCTACGTCTGGCCCAACCGGAACCGTGTTGACGATCAATGGAAATGGCTTTGGTCCGACGCAAGGAAGCGGCTATGTCACTCTTCAGTCCGTGTCGAATACTTGGACGGCATTGACTGCTACCAGTTGGAGTGACACACAAATTGTCGTTACCTTGCCCAAATTGACGCCGAGCGGTTGGAACTATCTATCGGTTACGGCGGATGGCCTCCAGAGCATAGGAACTTACCCCTTTAACGTGCAGTAAGTCTTCATGCTGGCAGACTCTGGCCCGGCATTCCGGTAAGGAGACGGGAAATGGACTCTAATGTGAGTCAAGGTGATTACGGCCGAATCATCAATCTAACTGCTTGCCTCGCGGTTTCCGCGAATGGGATAATCTCCTTATGATTATCGGCGACCGGCTCCGCGAACTGCGTGAGGAAAAGAAACTCTCCCAAGGTGACATCGAAAAGCGAACTGGCCTGCTTCGCTGTTACATTTCTCGGGTCGAAAATGGTCATACTGTCCCGGCCATCGAAACCCTGGAGAAGATGGCCAGGGCTCTGGAAGTCCCACTTTATCAACTCTTCTACGAAGGCGAAGAGCCTCCTCAGGTCCCTAATTTACTGAAGCAGAGGTCGTCTCACGAGGACGCTTGGGGCAGTTCGGGTAAGAATGCGCGATTTCTGAGCAAGCTACGCCGCGTACTAGGCAAAGTAGCCGAGGAAGATCGCAAGCTGATTCTGCATATGGCCCAGAAGATGGCCCATCGATAGCTGCAATCCTCGTCTCCCATTACTTGTCTTCAAACGATTCCTCAGCCAGTGTTTACTGTATCGTTTTGGAACTGAGTCCCGCCCGAGGTGTCCGAAAAGGGATGGAATCAATCTCCCGGATCAGTCCTCCCTCTTGTATCTAACTGCGAATAAAAGGCTTGCAGCCGAGAACAATTGATGGACCGCCGAATGCAACACGCGGGTTGACGGCCTGCTGCGGAGTTATGGAGGAAAGTGCTTATGGCTACAACGAAAAAGTTGAAAGCGATCAGCGGTCAATTCATGTTTATTGTGACAGCCGCCCTGTTTCTCTTGCTGCCATCACCTGGCAGCGCCAACGAACGTATTCGCACCCTGGGTAACGACTCGCTCGGGGAAACTATCAATGTGTTTCGAACTCGCTATGAGGGAGCCACATGCACGCGAACCATAATAGTAACCGCTCAGGGTGCGGCTGAGTCACCAAACAAGAGCGACGTGGATTGTTGTCTAAATGACAGGGAGTCGGCTTCTAAAGTTTCATCCTTTCAAATTGTGATCCTCGATGATGATTGCGCAGTTCGTGCCAAATTCACGAAAAACAGGCTGACGAACATCAGCTATATCGTAGACGTTCGGTCTGTAGAGATTGTTCTAGACTCCTTTGAGAAACTCTACGGGCCACCCACGCAGATGATGGGAGACTCGAAAGACACCTCTAAACTGGCCTACGTGTCTTGGTGGCAAGGCGATGCGATTTTGACGATCGTCTTGTGCCGGTTAGGAAAAGAAGTGTCCCCCAAGGATTCCACGCACCCCAATGGAGAGCCGTGGCTCCAAGTCGTGACAATCGCTCTGTGGGAAACTCCTTAAGACCCTCGTGTTCGGTTCAACCTCCGTTTGCTCAATTGAGGTTTGTGCCCCGGCCTTGGGAGATGAAAGACTGATTACTGCGGATTTCACGTACGTACGGTGGGTAGGCGACCGTTAGGGAATCGAAGAAGTAACAAAGACGCGCCCCGATAGGAAAGCAGAATGGCAGCAAGCGCAGGACCAAAAGTGCCGAAGAATAGCAGATCGCCAAGCTGCTCATGTCTCGGGGATGCCAGGAGCACCGGAGCCCACACAATCCAACTGAGAAGGAGAGACAAAATTATGTAGGCAAAAGCACACTCTCTCTGAAGACTCACGGACAAACTTCAAGACCCGGCGCATGGTTGCCGGACTCCAACAAAGTTCAACTCATCCTTCGAGAACCGCCGCACATCCACCGCGAATATCGTCCTGTGGATGAATGCATTCCTATTCTTTTTCGAGGGTGGCATCCACCGTGGCAGTTGCTCCTGCACTCACGGTCATGGTTCTTTCCCAAGTTTTGAAGCCTGACTTTCCCAGCTTAATCTTGTGGTCGCCCACTGCAAGCCGCAGCGACGAGGGAGTGCTGCCCATGAACTTCTCGTCCACCGTGATTTCTGCACCGTCAGGCGTGGACTTTATTTCAACTGTGGAGAGTGCGGCAGTCGAGCCATTCTCATTGTGCACCGGGGTTGCGTCAGTGGGCGACTGAACGGTGGCCGTGCCTGCTTCAGGACTTACCGCCGTCTGCGTTGCAAACTTCTTTGGGTCAAGCGGAATATCCCCATTGATGTAAGCGGTGATCTCGGTGCCTTTTGGAATGGTGATGTCTTTCCCATGTATCAGAAGAAAAAGGGGAGCAGCTGGGAAAAATACGATGCTTGTCGCCACTATCGCCCCTGTTATTGCACCCTGATGGCCGCCGCCCTTCACATCTTTGACTGCCCGCAAAGCCACCTTCTCGCCAGAAGTAAGACGCACATTGTCAATGTTGATGTTCAGCTTGCCTGCGCGTCCCATTCTTCTCTTAGGTTGGGCTTCAGTTACCGTTGCCCAAGCCATGCCTCCACGGGGAATCACAACGACATCGTGGACCTTAACATCCTCAAGAACTTCGAAATCGACGGTTTCATTGACGTGTGCGTCGGCGGACGAAATATTCCTATTTATTCGGAGCTTGACCGGGGTAGCATCCTCTAAACCAAATGCGAGAGGTTGCTTGACGACCGGAGCCACTGGTTGAGGCTCTTGAGCAGCCTGTTTGGCATTCTTATCTTGCTTTGTCTGCGGAGAGGCTAGCACTGCATTCGGGAAAAGAAGTGAAACCGAAAGAATAAACGAGCAAGCCGCTCTCATGGGCTGGGCCTCCCTCTAGTGATCTGTCCGGGAGAATTACTGCGCTTACAATCTGCCCAAAGTTGAATGGTGTCAAGGGATAACCATCTGGAAGTTTGAAAAGCGTAGATCGCTAGTGTCGAATTTCCCTGCCTCGAATAAAGTAGTGCAGCCTACTGCATCCAACGAAACTGAACCGGCGATTCGTTCTTCAGCTTTTTGACACGCCCCAATACCTCTTCGCCTGTCAAGATTCCTTTCTCCGCCAGCAGTTCTAAGATCGCTTCAGTCAAAAACATGTTGTAGTACGCCACTTCTTGAATCGTTGTCGTAACCTTGCCAGTTTTTTCGTCCCGCTCCATCATGGCCTCCTCTAGTTCCTTGACATTATGTGTCTCTCTGAGATATATAGTCGCAGTAAACACATCCTCTCCGCTGTTGTCAAGGAGACCTCCGTGAAACCCAACCATTCCTACCTTATTGCCCAACCCAGCCGCTCATCTCTTTTTGCGTGGATGCTTGTCTGTCTCAGGGACAGCCAACGTTCCTCAACCTGGACAAGCCATACCCGAATCAAATCTTCACTGTAGTGATCTGGGGAAGCAATCGGAGCAAGTTTGGTAGGCCGGAGGCAGAGTACAGCGAAAAGCGAATCTGCGTGACCGGGAAGATCGTGGAGTATCGGGGAGTGCCTGAAGTAATCGCAGATGCTCCGGCACAAATCACGGTTGAGGCGAGTAGATGACTATTGGCTTGTGGTCGAGTGGAAGTAGGCGTTATCACCGTGCTCTACCGTAGCGTGTTACTTTTCCATCCACGACGTTCGCCACGTATCTGCCCTCGCTGAGAAACTGCATCACTTTCTTGCCTGAGCGTGCCATTTGTGCCCAACGGGATTTCGTATCGGTGTTCTGCTCCAACCCTCGAATCTCGTTTCTGTCGAACACGAAATCCACTTGTCGCAAACCTCGCTTTGGAGTCCGGCGAACAGGGTACCTTTCTCCGCTTACCTGACGGCCTTGACGTTTTCCACGAGGGCTTGCCGCCAGACCTCGATGAGTATTTCCTCGAATGAGAGCTTCGTCACGGCCCAGATCACCTTCAGTCTTTGGCCGCGAACGTGTTCGCAATTGTAGGCCATCTCGCATCAATCCGTTCGAGCATGAACACAGCGTCATCGATTGCTCTGTCCACGAAAAATCCCTTCGCCATATTCGGCTTGTCCGGGTCCAGATCGATGAGCCTCCTCGCAGCAAGAATCGTTGCAGCGAATAGAATGGCGAACTTTCGTTCCTCGGTCACGTAGGAACTCCCGCCATTTTGGAATCAAATTCAGGTATAAGAAGCGGGAAGCGCAGTTTACTTTTTCTGGTCCCACAAGTCCATGAAGAGTTTCACCGTCGCCGGGCCGTGCCCTGCGTAATGATTGTTGGCGAAGGCGAAGAGCTTCCTAATCCTCTTGTCGTTCACCATCACCTTTAGGAGACCAACCCAATTGCTCAAATCACTTCGCCGGTCAACGACAGTCTTATCCCAAATCTGCGTCTCCCGCTCGATTCCTTTGCGATCTCCGAGCCAACGGACGTATGCGAAATCCGCAGTAATCAGGTCGAACTTTTCCTTCATCTCCCAGGGTCTTAAGCCTGACGGTATTCGACGCGAATTCAGTCGCGCCACGACGCCAAAGACGCACTT
>WNFS01029878.1_pt1 | contig 10395 bp, 10 predicted proteins | sample 5400141 | NCBI WGS metagenome assembly WNFS01 (sample SAMN13153358, study PRJNA577476) | soil metagenome | isolation source: 60 cm saprolite under Madrone tree | place: USA:California | collected 2016-06-14
GATTTGCAGGGACTATCCAACGTCGAGGCTGCGGATTCGGAGAGTGTGGGCGAGCTCATCGAGGAAGGAAACGCGTTCGAGGCCGAAGTCGTGGCTGGCGTGGAAGACGCTGGGAGCCGCGTTGAGAGGGAAGTTCGCACGCATGAGGTGCCGGAGGATGATGTTCCCGACGAATATCTGGATAAAGATTAGTGCGCGTGCGGTCGGACGGCGGATGAGGTCGCGTCTAACTGCAAGGATGACGCATGGCAGAAGGGAATGGCGCTCCAAAACCTGATTTCAGGAATGGATTTTCGGTGCGGGACCTTCCCGATGGTGGAATGGTTCTGGGACAGGTCGATGCCGAAGACGTGATCCTGGTGCGCCGTGGTGACGAGTTCTTCGCGGTTGGCGCGTCCTGTACCCATTATCACGGGCCGCTTTCCGACGGTCTGGTCGTTGGAGACACGCTGCGCTGTCCGTGGCACCACGCATGTTTTAGTTTGCGAACCGGGGAAGCGTTGCGTGCTCCGGCGCTGGACCCGATCTCCTGCTGGCGAGTGGAAAGGGTGGGCGACAAGGCGTTCGTCCGTGAAAAGCTCGCTCAGCCTTCGGCAAAAACCGCGGTTGTTTGTCAATACTCTTCTCCGAAGTCTTCTCCAAAGTCTTCCTCGAACACTTCCTCGAACTCAAGGGCTCTACCCACCGCGGTCGTAATTGTCGGAGGCGGCGGGGCTGGGTTAGCCGCGGCCGACATGCTCCGTCGTGAAGGCTACGACGGTAGTCTGACCATGATCAGCGCGGACGATTCGCCACCGTATGACCGGCCGAATCTCTCTAAGGATTTCCTCGCAGGCACGGCGCCAGACGATTGGATTCCACTGCGATCCTCTGAGTATTACAGCGACCGGCGGATTGACCTCGTGCTCGGTTCGCGGGTGTCGTCGCTTGACATCCAGCGGAGGAGCGTCCGGTTGAAGAACGGCAAGACGTACGAATTCAAAGCCCTCCTGATCGCAACGGGCGCCGAGCCTATCAGGCTACAGATCGAGGGCGCTACGGATTCCCAGATTCATTACCTCCGCACATTCGCAGACAGTCGAGCAATTGTTGCCAAATCTGCATCGGCCAAGCGCGTGGTCGTCGTCGGCGCGAGCTTCATTGGGCTTGAGGTTGCAGCATCGCTGCGCGCACGCGGCATGGATGTACGTGTCGTGGCGCCCGAGAGCTTGCCCCTCGAACGCGTAATGGGCCCGGATGTCGGTCTCTTTCTGCGGGGACTTCACGAAAGCCACGGTGTTGTCTTTCATTTGGGCTCGACTGTTAGCCGCATCAACGGGCGGTCAGTCACGCTGAGTAATGGAACGATTGTGGATGCGGACTTCGTGGTTCTGGGCGTTGGAGTGCGCCCGTCGATTGCCCTGGCGGAGCGAGCCGGCCTGGCCATTGACCGCGGTATTGCGGTCAACGATTACCTGGAAACCAGCGTGCCGGGTATTTTCGCCGCGGGCGACGTCGCGCGATGGCCCGATCCGCATTCCGGGGAACGAATTCGCGTCGAGCACTGGGTGGTTGCTGAGCGTCAAGGGCAAGTGGCGGCGAAGAACATCCTCGGCCAACGGGAGCCGTTCATCGCAGTGCCGTTCTTCTGGAGCCAGCACTATGATGTCGCGATCAACTACGTCGGCCATGCTGAAACCTGGGATGCTGCAGAGATCGAGGGGCAGCTCGATCTGAATGGGCGGGACTGCGCTGTCACTTACAAGCAGCGTGGTCGTACGCTCGCCGTGGCGACGATCTCACGTGATGTGCAAAGCCTGCAGGCGGAGGCGGCGATGGAATCCGGGTAGCCTGTGTTAAGATATTTCTCGCACAGCGCACGGAAATTTTATCGGCGATTCTGGCAGGGACAGCTGCCATTGTAGGGATTAGAGTCGAAAGTGCGCTTTTATCCGAAACTTGCAAAAGCCTTGTCCAGCAAGGCTTTTGGCAACGTTGTTGATTTGGCAAGTGGGGACGTAGTTCAGTTGGTTAGAACGCTGCCCTGTCACGGCAGAGGTCGCGAGTTCGAGTCTCGTCGTCCCCGCCAAGAGGTCGCGAGTTCGAGTCTCGTCGTCCCCGCCAATTCTTTCAAGCACTTGCAAGGAATTGGCACTTTCGATCATGGTCCAATTTAGTCCAGTTAGGCCAGTGTTTCTCCCCTTGTTGAGAACCATCCGAACAAGTCTGCTTTGTGCCAGCCTCTTGTTTGGCATACCCGCCTGAGCGTAAAGATCCAGCGTAATGCGACTGTTCGCACGACGTAGGAGCTCCTGTACCACCTTCACTTCCTCGTTGTTCTGAGTCCAGCAAAGTTGTGTGCGTGTGAGGGAAGGTGTGGAACCCGACCCGCTTCTGGATGTTCGCCGCCTTGACTACTGGTCGGCCGTTTTGCAAGATACGGTTTGGAACCATCCTTTTCACTAGCGCTAGTTTGCGGAGAAGAGTTTCCAGTTCATTAGGCCTCATTCCTGGGTTCACTCCGAGATTTTCACGAATCCTTCCTGAACGAGCTGTGTCATCCTCGCCATGGCATCCGTATTGATCTTGATTCCGGGAAGCACGTCTTCATTTCCCCAGTTGTGAACCTTAGCGGTCGCGCCACACAACTCAAAGTGCACACCGCGTTTCATCAAGTCAGAGACTAGGTCTTTGTACGGATTGCCGGTTGCCACATTCCGTTCGGTGTTGTACGCCTTGTCGTTCAACGTCACGTGGCCCGCATTCGTGTGAAAGACCGCGGTCACCTGAGCCTTGGCGTTCCAGTCGGCGATGTCCTTCGTGATGAGCTGAAGGTGGAAGATAGAAGCTGGCAGATCCCCTTCGCATGCCAAGGCAGGAACACTGAAGGCAACCTTCGCTTCCGCTAGCTTCACTGGAATATCGATGTGAAGTGGTTTCTGTAAAGTAGACATATCAAAAGTTCCTTTCGCAAATTGGTTGGTTTAACGGATTCATCTCCAATCCCACTCGCGTCGCGTCGCCGCTATGATCGATTCGCGCGATGACCGTCAGCCCTTTCGAGGTGACGATTCCCTCCAAATGCGCGATCGTCTCTGAAACTGTTATGGACCGCGCAGATGCACAAGGCCATTACGCGATTCGGAAGACATCCTCCTGCTCCTTGCGGTAACGTTTTCGGAACTATACTCCGGAATAGACGAGCCCGGTAAATACTGCTGGCGTCATGAGGAATTGACCCCACTTGGTGTCATAAGCAGCGGTAGGCTTGGCGGCTATCGTCTCCGAGAGAGACTTGCCTTGTTTCTTTAGCTCGGCCACGTTGTTCCGGCCTTATTACCTACAGGTCCGTGTCCTGGAAGGACGATCGTCTTATCGGTGACGACGGTCAGATTCCTCCCGGTTGCACGAATCATTCCGTCGATGCTGCCTCCGGTCGAGTAGTCGATGAAAGGATAAAAGCCGTTCCACCACGTGTCACCGACGTGAATAATGTCAGCCTCTTCAAAGAGCACGGAAATATCGCTATCTGTGTGGGCCGGTCCGTAATACCTCAAAGCGATCCGGGTGTCGTTGTGATGCACATGGTGTTCCTCATCAAACACAGTTGTAGGAATTGCGCCGGCTGGAGCAGGCGGAAAGGTATAGCTCCAGCCTTCAACACGAGTTGTGGTCGAAAGGCGTTTTTTCGTATTCTCGTGCGCTGTAATCGTTGCTCCTGCCGAATGCACCCACGCATTTCCATCGGTGTGATCGATATGCCAATGAGTATTTATCAACCTCACGACGGGGTCAGAGCTCAAGTCGTCGAGAGCTGCCGCAATTCGCGCTCTAGATACTGTGAATCCTGAGTCGATCAGTAGCTTGCCGCTCTTACCCGTGAGAACTGCAATATTCCCACCTGAGCCCTCGAGAACACTGATGTTGCGCCGAAGCGGGTGAACTTCAATCTTGGCTCGTGCTGCCTCATTGATCATCGTCGGAACGATGCCGCTCTCCTGTGCAAAGAGGAGGTGCGGAGCGAATACCGCAGTGGCGGCGCCAAAACCGGCTGCGGCTATAAAGCGGCGGCGTGAGACGTTGGACAGGTTGACATTGTTCATGGAGTCTCCTTTCTAAAGTGTTTTGGCGCATCAGCACCGATCTCAAAATTCCGGAAGATTGTTCAGGTGCCATGTCGGTTGCTCACTTCAGGTTAAGGATCAATAAGAGGCATCTGTGCCAACTGCAAGTCGATCATCAGACCGAGTCTCCAGTCGATCTGAAAAAACAAAGCTGTTTGCCGTCCCGAAAGGACCTTGCGAAAGACCGGAATGTACTTGAGTCTTAGCTGCATGATCGATTCCTCGACAGACCCGCGTTTTCGGATGTAGCTCTCCGCCTGTTCGCCGCTCATCGTAACGAAGGTGTGCCAGTACTCCTTAATCAGCGCAGCCTTCGCGTCGTTGATCCTGGCCAGGTCGGCAGTGTATTGGTCGTAAACGGGCCAGAACTTTTCGGCCTCCACGTCCGTCAGGTTCATGTTGGCCGCGACGATCTGCTTCTTTTGAGAGCGTAAGTCTTTCCTTAGCAGTTGGATGTCTTCGTCAGAAGGCGCCTGGAAATTGCCGCCATTTGCGAACCCTTTGGGCGCCGTGTCCTGCCTGGTCGGCTGCGACGCGGAGTCCTGGGCAACAGCAAAGTTACGAGTCGACAGGAGTACCAGTGCGAGCGCTGCGACAAAAAACAAGTATTTCTTATCCATTCATCCCTCTTGCCACTGACCGGCGATTGACGAACCAGATGCGATTGCTAGGAAGCGCGCCGAGTCGTAGCTATTTTCTTCATGCATTCAAGGTTCCACTCCAAGCCTGAGGTCCCTTCGAATGCGAAACGCCGCAGGCACACGTATTTCGCTGCGCCATTTCTTAGGAAAGCAGGTCCTCCCTACAGCCCTAAGGTTGTCATTGACAATTGAGTGGCACGTGGCAAGGGAATTCTGTTTACCACTTGGCTGAGCGTAGTTAACCAAGCGCGATCCGGGCGGCTCGCTCACGAACTCTCGCAGCGAGACGAGCTCTACAGAGATTTCATTATTGCGGCATCGAAGATCTATGGCGCTGCCATGCTGACCAACGACCCACAGATGCAGGACCTCGTCGCCCTCTACGCGATGATCAGCAGGATGCGCGTCCTTTCATCGGCGCGAACTATCGCGTGCGCCCAGAAGGTCATGGAAGCGACGGTCGACACATACTTCGCACCGAACAAGACTGTCCACGAGCTGCGTGAGGTGATAAAGAGCGGACACGGGATCGATCCTCTGAAGGACTTCAGCGAAGCAGCGCGCGAAGAGCTGCAGGCGTTCACGGCGCCATAGGGCAGCCTCACAGGTCTCCAATCTCGGTTCTTCGCGTGACGCCAAGATTTTGGCAAGTGGCAGCACTCATATTTTCAGACTCCTCCTGATGACTCTTCTCCAGCGTTGTTGCCGCCGTCGGCTGCCGACCAATCCTGCAATACCCCACAAAATGCCCGATGTCAGACCGCCGACCAAGGAGCCGGCAAGCGCCGATAGCGCCGAGAGGTATGCCGCATCATGCATATGTGATTTGAATAAATCCCGTCACGGTCATCTTTTGACTTCGAAGCGGCGTTCTTCCCATCTATCTTCTTTTCTCTAAGTGCTTCGGCGAAGGCCGATTCAGCCTTGTCTCAGTAACGGTCTCCGGCGTGGCCGAGCGTCAGCGCTCAGGAATCGCGTGTTGTTCCTCGAAACAGGACTCCAGATTCTTGAGGTCTACCGCAATGCGGGCTTGTGAGCCATCTGAGGCCGCTCTGAGATATTGGACCGGCCAGGAAATGGGCTGCCCTAGCTCGCGTGCTGCCCGCAAGGGCCAATACGGATCTCGCAGAAGTTCGCGGGCAATGATGACTGCGTCCGCCTGTCCGCTAACGATGATGTGCTCGGCTTGAATGGGAGATGTGATCATCCCGACCGCGCCGGTAAGGATGTTGGCTTCCCGGCGGATCTGCTCCGCACACTGCGTTTGATAACCGGGACCGACCGGAACTTGTGCATGCAGCACATTGCCGCCAGAAGAGCAATCGATCAGGTCTGCTCCAAGCTCCTTCAATTGGCGGGCGAGTTCAACCGACTGCTGAATATCCCAGCCGCCATCCGAACCTCGAACGGCGGCAACAATCTCGCGCAATATTCGGGTGCGATTCTCGAATGAGCCTCCATAGGCATCGGTTCTTTGATTGCTATAAGGCGAGAGAAACTCATGAATCAGGTATCCATGAGCGGCGTGAATCTCAATGACAGCAAAGCCGGCTTCGCAGGCACGACGCGCGGCGGCGGCAAAAGCAGAAACGGTGTTCTTAATACCGTCGATAGAGAGCGCTTGCGGCATCGGATAGTAATCGGCGAAAGGCAATGCGCTCGGAGCAACGACATTCCACCCTCCATCACTTTCGGGGACCGTTCCGTGGCCTGACCACGGCCGGTAGGTGCTGGCCTTGCGACCGGCATGCGCCAACTGCATCCCAGCCACGCTGCCTTGCTCATGAATAAACCGAACGATTCGAGCCAGCGGTTCAATGTGATCGTCCATCCAGATGCCCAGGTCGTGCGGGCTGATCCGGCCCTCGGGAAGAACTGCGGTGGCTTCGGTAAGCACCAGTCCCGCCCCGCCTACCGCGCGGCTGCCGAGATGCACGAAATGCCAGTCGTTCGCGTATCCATCAGTGCTGGAGTACTGGCACATAGGCGAAACAAATACGCGATTCGCAAACGTAATATCCCGAATCGTGAGCGGATCAAACAGGTGAGTCATGGGGTTGTACAATGCCTCTCTCAATTTACTGTTTGATGCGTCGGTCACCGGCGGGACGCGGATACAGCCGGTTTCTCTGTACTCTGTTGATCGTTTCGGCCGCCTTGGATCGGCTATCTACGCCAGGAACTTGTAACCCATGCCACGGACCGTTCGAAAATGTTTGGGACGGGCCGGTTCTGGCTCCAGTTTCTTGCGCAGCTGCAGAATGTGGTTGTCGACCGTGCGGGTACACGGATAGAGCCCGTATCCCCATACTTCGTTGAGAAGTTCATCCCGCGAGATCACTCTTCGTGCATTCTGGAGGAAATAGGCCAGAGTTTTGAACTCCTTGCGTGCCAGAGCGACCAACTGCCCCCCGCGACGGACTTCCATCGCGGAAAAACTAATCGTCACGTCCCCATACACCAACACGTCAGCTTGATAGACGAGGTTCTGGCGGTAATCCGCGATGGTGGCCTGATCTTTCGTGAGAGATTCGTTTTGCGAGACCATGTTTGCCTCCCCGCGGCTCGTTGGCCGTTTGTTTTGTTGCCCCAAGATCCAATCGCGGAGCATCCTGCCATCGGCGCAATGGCAGGATGCCGGCGTTGTCATCTCCCACGTCTACACGCCTGGCCATTCGGTCTGAAAATCAGCCCGTGCATTCGTTGACGTGGGCGTTGACATGAGCGATGAGTTAAGCGCAAACAATCAGTGTTGCTTGCCTTGGCCGTCCGAATGCTTGCCCCGATTGTCCGAGCCGGCCAGAGTAAAGGCGTAGACTTTGTTGTTTCCGGTTCCAGCGAGATGGTAACCGGACCCCCAATAGAGGGTGCCGTCTACGATTGATGGGCCATCGACTACCGTGCCTCCGCTCGCGAAATTCCAGAGAATGTTTCCGGTTGTTGCGTCGAGGGCATACATCTCTCCTGAATTGGAGCCCACATACATGACGCCGTTTGCGACACTGACCGAGCCCCTGTCAATGGCGCCTGAGGTAGGATCTGCAGTCTGCCAAAGGATCTTTCCCGTGGCGACATCCAGTGCGCTCCAGGCTCCCCAGGTAATCTGCTGTCCCGAGGGCACCAAGGTGTAAGGGAGATGATCGGTATTCCCGATCGCAACATAGATGCGCTTACCATCGGTGGCAGTGCCCCACTCGATGCCTCCGAGCGAAGCGCCTGGTCCCACTGGAGTGCTCCACATGATGTTGCCGTCATCGGGATTGAGCGCCCAAAAGATGCCGCTCTTTTGGCCAAAGCCGACTATATTGCCCAAGAGATTTGGTCCTGCTCCTCCAAGGTCGAAATCCGGGCTGGTGGGTACCGGACAATTCGGGTTTGGCCCCGAAGAAGTTATGCAGGCTACTGTCCAAGTGTCAAAGCCTTGCAGCCTCTTCGCCCACTTGATGTGTCCCGTCTTTAAATCCAGCGCCAGGGCGGTGTCGAAGAAGTCGTCGGGCGCAGCACAGTCTTTCTCGGGGTGTGCGTTCTGGCAAGCCTCCACATCTGCAGGAGCGGTGTAGTTATTTCCAGTGCCGATGAAGAGGGTACCGCGCTTGGGATCAATCGCGGGTGGCTGCCATACCGCGCCGCCGCTGTATTGGTCCGTCCGCCCGCCATTGTCGGGCATGTCGAACGTCTTCCAAAGAATCGCACCGTTCTTAGCGTCGAGCGCCACTACGCTGCCGCGAAAGCTGCAACACGGATACGCGGGATTCGTCGCGAGGGTTTCTTCATTCGAAGAGACGCCAATGTAAACAATCCCGTCGAACACAACAGGAGATCCAGTAATGATTGCGGCTGGATGACTCTCCACCTGTGTAAGCCACCGGAGCGCTCCTGTTTTCCGATCTACTGCGATCACGTTCGCGCCATTGTGCACCTGATTGGAGCTGAGGATATCCCCAATAATTAACTGATCATGATCCACGGCAGGACTAACGCGAGAGATAGCTCCGGCGACGCCATCGTAGTCGGAGATTTTGTGAGACCAGATGAGATGGCCACTGTCCTTCTGGACTGCGAAGAGATTGCCGCCCCAATCGGGGAAGTAGACTGCGTCACCAGCCACGGTAGGAGTAGCAGAAACATCGCCACCCGTTGTGAACACCCATTTTGGTGTCAGACTCTTGACGTTGGCGGCACTGATCGTATGTTCTGCTGACTGGTTCCAGGTGTTGTTCAGATTCTGTCCGGCGATTCGCCATTGGCCAGATCGGGACTCGCCTGACGGTTTTTGCGCGCTGAGCGCTGGGACTAATAAAAGAATACTGATCAATGCCGTCAGTGGCAATGACACTTTACGGGTTTTTATTGACATTTGTATCATCCTCCTTGAAATAAATTGCGATTACGATGGCCCGCATTTCTTTAACAAGGCAATTCCCCTGCGGGAAACCGCCCAACGCGGGCGTGGCTAGGATTTAGGTGTGCATCTCTACCGAGGATTACAGCGCGGCGGTGGCGTAAGAGTTGATCTCACAGCTCAGAGCAACTTCTTCGAACTTCGGTGTGGTCCACTCCATGGTCTTTAGTCCTTTCGAAAACAACACTAACCCTGTATTGCTTTCGTTAAATTAAGTCGCGGTTGAGACACAAGCACGGGAGGTGCCAAAGTCATGGCTACAGCCTCCGGTACTCGAAGTGATTGTGAATGCAGGTTGCCGGGGAGCGAAGCCGACGCCAGCCCCGCGCGTTTGTCGAGGCGCCTCGCCAATATTTGGACAGATGACGAGACTTACGACACAAAATCTAAAGCTGATTGGCACCAGGCTGAATCCAATTGGACGATCTGACAGGTTAGGATTCCTCATGGGCGTCTCCATTTTGTTTTGTTCTGCTTGAATTAAATTGCGATTATGCTCGCCAGTATTTCTTCAAAAAGCTACGTGGGGCACGAACTTCTGAAAACCCCGGAAACCACTCAACCGGCTGATCTCCGTATCGCCTAGCGAGGCTTTCGCCAGAACTCAAACAAACCATTACAATTGCCGATGCGAGGCCATTGTCATGGCTCAGGCCAAACCGATTCGTATCCTGAGCGTGGAAGATCATCCGGTCTTCCGCGAAGGACTGGCTACGATCATCGGCTCTCAGCAGGACATGCTCCTCGTTGCCCACGCGTCGAATGCCGTGGAGGCTGTAGCTGAATTTCGGCGTCATCGACCCGACATCACCCTGATGGATCTTCGGCTCCCCGGCACCGACGGCACCGACGTCCTTATCGCAATTCGAGGGGAGTTTCCGCAAGCTCGTATTATCATGCTGACCACCTCAGACAGCGATGGGGACATTCAGCGTGCCCTGCGAGCGGGAGCGTCCGCCTACATACTTAAGAGCATGCCGAAAAATGAATTACTGGGCGTGATCCGATCGGTGCACGCTGGCCGGCGGCATATTCCGCCCGACGTAGCGGCTCGCATCGCCGAGCACATGGGTGACGACGACCTGACGACGCGGGAGTTGGAGGTTCTTCGACTCATTCGAGATGGCTATCGCAACAAGCAAATTGCGGATCAACTGTCGATTGCGGAGACCACGGTTAACTTCCACATCAAGAACCTGGTGGATAAACTTCAGGCCAACGATCGGACCCATGCAGTCACCATCGCGGT
>WNFS01011018.1_pt1 | contig 10394 bp, 11 predicted proteins | sample 5400141 | NCBI WGS metagenome assembly WNFS01 (sample SAMN13153358, study PRJNA577476) | soil metagenome | isolation source: 60 cm saprolite under Madrone tree | place: USA:California | collected 2016-06-14
TGCAGCACGCGGCCGGTGGACGACTACATCGGGGCGCTCGACTGCAACGTGCGGGGGCTCCGCATCGGCGTGCCGAGGAACTACTTCTTCGAGGACGCCGACACGGACAACGTGCGGGCGTTCGAGGACGCGCTCGGCACCCTCCGCAAGCTCGGGGCCGACGTGCGCGATCTCCAGATCCCGGCCTTCAACCTCTCGCGCTCGTTCATGCTCATCATGCTCTCCGAAGCGTTCGCCTACCACGAGCAGGACCTGCGCCTCCACCCCGAGCTCTACGGCGAGATGCTGCGCGAGCGCCTGCTGACGGGCGCACTCGTCGCCGGGCCGGAGTACGTGCAGGCGCAGCGCGTGCGCATGCAGATCTGCGCGGACGTGGCGGAGGTGATGAAGACCGTCGACGTGCTCGCCACGCCGACCACGCCGAAGACGGCGCCGACGTTCAAGACGATGTACGACCCGGAGCTCGCGTTCCCACGCACCAACATGCCGCCGTTCAACCTGACCGGCCAGCCGACGCTCGCGCTGCCGTGTGGGCTGTCGGCGTCCGGGCTGCCGCTCTCGCTGCAGCTCAGCGGGCGGGCGTTCGAGGAGACGACCGTGCTTCGCCTCGGCCACGCCTATCAGCGAGCCACCGACTGGCACACGCGCCGGCCGCCCGTGTGAGCGCGCGGCATGGATCTCGAAGGTAAAACCGCCCTCGTCACCGGGGGCTCCGGTGACATCGGTGGCGCGATCGCCCGAGCCCTGGCGCAGGCTGGCGCCGATGTCGCCATCTCCTACGTCGGCCACAAGCAGGGCGCCGCCGCGACGATCGACGCGGTCCGGGCGGCCGGGAAGCGAAGCCTGGCCGTCCAGCTCGACCAGTGCGACCCTGTCTCGATCGACGCCGCCGTCGATACGGTCGTCGGCGGGCTTGGGCGCGTGGACATCCTGGTCAACAACGCCGCGTGGAACATCGGCATCCCGTTCTCCGATCTCGCGGCGCTGACTGCTGACGTCTGGGATCGCATCATGGACACCAATCTGCGGGGCCCGTACCTGCTCGCGAGAGCGTTCGCCCCGCACCTCCGCAAGCATGGTTCCGGCCGCATCGTGAACATCGCGTCGGTGGGCGGCCTGTACCCCAGGAGCAGCAGCATCGCGTACTCGGCCAGCAAGGCGGGATTGATCCACCTCACGCGTTGTCTCGCCGTGGCGCTCGCCCCCGAAATATCGGTCAACTGTGTCGCGCCCGGACTGGTCGAAGGGACGCGGATGGCCCAGCGTCTGCCCGACGAGGTCGTCCAGACGGCGCGGAGCCAGGCGGTGCTGGAGCGGGTGGCCAGCGCGCAGGACATCGCCGCGCAAGTGGTCACGTTCTGCCGGGCGGACTCCGTCACCGGACAGGTGCTCGTGATCGACGGCGGAGTGCCGGGCGCGATGCACTGAGCTCGGGTCCTTCCACCTCCTTTCACCGGTTCACCCAACGCACCATCGGCAGGCGCGCCAAGTCAACAACATCGTTGCGCCTCTGGGGTCCACGCTTCCGTGAAACGGACGCCCGGACGTAGTTTTTCGTCGATGGGGGCGGCCTTTGCAATAATGGATTTTGGCAACTTTGCCAGATTCCCCAACCGTGGAGACCACAAATGCGCAAAACAGTTGTGGCGATCACCGCGTTCGCACTCGTTGCGCTCGGCGCCGCAGGATGCGTCTCGAAGAGCGAGTACACCAAGACCGTTCAGGCGGCCCAGACGCGCTATGACGCGCTCGACGCAGACAACGCGCGCCTCAAGCGTGAGCTCGCCGAGGCCGGCAAGCGCACCGAGCAGCTCAAGGGCGACCTCACGCTGAAATCGGGCGAGCTCGGCAAGACCATCGCGGAGCTGCGCCAGCGCGTCGGCACGCTCGAGAGCGACAATACCCGGCTCACCCAGGAGCTCGCCGATTCGCAGAAGGCGCGCGAGGAGAAGGTGCGCGAGGTCAGCTCGACCTATGAGCAGCTCATGGCGAAGATGAAGGGCGAGATCGACAAGGGACAGGTGACGATTTCCGAGCTGAAGGGCAAGCTCACCGTCAACCTGGTCGAAGCGATCCTCTTCGATTCGGGCAGGGCGGAAGTGAAGCCCGACGGGCTCGTGGTCCTCGGCAAGGTCATCGAGATCCTCAAGCCGGTGAACGACAAATCGATCCGCATCGAGGGGCACACGGACAACCAGCCGATCATCGGCGCGCTCACGCAGCGCTATCCGACCAACTGGGAGCTCTCGGCCGCGCGCGCGATCAACATCGCTCGCTATCTCCAGAAGCAGGGTGTCGACCCGGCCAACCTCTCCTCCGCCGCTTTCGGCGAGTTCAAGCCGGTCGCCGACAACGCGACGCTGGAAGGCCGGGCCAAGAACCGCCGCATCGAGATCACCCTGGTGCCGAAAGAGTGAGTGGTGCCACGCCGTGAGGAGGCGCCTAGTCGAGGCGGTAGAACCTCCGCGCGTTGTGCAGCAGGATTTTCTCCTTCACCCGGTCCGACAGGTCGGTGCGCTCGGCGAACTCCGGGATGTCGTGCAGGAAGTCGGACCGGGCCCGCTCGTGCGGGAAGTCGGAGGCGAAGAAGATCCGGTCCTCGCCGACCAGCTCGATGACGTAGGGCAGCGTCCGCTCCTCGACCTCGCACGAGAAGTAGATGTTGCCCTCGCGGACGTACTCGCTCGGTTTCCGGCGGAGGAACGGGCACCACCGCGTGCCCCGCTTCTCGAACTCGTCGTCCATGCGATCCATCATGTAGGGCACCCAGCCGGCGCCGCACTCGAGGAACGCGACCCGTAGCTGGGGGAACCGCTCGAAGACGCCGTCGAACATGAGGCTGGTGAACTGGACGAGGATGGCGAACGGGTGCTCGAGCGTGTGGGTCTTGATGAAGGCGTCGAAGAAGTCGAAGCCGAACCCCCGGCTGGGCGCGCCGTGGAACGCGAGCGCCAAGTCGAGCCGCTCGGCCTCCTCGTACAGGGGATCGAAGTCGCGATGGCCGAATGCCTTGCCCATCACCGTTGCCGCCGGGAGCAAGGCGCCGCGCATGCCGAGATCACGCACGACGCGGCGTAGCTCGGTGACCGCGGCGGGCACGTCCAGAAACGGCAGGAGCGCGATGCCCTGAAGCCGGCCATCGCGCTTCGTGTAGGCGTTGTAGAGCCAGTCGTTGTAGGCGCGGGCCAGGCCGATCGACCAGTCACGGTCCTGGACGAGGCCGAAGGCCAGCCCACCCGTGGGATAGAGAAACGTCATCTCCATCCCGGTGTCGGCGAGGAAGCTCACCCACGATTCGGGATCGCCCAGCGCGATGCGATCGGACGCGGCCCGGAACCAGCCGTCGAGCGACGGGAAGTACGAGAAGCACGACCGGTCGGCGTTCTTCAGCGACCGGCCCTGGTAGGTGGCGTACTGGGCGATCTGCTCGTCGTGCTCGATGCAGTGTCCGTCGGCGTCGATCACGCGGAAGCGCTTGGCCATGTCCCTACCTCCGGCGACGTTAGTAGAACGTCAATCCGCCGTTGACGGTGATCGTCTGCCCGGTGATGAAGGCGGCGTCGTCCGAGGCGAGGAAGACCACGGTGCCGACGAGGTCGCGCGGCTCTTCCGGGCGCTTGATGCATTGAGCGCGCAGCATCGTCTCGCGCTGCTCGGGGGTCACCGTCTCCCGCGGGATCTCGGTGAAGGTGGCGCCCGGTGTGATGGTGTTGACCGTGATCCCGAAATCGCCGAGCTCGCGGGCCATCGCGCGCGTCATTGCGAAGACCGCGCCCTTCGAGGCGATGTAGTGCAGGTAATGCGGGCGGCCCATGAAGATGGCGGCGGAGGAAATGTTGATGATCCGCCCACTGCGCTGCTGCCGCATCTGGGGGACGACCGCCTTGCTGGCCAGCCACACGCCGCGGACGTTGACGGCCATCAGCTCGTCCCACTCCGCCTGGCCGATCTCCCAGAAGGGCTTCATCGTGATGGTCGAGAAGATCGCCGCGTTGTTGACCAGGACGTCGAGGCGGCCGAACTGGCGCACGGTGGTAGCGACCATCTCCCGACAGCTCGTCTCGTCGGCGACGTCGGTCCGCACGAAGATGGCCTGGCCACCCGCCGCCAGGCACTCCTCGGCGACCGCCTTTCCCTTGGCCTCGTTGAGCTCGGCCACCACGACGCGGGCGCCCTCCGCGACGAGCCGATGTGCGTACGCGCGCCCGATTCCCTGGCCGGCACCGGTGACGACCGCGACCCGATCCTCGAGCTTCATCGTTTCTGCTCCTGGCGCGCTCCGAGCTCAGCGCGCAGCATCTTCGCCGCGGCCACCATCGACGTGAGCTTGCCGAGGGCGACGTCACGCGGCAGGTATTTCATTCCGCAGTCGGGCGCGAGAATGACGTTTTCAGGCCTGACGAAGGTCAGCGCGCGCTTGATGCGCGCGACCACCGTCTCCGGCGTCTCGACCATCCTGTCGTCGAGGTCGAGGCAGCCGACCATGATCTGTTTGCCCTCGAGCTTGCCGAGCACCGCGCAGTCGAGCTTCGACTGGGCCGTCTCGACCGAGACCTGACGACACGGACAGCCCGTCAGCTCGGGGAGGAACGAGTAGCCCGTAGGGCGCCGGTGGATGATCGCCGCGTAGCCGAAGCAGATGTGCACGGCAGTCGTCCCGGTGAGGCCGTCGAGCGCGCGGTTCAAGGCGCGCAGGCCATACTCGCGAGCCGTCTCCGGCCGCGCCTGCATGTAGGGCTCGTCGATCTGCACGATGTCGGCGCCGGCGGCGAAGAGATCGCGGATCTCCTCGTTGACGGCAGCGGCGTAATCCATCGCCGCGGCTTCCTCGCTCGGGTAGAAGTCGTTCTGGGCCTGCTGGCTCATCGTGAAGGGCCCTGGCACCGTCATCTTGATCGGCCGGGTGGTGTGAGCGCGCAGGAACCGGACGTCCTCCACCTCGATCGGGCGCCGGCGACGGATCGGGCCCACGATACGCGGCACCGGATTGGGATGGCCCGAGCGGTCGAGCGCTGTGCCCGGATTGTCCACGTCGATGCCCTCGAGCGCGGTGGCGAACCGGTTCGAGTAGCTCTCGCGGCGGATCTCGCCGTCGGTGACGATGTCGAGACCGACCGCTTCCTGATCGTGGATCGCCAGCCGCGTCGCGTCGTTCTGCGCCTCCGCCAGCCACAGCTCGGGGACGCGCCACAGCTCGCGGGCACGCACGCGGGGCGGAAAGCGACTGGCGAGCTTCTGGCGGTCGATCAGCCATTCGGGTTGCGGGTAGCTGCCGACGAGCGTGGTGGGAAACAGCATCGTCATGGCTTGCGCAAATCTACCTTGACCGACATCCGCCCGATCCGCTCGACGTCGATGGTGACCTGGTCGCCGGCCTTGAGCGGTCCCACGCCGTCCGGTGTTCCGGTGGAGAAGAGATCGCCCGGGTAGAGCGTCATCACGTGCGAGGCGTACTCGATGAGCCTCGGCACGTTCCAGATCATGTCCCGGGTGTTTCCGTTCTGGCGGCGCTCGCCGTTCACCCAGAGCTGGAGCTGCAGCGCATGCGGGTCGGGGATCTCGTCGGCCGTCACCAGCACCGGGCCGACCGGCGTGAAGCTGTCGAACGACTTCCGGGTGGACCGGTCTTCGTCACCGCGAACCGTGATGTCCATCACGCCCGTGTAACCGAACACGTAATTCATCGCGTCGACGGCGGCCACGTTGCGCGCGGTCTTGCCGATGACGACGCCCAGCTCGACCTCGTGGTCCGTGCGTCGGTCGGCGAACGGCAGCTCGACGGTGGCGTCGGGACCGACCACCGACGACGGCGCCTTGAGGAACAGGCCGTACTTCTCGATGGCGTGCAACTCGTTCTTCACCTGCGAGCGCATTTCCTCGATGTGGAGCCGGTAGTTGACGGGCGCGGCAATCACCTTGCTGGGGAAGACGACCGGCGCCCTGAGCTGAACCCGATCGAGCGGGAGTCCTTCGCGGCTTCGCAGCGCCTCGGTGAGCCGTGGCCGCAGGCGGTCGAAATCCGCGATGGCGCGCAGGAGGAAGACGGGCGGCCACTCGCCATCGCGGGCGCTCACGATGTCGCTGACGTCGACGAGCGTCTCGTTCCGGACGAGGCCCACACGGTTGTTGTCGTAGACGGCGATGCGCATCAGTTGTAGAGGATCGCTTTCAGCTTGGCAGCGAGCGTGGGGTCGAGCGTGAAAACGTCGGCCACCATCTTCTCGAGCTCTTCACCGGTTACCGGATCGAGGGTGAGCTTGGTCTTTTCAGCCTCGGCCACAAGGGCCCTGTCCTTCAACGTCTCTTGAAAGGCCCGGCGCATCACCTGGACCCGCTCCCTGGGGGTGCCCGGAGGCAGCGCGAAAGGACGAGCGAACGCGCCGGCGTATTGGATGCCCACCTGGATCAGCTGCCGCGCCTCGTCGGTCTTGGCCAAGGTGATCGCCAGCGGAACATTGGGGAGATCGGGGAATTTCTTGGCCACCACTTGAAGGACGGGGACGGCGTCGCCGGCATCCAGGGCCTGGCGCCAGGTCACCTTCATGGAGTCCCACGCCCAGCAGGCTCCCGCAACTTCGCCGCCTTCGGCGGCGAGCCGGATCTCGGCCGTCCCCCTGTAACCGGAGACGAGCTGGATCGGGAGGCCGAGCGCGGCCTTCAAGATCCTGGCTGTGTTATCGGGCGCGGCGCCGGGAGCGACGCCACCCAGCTTGACTGGCGTCGTGGCGGCCATCCATTTCTCGAGGGACGTGATGCCGCTGGCTTTGGTCATCGCGCAGGCGACGTCCTCCTTGACGGCGGCCCCGATCAACTCGAATCTGCGCGAATCGAACTCGATTCCCGGCTGCCCCAAGACCTGCCCGAGAAACAGCACGCCGTTGAAATGTGCCAGCGTGAGGCCGTCCGGCTTGGCCACTTTGAACAGCTGATTGGCGGCGATGAGGCTGCCGGCCCCCGGCATGTTGTCCACGATCAGGGTGGGATTCCCGGGAATGTGCTTACCCAGGTGCCGTGAGATCAGACGGGCGTACGTGTCGTAGCCGCCGCCTGCGGCAAAGCCCACGTTGATAGTGCGATCAATCCTCTTCGCATGCGCATCCTTTACATGCCCATCCTTTAAATGCCGAGGAGCGCCGAAGGGTTCTTACGCGTCATCTCGTCGAGCTGAGCATCGCTCACGCCCAGCTCGCCGAGCCGCTTGATGAACGCCACGAAGCCGTTGATCGGCAGGTCGAGCGGCGCCGCCCCCATGTCGCTGGCCAGGATCGAGTGATCGGCGCCGACCGCCTTGATGGCGGCCGCCATCTGCTCGACGCTGGCGCCTCGCCACGACTGAAACCGCGGGACGCTCGACTGTGGACCGAGGTACACGCCGATGTAGGCGTGCTCGATGAACGCGCCCAGCCTGGCCGCTTCGCGCTGCTCGTCGATCGACATGTTGATCGGGTCGTAGTCGGCGTGCGTGCAGACGATCTTCTGCACGCCGGCGGCCCGCGCTTCCTTGATCAGCGCGATCGCTTCCTGGGGCGCCAGGTGACAGGTCTCGAGCACGAGGTCGTGCTTGGCGCAGAGCTTCAAGACCTCCTGCATCGCCGGCACGAGCTTCGTCCCATCGAAGGCTTCCACGGGCGGTGTCGGGATCTTGAAGCGCTGGTGGTGGTTGCGCGAGTTCAAGCTGGGCAGCCAGACGACCTTCCCGAGCTTGTCCGCCCCACCGCCACGGAAGACCGCCATCGCTTCCACCGCGGCGGGATTGATGCCGCCCGTCGGCCAGTTCATGACGACGCCGCCGTAGACCTTGATCCCCGGGACGGCCGCGCTCGCCTGGGCCGCGCGCGTCACCGTCTCGAACGCTCCGCCCTTGAGCACGATGGCCTTCAAGCCGCGCTCGCGCGCACCCTGAGCCGCGTCGACCGCGCTCACCGTGCGGTCGAAATTGTCGGGATACGTGTGCACGTGGAAGTCGATCATCCCGGCGGTCATCTGGTCCTGGGGCCGCGCGGGGGCGGGCGTCTGCGCCTCTGCAACCGACGCGGACCCCGCCACGCCGGCCGCCGTGAATTGCAGAAAGCGCCGTCGCGAGATCGGGTCGAGGCACATCGTGGGACCTCCTTCCGGTCGACGGAAGAGTAAGCGGCCCGCGGCCCACGAGCAAGGGCGGTTGCGGTCGCCGGCGACGCGCGCATATATATAAGGAAGGCGTGTCCCGGTGCCCCGATGGCATTTTGAGCGGACCAACACCTCCCTATCGCCGGATTCGCGCCGCGGACCTGATCGCGCTACGCTGTCCGCGCGCGATGCGTCACATTTGCTGCGCCGGTCAGGCGACCAACCCGCATAGACCACCTATGACCCAAGCCGCAAACAACGTCTCGGCATCCGCGCTCGACGCCTCGTGCTGAAATAAGAGCCCATGGCCATCAAGAAATCCGATCTCTACTCCTCCCTGTGGGCTTCGTGTGACGAGCTGCGCGGAGGCATGGACGCGAGCCAGTACAAGGACTACGTCCTGTTCATGCTGTTCATCAAGTACATCAGCGACAAGTACGGCAACAGCGAGGAGTTCGCGCCTCCCGTCATCATCCCGAAAGGCGCGAGCTTCAAGGACATGATCGCCCTGAAGGGCAAGCCCGACATCGGCGACAAGATCAACACCCAGGTCATCCAGCCGCTGATCGACGCAAACGCGCGCCTCGCCCGCAGCGACTTCTTCCGGCCGCGTGACGCTGGTCGCGCCGAAGGGCACTCGTCCCGAGGTGGCGCGCGTCTACGCCATTTCCCGGCTCGGCTGGATTCGCGACCAGCAATCCAGATTCCGGGAGCAGGCACGCGAACCGCGCCGCCAGTACGTGGAGCGTGAGAGCCACTACCTCTGGGGACGACGCTACCTGCTCTCGGTAAGGGAGGAAGATGCAAAACCCTCGATCAAGCTGGGGCATCGCCGCATCACCCTCACCGTGCGCCCCGGCAGCGGACAGGCGAAGCGCGAGGCGATCATGCATGCGTGGCACAAGTCGCTGCTCCACGACACCGTGCCCAGCCTGATCTGCAGATGGGAGCCCAGGTTAGGCGTCAAGGTGACCCGCTATTTCCTCCAGCGGATGAAGACAAAATGGGCCGGTTGCAATCACCGGGCGCAGAACATTCGCCTGAATACCGAACTCGTGAAAAAACCGAAGGACCTGCTCGAGTATGTGGTCGTCCACGAAATGATTCATTTGACAGCGCCCACTCACAGCGAGCAGTTCCTCATGTTGCTTAGCAAGCACTACCCGGCATGGCGCGAGGCCAGGGCAGACCTGAACGAGTTGCCGTTGAGGGCGGAATCGTGGAGGGCCTAGCCGTGCCCACGAATCGGGATTGGCAGTTGAAGAAACGAAAGGCCATCGAACAACCGGTTGCAGCGACGGTCCGCTGCGCGGCCCCGCCGCTGAGCCGGAACGTCTGGGCGTAGAAAGAGAGGACAGAGCATGGTTCGAGGAGTTCGGTTTCTCGTCGATAGCACTGGCCGTAAGACCGCCGTCCAGATCGATCTGAAGAGGCAGGCGCGGCTCTGGGAAGACTTTTACGACCGGGCCTTGGCCGAGCAGCGAGCCTCTGAGCCCCGCGAACGGCTGGAGGCCGTGAAGCGGCGTGTGCTCGGGCGCCGGCGGCGGCGTGGCTGAGTACAGAGTTGTCTTCGCCCGCTCAGCACGGCGGGAACTTGAAGGGCTTGAGGCCACTGTGGCGCGACGGATCATTTCGCGTGTCGAGGCCCTTACGGCCGATCCAAGACCGCACGGGTGCGCCAAGCTGCAGGGAGCTGCCGATCTGTGGCGGATCCGCATCGGAGACTACCGCGTCGTCTACGCCATCGACGACAATGCGCGGCTCGTCGACATCCGCGTTGTACGACACCGAAGCGATGCCTACAGATAGCGTGAAGTGTTGATGAAGGCTTCGCAGGCGCTCCCGTCTCCCCGGCTGGGAGCAGGACGCACGCTTGACGATGCGTATCGACCCAGGCGAATTTCGTGCGCGCCCCCTTCGCGTGCACGCACGGCTGCACGACGTCCCGCTGGAGGACGTGTGGGCGGTTCCGCTCTCGGGTGGCGGCGCGGGCCGTACGATCGAGGACTTGCGGGCCGTGATGGTCGCGGGGCGCGAGACGGCGCCCGCCGTGGTGAATCCTACGCGGATCGTCTGGGCCCGGCGGATCGCGCCCGGTCCCTGGTCGCTCCAGGGACACCAGATGGAAACTTTCGCATCCTCTATCGGTTTGAGGACGAGCAGTTGAGTGAGCTGCGCAACGCGACGGTACACGCCTTCGCGTCGCTCTCGATTCGGCAAACACCGGGTGGGTACTTGGCCTACTTGGGAGTCTTCGTGCAGCCTGTGCATCGGTTCACCAGGCT
>WNFS01004741.1_pt1 | contig 10392 bp, 6 predicted proteins | sample 5400141 | NCBI WGS metagenome assembly WNFS01 (sample SAMN13153358, study PRJNA577476) | soil metagenome | isolation source: 60 cm saprolite under Madrone tree | place: USA:California | collected 2016-06-14
TTGAACTATCTCGGCGTCGGCACGGTCGAATTCCTGTACGAGGACGGCCGCTTCTATTTCATCGAGATGAACACCCGCATTCAGGTTGAGCATCCCGTGACCGAGATGATCACCGACATCGATCTCGTTCTGGAGCAGATCCGCATCGCGAACGGCAACGAGCTCACGATTGCGCAGCGCGACGTGAAGTTCCACGGTCACGCGATCGAATGCCGCATCAATGCGGAGAATCCGGTGTCGTTCCGCCCCTCCCCGGGCAAGATCGTGCACTATCATCCTCCCGGCGGCATGGGCGTGCGCATCGATTCGGCTGCCTATCAGGGCTATGCGATCCCGCCGTATTACGATTCGTTGCTCGGCAAGCTCATCGTCCACGGCAAGACGCGGAGCGAATGCCTGATGCGGCTGCGGCGGTCGATCGACGAGTTCGTGGTCGACGGCGTCGAGACCACGCTGCCGCTGTTCAGTGCGCTCGTGCGCGACTCCGATTTCGTCGACGGCAACTACCACATCCACTGGCTTGAGCGGTTTCTGGCCAAGGGCGCGGTGGGGACGTAAAGCGCGCGCCCGTGTCGCTGATCGGTGAGAAAACCGCTGCGCGGGTTTGCCCTCCCACAAACAGCTCGTCGTCGCTCGCAACAATATATCTGAGCCCGCGTCCCATCGACGCGATGCATCGTAAATTGGATGAATTTTTTAAGTCATAACACCGGCAGGCGGCGTATTCCGGATCAGTCGAATCGCAAGTCAGATCATCTATCTAACCTGCTCCCACATCGCAGCCCGATGAATACGGAATGAACCGCCTGTGACAAGTTGTGTGTCGCACCTGCAATGAAAGGTTTGGAACACAACGCAACGCCGGTCACTTTCCAATTCGTCGATGTTCGCTCATCGACGTCAATGCGAGATTGCCTTACTGGCGGCCTCGAGCCGCAGGGGCTTCTGCGCAAGTCGGGCAGGTATGGCGCCAAGGACGAAGGTGGACGGCCGAAGGTTAGGCGGCCGGGTCTGAGATACGGGGCAAAACCACCTGCTACTCGCGTCAGTACGCGGGAATGCATGAGCACCCAACCTGCCGCGATGCACTTTCCAACAGAAGGAGACGAAGGATGCGAGCGATCAAGTTGATCACCGTTTCAACTGTGGCTGTTCTTATGGGTGGCGCGAGCTTGGCGATTGGGCAGGAAGGCGCGGGCTCCTTGCAAGGCGGCAGTTCTGTGCTTGAAGACACCAACCTGAGCCAGGGCAGCGCCCGCGGCTCTGAAGCCGAGGGCTCCAACCCGCGAGCCGAAAATCCCCTGCGTCGCAGCGAGACGTCCGGCGAGCGCAGTTCGAACGTCCAGCGCTCGCGAGGCTTGCAACGCGGTCAGGCAATGCAACGCGGTCAGTCAATGACCGCTGAGCGTGGTCGGGCGATCACGGGCGAGCGTGGTCTGGCAACGACCGCCGAGCATCGCCGGACCATCGCTGGCGAGCGTGGTCGGGCAATTGCTGGCGAGCGCGGTCTCGCATTGACCGCCGAGCGTGGTCGGGCAACGACCGGCCAAGGAATGAAGGCCGCCGAGCAAACACAGGGCCAGTTGGGATCGCGCCTGCGCCAGTCCTTTGGGCAGGCGGAGCCTGGACTGGTTAACGCCCGTGCCGGCAACAGAAATGCCGGTGCCGGCTTGAATGCGGAGCAACGCGCGCGCCTGCGTGAAATCTTGTCGGCCCGCCGAGATATCCCGCGGGTGTCGAACCTCGCCGATGTTCGCGTCAACGCCGTGATCCCAAGAAGTGTGCGGCTCGCCGCCATCCCGGAAGAGGTCGTGCGCATTTACCCGCGGTTCCGCCGGCACCAGGCCTTCATCTATCGCAACGAAATGGTGGTCGTCGACCCGCTGACGTCGAGGATCGTTGCGGTGCTTCCGGCGTAGCAGGAAGCACAGAGGACCCTTTCGCAACAACGCCATCGCCGCAACGGGAGCAAGTTGAGTGCTTGTCCCGTTGCGGCTTTCGTGCTGGGGACCCGCACGGCGTCACTGTCGGCACCGCCGCAGTTGTCATTTTAGCGGGTCACTCCGTTCAATGGCTGTTACCGGAGGAACAAGTGCCAAATGCGATTGCCTGGCTTCGGACCAGAGGCGTCCGGCGCCGAAATCAGCCGGCTGAAAGAGCCTTCGAGGCTCAAGGCGCGGCGTCGTCAATGCCCGGCTTGCCGAGATTGAGACCGGATCTTCGTGCTAAAGACGCATTCAAGGTCTCGCATCTGTCTGCAGCAGTTTTGGTCCTGACGGTTGCGGCATCGCAAGCGCTGGCGCGGCGATATGCCGGCGTCTTCAAAACCTCACGGCATCGCCGGCATCTCGGCGATGGCCTGTCCGTCCTTGCGCGGGTCGGACGCGCCGTAGTTCACCCCTGCATTGAAGTCTCGCATCACAGCCTGGCCGCCGCCCACGCCTTCCGAGAAATCGCCGAGCACCTGAAGCCGATGGCCGAGCTTGGCGAGACCTTCGAAAACCGCATCGGGCATGCGCGCCTCGACATAGAGATCGCACCCCGCAAAGCTTGCTTTGGAAAAGCGGGCGGCCTCCATGGCGGCCTGGATGTTCATGCCGTGGTCGACCACGTTCGACACGAATTGCGCGTGCGCCTGGGCCTGGTTGAAGCCGCCCATGATGCCGAAAGCGATGCGCACGTCGCCCTTCGCCATCAGGGCCGGGATGATGGTGTGCAGCGGCCGCTTGCGCGGCGCCAGCACGTTGGGATGCGTGGGGTCGAGCGTGAACAGCGCGCCGCGATTATGCAGCACGAAACCGCCGCCCTCGACCGCGATGCCGGAACCCCAGAGCGAAAAATTGCTCTGGATGAGCGACACCATGTTGCCGTCGCGGTCGACCGTCGACAGATAGGTCGTATCCGAGCCCGCGTAGGGCGGCGTGCCGGGGCCGACGTTGCAATTCGCCTTGGCGGGATCGATCAGGGCGGCGCGGCTGCGTCCATAGGCGGGCGAGATCATGCCCTTGGTCGGCACCTCGGCGAAACGCGGATCACCCACATAGGTGATCATGTCCGCGTAGGCGAGCTTCTTCGCCTCGATCATCGCATGCAGCGTGGCGACGGTGTTGTGCCCCCAGTCACCGACCGGAAAGCTACTTACGATGTTGAGCATCATCAGGGCGGCGATGCCCTGTTCGTTGGGCGGCATCTCGTAGACGGTCCAGCCGCGGTAGTCAGTCGAAATCGGATCGACCCACTCGGCCGCAAATTCCGCAAGGTCGTCCGCCGCCATGGTGCCGCCGAACTTCGTCGAGGTATCGAGAATGCGCTTTGCGAGCGTCCCCTTGTAGAAGGCGTCCCGCCCCTCTTTGGCGATTTCCTCGAGCGCACGGGCAAGGTCGGGATTGCGGAATATCTCGCCGACCGCGGGAGCGCGGAAGTCCGGCAAATAGACCCGGGCAGCCTCGCGATTGCGGCCTAAATAACCGGCGGTCGCGACCCAATCGCCGCCGAAAATCTCGGTGACCGGAAAGCCCGCTTTCGCATACGCAATGGTCGGCGCCAGTACCTCGGCGAACGACTTTTTCCCGAACCGCGAGATGAGCGCATCCCAGCCCGCGACCGCGCCCGGAACCGTCACCGAATGGATTCCGCGCGACGGCATCCATTGCTCGCCCTTGCTGTGCAGAAATTCCGGCGTCAGCCCCCTGGGGGCCCAACCGGAGGCATTGAGGCCGTAGACCTTGTTGCTCTTGGCTTCATACACAATGGCGAACAGATCGCCGCCGATGCCGTCCATCATCGGTGCGACGAGGCCCATGGCGGCATTCGCCGCGACCGCCGCGTCGACGGCGTTGCCGCCCCTTTCCAGAACCGCAGTCCCGGCGCGAGCAGCGATCGGCTGTTCCGCCGCTACGATTCCGTATTGCGAGATCACCATGGACCGCGCTTGCGTCCGGTCCCCGGCTGCGAGCGACGTAATCGTGAGCCCCGACGCCGCGAGACTTCCCGCGAGCAACGGAACAATTCGCCATTGGCGCATGAGACGTTTCCCCTGGTTTGGCGGCGTTTCTTGGATCGCCGCGTCAGATGAAATGCTAGCCGATGGTCGGTGTATATTCCACAGCGTCGCAAGCCATTTCGTTGAAGCCGGCACGCCCGAAACGATCGCTCGTCGTGCATTTGAACGCCTTGCCTTGACCTACATCCTTTGGCATCCGATGTAGCTGGCGGCATAATGAGAAGTCAGGGAACGTGGACGAAATCGTCATCATTGGCGGCCCTAACGGCGCCGGGAAGACCACGGCCGCGCAATTGCTCGTGCCGCATGGTCTTGAAATTCGTGAATTCGTAAATGCCGACGAAATTGCTCGTGGACTGTCGCCGTTCAATCCAGAGCACGCCGCGTTGGGTGCGGGACGGCTAATGCTACAGAGGATAACCGAGCTTATTAGGAATCGCGTGAGCTTCGCGTTTGAAACCACCTGTGCCGGTCGCACCCACCTGCCCATGTTACGAAGGTGCAAAGCCGATGGCTGGCGGCTGACGCTAGTATATCTGTGGCTGCCGTCACCGCAGGCGGCGCTTGATCGGGTAGCGCGGCGCGTGCGGGAAGGCGGACATGGCGTCCCCAACGATGTAGTCGTCCGGCGCTATTGGGCTGGCCTGGCCAATTTGCGGCTCCTGTATCTTCCGCTCGCGGACGTTGCTGTCATTTACGATAATTCGGATGGACATGGTACCCTGATCGCGGAACGATTGAAGGAACGTTCTCTCGTCGTACACGATGCCCACCGATGGGCGACGATCGAAAGAGCAAGACTATGACGGAAAAAACGCCGAGAGAAATTCTCGATGCAATCGACAAAGCTCTGAAAGAAACGGCCGTCCGCCTAGCCGCCGCGAAGCCGAAACGGGTTCCGCATCCTCCCCAGCCCGACCGGCCTGCGGTTCCTGCGCGACCGAAGACCCCCAGAGAAATTCTGGATGCGATCGACAAGGCTCTGGCGGAGACCGCCCGCCGGTTTGCTGATGGCGGACATTGACAGATGCGATCGACAAGGCTCTGGCGGAGACCGCCCGCCGGTTTGCTGATGGCGGACATTGACAGGAGCTGCGGCCGCAGTTCCCGGCACGCATTTTGCCTCGTCCTGCATAATGCGGCGTCAAGAACCCTTGTCGCCGCGTCGCAAACATCGCAATTTCTCTGCTATCATGGCCAGCCGCGACTCTGCCCATATCGAGATCACGCCCGAAGTGCTGCTCAAGGCCTATGCGTGCGGGATTTTTCCGATGGCCGAGCACGCCGACGATCCGGCTCTGTATTGGATCGAACCGGAACTGCGCGGCATCATTCCGCTCGATGGCTTTCATGTTCCGGCGCGACTTGGCCGCACCGTTCGCGCGGAGCCGTTCACCGTTGTGTGCAACCGCGATTTCGAGGCCGTCATCGAAGGCTGCGCCGAGCCGGGACCGGGCCGTTCGCGGACCTGGATCAATGGGCGCATCCGCACGCTTTATCGCAAGCTCTACGATATCGGCCATTGCCACACCGTCGAGGTCTATGACAACGATGCGCTGGTGGGCGGGCTTTACGGGGTAAGCCTCGGCCGCACCTTCTTCGGCGAGAGCATGTTCCACCGCGCCCGCGATGCTTCAAAAATTGCGCTGGTGCATCTGGTGGCGCGGCTGCGGGCGGGGGGATTCAAGCTGCTCGACACCCAGTTCATCACCCAGCACCTCAAGACCTTCGGGGCCACCGAGGTGCAGCGCCGGCAATATCACAAATTGCTCGCCGACGCGCTGGTTGGCGAAGCCGACTTCGCGGTATTTCCGCTCGCGACACCGCTGCCAGGCGCTATCGCGGTCGCGCATGCCGCCGGGCGTTCGAAGTGATTGCGACATCGGCAAAGGCTGTAGGATGGGTTGAGCGAAAGCGAAACCCATCAGGGCGTTCCGGCGGCGAGGTCAACGGTGACTTTCGCTGCGTTTATCATCGGGCCGGCCAAAGGCCGGACCCGGTGCCTCAACACACCCTGCATCAGCGACCCGAGTTCTGGCGCGGCTGCCCAGCCGGCTGGCGCTGTGGCGGCGCCCCCTGACGCTGCTGCGAGGTTCCCTGGCGCGGCGCGGTCGCCGGCGTTGCCGGTTGGGTGTCCGCGACAGCCTGGGCGCCGCCTTTGCACTCCACCAGCCAGACGTCATAGATCGCGTGCTCGACCGCATGCAGACCGGGGCTCGCGGCGAACATCCAGCCGGTGAAGATGCGCCGCACCTCGCCCTGCAATGTGACTTCATCGACCTCGACAAAGCCGTCCGTCAGAGGAGTCTCGGTCGGCGGCCGCGAGTAGCAGGCGCGCGCCGTGACCTGAAGCGCACCGAACTGCACCGTCTCGCCGATCGCCGCGTCGAAAGCGGTGATGCGGCCCGTGATCTTGTCGAGGCCGGAGAACACCGCGGTCGGATTGGAGAGCCGCTGGGGCGGCGGCGGCGTGACCACGTCTGCGGCCGGCGGCGGCGCTGGAGCCGCGGCAGCCGGCGCGGTGAGCGGCGGCAGCCCGGCGCGCGGCTGACGCTGACCAGGGGGGACCTGGCCGGGCGGGCTCTGACCCGGCGGCGTCGCGCCGCCGGGCTGCGGCAAGGCGGCGGGCTGCGCACCGCCGGGCGGCGGCAAGTCTTCGCTTTGAATAGGGCCCGGCCGGGGGGCGGGCGGTGGCCCCGGCGCGACCGGTTGATAGGGCGGTGCCTGGGGCTGCACCTGTGATTGCGGCGGTGCTTGTGGCTGTGGCCGGACCGGGACACTGCCAGGCGGCCGGGGCGGGTCGAACGGATTGCCGAACTGCGCGACCGCAGGGCCCGCACACACGAGCGATACGCCGAAAGCGATCGAGGGCGTGGCGAACAGCTTCATGATCCCGTTATCGTCCCATCACCGTTCGGGCCTCCAAGGCCGGTAATCGCCGGTCGCCTTGGGACGGCGATTCTGGGCGAGCGTCGAGCCGATCGGACGGTAGGCGGAGGGTGCGCCGGTGAGATTAGGCCGATGCGGCTTCCACCATAGCCGCGGCGTCACCTTCTCAGCGGTCGGCGGCGTATCGACGGTATGGTGAATCCAGCCATGCCAAGCCGGCCCTATGGCCGAGGCCTCGGCCAAACCTTTGTAGATCACCCAGCGCCGCTCGAAGCCAAGCGCAGGATCGATTCGACCTCCCTTCGTGCGGTAGTAGCGATTGCCGTATTCGTCTTCGCCCACAAGCTCGCCGTGGCGCGCGGTCCACACCAGCGTATTGAGGGTCGCACCATTCCACCAGGTAAAAAAGCGGAGCAGGAATTCCTTCACAGTCATGAGTCGAACGCGCCCTGCTGTTCATGGCGCATGGCAAGATGCCGCCGCTCGCGTGTTGATGCCACCGGCGCTGACCTCTGTCCATAGGCACGACGCAAGCCATGAAACGAAGCACGCCGCCTTCGAATCAGAACGCTGATATCCGACGGTCGGGGTGATTCCACCAAGCCCCTAGGCGCCCCGACTCGCGCCAAAGTCGTGCCTGCGTCGCCGGTGCGACCTATTGGATCGAGCAACGCTGCCTGCCTGCCATGCATAAAATCCCCGAAAATCTCAAGCGCCACGGGTTGACGACGAAAGTTTTGCGATTCGTATAACCTACCCTGACACCATGCGGCGCCTTTCATGTAGGCCGCGACGAGATCCTGAACAATTCATGTCGATAGCGCGATTTCGCCCCTTTGCGAATCCCGCCTGTTTTCCGATACTTGCGACGCGTTTCTTAGTCCTCCTCAGTTATTCCCACTTTCACACCATATTTAGGGGTTGATTCAGACTCTCGCGCTAGTACTTGACGAGAGCATAGGAGTTTCCTAGCGTTTGGAAGTGCGGCGGGGCGCATACCCAAGGTCCCGGCCGGCTGTCCCCCGCGAGGCTTGCGACCCTTCCCGGCCGTTGCCAGATGGCTTGGGTGAAGGCTGCGTGTTGCTCAAGCCTTATCGGGACGCCGGACCAGGATCGGCCAGCGAGCAGACGGTTTAGCGGCCGGGCCCCTCCCTTTACCCTCCCTCGCGGCGGGGGAGAGTGGGAGGGAGAACCGGCCCGGAGTATCGAGGCGTCAAACACGAGACGACGGGCTTGGGCTAGGCGCGCAGCCGGATAGCCGCGCGCTTAAAGGTTCGGTGCGCCAAACGTCCCCTCCCCTGCCCTCCCCCACACGCGGGGAAGGGTAGATGAAGCCCCTCCCCGCAATGCGGGGGGTAGGAGGGGGCGAAGCCACCGAAGGCAGAGCGAGGGCGTATGATGCGAATCGAACGGCGCTACACTACAGACGGCCAGTCACCTTATGCCGACATCGCGTTCCGTCTGACGACGAGCGAAATCCGCAATCCGGACGGCTCGGTGGTCTTTCGTGCCGAGGATGTGGAGGTTCCGGCTGCGTGGTCGCAGGTCGCCTCCGACGTGCTGGCCCAGAAATATTTCCGCAAGGCTGGGGTGCCGGCGCGCCTCAAGAAGGTCGAGGAGACGACGCTTCCGTCGTGGCTGTGGCGCGCGGTGGCCGACGAGGCCGCGCTGAAGGAACTGCCCGAAAAGGAGCGCTTCGTCGGCGAGCATTCGGCCAAGCAGGTGTTCGACCGGCTCGCCGGCACCTGGACCTATTGGGGCTGGAACGGCGGCTATTTCGACTCCGAGGCCGATGCCCGCGCCTTCTTCGACGAGCACCGCTACATGCTGGCGATGCAGATGGCGGCACCGAACTCGCCGCAGTGGTTCAACACCGGCTTGTACTGGGCCTACGGCATCGACGGCCCGAGCCAGGGCCACTTCTACGTGGATTTTAAGACCGGCAAACTGACCAAGTCCAAGACCGCCTACGAACATCCGCAGCCGCACGCCTGCTTCATCCAGGCGATCGCGGACGACCTCGTCAACGACGGCGGCATCATGGATCTGTGGGTGCGCGAGGCGCGCCTGTTCAAATATGGCTCCGGCACCGGCTCGAACTTCTCGCGCCTGCGCGGCGAGGGTGAGCGGTTGTCGGGCGGCGGAAAATCCTCCGGCCTGATGAGCTTTTTGAAGATCGGCGACCGCGCGGCCGGCGCCATCAAGTCGGGCGGCACCACGCGCCGCGCCGCCAAGATGGTGATCGTCGACGCCGATCATCCGGACATCGAGCAGTTCATCGACTGGAAGGTGCTGGAGGAGCAGAAGGTGGCGGCGCTCGTCACCGGCTCCAAGATCAACCAGCGGCACCTCAAGGCAATCCTCAAGGCCTGTGTCAACTGCGAGGGCTCCGACGACGATTGCTTCGATCCCGACAAGAACCCGGCGCTGCGCCGCGAGATCAAGGCGGCGCGCAGGAGCGGCGTGCCCGATCCCATGATCAAGCGGGTGATCCAATTCGCCAAGCAGGGCTACAAGGACATCGATTTCCCGGTCTATGACACCGATTGGGATTCCGAGGCCTATCTCACGGTGTCGGGCCAGAACTCCAACAACAGTGTGCGGGTCACCGACGAGTTCCTCAAGGCAGTGGAAGCGGACGGCAAGTGGGCGCTCATCTGGCGCACCAAACCCGGCAAGCTCGCCAACACCGTGAAGGCCCGCGACCTGTGGGAGAAGATCGCCTACGCGGCGTGGGCGTCGGCCGATCCCGGCCTGCAATACCACTCGACCATCAACGACTGGCACACCTGCCCGGCCTCGGGGCCGATCAGGGCATCGAACCCGTGCTCGGAATACATGTTCCTCGACGACACGGCCTGCAACCTCGCCTCGCTGAACCTGCTGGCGTTCAGAGGACAGAGGACAGATGACAGAGGACGGATTGCCGACGGCAAAGCACCCTCCTCCGTCCTGCGTCCTCCGTCCTCCGTCGTCTGCTTCGACCTCGACGGCTACGAGCACGCGGTGCGGCTGTGGACCATCGTGCTCGAAATTTCCGTGCTGATGGCGCAGTTTCCGTCCCGAGAGATCGCCCAGCTCTCCTACGAGTACCGCACGCTCGGCCTTGGCTACGCGAATGTCGGCGGGCTCCTGATGTCGTCCGGCGTTCCGTATGATTCGGACACCGGCCGCGCGGTGTGCGGCGCGCTGTCCGCCATCATGACCGGGGTTGCTTACGCGACCTCGGCCGAAATGGCGGCTCTGCTCGGCGCCTTCCCGGGCCACAAAAAGAATCGCGAGGAGATGCTGCGGGTGATCCGTAACCATCGTCGCGCCGCCCACGGCGAAACGACCGGCTATGAGAAACTGGCGACGCCTCCAGTGCAGCTTGACCATGCGGCCTGCCGGGCCGCGGGCGACGGTTTCGCCGGCCTGTGCGAGCAGGCCAAGCGCGCCTGGGATCGCGCGCTCGCGCTCGGCACCGAGCACGGTTTCCGCAACGCCCAGGCCACCGTGAT
>WNFS01004742.1_pt1 | contig 10391 bp, 8 predicted proteins | sample 5400141 | NCBI WGS metagenome assembly WNFS01 (sample SAMN13153358, study PRJNA577476) | soil metagenome | isolation source: 60 cm saprolite under Madrone tree | place: USA:California | collected 2016-06-14
AATCCCACGAGCCGGGCGGAAATGGTCAGGCCTAAGCCCGTGCCGCCATACGCGCGGCTCATGGATCCGTCGGCCTGTGTGAAAGCGTCGAAGATCGCCATTTGCTTCTCGGCGGGAATTCCGATACCGGTGTCTGCGATTGTAAAATGGAGTTGGATGTCCTCCTTAGTCCGCGAGTCTGCCCGGACGTACACAATCACTTCGCCCTTCTCCGTGAACTTGATGGCGTTGCCTACCAGATTGACGATGATTTGCCGTAAGCGCCCGGGATCGCCGACGAGTGCATCCGGGACATCGGGTTGAATGTCGTAGGCGAGCTCCAGGCCTTTCTGGTGGGCACGAAGGCTCAGCGTTTTCATTGTGTCGCTCAGGCTGTCGCCCAGATTGAAGGCGATGGCTTCGATTTCCAGCTTTCCGGCTTCGATTTTGGAATAATCGAGGATGTCATTGATCAAAGAAAGCAAAGCGTCGGCGGACAATTTCGCCATGTTCAAGTACTCGCGTTGCTCGGAGTCCAGGTCTGTATCGAGAACCAGTTCTGTCATTCCCATGATTCCGTTCATGGGCGTGCGGATTTCGTGGCTCATGTTGGCCAGGAACTCGCTCTTGGCGCGGCTAGAGGCTTCCGCGGCCTCCTTGGCCTTCTGCATGGCTTCTTCCGCGCGTTTGCGGACGGAAATATCTTGATAGATACAGAGCGAACCGGCCACCTGGCCATTCACGACCAGGGGAACACCGTGAAGTTCGACGTCTACCAGACTCCGGTCTTTTCTCATGCGTTGTGTCACCAGGGTGACCGGGTTACCACCGGGAGTCCCATAAGAGATGTTCCGGGCTTCTGCAAGTAGATTCCCTTCGGCGAGGAATCCGTCGACGCGTTTGCCATTCATCTCTGCCCTGGAATACTGAAACAGCTGTTCAAACGCCGGATTGCATAGCTGGAGCTTTTCCGCCGAGTCCAGCACCATAATGGCAAGCGGGCTGTTTTCGATGAGGGCATTGAGATATGAGGTGCGCTCTTCAACTCTTTCTTCGAGATCATCATGCGCGTTTTGAATGGCGACATCGCGCTGTTGGATGCGGTCGAGCATGCTGTTGAACTGGTCAAACAGAACGCCGATTTCGTCCTGGCTTCTCTTAGCGGCGCGGATGGAATAGTTTTCATAGGCGGAGACGGAGGATGCGATCGCTGCCAACTCCTGGATCGGCCCGGAAATCACGCGCTGCAGGCGGTAAGACATCGCGTATGCAACAGCCAGGGAGGCCAGTAGCACGACGAAATCGATCATCACGAATCGCAGCAATCGGTCGTGAAGATCCCGCAGGTCTGCTTCAATGTAAATCCTGCCGATGGGATCACCATTGAGGACAATGTTCTGGAACAAAACCATTTTCTTTGCGACGACCTCGTTTCCTTCTTTTTGGACCGGAGGAGGGGAAAAAGCGACGAGGGCCGGGTCCCGGCTGTATGTCGCAAAGACATTGCCACCGGAGTCGTAAATGCAGGCATGGACGACGTGCGGTTTGGCCCGCAAAGCACTCAGAATTTCCTGCGCCGATCCCGAATCGTGGAAGGTAAGCGCGGCGGTGCTGTTCGACCCGATCATTTTCGCGGAGGCCACCAGATCGTCTGTTTTCGAACGGAGGAGAGTGGTCCGGTCGTAGAAGGTGAAAGCCGCGGAGGCCACGAACAAGGCCACGCCACAAGCGACTAAGACAATCCCTTGCAGCTTATGACGGATGGATAGGTCTTGGAACAACCGCATGTTAGCTCCCCTTTGGATGACCGTTGTCGTGGACGATTCTGGCCAGCGCGAGCAGCTTGGAACTGGCTTGCAGGCGAGCCCTTTGAATCGCGTCCACGTTGATTGCGAAGCGCAGCTTGTTATTTTCAAGAAAGAATTGAACCGCGCCGCCGCGCTCCGCAAAATCCTCGCCCTCCCCGACTACGAGCGCGCTGGCCCCTTTCAAACTGTTTAAAATTTCCGGCAGTTGCTTTTCTTCTCTTCCGCTAACGAAAACAAGCTGACACGTCTTCAACTCCGGAAGGTCATTGACCCTGCGGGCCAGGAGCTCACGATTATTGATTGCTTTTTCCCGGATGACTTCATTGAGGGCGCCGCCAAAAGGGTCATGCCTGAACACGCAGAGAGTGATGGGAGTCTTTTCAGTCTGGAATGCGTCCTGGGGCCATGCGACGAATTTCGCAAAATTAAAGAGGAAGGCGGCTTTGACCTGATACTCGACCGAAGGAGCGGCCTGCGGACGGGCCGGAATTGCGCCAGCCAGCGCCAGGAGAGCCACGGTGCAGGCCTGAATGCGAGAGCGGGCAGACCGCAAGCAGCGGCTTTCTCGTGTCGTTTGCCGCAAGCTCCGTTGTAGTTGGATCGAGTAGTTCAAGGCATTGGCTCAGCGATTCAGAAGTACCAGGTGAGCTTGGCGTAGGCGCTGCGCTTGACCTGTGATGAATTGACGCCCTGGAATTGATCGTTGAATTCCGCGTGATGATCCCTGAGCAAGTTCTGACCCGTAAGACTCAATTCCACCCGTTCCGCGAGCTTCCAGGTCAATTGCGTATCGAGACGCGTATAGGAAGCGACAAATTGCGCTGGCAAGCGCCCAACAAAATAGGCGCTCGCGTCCCAGGCCAAGCCACCGGACAGTTGAAGGTGGGAGCGCAGTTGCGCCTGGTGTCCGGGGTTTGAGCCCTGCGCGTCCGCCACGCTGTCTGAGCCCACATCGGTGGGGTCCGCATGCAGATGCATTTGCAGAAAGGAATAGCCGGGGCTGAGTGTCCATCGATTTGTTAGTTTCCATTTGACCCAGGCCTCGATGCCCTCGGTAGTGCCGTACATTTCGCCGCGCAGCGACAGCGGGATAATCAGGAGGGGCGGGACGGAGGTCGGGTCGAAGAATGGCGGAAAAAGCTCCGAGCTTTCCAGGCCGTGGTAATTGTTGAAAAATATCGTGAGGTCGAGAGAAAGCCGGTCCGTGGGCTGCGCCCGATACCCCAGCTCGTACGCGATAATGTGCTCCGACTTCATGTTCGGATTGCCGAGCAACTCTAGTTCCGCAGGCCCGGGCAATGCCGCAAGCGCCGCAACCAGGCCGGTATCTCGTCGCGTGGGCGGGCGACTCGCGCGCGAAACGGCGGCCCAGAACGTCCGGCGATTGCTCGGAGTCCAAGCCAAGCGGGCGCTGGGCTCAATGTCGAAGCCGCTAAAATAGTCGTTCTCGAATTTCGATCCAAGGTATAAGGTCACGCGATTGGGCTTCAGCGTGATTTGGTCTTGCACGAAGGCGTTGAACAACTGTCCAGAGTGGTCTGGGGGAATAAAAGCCTGGTCAATGGTGCCCTCGGTTTGATCCGCGGTATGGCGATACCCCGCGCCCCAAATAAGATCGTGACGGGCACTCAGCAGAACGTGATTCTGAAAATCGAAATCAAAGGTATCGCGGACTTCATCGGATTGCGGACCGTCTCTGGTGTATTTGTCGAAATAAACCTGCAGGGTCGTATCGAACCGGCTTGAAAAAGTGTGACTCCACCGGCTAAGTACGCTTCCTCCCGATAATGCGGCGCGCCTCTGTACGTTTATGTTGCCGGGAGGATTGAAGACGGAATGTATGATCGTCGCGCCTTCGTTTCCGGTGTAGATGTCCCCTTGAGTTGTCAGGGAATCTTTCTTGGACAGGTTTGCATCCACGCGAAAACCGCTATGCAGCAGATGCCAACCATCATCTCCGTCCTGCCCGATCAAATCGGGGAAATGGCCGTTGTTCAGGTACTTCGCGAAGACTCGATAGCTGGCGCCTTCCTTGATTTTCCCGCCGTACTGCAACGTGCCGAATCCCTGCGCCTGCGTGCCGCCGCCGCCGGTCAGCAAGCCGCCCTGCGTGTCTGCGGCGCTTTTCGTAATGACGTTGATGACGCCGTTCACCGCGTTGGCGCCCCATACAGTTCCGCCCGGCCCGCGCACCACTTCGATCCGCTCAATGTCCTCCAGCGGCACGTCTTGCGTGTCCCAATAAACACCGCCGAAGAGCGGCGTATAAACGGCCCGGCCATCGATCAAGACAAGCAATTTGTCGGCGAACTGTAAATTGAAGCCGCGTGCTGATATGGCCCATGTATTTGCGTTGATCTGAGCCACATCCAATCCGGGAACCATGCGCAGCAGATCGGGAATGTTTGTGGCGCCGGAGCGGCGGATGTCTTCCTGAGAGATGACGAAAATCGCGGCGGCCACGCTGGAGAGCTTCTGTTCCTTCTTCGAGACGGAAGTCACCTCCACCTTCATCAGGTCTTCGATGCTTTTTTCCGCCAGGTCTCTTGGTTTCTCTTGGGAGTAAGCAGGAATCGCGGTCAGTAGGGCGGCCGCCAAACTAAGATGGCCGCGGGTTAGAGCCTTACGAATTCCAGACTTAGGCGCTGCCGGCGCGGAGCGGTCCGCGTTATGGATCGATTGCAAACGAACGATCATTTCTCCCCCCTTGCCGTCATTCGAACAGCCACTCGCAGTCCTTTACAGTTTTTCGGGGAAGGGGGAACTACTCCGAGAAGATCACAACGTCAGAACAAAATACCCAGAGAGGAAAATCGAGAGGGACCCGAGGCTTGCTCTTGCAAGAGTGCCCACGCCAATTCTGCCGCATGTCGTGGGACAAAGATGCGGAGAAAAATCAATGAGTGCCTTATGAGTTAAACAAAGGATGGGCGCAATTGGTGCCCGGGGTGGGAGTCGAACCCACATGAGGAAAAATCCCCGGAGGATTTTAAGTTTTCGGAACTGCCGTCCGGTGCAATTCTATTCAATCGCTTGCACTCTAACCCGTTACGCTGCAACGCGTTCCGGTGTACAGCCTTGCATGCGATTGCACCCTCTGCTCTGCCCCAGTGTTACACCAGGTGATACGGATTCGACGGCTACTGGTTTTCCGGCGGAAATACTTTGTCTGTTTTCTGTTGTGCGGTGGACTTCTTGGCCTTCTTCCGCTTCGCGACCTCGCCGAGCGATTCTGTTTGCTCGACGGGGATGACTTGCATCGCGGGCGGTGCCGGGACTGTAGTCGGTTGGACCGCCACTGCCTGTGGCGGTGCCGAGGCCGGTGGTGCAGCTAGCGGAGCCGGGGCAGCGGGCATCTCGATTCGCCCGTTTGCTTTCCAATCGGCGAGGATAGCGGAGCACGAGTCATTTACCGAGTGAGAGACGGCCCGAGTGGTGTTAGAGAAAACCAAGTCGCCGCGACGATTCGCGACCATGATTTGATTGTTCTTGTAAATCAGGCCGTGAAATGCTTCGTGGTTCATGCCCACGCTGTAGTCCGCGTCGGATCCGTTGAGGGTTACGGTCACGTTCGGGCACTGCTTCGGGAAGTCCTTCGCCAGTTCCATCGTTTGGTTGTGCGCGCCCACGGTCGAGTGCGCCGAGCCGAGCGCCCAGCGGGAGCCGCCAACGGCACCGGCGTCGGTTCGCACGTCGAGATTACCTGTTCCCTCGATGTACACCCGTGGCTTTGCCTGTTGCCCGAGTGCTGCCGGGACGATTGCCAATGCTCCGGCCAAGACCCAGATTCTTGAGCTATGGAAATAGTTCATCGGTTTCATCTCCCACGCTCAAAAATTAGGGGAACCGAGAGTATTGGCCAATGGTACTGTGCTCTTTTGCCAACTACCCGTGAGCGATGCGTGATAGAATCGGCGGGAAGGAAAGAGGCTCATTGCTGCTTTTGTGGTAGACTCGTCATTCATGAAGACTATTGAACCGAGCCATCGGTGCCACGCCACATTTTCCGACAAGACCACGCAAGACTTCCCTATGCGTTGGATTAGAGCGGATAGCTTAAGCGCGGCGGGTCTCTATCGCCGCAGCGCTAAGAAGGTATGGTTTGGCGTGTGCGGCTTTACACATCATATTGTTAGGACCGATGAAAACGGGGCGCTTGACCTCATGCTTTCTACTGACCTCTTCATCTCCAAGGGTCAATGCGAAATGGCTAAACATTGCATCGCACAAGCATGCCCGCTCAATCGAACGCCCGATAGTAAAGTCAAAAAGATGATGCACATTCGCACGCGAGATGGAATAGAGGCCGTCAAGACGTTTGCACAGCGACGGTATTGCGAAGTCTTTAAGAAACACCACCGCGATGGCGGCATGATGCTTCCGAAGTCCTAAAAAGGCAAAAGGCCCGAAGCAATCACGTTTTTGCACAACCGCTAACCCATGGTGGGACGACGCTGGGCGGTGCCAGGGCTGGCTTCGGGCGTTCGGTCACGACCTTGCCACTGGCGGTGTCCGGCAGAATGGGAAAGTTCTCCGCCAGGATCTCCGCGTTCGTCTTACCCTCCGCGATTGAGGTGTTACCGGGTATCGGTTTTGCCATGATGGGGAACTCCTTTTTCCCGTGTAGCAGAATTTTTACAACACTTCTTAGTCGTGAAAGGCGACGACGTGCAGGGTGACCACGTCACCGATGCCAAGATCGTTGGAGCCGTCTACAAATTCAACTTGGAAGCGCGCCGCGGTTCGGTTATAAATGGCGCGATTTGCTTGTGCCGAGCCCACTGGTGATACTGATGATTGTGTCTCCCACGTCATGAGAACTGTGTAGTTGGCATCCGCGAAGGGGACCTGGAAGTTCACTGACATGATAAAAGTAAGTACGGGGGGTGCCGGACTTCCTTGTCCTTGGACAACTTCTGGCGACACGGCTGCGCGCAAGTCCGTAATTGTCCACTAACCTATTGGAAACAATGATGCCCGGGGTGGGAGTCGAACCCACATGAGGAAAAATCCCCGGAGGATTTTAAGTCCTCAGCGTCTGCCATTCCGCCACCCGGGCGCTGGCCGTACAAAGTTAACGAATCGAAAGAGTTAGTGCAATACTGGTGCCAGCGCGGCGGGCTATGAGCGAAAGAGTAGTGCTGATCACGGGGGCAAAAGGGGGCCTAGGCTCCTTAGTCACGGAGCGGTTTCTGGCGAGCGGCGCGACGGTTGTCGGGGTGTCGCGCAGCATCTCGCAGCAAGATTTCCCGCGCCCTAATTTCGAGGCGCTCCCCGTGGACTTCACGAAGGCAGCCGCGGTTCGTAGTGCGATTGGCTCCATAGTTGACCGTCACGGTAGGCTTGATGTGCTGGTACATGTGTTAGGCGGATTTGCGGGCGGCACACCCGTGGCGGAAACGGACGACGCCACCTGGGAACAGATGCGCGACCTGAATCTTACTTCCGCATTTTATGTTTTGCGGGCGACGATTCCGCACCTGCGAAAATCCGGCTCCGGGCGCATCGTGGCCATCGGCAGCCTTACGGCAGTTGAGCCGCACGCGGGGCTTGGAGCCTACGTCACATTCAAGTCCGCGCTGGTAAGTCTGGTGCGCACCGTAGCACTGGAGAACAAGGATGCGGGGCTCACCGCAAACGTGGTTCTTCCCGGCACGATGGACACGCCGGCAAACCGCAAAGCCATGCCCGGTGCGGATTTTTCGAAGTGGCTGAAGCCCGCGGATGTCGCCGATCTGGTTCTGTGGCTCGCCGATGAGCGCGCCACCCACGTCACCGGAACGGCTATTCCTATTGATGGCGCGAGCGCCTGAACGATAGCCCAGCCGCGGCTGAAAAAGGGCTGTGGAGGCTCGACCTCATACGCCCGTATCATGTTCTTAGTAAAAGAGATATTGCCCTATGCGGGGCAAAAGAATATGCTCTTGGGCACCATGAAAAACCCACATTCGAGGGCATCGTCGAGGACCAATCGCGCCTTCTTTGGATACCAACAAACCGCATTCACCGCGCTCGTTTTCTGTGCCATTTTTGCTCCCACAGGTTTCGCTCAGGCGGCGGGACCGAAGGACGTAGGCCTGCGGCAAATTCGCAGCTATATAGCTGCGGGGTGGGATACGCTGACGCGCTCGCTGACCGATTGCAAGGTGATTGTGGATCCGAAATTGGCGGCGGCTTCGGTGCTGTACCTTCCCGCGGATTTCGATGCGCCGGCGGACGTGCAGGAAATGCAGAAGCGTTGCAACGTGCAAGTGAAGCACCTGGCGCAAGTGATTCATAAGCTGGGCGAGATAGACACGAGCAGTCTGGAGCCGCCGGGCTTGCTGTACCTGAACAACAAGTACGTGGTGCCCGGGGGAAGATTCAACGAGATGTATGGATGGGACAGCTACTTCATCGTTCGCGGACTGGTGGAAGACAAAAGGATCGAGCTGGCGCGCGGGATGGTGGAGAATTTTTTCTTTGAGATCGAGCATTACGGCGCGGTGCTGAATGCAAATCGCACGTACTATCTGACGCGCTCGCAGCCGCCGTTTCTTACCTCGATGATTTTGGCGGTGTACGACGCGCAAAAAGCGGCGGGGAAGGAAGATCGCGCGTGGCTGGAACGTGCGTATGGTTACGCGGCGAGAGATCACGGCTTGTGGACGCGCGAGCCGCACTTGGCGGGGACAACCGGACTTTCGCGCTACTACGATTTCGGAAATGGACCGGCTCCGGAGAGCATGAAGGACGAGACGGGGCACTACCGGCAAGTGGCGGCGTTTTTTCTTGGGCAGCAACAGGACTTGTGGCGCGACTACCTTGTTCCCCGAAAGCCGGACGAGGACCATGTAGGGCCGCTGTTTGCTCTGGAAGTGTGTGATTCCGCCAAGACGATGGCACAGGCGGCGTGCGATTCCGCGGGCGTGGCTTCGCTGAGTGCGGACTATTACAAGGGCGACCGCGCGATGCGGGAATCGGGGTACGACGTTTCGTTTCGCTTTGGACCACACGGCGCGAGGACGCATCACTACGCGCCGGTGTGCTTGAACAGCCTGCTCTACAAGACGGAGAAGGATTTGGAGCGAATGAGCGGGATGCTCGGGCGCCCGGCTGACACGGAAGAATGGCGAAAGCAGGCGGAGGAACGCAAGGAGAGAATTCAGAAATATCTGTGGGACAGCGAGCGAGGGTTGTACTTCGACTATGACTTTGAAAACGGGAAGCGCTCGGACTATGAATATGTGACAGCGTTTTTCCCGCTGTGGGCAGGAATTCCGACGCCCGAGCAGGCGCGCGCGGTGATGCAACATCTGCCCACGTTTGAAAAGCCGGGCGGCCTGGTGATGAGCACGCATGAGACCGGCGGGCAATGGGACTTCCCGTACGCTTGGGCGCCGGACCAGTTGGTTGCCGATGAGGGAATCCGGCGCTACGGCTTCAACGAGGATGCCGATCGCGTTTCCTACGAATTTCTTTCCGCTGTGGCGGAGAATTTCCGGCGCGACGGCACAATTCGCGAGAAATACAACGCGGTGACGCGCTCCTCGGAAACACAGGTCACCGCCGGCTATCACATGAACATCGTCGGATTCGGGTGGACGAATGGGGTGTTTCTGACGCTGCTACACCAACTGCCAGAGACTTCCGTCACGCGTCTGGCCAACGAGCAAACTGCCAAGCCCGGCTCCGGGCGCTAAATTTCCTCGACCGTAACCGCGGAACGAACCTTCTCGAGGCGGAATTCGTCGCGTGCCGGAGTCGCGCCGACCTGACCGGCTACCCACGCGCCCATGCGATTGGCGGCCTCGTTCAGAGTTGGGACGGAAGCGTGACGCAGGTAATGGTAAACGAGTGCGGCGGTAAATGCGTCACCGGAGCCCACGGTGTCAGCGACGTGAACGCGATAGCCGGGGTGTTCGCTGGTTTCGTCCGCACCCACGAGAAGACTGCCCTTGGCTCCCCGCGTGATGCACACCAATTTTGGTCCGAGGATGTCGCGGAGCCAATTCGCCGCGCGCAACTCATCATAGATAAAGGGAATGCCCAAGAGGTTTGCCACGACAGGAAGCTCCTCGTTATTCACTTTCATGATGTCCGCCAGCTTGGCGGATTCGGATAGAGTATCGGCGTCGTAAAACGACTGGCGTAAATTGACGTCAAAGACGCGCGTGGTGCCGGGGCGAAGTGCGTTGAGAAACGCTCGTATGGTGGAGCGAGACTCCGGGCAGCGTTGCGCCAGTGAGCCGAAGCACACGGCATCGGCGCGTTCCGCAAGCGCGCGCCACTCCGGCGTCCATGCAAAGAAATCCCAGGCCACGTACTCCGCGATCTCGAAGGTGGGCTGGCCCGCCGGGTCGACCTGGACTTTCACTGTACCGGTTGGATGAGTGGAATCAAGCTGGATATGCGAGGTGCGGAGACCGAGACGTTCTAACCGGCGGCCTGCGGCGCGTCCGAGTGCATCGCTGCCGACGCGGCTAGCCACAATCCCTTCGTCGCCCAGCAGCCTTGTCATATATGCGAAGTTTGCAGGCGCTCCGCCGAGTTGCTTGCCTTCCGGGAACATGTCCCAGAGGAGTTCGCCCAAGCCGATGGTGACGTAGTTCTTGTCAGGCATCG
>WNFS01004743.1_pt1 | contig 10390 bp, 8 predicted proteins | sample 5400141 | NCBI WGS metagenome assembly WNFS01 (sample SAMN13153358, study PRJNA577476) | soil metagenome | isolation source: 60 cm saprolite under Madrone tree | place: USA:California | collected 2016-06-14
ATGTTCTGCTGATGGATGAACCAACGGCTGGCGTCGATGAACCAGGCCGGCGATACCTCACGGAACTGGTGCATCGCCTTCAACACGAGAAAGGCTTGACCGTACTCATTTGCGTGGTTTCCTGAGGCGTTGACTTGCGCGGCGAGCCTGGTACCCAACCTTAAATTAATGAGCGGAGGAAATCAGACACCAACCAGCCGATTACGCCGATCAGCCGGCAGGGGCCACTCATCGGGCCATGGTAACGTTTCATTGAAAAGTACTGTCGCATCCGGAAGAAATTGGGTAAGAATGCCCCTTACATCTGACATATGCGACACCGCCTTATCGCCATCAGCTTCATCCTCGCCCTGAGTGTGTCTCTTGCGATTCTCGGGCAGCAGAAAAAGCCTCCCAGACCTGAGACTGCTCGCGACGCCGTCTGCGGTCTGATGGTGGAGAAGAACCCCGAACTCTCCGCGAACTACCAGGGCACGACTTACTACTTCTGCTCCAGAGCCGACCGGGACAAATTCCAGAAGAACCCACAAAATTACGCAAAGGAAAAGTGAGCCGGGAAGACATTCGCTTTTCGCTCCGCACACTGCTTAGACGCCCGCTTCTAACCGGCATCATTGTCCTGACCCTTGCGCTCGGGATCAAGAGATGAAGAGGTTGACCGGGCGCTGAAACCTATAGTTAGATGGACCGAACGTTCAGACAACAAACTGCACCCTGGAGGATCATTATGCGGCGTACTTGCACGATAGCTCTTGTTGGTCTAATCACTCTCGCCGTCGGATTTCTTGGCGGTGACGCGGCTGGCCAGGCCAACACGTCAGCTGGCTGGACCACGCTCTTCGATGGCAAGAGTCTGGCCGCGTTCAATACCATCGGCGATGCCAATTGGCGGCTGATGGACGGGCTTGTTCAGGCGGACAAAGGCAACGGCTTTCTGGTGACAAAGGCCTCTTACGGAGACTTTCAATTAAAGGTGGAGTTCTGGGTCGATGACGATGCCAACAGCGGCGTCTTTCTACGTTGCGAAAATCCGCAGCAAATCACAGCGATGAACGCTTACGAAGTAAACATCTACGATAAGCGTCCCGATCAAACGTATGCAACCGGCGCGATTGTCGACGTCGCCAAGCCTCTAACTGCGATGAAGGCCGGCGGCAAATGGAATACTTTCGAGATCACCGCACAAGGGCCACACATGACTGTGGTACTGAACGGAACGAAGACAGTTGATGTCCAGCACCCGGGACACAAGCGAGGTCCTATTGGACTCCAGTATGGCGCGGGTGTCGTGAAATTCCGTAATGTGCAAATCAAGTCTTCATAGCCCATCGGTTGCTCAGACGAGCCAGATAACCGTCCGTATCGACCACTCATAGGAAACCCATAGCTACTTACGGCTCTTCAGAAGAACATTTTTGGTTTTGCACTTCGAAGTTACTATGCCGGAGCGCTGCGTAACGTTTTAAGGAGGGTTGACCTATGGCTGAGGATAACAAAGAAGCGGGCGCGCTGGTGCAGTTTGCCTTCTTTCCGCATTTTTGATGACCATCATTTCAAAATTCGCAGTGTCTTTTCGGTTTTCGGCTTTGCGGAGTTCAGTTCGAAATCGACAGTGTCTTTTTTTCTCATACACCCACCTGGTGATGCTCACGGCGGAGCGTCAGTTAGGCCGATGTCGACAATTTTGCAGATGCCGTCAGCAATTCTGTTGACGGTTAAAAAATCGAACGTAAGTGCCGACAAGAGAATGACGAACGCGCATCCCTCCTTTCGCAATTCGCAAAACCAGTCACCAAAACTGTTGATGGAAATAGTTCGCTGGGAGTCACAAGTCATTGAAAAACCAGAAAGCGCGAATTGGCAGGGGCCGTGCCTTATACGCCTGCCATGAAAGGGAAGATGACATTCGTCGAGAGTTCATACATTGGTGGGCGCCTTACGTCTCACAAACCCATCTATGCTCCGGCTATCTTCTCTTTCGACGAAAGTGTTGTCGTCACGTTCGTAATTAAGTCCGCGTCAATCGAAGTTTGGTTAGCGCCGAACACATGTTTTGACGTCACAAAGCAACATCGTTTCGTCACCAAGCCTCATGAGTTTGTCATCAAACCTCATGAGTTTGTCATCAAGCCTCATGAGTTTGTCACCAAGCCTCATGAGTTTGTCACCAAGCCTCATGAGTTTGTCACCAAGCCTCATGAGTTTGTCACCAAGCCTCATGAGTTCGTGACCAAGCCTCATGAGTTTGTCACCAAACCTCATGAGTTTGTGACGAAGCCTCATGAGTTTGTGACGAAGCCTCATGAGTTTGTCATCAAGCCTCATGAGTTCGTGACGAAGCCTCATGAGTTTGTCATCAAGCCTCATGAGTTCGTGACGAAGCCTCATGAGTTCGTCACAAAGCAACATTCGTTTCTGACGAAGAAGCGTCGCTTCGTCGCAGAAACACTTACAAACATCAACCGTTAAACAAAGGAGGATGCATCATGGCCACAAAACACATCCGAGTTCTTCTGACTTTCACGCGGCAAAGCGATCATCAGATCGTGGAAATCGCAGGCCTGGTAAACGTGAACAAGGTGGTGAACGTCAGGACGTACGAACTGGAGAAGGTCACGATCGGCCCGGACGGTGCGCGTGGCCCCCGGCAGGCCGGCGGCTTGTTTACGGGGTCCCGCGCCATGCTTCTCAGTGGTCTGACGCCCGGCACCATCTATGCCGTTCACGTGCGCACCGTCGGCGGCTCCACCAACTACAGCGACTGGAGCGAGTCCGTCACCCGGACCTGCATCTAAGATCCGGGATCCCTCCATGCCTCTCCCGCCCAAGCGGGAGAGGCGTCGGGGACTTGTTATTCGTCGCTGTTCCGCGACTTCTTTAAGAAATGCGAGGATCTGATTCGATCCGTACTTCTGAGAAGGCCCCAGCTCTCCACCATTCGTTGCGCCGATTCGATTGCCGTCCAGCGCGAAGAATACCGCGGTTGGAATGCCCTGATTGATATCAACACCGAGTGACTTTGCCATTTCCAAATTGCGGTTAAATTCACCAACATCCACTTTAAACAGGACGAAGTGCTTCTCGAAGTAATCGCGCGTCTCACCCTGTTCAAAGTGTCGTGAAAGCGCCAAACAATCACCACACCAGTTCGCGCCGAACTCAACCATCAGCAGCTTATGTTGTGTGTGCGCGCCGCTCAGGGCGTCATCCAGCATTGCGGGAGTCACTTTGATGTCGTGGAACGGCCCTGCCACTTGACCCTGTTTCTCAACAGGAAGTTTTCCATGATAGACGGCTATCAACACGGCAATAGGAAGGACTATTAGCGGAATGCTTCTACGAAAGTTCACCATCTTTCATAAGCATTTCACATTCCGAAGGCGCCGAACGGATTCGAACCGTTGCAGAAGGCTGTGCCGGCCCTCCCCTTTCCTCTCGGGTACGGCGCCACTTTCAACACTACTTGCCCGGCAAAAATCGACAACCATTACTCAACTAAGTGGCGGGAAAGCCCGATGAGTGGTCGATCCCCGCGTTTTTTTGGTTACATCAATGATACGGCGGGTATAGGATCTTGTCGTGCGACGACTCATTGCAGTTCAGACGATCGCAGCATTGTTCGTAGGCTTCCTCTACGCTCCGTTCTTTCACAGGCACGACGCGGGCGAAGACCCGCGTATTCAGACTCCCTTCATCCACGCCCACTTCTTCGACCGCGACGACATTCGCCGCAGTCATGGCTTTGAGAGCAGACACGAGAAAGCCCATGCAGTCGATCTATTAACAACTACCGAAACCCAGAGGGTCCGATTCGATCCCGTCATCCCGACCGCTTTCATGGAAGGTCCGAAAACGGAAACCAACTTCCATGTTGCCCGGATCTTCGTGGGATTGATTCCGCCTGATGTTCAGCAATTCCGGCCTCCGCCGCTTTTGGAAAGCTCTCTCCTCCGCGCCCCTCCAATACGACCTTCATTCGCCGCGTAGTCCGACGTCTATTCAAAACTAACTGATTGGAGAGAATCTCGTGATTCGGAGACTTATTTTCTCCTCGATATTGCTTGCCTCGCCGGCAACAGTGGCATGGACACAGCCTGCGCCATTGACACTTCAGGCCGTCCTCGATGCGTACGTTGCCAACAACCTGGAGTTGCAGGCCGCAAAATTCCGGTTGGAGAGAACCGCAGCCGATCAAATTGCTGCGCGTTTGCGGCTTAATCCAGGCGTGACCGTCACTGGGGAAAACCTCAGGGTCAATGGACCAGTCCCTTTTAGGCAACTGTACGAAGTCGCCGTCTCCTACGCAGAGACTTTCGAACTTGGTGGAAAGCGAAAACTAAGGGCGAACGTCGCGGACTCCGCCGTTTCAGTGGGGGAGATGCAATTTGCGGACGCCATGCGGCGCGGGATCGCCGACGTGAAACGTCTGTACTACGAGGCGCTGGTGGCCAGGTACAGCGTCGATATCGCCGGCGAGAATCGGCAAACCTTCGAACAACTCGTGCAGTTCAACCTGGCAAGATTCCGAGAGGGCCTCATTCCCGAGGCGGACCTGATCCGGGTGCGCCTGGAGCGAATCAAATTCGATACTGCCATCAAACAGGCGCAGCTCGACCTGCGGCGTGCCACGATTCGACTTCTCGAGCGGCTGGGAGAATCCACGTTCTCGAATCGAGAGATCGCTGGGGAAATCGATCGAGGCCGAGGGGTGCCCGAGCTTGAATCGTTGACCCAAATCGTCCTCAGCCAGCGCCCGGATATTCAGGCAGCAGAACATGAAGTGAATGCCGCAAATGAGCGGCTCGCTCTTGAACGTGCCCGCAGCCGGGCAGACATCACTCCGTTTATTGGGTATAAGCGCCTGGCAAGCGACAACACGATACTGCTCGGATTCTCCATGCCTCTAAAAATCCGGGACCGCAACGAAGCGGGAATTGCTCGCGCCGAAGCCGACAAGAAGTTTGCGGAGACCCAACTGCGGATGGCTCGAAATCGTTCCCTGGCGGAAGTCGAAGTGGCGTACGCGGCTTTTCAGACAGCGCGCGAGCAGGTTCAAACATTTCGGGATGAGCTTTTGAACGAAGCCGATGAATCGCGAACGATTGCTCTGGCGGCCTATCAGGAGGGGGGAACGCCTTTGCTTCCGGTGCTCGACGCGCAAAGGACTCGGTCAGAAGTGCGGCAACAATATTTCCGGATACTGTTCGATTATCAGATCAGTGTGATCGATCTCGAGCTTGCCGTCGGAAAGGATTTCCAGCCATGAGGAAAACGTTACTACTCCTTCTGCTTTGGGGTTGCAGCCGCAACGGCAACACCGTCGAGTCCCCGGAGGCAGCTCCGAAGCAAAGGAAGCAACCTGCAGAGGTCGTACTCCCGGCACAACAGGCCGCCGGGGTCATTGGGGTTGAAATTCTCAAGATGAGCAACGTACCCGAGTTGCTCCAGGCTCCGGGCAAGATCAGTCTCACCGATCAAGGCAGTTGGCGGATCGGCGTCCTGACCAGCGGGCGGGTCGAAAAGGTGTATGCGAACCTGGGCGACTTCGTCCAGCAAGGTCAAATCCTGGCAGGCGTGCACAGCCATGACGTGCACGAAGTTCGCGCCGCCTATCAAATCGCGCGCTCCGATCTTTCACGAGCGGAATCTGCGGCCGCGCTTGCCCAGAAAAACTACGAGCGGGCCGAGCGCCTCTATTCCATAAAGGCAGGCTCGCTTGCAGACGTGGAGCGCACTCGCCAGGAATTGGCAAGCGCGCAGACTGCCGTTCGCAACGAACAGATCGGAGTGGAAAAGGAGCGCATCCATCTCGAAGGCAATCTCGGCGTTGCTGCAGAACCGGCGCCGGGGACCAGCGAAGACGAGGCAGACCTGATACCGATTCGCGCCGCCGGCTCCGGGTACGTTCTCGCCAAGAATGTCACTCCTGGAACCGTAATCGATCCGACGAAAGACCTGTTCGTCATCGGCGATTTGAATCGCGTGTGGATGATTGCTTCGGTCGGTGAAACCAACATCGCAAAGCTGCGCTCCGGCCAGCTTGCAACAGTCCGCACGCCTGCCTTTCCTTCCCAGCCATTCCAGGGCAAAGTGACAAATCTCGGTCCGGAACTGGATCCCGTCACACGCGTGATGCGAGTGCGGATCGCGCTGGAGAACCCGTCCATGAAACTTCGGCCCGAGATGCTCGCCACCGCTGAGATTCAAGTCGGCGGATCGAGACCGTTATTGCTCGTTCCCGCCGACGCCATACAGCAGGTGAACGATCAGGATGTCGTCTTCATTCGGAAGTCTGAGGACCGTTTTGAGCTGCGGCTGGTTCGTTTAGGTGACATGGTCAACGGCCGAGTCGTGATTCTGGACGGAGCAGAGGCAGGCGAGGCCGTCGTGACACGAGGCAGTTTCGTCCTGAAATCGCAACTCCTGAAAGCGTCTCTGGAGAATGAATGACGCATGCTTGATCGACTGATCGATTTCACCATCACGAATCGATGGATCGTCATGGCCGGAGCATTGGTGCTCATCGGTGTCGGTGGGTATGCGTTGTACACAATTCCCGTGGAAGCATTCCCGGATTTGACGAACAACCAGGTGGTCGTGGTTACCGAAGCCCCTTCCCTGCCTCCCCTGGAAGTTGAACAACTTGTCACCTACCCCATCGAGCAAGCCATGCTGGGCCTGCCCGACAAAGAAGAAGTCCGTTCGGTTTCCAAGCTCGGCCTGTCGATGGTGACGATTATTTTTCATGATTCCGTTCCCTATTATTTCGTGCGACAGCTCGTGAGCGAACGTCTGCAACAGCTCACGTCACGGCTGCCCATGGGACTTCAGCCGACGCTGAGTTTGCCGGCAACGGCGTTCGGTGAGCTGTTTCAATACACCCTGCGCGGTCCCGTGAATGCAATGGAACTCAAAGACGTGCAGGAGTGGACCATCAAGAGCCAACTCCGCACCGTCCCGGGAATCAGCGAAGTCAATACGTGGGGCGGCGAAACAAAGCAGTTCCAGATCAAGGTCGAGCCGGCGCTGCTGCAGCAATACGGATTGACGCTTCACGATGTCGCGATGCGGGTCCAGGAGAACAACAGGAATTTCGGTGGCGGCTATATCGAGCACGCATCCGAGCAGTACACGCTGACCGGAAGCGGCCGCGCAATCACAACGGATGAACTGGGAAAGATCGTCCTGCTGGCAAATCAGGGCACTTCGGTCCTGTTGCGCGACCTCGCTGAGGTGACGATCGGCCCGGCTCCCAGGCAAGGCGCTACGCTGCGTGATGGAGAAACTGTTTCAGGTATGGCGATCATGCTCAAGGGCGAAAACGGCAAGCGCGTGATCGAGCTGGTGAAGCAGAAGATCGCTGGAATGACCTTGCCGGACGGCGTGAAACTGCTGCCGTTCTATGACCAGTCCTCCGTTATTGACGGGACGATCCGCACCGTTGAGAAGAACCTGTTTGAAGGATTCCTGCTCGTTACCGTGGTCCTCCTCCTGTTCCTCGGCAACATTCGCGCTGCAATTGTCACGGCGTCGATCATTCCCTTCTCGATGCTGATCAGTTTTGCCGGCATGCGGTTGTTCGGCATCAGCGCCAACCTCATGAGCCTCGGTGCGATTGACTTTGGGATGATCGTCGATGGGGCCGTCGTCATGATGGAGAACTCGGTGCATCGCCTCGAGGAAGGCAGGCAGGAATCTCCGGTAGATTCGGTCCTGCGGGCGACAAAGGAAGTCGCACGCCCGATGATATTCGGTGTAGCGATTATCATTGCGGTTTACCTCCCGATACTGTTCCTCGAAGGGCTCGAGGGACGAATGTTTCGTCCCATGGCGATCACGGTTTGCACCGCTCTGTTTGGATCGCTCCTGTTGGCCCTTACTGTCGTGCCGGCACTTGCCTCTTTCATTTTTCGGAAGGGCATCCGTCCATCACGTTCCCCGGCTGGTGTATGGCGCCTGGCCCGGCGTTTAAACAACAAATACGCGGAGCTGCTGGAAACAGCGATCAAGCACCGCTACCTGAGTGTAAGCGCGGCTGTGCTGGCCTTGGCAGCCGCGGTCGGATCCTTGTTCTTCATTGGGACCGAATTCATGCCGAAACTCGATGAAGGATCGATTCTCGTTGAGACCCGTAAACTGCCTGGCATCTCGCTGACCGATTCGGTGGAAATCAGCAAGCGCGTGGAAAAAAGCCTGCGCGCCTTCCCGGAAATTGCAGACGTTGTTACCAAGATCGGCCGCCCGGATTTCGCTACCGAAGCCATGGGCATCAACCAGGGAGATGTCTACGTGCTCTTGCGTCCGGTCGAAACCTGGCAGCGGTTCCACAGCAAGAGAGAACTGGTTACAGCGCTGGATGACGCGCTTTCCGGAATTCCAGGCATTTCCTACAACTTTACGCAGCCGATGGAGATGCGTCTGGACGAAACCGTTTCCGGCGTCAAATCGGATCTTGCGGTAAAAATTTTCGGTAACGATTTCCGGGTTTTGGATCAACTGTCGCATCAGGCGTTGCGCATCATTTCGACCGTTCGAGGGGCGGCCAATCCTCAGGTAGAGATTACAACCGGCGTGGCGGAATTGTCGGTACACGTGGATCGCGACGCGTTAGCCCGATATGGGCTCGATGTTTCCGACGTTGAACAGGCCGTCGAAGCCGGCGCGTCGGGATCGGTCATCTCTGAAGTAATCGACGGAGTGAAGCGGTATACGATCGCGCTGCGTCTCCCCGATCAGTATCGAACCGATACTGCGGCGGTACGCGGCATCCGGCTTCGCGCCCCTCGCGGGGAATATGTAACACTGGGCGAGCTTGCTCACGTGGGCGTCAAGCGTGGGGCGGAAGCGATTAATCGTGAAGAGGGACAGCGCCGCGCCGTTGTGATGTCCAACGTGCGCGATCGGGATTTGGGCAGCTTCGTCGCCGAAGTGCGTTCGAAACTTTCCGGGGAGTTGCGACTCCCTCCCGGCTACTTCGTGGAATTCGGCGGCCAATTCGAAAACCAGGAGCGCGCCACGCAGCGTCTGATGCTCGTCATACCTGTCGTCGTCGGGCTCATTTTCGGTTTGCTCTATGCGATGTTTGGTTCCGTGGCGCAATCAGTCCTCGTGATGATGAATGTCCCTTTCGCATTCGTGGGTGGTATCGCTGCGCTTTGGCTGCGCCAGATGAACTTGAATCTATCCGCATCGGTCGGCTTCATCGCACTCTTTGGCGTCGCTGTGCTGAACGGTATCGTTCTGCTGAATTCCGTCAATCAGCTCTATGGTTCCGGCCTCACCGTTCATGAAGCCGTCATCACCGGCGCAAGCCGCCGTCTCCGGCCGGTGCTTATTACGGCGCTCGTGGCAAGCCTGGGTTTCATTCCCATGGCGCTCGCCACCTCGACCGGCGCGGAGATCCAGCGGCCGCTGGCAACCGTCGTCATCGGTGGCTTGTTCAGCTCCACCTTTCTTACCTTGTTTTTGCTCCCGCTGCTCTACGACTGGTTCTTTCGCGAATCCCGACCGGCACGCTGAAAAATGGGGTCGCAGCCCTATTTTTCGTTCACGCGAGATCTCCCAGAAAATCGGCCAACAGTTTCGAGGTCTCCTTCGCTTGGGCTAACCTGACTTTCGCAGTTCGAGGGTAAAGGGGTAGGTAAGTGCTTTTGATTCAGTAGAGGCTACCCGTAGGTCTTCACTACAAAACCGGTCGGTGACTTATCGATATGGCACGAAAGCGACATGGCGGAGCAACGCCAAGCGACTCCGAGACATCGTATCACTCAATCCCTCAGCGACTTAGCTCCAAACCCGATTACTCGGTGTGCGTCCGTAAACCTCCATACGAAGTGAGGTTTCGAAGGGCACGTATCACATTCCTATCACAGTGCGCGTTTTCACGTAGAAGTCTCAGCGAACCCGCCACGCGTTGACGCCAGTCCAACGCTCGGCTGGCCGAGCAAGTGATGCCATCATCAGTGGGCTATCTTGAATTATGCGCGGCAGATGCCCCTCCTTGGCACAGGAGGGGACTCACATCATGGCTTGTTGTGCAGTTTAATCAACTCGGATACGGCTTCGTTGGTGGCTTTCCCCGCTTCATTGCCACCCTGGTTCGTTACTGCCAACACGGCGAAGTCGCGTAGCGGCGCGATCGACACGACGGCGAAATTCAGCGCGTTGCTGCCGTTGTGCTGGAATACGACGCCGTCCGCCCATGGCTGGGAACCGACTCCCCAACCGAACGCGTAGATGCCGCCGAAACGCGGTGTGTGCAGCGCCTTATAAGTTTCCGGCTTGAGCAGCGCGCCTTCACCGCGTTCCCCGCGCAATTGATCGATGATGAATTTGGACCAGTCGCCGATCGAACAGTGCACCGTGCCTGCGGGCCCCATCACTTCGGGAT
>WNFS01005293.1_pt1 | contig 10389 bp, 7 predicted proteins | sample 5400141 | NCBI WGS metagenome assembly WNFS01 (sample SAMN13153358, study PRJNA577476) | soil metagenome | isolation source: 60 cm saprolite under Madrone tree | place: USA:California | collected 2016-06-14
GAAACCGTTGGCGGCCGCAAGCTGCCGTGCGGAATGAATACTGTCATCCAACTCGATCGCAAAAACGCGCCGCGCTCCCGCACGGCAGGCTAACAACGAGAATACGCCTGGGCCGCAACCGATTTCTGCGACGGTGTAACTCGGACGCACTGTATCTGCAATCGCTTTGGAGTATGCAGCGAAGCGCCCACCGTCTGCGATCATGCTTCCATAGTCGGCGAGCGAATACATGTCAGCGGGTGGGGAGCAATGCCGCGGATTCTCGACCGGCAAACAAGCGCTCCGCGTCCAGAACGATCAGATCGCAGAGCGCCCCCACGCGTGCCGGATCGCAGTGGGGCACGACCCGCCGCACCGGAACGCATCCGACGATTCTGGCGAGCGTATCGAGTTCGGCGGCGCGTTGCGTTCGGTCCAAGAGCCAGTTCATGTAGGTATTCTGGACCAACTGGAGCAGTGCCTCGCGCTTACCTAAGGCTTCTATCCGCGGCGCATCGCCTTCTGGGGTGCGTGGCCCTAAGAGATAGATGGCGCCGAGAGGCTGCCGTTCTGGCTCGAATTTCGCCCGGACCCCATCCAGCGCTAGAAAACGCTTTTCCCAGGTCGGAGTCAGCCGCGGCAACGCATCGGGCGAACCGAACAGGGTGTCCACCGCACTTGGCCAAAGACAGATCCGCGGGTAACCAGACTCGACGTAAAACGTGCCGGCCTCTTCCTCAATTGGCGAAACATCCTCGGCCAAGACTGGAATTCCACGGAGCGCTAGCGATGTTCCGCTGGCGCAAGATAAATCCCATGGCCGGTCCCAGGAGATAAATAGAGAGATCTTCAACGGTGAGGGGAGGGAGCCAGGTTCCGCAAAGGCGTCTCGTTTCAGCATCGACCACGAAGCGCGTTCCGTCGCTGTAAGCTAATTCGAAGAATTGGCCACTGCCACGCACGCTGAGGGAAAATGCAGGGTCAGCAGATTCGGGTATCGCCGGCTTGCTGTGGTGTATGGAGCTGGGCAAGTGCGTCGCAGCCCTCGCCCATTCAGGCTCGAAGCCTAGCTCCAAAACTAGATCGGGCTTACGTGAATCGGTGCGTTCGGCACCTATGCCTCGAATGGCAAGGTTCGAAACTAAATTGAGACCGTAGGCGCGATATGAATAGCTCAAAAGGGAGGACTCGATTTCGCTGCGCGACTCGATCAGAAAGCGCGGGTCATGTTTTCCTCATGCCCGCTATTGCGCCGCCGTCTGCCTGACGCATTCCGCCTTCCTTGGCCATCGTCATTTCCGTCAAATCCCCGTAAAGAGCAAGTTTCGGTGGCCGATAGGGCTTCTTCGCAGGCACCTTTGACGCACGCGTCATTCATTGTCTCCGTTTGGAACTCTAACGAATCCGTTCTTCGTTGACAACGTCTTTAATTTTTAGCCAATAATACAGAGAAATAGGGCGCAAGCTAATCCAAAGAGTAGAACCCGCGGCAGTCGCCAAGGTCGCGCGAAGCTGTTCCCATTTCACAAACTCGCGTACCTCCGCAGCAAGCTTTGGGAGCGGGACTGGGCTCCAAGCGCCTCGTTCCACGTGAAGCGCCAGGGAATCGCTCAGAAGCGGGGTCTTGGGTCGAAGTCTAACTCGTTCCGGTAAGAGCCCGCACATGGTCTGGCGGAGAAGTTCTTTCTGCGCGCACCAAGGTACCGGAGGGACTCGCAAGAGATACCGCAGCAAGCGCTGATCGAGAAGAGGGGCCCGCAATTCCGCAGGCACTCCCGTCGAGGCGGCATCCTGGGCTTCAAATACGCCTGACCAGTAGTGGCCCGTGAGTCCCGCATATCCGAGTGGGTACAAGGGATGAGAGCTATTCCGTGGCCGCTGACGTTCAAGCCATTTCTCCCGGAGGCACAGCCGTTTCTCGAAGTCTGGCTCTAGCCATGGCGGATATTCGGCCATGGGGTCCGGATGGCTCACCCATTGCCGGAACCGTGTACGAAAACCTCCCAGTAAGGGCGGCATTCGTCCATGCTTGAGAAGGTATCCGCCGAAACTTGCGCTGATCGTGCCGAAACGCAACCGGCGAACCAAATAGACTAGATAAGGCCAAGCTTGTCCGGTCAACAGGTCATCCCCGCCTAATCCAGAAAGGGCGACCCTTGCATGCGCGTGGACGCGGCGATACTGCTGCTGATTTAGAAGCAGAAATGGTTCGTTGCATGGCTCAGCCATGAGCGGCCCCAGGTCATCCCAACCTTCATAAGGGACACAGGAAGCACCCGAGAGAATCTCAATTGGTATGCCAAGGTGCTCTGCTGCAAGCGACGCATAATAGCCCTCTTCGTCCTCGAATAGCGGCCGGTAGTCGATGGTGTAGGCGCGGAGTGAGCCTGATGTCCCGAACTCCTGGGTAAGCTTGTTGGCGATTGCTGCAACACCGGTAGAGTCAAGCCCGCCACTCATAAGGATCGCTGCGGGTCCCCGGGGCAGGCGATCACGCACGGCCCCTTCGAGCAGCACCCGAAAGCGCTCAACGTATTCCCAGGGATGTTTCAGCCAAAGGGGTTCCTCGACCGGTAACGATGTGTAACGACGCACTTCGACGACATCGTTCGAGTACCGCAGGACGTGTCCCCCCGGAAGTCGCGCAATGTTGCGAAACGCGGTGCGTGCCGGATCCGCGCAGGAATCCTGTAGCAAGAAATCGCCAATAAATACCGGATCAAGTGCCGAAGAAAGATCCGATACGAGATGCAGGAGGTCGAGAGTATTGCTGAAATAGAGTCGTTGGCCCGCCTGTGAATAGTAGAACGGGCGTAGACCCAGCAGATCGCGTACGCATAGGAGGCGCCGCGCCTCGGCATCCCATAGTGCGAAGGCAAAGTCTCCGAGCAGTTCTGCGAGGCTCTCTTCGCCGCGCTGACGCCAGGCCCAGAGAATTAACTCCTCGTCGGTGACGTCGGGCGGCAACGATTCTCCGGCTTGTTCGAGCCGACGCCTTAGGTCTTCCCGCCCGTCGAGGCGCACGTCGCCGAGCAACCACACGCGTCCATCCAGAGTCGAAGGCTGTTCCGAAGATTGGGGCGCAGGCCCAGTCCGGAGAAGTGTGAAGCAAAATCCGGCGCCGGCTTGAGACCAAACCTGCGTGGCGTCCGGTCCGCGGAACGCCAGACCGGCTGCCATGCGTTCGAGCAAACGCGCGTCCGGAATGCTCCCATCAGCACAGACAACGCCTGCAAAGCCACTCATCTCGACTCCCATGGCAACAACGCGAGAGCCGTGTCGAAGGCCGCGCAGCGTGGATGCACGGCTTCGGGCAGGTTCACAATCGTTCCGTCGCGCTCGATGAAGTACAAATTATAGGAATCAGGTTTTGCCATTGCGGCCATATTTACGCGCCAAGCGGAATGGCCGGCGCAGGGCATCAAAAAAACCGCGCCGCTTCACTTCTCTGTCCGCGCCAGCCATCCAGTCTTCTTCAGTGGGTGAAAAAGAGAGTCTGAGCAAATAGGCGGGGGCGGCAATCAGGCCGCCACGCATGCGCATGCGAAAAAGGGCGCGTGTGAAGAGACCCGGGGGAGCATGACCGGCCGCGGGTAGCCAGTTCGAAACTTGATCGGCGAGCCGGACAGCGGAGGTATCCGCTTGCACCGTCGCTTGCACCTCGTCCGGCAGTTGCGCCTTGAGCAGCCCCGACGCGAGGCGAATTCCAGTGTGCAGCATGCGCTCCGCCCCTACCGCTTTCGCCGAATCCGCAACGCGCTCCCAATCGATACCCGTCTGGCGCGTGAGCAGCCCAGCGACATCGGCAATCCACATCAAACGTTCCCAAAAATGTTTTGCGCCGTGGATGCACATCAGCACGAGTTCGTCTTCCACTGATGGGGCAGGAACTTCACTGGCATCGAGCTTCACACGAATTTGCCGCGCGAAAAATTCTTCGAGGGGAAGCCGGCGAGGAAAATAGCGAAGCGTGTAGTCGTTGTGCAGTTCGACGACCAGTTTCGAATCCGGCTTGGAGAAGAGGTATTGGCCGGGGATTTTCCCAGCGTCAATGGCGCTCAGCGGGACTTCGGGAGTGAAGCCCGCAGCACACATCAATTCCGTGGCACGGCGAATATCCTGCTGGCGCACGAGCAGGTCCACATCGCCATAGCTACGCATCGCCGAGTCGGCGTAAGCCTGCACCGCCAGCACCGGCCCCTTTATGGCCAGCGCGCTGATTCCTTCCGCGGTGAAGATTTCCAATATGCGGAAGAGTTCTGCCGTCAGGCGCATCGTGAGAAAAATCTGCGCACGCCGGCGATCGGCAAGCGACTGCCTGATTTCCCGCGGCACCAGTTTCTCATCGAGATCGCCGAGACCCGCCGCGAGGTGGCCGGATACACCGTGCGCTTGTGCGAGCAGCAGCAAACGCGCCCAAGCCGCGGACGGGAGCGCGGCCGCCATACGCTGACCATCGCGGGCTGGAGAAGCACACTCGAGCAAGACCGCCCATTCGTTCCTAAACGAGGCCATATCGGGCGGATGAGGTGGAGCGATCGGCTCGGACATAACGATCCGCAGTTAGTGTAGTCGATGGGACCAGTGAATTCGCGCAAGAGATGCAGGAGGAGGAGTCTTCACGCGGTGACGCTGCTATTTTCCCATCGAGGCGGACAACATCTCATCACCGCGGCCGCGGCGACGGACGTCAATGCCGAGCCGCTTGATTTTCTGATTGAGCGTGGAAAGGGGAATCAGAAAACGCTCGGCGGCCTCCGTCTGGTTCCAGCTGGTGCGCTCCAGCATATCAATGATGATGCGGCGCTCGATCTCGTCCATGATCTGGAAGAGAGACGGCTGCGGGTTGTCCGCCGAGGCCCGCGAACCCGGTTCGCCCGGAAGCGCCGGCAGAAATTCAGAAAGTTGCAGGCGCACGCCGCGCACGATTTCCTTGCTGCGAATGCTTTCAGGGAGCAGATCCACGTCGACACGCTCCTGCGTGGAAAGGACGACCGCGCGTTCGACGACGTTTTCCAGTTCGCGCACGTTGCCGGGCCAGTCGTAATCCATCAGAAGCTTCAGCGCCGCCAGCGTGAATTGCCGGAGCGTCTTAGTGTTCTCGTGGCAATACCGCTCGAGGAAATGCCCCAGAAGCAAAGGCACATCTTCCCGGCGATCGCGCAGCGGGGGAATCTGAAGGTGGATCACGTTCAGGCGATGGTACAAATCTTCGCGGAAGCGGCCTTCCCGCACCAGCGTTAGCAGGTCGACGTTGGAAGCAGCTACGATGCGCACGTCAACTTTGAGTTGCTCGGTGCCGCCGAGACGCATGAATTCGCGCTCCTGAATCACGCGCAGAAGCTTGGCCTGCGTTTCCGGGCTGATCGTGGCGATTTCATCGAAGAAAATGGTGCCTTGGTCGGCGACTTCGAAGAGGCCTTTCTTGGACGCAATAGCGCTGGTGAAGGCCCCTTTCACATGGCCGAACAGCTGGGACTCCAGGAGATCGACGGGGATCGAACCCGTATTTACGGGCACAAAGGCTTTGTCCGCGCGGGTTGAGGAGGAGTGGATTGCTTTCGCAATGAGCTCCTTACCCGTGCCGCTTTCGCCGCTGATGAGAATCGTGGAGCGCGAGGGCGCGACCTGCACAACGAGGTCCAGAAGCGTCTGCATTTTGTCGCTTTTGCCTACGATGTTCGGGAAATTGAAGCGCTGCTTCAGCGCGCGTTTGAGTTGGACGTTTTCGTCACGAAGCCGGCGCGATTCGACGGCCTGCGCCACCTGGGCGAGTAATTCATCGTTGGACCACGGTTTGGTGATGTAGTCCATCGCGCCATTCTTGAAAGCGGCGCGAGCCATTTCGATCGACCCGTAGGCAGTGATTAGGACGACAGAGAGCTGTGGATCGCGGCGGTGAATCTCCTTGAGCATGTCAACACCGTTGCGGTCCGGCAGACTGACATCCAGCAGGAGAAGATCATAAGGATGCTGCTCCAGCTTTTCGAGGCCGGATTCGCCGGTCTCCGCGCTGGAGACACCGTAGCCTTCACTTCTTAACAGAAGTTCGAGGCCCTCGCGGATTTCCGACTCGTCATCAACAACCAGGATGGAACCCTTAGACATGGACCGCTTTCTTGACCGCGGGGAATTCGACGTGGAACGAGGTACCCTTGCCGGGCGTCGAGCGCACATCAATCTTTCCGGCATGCTCTTTGATAATACCGTAGCTCACGGAAAGACCGAGGCCCGTGCCGCGGCCACTGGCTTTGGTAGTGAAGAACGGATCAAAGATGCGATGAATGTGTTCGCGGGCGATGCCTCCGCCCGTGTCCGCCACTTCGATTTCGACGCTGCCGTTGTGCGCCGCAGTCCGGACTTCGAGCATTCCTCCGCCGGGCATGGCATCACGCGCGTTCAAGAATAGGTTCAAGAAGACCTGCTGGAGCTTGTTGGCCGACCCGCGGACGGCTGGCAGCGGTTCGCCGAGTTGCTTCACCACCTGGATCTGCGAGGCTTTAAGCGGATGGGCCACGAGAGACAAGGTCTCCTCGACAACGCGGTTTACATCAATGTCCGCCGCTTCCGGAGCGCCGGTGCGTGAAAAATTGAGCAGGTTGTTGACGATTTCGCTGGCGCGGAACGTCTGCTTGACGATTTTTTCGATTATCGAGTGGCGGGGGTCGCCCTCCGGCATCTGTTTCGCAAGCATTTGAATGTAGTTGGAGATGACCGCTAGCGGCGTGTTCACTTCGTGCGCGACACCAGCCGCGAGAAGTCCAAGCGAAGTCAGCTTCTCCGTTTGTGACATCTGCTCTTCCATGCGCTCCCGCTGGGTAACGTCATCAAAGAGCAGCAGACGGCCGATGCGCTCGTTCGACTTGCTCACCAAGGGTGTGATGGAAACGTTCAAGGTCAGCGACTTTCCTTGATGCTGCAGTCTCTGTTTATAGATGCCGGTGATCTGTTCCTGGTCACCGCGCACGGCGATCTCACGTGCCAGTTCTTCCGGCAATAGCGAGCTGAGCTGGCGTCCAACGGACTCCTGGCGTGACACTCCGAAAAGCTGTTCCATGCGGGTGTTCCAAGATTCGACGATGCCCTCCAGGTCAACGGAAAGCACGCCGATATTCAGGGACTCGACGATATTTTCGCTGAAGTCCTTGAGGCGCGCGATTTCGAGGGCCTTTTGTTCGAGCGAGCTGTAAAGCTGCGCGTTATCGAGGGCTACCGCGACATAGCCGGCAATCGTTTCGACCAGCTCGACGTCATCACTGGACAGAAAATCACCGTCGACGGTTTTGCCGAGGCCGAGAACGGCGACGGTGTGCTCGCGGATGCGGCAAGGGACATAGTAGTTGAGGTCCAGCTGCTCGAGCGTGCGACGGATGGAACCACTCACGTCTCGCGCGGCACGGGGCGACTCGAAAAAGAGTGCCCCGCGGGCAAACTCGGGCCGGGCCGGCTCGAGGAAACTGAGATCCAAAGACTCGGAAAGGCGGACGCCCATCGAACGGGCAATGCGCATCTGCCCAGGCTCGACGGCGTTCTCCACAAAAATCGCCAGCCGGTCGACCAATAAGGTTTGAGAAATGCGGTCCATGACCGAACCCAGCATGGGATCGATACGAACTTCGTTTGTCAGCGTGCGCCCGAATTCGATGAGCGTGCGGCGATAATCGAGGCGATCGCGGTAAAAGAAGCGATCCAGGCGCGCTTGAATCCCGGCACGGAAAGGCTGGAACAAAAACGCCGCGATGACAATGGCGATCATACCGCCGGCGGTCCCGTTCGTGGGCGTATGGGCTACCAAGGCGACCAAAGCGATCAGGGCGAAATAGACGGCTGCAACCCCGGCGGTTGCCACCGTGTAGGCCAAGCCGCGCTTGAAAATAATGTCCACGTCCATCAAGCGGTAGCGGATGATCGCATAGCCGAAACACAGCGGGATCAGCACCAGGCTTACCACCGAGAGTTGCATCCACGGGCGCAAAACCACGCCCATCGCCAAGGGGAGGATATAGAGCAGAGAAACAGGCAAGCTCCCGGCAAGAGTGCCACCGGTGAGCCATTTCAATTGCTGGCGCATAACACCCGAGGGCGCCTCGCGGTAATTCCGGTAAAAAACGAGTCCGGCAGTCAGGAAGCAAAGGGCGAGATAGCCGAATTCCAATTTCGTAAGCAGTATGTAGGGAGCAAGCCAGGGTATAAAGCCGAAGACGTTGAGCGCCGTGCTCACATGAATAAGGAGCAAGGCGAACGGAAGCGCGTACACGGCAAGCACTTTCGAAGACGAGCGAATGGTTGATTCGGACCGTCCTGGAAATACCAGCGCAAAATGGAGCAACAAAGCAGGGGCCAGCAACCGCGCCACTATTTCCGACCAATAAACTTCCCAGTCAAAAGTGTCCAACTTCCCGCTGAAATGGAAAGACCACAGAACGAAGGAAACCAGGCAAAAGACATAGAAGTGCACGGCGCGAGGAGCGTTCCACCGGCGGATGAAAATGAACAAGCCGATGAACAGATAAAGCAGGCCCACGATTCGCAGATAGTTTTCAGTGGGAAGGGGCTTTTCGGCTGGCGCCGTGAGTAGCGGGGTTTCGAATTCCTCACCACTGCGGGAAAGCTTGTAGTGCACCTGGGTCCAAAGTCCTGCACGATCCAGCCGCCGGGCAACTTCTGCAGCCCTGGTGACTCGGGCGCCGTTGATGGTCAGCAGAACATCGCCCGCCCGGATCCCCGCACGAGTCGCTGGGGAATTGGGTGAAACCCGGCTGGCCTGAATTCCATGGTCCGTATCCAGCCAAGCCACGCCGTCGTACACCACCTCAAACCGGCTGCGCTGGTCGAAATTAATGAGGGCAAAGATCACCGCAGCCAGCGTGGCCAACGCCAGCACGACTGCCCCAAGGCTCGCTCGGAGGTTTTGCCTCATAATCTACCGGACAGGACTATACCTCGCCATAAGAAACCAAGTGCAACCCAATGTCCATTGTTTGGTAGCCCATCATCCGAGGAACACCTTTATATTCAACAGGTTACTGCAGCGGTAGGGCAGGTTATCCCACATCATCCTGTTTCTGGAAGGTCAGATACAGCTTTCTAGAACCCAAAAACTCCTAGAACTGGACGCTGAGCCCGCCTCGAAATGTCCGAAACGCCGGGACCAGAACCACATGACCATCCCTGCTATTGGTCGGGACATACCCCTGCGCCAGTAGGTTGTTACAATCGGCGATGGCTTCCCACCGCCCTAAGGCAAACCTCGGAAGCGGCTGCCTGAAAACCAGATGTAGATAGGGGTCCATTCGGAAGACGGATTCGCCGTAGCCATCCACGGAGGAAACGGTGACGCCGTTCACCCATTTATATCCCGCTTGAACCTTCGTGCCGAGGTGCGGCACCTTCGCGGAAATTCCGGCTCCAAGAGAGTGTCGCTGCGCCGTCCGAAGGGAGTCGCGAAGCAATCCATCGGCATCGTCCGAAGGCGCGAGAGCTCCACCGAATGAATAGACCGCTGTTAATTCCACGTCGCCGTCGAGCTTCTCGCGAAATGCAAGGCGCGTTCCCCAACTACTCGAGGAGCCACCGTCATAAGCAAATCCCGTGGAAAAGAAATCCTGAAAATAATCCGCGGTGGGAAGGTCGCTGCCCTTTCCGAAGACGGCCACGTGCCGGTTGTCGTCGTGGAAGCCTGCGACCTGCAGCTTGCCGCGGGTGCTAATTTTTCGTTCCGCTGAGATTTCTTCGTGCAAACCGTTCTGCAAAACCGGACGGCCTTGGCGCCAAAGCAACGCGGGGAAGGCATCCAGCTCATTGAGCGCAGCAGCGAGGGCGCCACCTGGTTGGGCGTCATTGGCCTCCAGCGGACCAGGCCCCTTGGGCATGGAGGCGAAAACGATTGCGGTGCTCCAGTCGTCAGTGAGGCGCACGTTCAATTCTGCCCGAGGACGAAGTGAAGAGGCCGCGGCCCCGAGTCCCACCAAAACATATTCTCCGCCGTAACTCAGAACCGTGCGATCACCGAGCGACAACGCACCGCCCTGATCAAAACGGACGCCGCGGAAGGTCGGCCCGACAGGTCCCAGCTTCGCTTCGCGAAGGACCAGGGCCGTGTGCGGACCGGCACCTAAAGTCCCCGTAGGCAGCCACACGGTGGCAATACTACCGGCAGGGGCATCACTGTCATAGTTCACCTGGCCGGCCAAAATCATTCTGCTGGTGCCGCCCAACTTCTGGTCGTAGGCCACGGCTGTGGCGGGTGCGGAGGCAATGCTCGAAGCCGAAGTGGGGCGCCGTGCCCCATCGGTAAATTCCATTCGCATTCTGGGCGCGCGGGGTCCTGCTACTTCCCCGGTAACCGTCGAGGCACTCAAAGTGCCGTGGTCCACCCACTCCAGAACGGGCCGCATTCCTGAAGCGGAC
>WNFS01004745.1_pt1 | contig 10386 bp, 9 predicted proteins | sample 5400141 | NCBI WGS metagenome assembly WNFS01 (sample SAMN13153358, study PRJNA577476) | soil metagenome | isolation source: 60 cm saprolite under Madrone tree | place: USA:California | collected 2016-06-14
CATGCCGGGCGAGAACGCGCTCCAGTCGAGGTCGGCGATGATCGCCCGCAGCCGGTCCAGAGTTCGCACCGCTTCGCCATCGGGAGTATCGGGAAGCACCAGCATCGGGGCCACGCCGACTGTCGTCAAAGTCCATGCGACCGCGGCCTGACGTGACGTCATCTGCAACGCGGCGACGCCGAAAACAAGAAACAGCACGTTGAGAAAAGCATAGCCAATCTGGGGCGCAGCCAGCAGAAATCCAAGCTGGATCGCGACGTGACCGCCGACTTGAAAAACCGTGAGATAATGATCTTCAAAGCGATCGTTGACGTGAGTCTCGGACAGAGGGGCAAAGATGCCAATCAGCGTAATGCCGCACAGGAGAAAGGCCGTGGGGAGGAGCGTCGGAATCGTGCCGGCATGGACATAGATCAGCAGGACGGTCGCGCCGAGCGCATAGCTTGCGACCTGCATCGCCAAGGTATGCCGGCGATGCGCCAGACGGCGCTTCAACACATGCAGCGGTAGCCTGTCGGCAAGCGCGACTGGCCCGCCAGAGCCCTGACCTTGAAGCGATGAGACTGCGCTGATGCTGATCATGTCCGCCGTCGTGGAATGCATCTGGCGGAACTCTAGGGAGAAAAGCCTTTAGGTTTGGTATCTTTTCAGTGCCGGACCTTGGCCGTTCAACGTCGCAACAGCCTTGTTTCGCAATGGGAATTAGGCGGATAAGGATAGCGTGATGCTGTTGGCCGTCGCGCGGGGCCGGCGGAGGCAGACGGTAGGCAAGGGGTGTTTTGCCCGCCAAGCCTTGGTAAGGTAGCGGACAACCGCGGCGTGAAGAAAGTATTTCGGTGTTATGATACCAATTCCGAGATTTCGTTCGTTCCCGCGCCATCGAGGGTTGGAAAGTCTGTGCGATACATCACAGATGCGGGCGAACTATTGCATCAATTTGAAGAATTTTGCCTTTCACATCGAACCAGCAGCCGCCCCCATCCGACCAATCCTGCGAGACGGCCATTGAGTGCGACACAGGCGGCTTCGGACAACGTCCTGATCGCTCGGATCGCTCAAGGCGACCGGCTCGCCATGCAGGTGCTGTACGGTAGGCACCATGTCAGGGTGTTTCGCTTCGGGTTTCGGCTTGTGCGGGACGAACAGGTTGCGGAGGACCTCATTAGCGAGGTTTTTCTCGATGTGTGGCGCCAGGCTGGCAAGTTCGAAGGCCGATCGGCCGTTTCCACTTGGCTCCTGGCGATTACGCGATTCAAGGCTCTGTCTGCGCTCCGCCGCAGGAAGGACGTTGAACTGGACGACGAGGCCGCCAATGCGATCGAGGATACTTCCGATGATCCGGAAGTGGCGGCGCAGAAGAAGGATACCAGTAAAGCGTTGCGCAAGTGCCTGACTGCACTTTCGCCGGAGCACCGGGAGATCGTCGATCTCGTCTACTACCATGAGAAATCCGTGGAAGAAGTAGCTGAAATCGTCAGTATACCGGAGAACACCGTGAAGACGCGCTTGTTTTATGCGCGCAAAAAATTAGCCGAACTGCTGAAGGCAGCCGGTGTGGAGCGAGGTTGGCCATGATGGCGACAAGCAAAAAAATCCTGGAGCAAGAGCCCAGTGAAGTAGAAATGCTGCTGCCATGGCATGCGACAGGCACCCTCAATGCGCGTGACGCCCGCCGCGTTGACGAAGCGCTCGCCCGCGATCCCGCGCTTGCGAAACAATACGCCGCGATCCAGCAAGAATACGCCGAAACCATTCATCTCAACGAAAGCCTCGGCGCGCCGTCCGCGCGCGCCATGCAGAAGTTGTTCGCGGCGATCGATGGAGAGCCGGCGCGCAAGCCGTCGGTGTCGTTCGACATCTCCGCACGGATCGCCGGGTTTTTCGCGAAGCTTTCACCACGGACGCTGGCCTGGTCGGCGAGCCTGGGCGCGCTTTTGCTGCTGTTGCAGGCCGGCGTAATCGGCGCGATGCTGATGACGAAGCAGAACGCCTCGTTCCAGACGGCGTCGTTAAGCCCGAATGCGCCAAGCCCCGGTGCGCCGATCACCCGCGCATTGGGACCGGAAGCGCCGCCGCCGCGCGCGCTGGTGCGGTTCGCGCCGGATGCACGCGTCGCCGACATCATGGCGCTGCTCGACAACTATCAAGCCTCGATCATCGACGGCGCCAAGGGCGGCCTGTTTCGGCTGCAGTTCGCCAACAGAGCGATGGGCAGGGACGAATTTGCCGGCCTGATGCGCAAGCTGCAAAACGAGAAGATCGTCAGTCTCGCGGTAGATGCACAATAAGCCGCGCGACGGCGCATCGTCGATACCGCATAAACCCGAGGCCTCATGGTCCACGATCGTGCCAACTGGCGGAGCAAGACACGACGCGCGGCGCTGGCATTGACCGTCGCCGCGTTGCCGCTTGCGTGTCTCGATGGCGCATCGGTTTACGCGCAAAGCATCATGCGCTCGCCGAACCTCAACATCGGGTCGCGGATTCCAAGCATCAATTCGACGGTGATGCCGCGGATCGATCCGAACATCGCCAACCTCAGGACGCATCCGGCCTGCAGCTACGCCTATCGCGACAGCAACGGCGAATGCTCGGATAAGCCGGTGTCATCGGCCGACGGCGGCGGCAGCGGCGGTTCATCGGGCAAAAGCAAGAACAAGAATAGGAACAGCGGCCCGCTCGGTAAGCTTCCGCAGACAGTCCTCAATTCGCGCGCGATCGCAGGCGAAATCGTGGCCGAGATCGACGGCTCGCTGTCCGACGCGCAGGCCGACGAACTGGCGCGGCGTCATCGGCTCGAGCGCATCGGATCGCAGAACTTTCCGCTCATAGGCGCCACCATCGGCCTGTTCCGCATCGTTGACCGCAGGACGGTGGAGACGGTAGGCCGCGAACTCACAGCCGACGGCGTTCGCTCGGTGCAGGCGAACTTCCGTTATGCGCTGCAGGACCAGAAGACGGCAATGACCGAGGGTGATCCCGCCCAATATGCGCTTCTGAAACTTCGATTGCCCCAGGCGCATACGCTGGCCCACGGCGCCAACGTCACCATCGCCATTATCGATTCCGGAATCGACATCCGACATCCGGAACTTGCGAATGCGATTGTTGGCTCCTTTGATGCGCTCGGCAGCAAGGAAGGCCCACATGTCCACGGCACCGGCATCGCCGGCGCGATCGTATCGCATGCACGGCTGATGGGGAGCGCGCCGGCGGCGAGGATTTTGGCGATCCGCGCCTTCGGCGTGGCGCCAGGCGGCGCAGAAAGCACCTCATTCGTGATCCTGAAGGGGCTCGATTACGCAGCGGCTAACGGCGCACAGATCGTCAATATGAGCTTCGCCGGTCCGAAGGATGCCTTGATCGAACGCGGCATCGCCGCTACCGCCGCCAAGGGTATCGTAATGGTCGCCGCCGCCGGCAATGCCGGGCCGAAATCGCCGCCATTATATCCCGCCGCCAATGCAAACGTGATTGCGGTCAGCGCCACCGATGCGCAGGACAAGCTGTTTGCGGCATCGAACCGCGGCGGCCATATCGCGGTCGCTGCCCCGGGCGTCGATATCTTCCTGCCGGCGCCCGATGAAAAGTACCAGATGACGTCCGGCACCTCGTTTTCCGCGGCATATGTCAGCGGCCTCGCAGCCCTGATGCTGGAGCGCAATCCTGCATTGAATCCGGGCGAAGTGCGCGCGATCCTGATGAAAACAGCCCGCGATCTCGGTTCCCCCGGCCGCGATGACCTGTTCGGCGCTGGCGAAGCGGATGCCTTTGCGGCCGTCTCCGCCGTCGTCACCGCGCCGGCGGCGCCGGTTGCCGCGGTTTCGGGTACCCCTGCAGCTGAAAAAGTCGAGGCTCGTCAGGACGTTCCCTCGACCAGGGACTTGAGCCCGCCGGGTGCCGCCATGGCGTCTGACAAGTCGGCCGTTCGCGAAGTCCATCGCCCCGCCGCGCAATAATTTCGGCCTGATACCTGCCAAAAATAGTTGCCCAGAAGTTAAAAAAATTCGCGGGCCGTTTGAACGTTCGACGACCCTCCCGCGACCTATGTCTGTGGGAGCGGTAATCCCTCCCCATCGAGGCTGTATTCGGCGCGAGCGCCCATCCACCCCAAGCGCCTGTATAGCTTGACCCGTCCGGCTGTCCCCCCGGACGGGTCTTTCGTTGTGGCCGCATTTTCTGAGCAAAATCAGCCGCTAGCTTTGCGCTCCTCACGCGCTCCTCGGAGGTCAGTCGCCGCAATCCCGTCATGCCGGGACGCGGCTTGACGTGAAGAGGCAGGAAAAACGAGGATTTGTCTCCGCCCCAGCGTTCTGGCGAGGCAGTCCGCTGGACAACGCAGGAGTTTTCCACAGAATATCTCTGTCACGTCTAGGTGATTCGTCTCCCGTTGCGTCTGCGTCCGTTTTTCTCCTTACGGGCTGGTTCATGACACATCGAGCAGACGTGGCACGTGGCCGCGACATTGTCGCGCGCTGGTGCGATTTTGCCGAACGGCGGCTGGAATATCTGACGCAGCTGTTCGAGACCGGCCGCTGGCGCCGCTATCATACCGAGCAGGAATTTCTCGAAAATATCCAGGAGGCCAAAACCGCAGTCGAAACCTGGCGCGACCTGTTGACGCGCGAGGCCTCCCGCGACAACGCCGCCATCGACATGTCCTGGCTCCGCCGCACCAGGGCCACCAGGGCTATGCAGCCGCGCGGTCACATTTTAAGCGATCAGGTTCATCGGTTTCAACCGCACTCGGTGCAGATCCCGGCCGAACCGCCGCGATCAGATCGTTCGAACTTCGCGGAATCCGATCGATTTTGTTCGGGCGCAGCGCCGTCCGCGGCGGACAGAAACGCGCCGGTTAACAGGTCAGCCCTGGACAACGCTGCGCTGGACATTGCCTCGCTCGCGCAACGCTATCCGCTGCTCCGCAACGTGATGTAGGACACGCCAATTTCCCGGGGGCCAAACAGGTGGGCGGGGACGATGTGAGGCTATCTGCGCACCGCATTCGTCCCAATCACCACCTGGGCAAAATGTTGCGCGCCTGCGGTGGAAAGATCCGGCGTGATGGCGCGGGCGTGATCGAGCCCGACCACGGCGCCGCGCGGCGTTTCCGAGATCATGTTGTTGTTGACCAGCGCCGTGCCCGCGCCCGGCACCACCGACACGCCGACGCCGACGAAGGCGTTGCGGATCACATTGCCGGTTATCACGACGTCGCGCAGATATTTGCCCCAGCCGGCGATGATCCCGAACGCCGGCGCGTTCTCGATCACATTGCCGGTGACCGATGTGTCGGCCTCGACATAGATGCCGATGCCGGCATCGTCGTCAGGCGCGGTGCCGATCGGGCGCTTCTGCAACAGGTTGCGAATGATGTTGCCCTGTACCACCGCGATGCGTCCGCCCTCGTTGAAATTGCAGACTGAAACACCCAAAGCCGCGCCGTCCACGATGTTGTTGGCGATCACCGCGCCCTCGAACGAAAATTCGGAATACAGCGCCACTTCGCGGACGTCGCTGACGCTATTGCCCGTGATCTGGATGTTGGACGCCGAATTGCCGCGCACGGCCGAATAATCGCAATTGCGGATACGGTTGCCGCGCACGATCACGTTGCCGGCGCGAAACGCGTTGATGGCGTTGCCGTATTGTCCGGAGCCGCCGGGGCCGGCCTTGATGTCCTCGATGCGGTTGTCGATCACCTGCGTGCCGTCGTCGCCGATGGCGGTGCGCAGGATTTCGATGCCGTTGTCGTTGGTCCCTTGAATGGTGTTGCGCGAAACCAGCAAGCCCTGCGCGTCGAACGACACGATCGCTGTCGTGGCTGACCTGGTGATGATGTTGCCGCTGATGTCGCCGGAGACGTTCTCGAACCAGATGCCGTTGCCGCCGCTGCCGATGATTTCGCAATCGGTGATACGGATGTCGCGTCCGCCAAGGCAATGCACCAGGCCTCGGCGGTCCGGCAGCTTGATGCTGCCGCCATCCAGCGTGATGCCGGTGAGCCCGACGCTGTTGGTGCCTTCGCCCGATAGCATCGACGCACCGCCGATGAACACGAATTTGGTCGCGCCGCGCACGCCGACCAGCTGGGTGCCGCTTTGCAAGCGAAGCAGCCCGGTGCGATAGACGCCCGGCGGCAGCGCCAGCGGAACCTGCGCGCGCGCGGCCTCGTCGATCGCCCGCTGCAAAACCTTGGTCTGATCGTCGGCGCTGCCAGGCCGGACGCCATAATGCGTGGCGTCGCGGCCGAGCGCCGAGGTTGGCGGTGCAGCGCGTCCGGCGTCTGGCGACATCGCCACCGCGCCGGCAACGCCGGCTGCGGAAGCCCCGATGAGTTGGCGGCGATTGATGTGCATGATCGCGTCTCCGGCGGATACGTTTGACCCGTGTCCGCGACCTCTGAGTAACGCAAAAATGCGACGGAGCGTGGCAAAGGCGAGGGCAGAACAGGGCGATTGTCGGAGGTAGGGTTAATCGTTGAGCGGCGCGAATTAACAATCACTCCGTAGCCTCGGGTGGGCAAAGCCAACGGGTCGCGCGAACGCGCGCCCGATGACAGGCTCCGCGTGCCTTCATTTGCATTGGAAATGGTGGGCACGGCGCAAGCGCGCCTTTGCCCTACGAAACTACGAGGCCGACCGGCGTCGACCTTTCCCGCGTCGCCCTTCGTGTCAGCCTCACCAACTCCAGCAGCATGGCTTCGCCGGCATCGACCAGCAGTTCAAGCGTGACCCGGTGCGCCGCGTCCTTGCGTTGCGATGCGCCGCCGCGCGCGAGCGGCGGCACATGCACGAAGGCGGCGAGGCGAGGGCCATCGCCGGTGTTCGCAGCCTCAATCGCGCGCCAGCTCAGATAGTTGCAGAGATAGCTTCCGGCATCGCGCGAGGCCCGTGCATCGACGCCGGTGCCGACGGCCGCACGCAGCAATTTAGCGGTGTGCGGGCCGAACATCATGGCATCGGCGCCGCCGGCGATCGATCCCTTGCGCGCGCGCGTGCGATCGGCATCGGGCCACAGGGTGGTGACGGCGTTGCGGGCGCGGGTTTCGATCCGGACGTGCGGCGTGCGGTCGGCGAGGCCGAACATCAGCAGCGCATGCGGGCGATGTCGGGCGATGAGTTCGGGGAGCTCCCGATCAACGGTGCTGTAGGTGACGTGGAAAATGTGGCCCGATAGTTCGACATTGCTGAAAGCCGGACGGCGCAGGCGTAACAGCCGCGCCACCAGCGGCTGCGTCGGATTGTACGGCGCGCCGGGAAACGGACCAAAACCGGTGATGAGGATGCGGAGTTTATCGCTCAATTTGATCAAACCCTCTGCCTGTCATGCCCGCGACGGCGGGCATCCAGTAAACGCCGATGCGCATGTGCTTCGCGGTGGCGGCTCTGGAATACTGGATCGTCCGCTTTCGCGGACGATGACGCTGCTGTTGGAACAGCGCACTGGACCGAATTTCACCGCAGCATCTCCGCGATCTGCTCGGCCGCGAGCGCCGGCGTGATGCGGCCGTCGGCCACCTCGGTTTCGATCTTCTTCACTTTCGTTCGAATTGCCGGATCGGCGCGCAGCCGCGCCATCATCCGTTGCTCCAGCATCGACCACATCCACTTCACCTCCTGCTGCCGCCGTCGCGCGGCAAATTCACCCGAGGCTTTCATCGCGGTGCGGTGGTCGAGGATTTTCTGCCACAGTGTGTTGATGCCGGTGCCGGTCAACGCCGAATAGGTCAGAACCGGCGGATGCCAGTGCTCCGAGCGCGGGCTCAGGATATGCAGCGCCCCGCGGTATTCGCTCGCCGCGAGATTGGCGCGCTTGATGTTGTCGCCGTCGGCCTTGTTGACCGCGATCATGTCGGCAAGTTCGACCAGTCCCTTCTTGATGCCCTGCAGCTCGTCGCCGGCGCCCGGCAGCATCAGCGCCAGGAAGAAATCGGTCATGTCGCAAACCGCGGTTTCGGATTGCCCGATGCCGACGGTCTCCACCAGCACCACGTCAAAGCCCGCGGCCTCGCACAACAGCATCGCCTCGCGGGTCTTCGCGGCGACCCCGCCGAGCGTGCCCGAAGCCGGCGAGGGTCGGATGTAGGCGCCCTCGGAGGCGGACAGCCGCGCCATCCGCGTCTTGTCGCCGAGGATCGACCCGCCGGTGCGGGCGGAGGAGGGGTCGACCGCGAGCACCGCGACCTTGTGGCCGCGTTCGATCAGGAACATCCCGAGCACGTCGATGGTGGTCGACTTGCCGACGCCGGGCGAGCCGGTAATGCCGACCCGGATCGCCTTGCCGGTGTCGGGCAGCAGCGCCTGCACCAGATCGCGCGCCGCGACCTGGTGATCGGCGCGCCGGCTTTCGATCAACGTGATCGCCCGCGCCAGCGCCGCCCGACTTCCGGTCCGGAGGTCTTTGGCCAAGGCTTTGATGTCGATGGAGGCATTCTTCGGCGAGGTCATGCCTTGGTTTACAACGGCCGGACCCGACAGGCGAGGGGGACGCGATCGGTGTGCACCGCTCACGTTCCGCATAACTTCCGGTCGTCCAGCAGCTTGCGCATCGGCCCATCCTTCAGGGCAGCGCATGCCGGCCGGGCGGTCGACCGCGCTTCTTCCGGACGGTCCCGGCTGATGGCGATGGCCAGCATGGCGCGCAGGCCAGTTCCAACTTGCGGGGTCAGGATCGAACGCCAGGCCTCTTCCTCGGCGAGACCGGCGCGCGCTTCTCGTTCCGCGCCGGCCGGATCGTTGGCATCCAGCAGATCGGCGGTTCTCAGGAAACGAGGCCGGGGATCGTGCGGGTACTGTGCGATCAACTCCGCCGCGTGGGCTCTCATGTCGGAGTTTGTCTTTGGAAATTTATCCGGGGGAATGAGCTGCGCAGTAAAGGCCGCGGCCTGATAGTTTTGCAGGATCGATATGACCGGATAAGCCAACGCGACAACCCCCGCCACCGCAATTGCCGCGGCGGCCTGCCGAAATCCTGGCGATACTTCAGTCTGCGACCAGACCCTCAGCATAACGAGACCGACGACCACGCCGCCAATCGCACCCCCGAAATGTGCCGCGTAGTCGACCTTGTGGCCCTGCAGCGCGCTCGCCAGCGGCAGCAGCGACGGGATCAAGACGTAGATGGCGTTCATCTGCAGGCCGGTGCGGAGGCCGCCGGGAGGAAAATGCATGCTGATGACCAGCATGGCCGCAAACAGTCCCATGATCGCACCCGACGCGCCGACCGATACGATCGACGCCGGATTCAATACCAGCGACAATAGCGATCCACCGAGCGCGCCGACGGCGTATAGGGCGCCAAACCACGCGCGTCCGATCAGACTTTCGAGGGCGCGGCCCGCGAGGAACAATCCGACCGCATTCATCGCCAGATGGGTGGCGTCCACATGCAAGAATGGTGCGGACAACAGCCGATACCATTCGCCGGATTGCAGAACGAGCGTCTGCGCCAGGCCGCCAAAGGCCACCAGCGTGGCGATTGTCGGCTCGAGCATTTTGGTCCACGGACCGATGCCGTACACGATCTCGGCTGCAAATACCGCGAACAAGACCGCCAGGATTGCAGTGGTGAGAATGGGAAACGATGGTTGTGCCACCGCGATGACCGGCCGCGTTAGATTCGCATCGGCCTCGCGCGGCGCGGCAACGAGTTGCTCAACAAAGCCATGATAGACTCCCTTGGAGATCCATGTCCTGTCACTGTTCCACACCTCGCCCGATGCCGTGTCGACGATCATGGCGGAGGGGATGACCTTGGCTCTCAGAGACGATCGCTTGAAGAGCTTGAGCCGCTGTTGCTGATCAGCCGAACCAGGACCGACTTCCATGATCCGGATAAAGACCGGCATCTTGGCGCTGTTTATTTTTCCGGTGTATTTCAGGCAGGTTTCACCGATCTGCCGGACTTCGTCGACGCCAAGACTGAAGGCCTCGTTGGGGTATGCCTCGCGATCGATCATGCAAAGGATGGTGAATGTATATCCATCCGATTGGGTGAGAACGATGTCGCTGACGGCGGCGAGTTTTTGAACTTCGGGAACGCTCGCAACCTCGAAGCCCTTTTTGGCGATAAATTGCTTCGCCAGATAGATGCAAAATGTTTCGGGTGGAATTTCCGACGTGCCGAAATCGGGTGGTGTCGGATCGGTCGATGTCATGTGAAGTCTCAAGTCGGCATTCGGAGATTTGAGAAGCGTGCCACGCTTTGGTTGCTCGGTCCATGCGGTTGGCGCGTTCGACTCAGTTGTCAGACAAACAATTCTAGTTGCAACTTCACGATCTCGCGACGCGACGCGCCCGAGTTGTGCATTTAATCTTTCGCCCTCTTAGAGGGCGTGGGGAACGCCGGATGCCCGTTGCACCCGCGGCCTCGTGTGCACTTGGT
>WNFS01009523.1_pt1 | contig 10385 bp, 10 predicted proteins | sample 5400141 | NCBI WGS metagenome assembly WNFS01 (sample SAMN13153358, study PRJNA577476) | soil metagenome | isolation source: 60 cm saprolite under Madrone tree | place: USA:California | collected 2016-06-14
GCTTCTTTGGCCTTCGCCGGGTTGTCCGGGTGTCAGTCCAACGAACAGACCCATCTCGTGCCTTACGTGAAGCAACCCGACGGGATGGTTTTGGGTAAGCCGCTGTTTTTCGCCACGGCGATGCCCTTCGGCGCCGACGCCATCGGAGTGCTCGTCGAAAGCCATGAAGGACGGCCGACAAAAATCGAAGGCAATCCCGATCACCCGGCCAGTTTGGGCACCACCGATGCCATAACGCAGGCTTCCGTCCTGAATTTGTACGATCCGGATCGCGCGCAAACGGTGACCTTCGCTGGTGAGATTCGCACCTGGTCCGCGTTCCTCGATGCCGCGCAAGTCATGGCCGTCGAAATGAAGGCTGTAGGCGGCGCAGGCTTTCGCATTCTTACCGGCACGGTTGCATCGCCCACCATTGCCGAGCAGATTCAATACTTGTTGAAGCTGTATCCCCAGGCGAAATGGCATCAGTGGGAGCCTGCGGGTAGCGACGGCGCGCGCGACGGAGCGAAGCTGGCCTTCGGCCGTTACGTCAACACCGTGTATCGGGTGGAAAAAGCGGAAGTCATCCTCTCGCTCGACTCAGATTTTCTCGCCAGCGGACCGGGGCACGTCCGCTACATGAAAGAGTTTTATCGCCGCCGCAAGCTCGACCAATTTGCTATGGCCGATCGCGCTGGCGCCGAGATGAACCGCTTGTATGTGGTCGGCCGACGCCATCGGTAACCGGCTCCAGCGCGGACCACCGGCTGCCGCTACGCTTTGTGGAAGTCGAGCAGTTCGCCCGTGCACTTGCAGCCAAGCTGGGTCTGGGCGGCAGCGGATCACTCTCACCGGCCACGGAAAAATGGCTGGATGTGGTCGTAAAAGATTTGCAGAAAAATCATGGGCGCTCGCTCGTGGTCGCCGGCGAGCAGCAGCCCGCCGAAGTACACGCGCTAGTGCATGCGATTAATGCCGCGCTAGGTAACATCGGCAACGCGGTCTATTACACGGAGTCGGTCGAAGACAATCCGGTCAACAATATCGAGTCACTCCGCGACCTCTGCGCCGACATGGATGCGGGCAAGGTCACGACGCTACTGATTGTCGGCAGCAATCCCGTTTACGACGCGCCGCACGATTTCGATTTCACCTCCAAGCTGCGCAAAGTCGCTCACACCATTCATTTGAGCTCGCATTTCAATGAGACCTCCGACTATTGCCAGTGGCACGTGGCGGAATCGCATTACCTCGAAACCTGGGGAGATGCGCGCTGCTTCGATGGCACCGTCACCGTCATTCAGCCTCTGATTGCTCCGCTCTATCACACGCATTCGGCCAGCGAGGTTCTCGCAGCGTTCAGCGACAAGCCCGGCTTGAGCGGTTACGATGCGGTGCGCGATCGCCTGAAAGCTGCAAACCCCAGCGGCGACTTCGAGAAATTTTGGCGGAAGACGTTGAACGATGGCGTGGTAGCGAACACAGCCTATCCGCCGCTAAACGTCACGCCCAAGTTCAACGCGGGCAGCTTGCCTGCGATTCCTGCTCTTAACCCCGGAGAGATCGAGTTTCTCTTCCGGCCCGACCCGACGATTCACGACGGGCGCTTCGCCAACAACGGTGGATCATGCCCGGACAAGCCGAAGGCGTCGTGGTTCTTCCGCTCGGCTATGGCCGCAAGAAAGCCGGCTACACGGGCACGAACAAAGGTTTCAACGCTTATGCCGTTCGCACATCGAACGCGCTATGGCGCGCGACTGCCGGCTCCGAATCGGTCAAGAAAACGGGTGAAGAGTACTCGCTCGGTTGCACCCAGTATCACTTCAATATGGAGGGCCGCAAGATTCTCAGCACCGGCACTCTTGAGGAATACAAGAAAAACCCCGGCTTCGCCCACGAAGGTGACGAGACTCCTCCGCGGACTCTTTCTCTATATCAGGAATTCAAGTATCCCGGCTATGCCTGGGGCATGGCTATTGATCTGAATAGCTGCAATGGTTGCAATGCCTGCGTTGTCGCCTGCGTGGCCGAAAATAATATTCCGGTAGTCGGCAAAGACCAGGTGCTCCGCGGCCGCGAAATGCATTGGATTCGCATCGATCGCTACTACGGCGCGAATACAAAGACGAACGATCCGCGCACCAATGACAACGACGCGCTCGCAAATCCAGAAACCTTCTTTCAGCCCGTTCCCTGCATGCAGTGCGAGAATGCTCCTTGCGAGCAAGTCTGCCCCGTCGGCGCCACGGCGCACAGCGCCGAAGGCCTGAACGACATGGTCTACAATCGCTGCATCGGTACGCGCTACTGCTCGAACAACTGCCCGTACAAAGTGCGCCGCTTCAATTTCCTGCGCTTCCAAGATTGGGAAACGCCGCAATTCAAGCTCCAGCGCAACCCGGAAGTCACCGTGCGCAGTCGCGGCGTCATGGAAAAATGCACGTATTGTGTGCAGCGCATCAACAACGCGCGCATCGAATCGGAAAAGCAGGATCGCCCGATTCGCGACGGCGAAGTGATCACCGCGTGCGCCCAGGCCTGCCCCGCTGACGCCATTGTTTTCGGCAACGCCAACGACCCCAACTCCCGTGTGGCCAAGCTCAAGGCTCAGCAGCGCAATTACAACGTTCTCGGTGAACTCAACACTCGCCCCCGCACCACCTACCTGGCCGCCGTGCGCAACCCTAATCCTGACATGGAGAAGGCATGAGCACGCGTCCGCCCTACAATACGGTAAACGAGCAGCCGGTCTCGCCGGTCCTCGAGCCGGGACACACTTACGCCTCGGTCACCGACAAAATCAGCGCCATCGTTCTTACCCGCCCGACTTCTCTCGGCTGGGTTGCGGGCTTCGCTCTCAGCTTCACATTAGTGATGGTGCTCACCGTATCTCTCGCTTGGCTGATCATCAAGGGCGTCGGAATCTGGGGCATCAATATTCCGGTCGGCTGGGGTTTCGCCATCGTCAACTTTGTCTGGTGGATTGGTATCGGCCACGCAGGCACTCTGATTTCGGCGATTCTGTTCTTGCTGAACCAGAAATGGCGCACTTCCATCAACCGCTTCGCAGAAGCCATGACGCTCTTTGCCGTGGCCTGCGCCGGTATTTTCCCGCTCATCCACACGGGGCGTCCGTGGATGGCCTACTACATGTTTCCGTATCCCAGTACCATGTACTTGTGGCCGCAATTCCGCAGCCCGCTTATCTGGGACGTTTTCGCTGTCTCTACTTACGGCACCGTTTCACTGCTTTTCTGGTTCGTGGGTTTGATACCCGACCTCGCCACGCTCCGCGACCGCGCGCTGAAAAAGCCCATGCAAATCATTTATGGCATGTTGGCCATGGGCTGGCGCGGCTCCGCGCGTCACTGGCACCGTTACCAGTCCGCGTATTTGCTTCTAGCCGGCCTGGCGACGCCTCTCGTCCTCTCTGTGCACACCGTGGTTAGCTTCGACTTTGCGATCGCCATTGTTCCTGGCTGGCACACTACGATTTTTCCGCCCTACTTCGTTGCCGGCGCTATTTACTCCGGCTTCGCCATGGTGCTCACCATCGCCATTCCGCTTCGCAAGGCCTACAACCTCGAGGACTTCATTACCATGCACCACCTCGAAAACATGGCCAAGGTGATGCTCGCCACTGGCCTGATCGTCGCCTACGGCTACTACTTCGAATATTTCATGTCGAAATACAGCGGAAACAAATTCGACCTGTACCTCACGAACATGCGCTTCCATGGTCCTTACAGCCACTTCTACTCGGCGCTGATTCTCTGCAACATTCTGGCCCCACAACTACTGTGGTTCCGCAAGGCCCGCACCAGCATCCCGGTGCTCTTCGTGATGTCCCTCGTCGTTAACCTCGGTATGTGGCTCGAGCGGTTCGTCATCGTAGTCATCAGCCTGACACGAGACTTCATGCCTTCTGCCTTCGGACGGTACTCGGCTACGGCTTGGGATTACGCGACGTTCGCCGGAACAATCGGACTTTTCGTGATGTTGCTGTTCCTTTTTGTGCGCGTCATGCCCGCAATTTCGATCGCTGAGATGCGTGAATTGGTCGCTGAGACCTCTGAGGATCACGAGTGATGGAACATCGCTCACACATTTACGGGGTCCTTGCCGAGTTCCCGACACCGCACGAGCTTATCCACGCCGTGGAGAAAACTCGCGAAGCTGGTTATCGCCGGATCGAAGCCTATACGCCTTTTCCGGTTGAGGGGCTCTCCGAAGCGCTCGCACTGAAGCGAAACAAAGTGCCGCTGATCACGCTGATCGGCGGTCTGACAGGTGGTCTGGGCGGCTTTTTCTTTCAGTATTGGGTGTCCGTCATCGCCTATCCGGTCAACATCGGCGGACGCCCGCTGAACAGTTGGCCCGCCTTTATTCCCGTCACCTTCGAACTCACCGTGCTCGGCGCCGCACTGTCCGCGGTATTTGGCATGCTGGCGTTAAATGGTCTCCCTCGCCCGCATCATCCGCTCTTCAATGTGCAACGTTTCGTCAGGCACGCCACCAGCGATCGGTTTTTCCTGTGCATCGAAGCGCGCGATCCGAAATTCAATCTGTCCGAATCGGCCCGCTTTCTCAAAGGGCTGCACGCCGCGCATGTCAGCGAGGTCGAAGATGATTAGCGCCTCGCGACACGGAAATGCCTTCCTCTGCGCGCTTGTATCCGCGCTTTTGCTCGCCGGTTGCAGCCTGAAACAAGACATGGCCGAGCAGCCCAAAGATAGGCCGCTGTGGCCTTCCGATTTCTTTACTGACGGCCGCTCCGCGCGCCCGCTCGTGGAAAATACGGTCGCACGCGGCGCAGTCGTCGAGGACGAAATGGCCGTTGGCAAGGAGTCCAACGCGTTCCCGATCCCGCTCAACATGGACCTGCTCGAGCGTGGTGAAAACCGCTACAAGATTTACTGTTCGCCCTGCCACGGTTTGCAGGGAGACGGCAACGGCATGGTGGCCATGCGTGGGATGAAGCATCCCCCCTCCTACCATCAGGATCGTTTGCGCCAGGTTCCCAACGGCTATGTCTACGACGTCATCACCAATGGCTTCGGCGCCATGCTCGGCTATTCCGCGCAGATTCCGCCCCGCGATCGTTGGGCTATCGTGGCGTATTTTCGCGCCTTGCAGTTGAGCCGCAACGCCAAGATTTCGGAACTGCCGCCAGACGTGCGCGAAAAAGTCTTGCATCCATCGGCGGAGAATAAACCACAGAAACAGGGCGAAGGCGCGCCCGGAGGAAAGTCGGAATGACCGCGCAGGACTTCAGAGCGCCCGAAAGCGTTGACCGCATCCGCCAGCGTGCGCTGGTCGCCGGCGTAATTGGTTTGGTGATTTGCATTCTCGGCCTCATCAAATCTCCGGATCGTTTTTTCCAGTCCTACCTTCTTGCCTTCATATTTGTTTTGGGCCTTACTTTGGGCTCGCTCGGCCTGCTGATGCTGCAGCATCTCACCGGCGGAAACTGGGGCATCATGATTCGCCGGCCGCTGGAATCCGCCACGCGCAACCTGCCTGTTGTCGCCGTGCTCTTCGTTCCCATCTTTTTTGGCATGAAGTATCTGTACGCCGCCTGGCTGAACGCGCCTCCCTCCGGCGAAGGCGCTCTTTCCGAGATGCAACGCTCTTATCTGACTCCGAACGGCTTCCGGGTCCGCGCCATCCTGTACTTCGCCCTCTGGGGCATTCTTGTTTTTCTGTTCAACCGTTGGTCCCGTGAACAAGATGCGAATCCAGAGGACACTGCCGTCCGGCGTCGCTTCAAGACGCTTGCTGGTCCGGGCATCATTCTCTATGTGTTTGTGATGAGTTTCGCCGCCATCGATTGGGCGATGTCCCTTTCGCCGCACTGGGCCTCGACCATTTATGGCTTTATCTTCATAGCCGGCCAGCTCATTTCGTCCATGTCTCTGATGATTGCTATCGTGGTGCTGCTGGCCCGCACCGGCCCTCTCTCCGGCGTTCTGCAGCCGCGCCACATTCATGATTTGGGCAAGCTGCTCTTGGCGTTCGTGATGCTCTGGGCTTATTTCCAATTCTCGCAACTGCTGATCATCTGGTCTGGCAATCAGCCGGAAGAAATCACGTTTTACTACTCACGACTGCACAGCCAATGGGGTGTGGTCGCCGTCATCGTGGTCATCTTCCATTTTTTTGTTCCTTTCTTTTTGCTCCTTTCGCGCGACCTCAAGCGCAATCCCAGACTCTTGCCCGGCGTCGCCATTTGGCTGATTTTTATGCGCTTGGTTGATCTTTACTGGTACACGCGTCCACAGTTTACGCCCAGCGCTCTGCCGACGATTTGGGACCTTGGCGCGGCGCTTGCCTTGGGCGGGTTGTGGTTCTTTTTCTTTGCCGGGCAATTGAAGCAACTCCCGGTGCTCCCGGTCGGCGATCCAAAGCTTGCGGAGGCCATTGCAAATGAGCACTGAGTCTCACAACTCGGCTCACAACGCTGGTGCTTTTCCAGAGCACGATACCGTCGCGTTTGAGACCCGCGACGTCAGAGCGCGCACGATCTACGTCTATCTTTTTGTGTTGGCCGTCGCTGTAATCCTCTCGTATGGTGTCTGTGTTTTTATTCTTCGCGCCACAACGAAGATGGCTGTGGAGTCCGACACACCACCGCCCGCTGTGCGCCAGGAAATGGGTAAGGATTACTTGACCATGCCGCCCGAGCCTCGCCTGCAAGGTGTTCCCGGCCATAGCACGGATCCGCAATCTGACTTGCGCGAGAAAATGCGCGAAGATACGCAAGCCAACGAAGCGGCGGGCTGGATCGATCAAACGAACGGCGTTGCCCAGATTCCCGTGGAAGATGCGATGAAGATTATCGCCGAGAAAGGTTTGCCGGCTGCCTCCACGCCCCCGGCGGAAAAGAAAAAGAAATAGAATTATGAATCGTATTCGCCCCATCACCGGAATCGTTGCGCTGTTGGCGCTTTCTTTTAGCGCGGCTGCGCAGACTATCCCGGATAGCGTCGGCAAAGCCTCCTCAGGCTTGCCCGCGCAGCTCCAGAACGTCGGGTTCGAGCCGCAGCTTAACGCGCAGTTGCCTCTCGACCTTGCCTTCCGAGACGAGTCTGGCCGCGACGTTCAATTGCGCCAATATTTCGGGCACCGCCCGGTGCTGCTCGCGCTGGTCTACTACGGCTGCCCCATGCTTTGCAATCAGATCGAGCAAGGAGTCGTCGGTTCGCTCAAGATGCTGTCTTTCAACGCCGGGCGCGACTACGAAGTCGTTTTTGTCAGCTTTGATCCGCGCGAAACGCCGGATATGGCGGCCAAGAAAAAAGTGGCGGCTTTGTCTCGCTACGGCCGTCCGGAGACAGCGGCGGGCTGGCACTTTCTAACCGGGAAAAAGGAGCAGATTCAAACCCTGACGTCCGCAGCCAATTTCCGTTACTCGTTCGACGAAAAGATCAATCTTTTCGCCCACGCCAGCGGCATCATGCTGATCACGCCCGATGGGCGCATCTCCCGCTATTTCTATGGTGTCGAGTACCCTTCGCGCGATGTGCGTCTTGGCTTGGTGGATGCTTCCGCCGGAAAAATCGGAACCCCCATCGATCATCTGCTGCTCTATTGCTTTCAATACAATCCGGAGACTGCCCGCTATAGCGCCACAATCCTCAAGATTGTCCGGCTCGGAGGAATTCTCATCATCCTCACCATCGTCGCCGGCATTTTGATTTTCCGCCGCAGAGATGTTCGCGCGGCAGCACCGAATTCGCGTCCACCGTTCCACGGTGGCTCGGAACAAGGAGCACACTAAGACCGTGCAGTCGGATTTGCCACTGTATCCGGAGCAAGCCTCGAACTTCGCGATGAACGTCGACGGGCTGATGGCCTATATCACCGCGATCTGCGCATTCTTTGCTATCGCCATCACCGCGGCTGTCATCTATTTCTTTTTTAAGTACCGTCGCAAACATCCCGGAGAGGTGGGAGTTCCGATTCACGGCGACATGCGGTTGGAGACTGCCTGGATCGTGGTGCCTCTGTTCCTGGCATTGACGATGTTCGGCTGGGGCGCTGTTGTCTATGTGGACTACCGCCGCGCTCCCATGGACACGCTTGATATCTACGTGATCGGAAAGCAGTGGATGTGGAAGATTCAGCAACCCACTGGCTTGCGCGAGATTAACGAGCTGCACGTTCCCGTCGGCCGCAACGTCAAGCTCATCCTGGCCAGCGAAGACGTCATTCACGACTTTTCTGTCCCCGCTTTCCGCGTCAAGATGGACGTCGTTCCCGGCCATTACAATACGATGTGGTTCCGTCCCACCAAGGCCGGGCGCTACCACTTCTTCTGCCAGCAGTATTGCGGCACAAATCATGCGCTCATGGGCGGCTGGGTAACCGTCATGGAGCCTATGGAGTATGCAGCGTGGCTGTCGGGTTCATCCGAAGCCACCGCCAATCCAGTCCTCGCCGGTGAAAAACTCTTTGCCGAGAAGGCTTGCAATACCTGTCATCTGCCGAATGGCACCGGCCGCGCGCCTTCCCTGAACGGCGTGTACGGGGCCAATGTTCTCTTGGCCAATGGTTCCACTGTGACGGCGGACGATGCTTACCTTCGTGAATCGATTCTGAACCCGCAAGCTAAAATCGTGGCCGGGTATGCGCCCTTAATGCCCAGCTTCCAGGGGCAATTGACGGAGGAGCAGATTATTGATCTGACTTCGTACATCAAGTCTTTGCAGTCGCAGCCGGTGCCCACCAAGGGTGCCGGAGTTGCGCCCGCCACGGGGAAGAAATAGTTATGAGCACCACACCAGCAGCGGTGAATCAAATGCCGCGCGAGCATTATCTCAACGCCACCTACGGCATTCGTTCGTGGCTGCATCGCGTTGCTCTATCTCGCTTCGGTCACTTTCTTCTTCTTCATCGGCGGAGCATTCGCCACCATGATTCGCATTCACCTGCTCAGCCCCAAGGGCTTGCTGGTCACACCGGAAACCTACAACAAGCTGTTCACCATGCACGGCGTGGCTATGATCTTCTTTTTCCTCATCCCGTCGATCCCCGCCGTTTTGGGCAACTTCCTGCTGCCCATCATGATCGGCGCAAAGGATCTGGCATTTCCCAAGATCAATCTTCTGAGCTGGTACATCTATCTCGTCGGCGGCTGCTTCGTTCTCTATTCCTTCTCCACCGGCGGCCTCGATACTGGCTGGACTTTTTACACGCCGCTCAGCAGCGTTTATTCCAATTCCGCCGTCACACCTGCCGTCATCGGCGTCTTTATCAACGGCTTCTCCTCTATCTTGACGGGCTTGAACTTCATCGTCACCGTGCACACCATGCGCGCGCCGGGCATGACCTGGTTCCGCCTGCCCCTCTTCGTTTGGGCGCAATACGCCACCAGCATCATCTTCATTCCGCGCTCGGTGGCGACCCAATTCTCTTCCAGCATTTGTTCTGGTTTTATTCTCATCCGGCCGTCTACATCATGATTTTGCCGGCCATGGGCGTCATCAGCGAGATCATCCCCACGTTCGCGCGCAAGCCCATCTTCGGCTACTCCTTCATCGCCGGTTCCAGTATCGCCATCGCTGTCATCGGCTTTTTTGTCTGGGCACACCACATGTTCGTCACCGGCGAATCCACCTACGCAGCGCTCACCTTTTCGCTGCTCAGCTATCTCGTTGCGATTCCCTCCGCGGTCAAGGTCTTTAACTGGACCTCCACGCTCTATAAGGGTTCCATCTCCTACGACACGCCGATGCTCTACGCCCTCGGCTTTATCGGCTTGTTCCTGATTGGCGGCCTCACCGGCCTCTTCCTCGCCTGCCTCGGCCTGGACATTCATCTCCACGACACGTACTTCGTCATCGCCCATTTTCACTACATCATGGTCGGTGGCGCGGTCATGGGCTACGTCGGCGGTTTGCACTACTGGTGGCCCAAGATCACCGGCAAGCTCTACCCGGAATTTCTGGCGCGCATCGCCGCGATTACGCTGTTCCTCGGCTTCAATCTCACGTTCTTTCCGCAATTCATCCTTGGCTACTTGGGTATGCCCCGCCGCTATGCCAGCTACCCTCCTGAATTCCAGGTGCTCAACGTGATGTCCACCGCCGGCGCCTCCATCCTGGCGCTCGGTTACCTTCTTCCGATGATTTATCTGACTTGGTCCATGCGCTACGGCGAAGTGGCCGGTCCGAATCCCTGGCCCGGTACAGGACTCGAGTGGCGAACGCCTTCGCCGCCGCCAACGGAAAATTTCGAGGTCACACCCGAAGTTACCTGGGAGCCCTACGATTACGAGAACCGGCCGGATCTCGGGTTGGACGTAAAAGGTGCGCCTGCACTCGCGCACGGAGACGACTAAACTTTAGAGGAGCCCCGCGTGCACCGCACCGGAGAACTGTACGAACAATATCGAACGTTAGAGC
>WNFS01007786.1_pt1 | contig 10381 bp, 6 predicted proteins | sample 5400141 | NCBI WGS metagenome assembly WNFS01 (sample SAMN13153358, study PRJNA577476) | soil metagenome | isolation source: 60 cm saprolite under Madrone tree | place: USA:California | collected 2016-06-14
CCTCAGAGGGCGTGCCGGTCCATCGCCGGGCACCTCCATCAGATCGAACTTGAGGGAGGAGCTGCCGGCGTTGAAAACGAGCAGTCGCATCAGTGTCACCGAGTGCGAGTCGCGTTCATCGCGCGGCGGGCGCTGGCACGCGCACCAGGCGGCGCAGCGCGTAGACGCTGAGCAGCACGAGGACGCTCACGAGGCCGAATACCAGGGAAGCGCGCTGCTCGGCAATGACGGACATCGCCGCCACGATCGAGAGCATCGCCACGATCGCCAGGCGCGTGAGCCACGGGTAGCCCCACATGCGCATCCGCAGCCGTTCGGGCATTTCCTGCTCGAGACGCCGGCGCAACCGCAGCTCGCTGACTGCGATCAGGACGTAGACGAAAATCGCGACGGTACCGTAGGAATTGACGAGAAACGCGAAGATCCTGTCGGGCGACAGGTAGCTCATCGCGACGGTCAGATAGCCGAATGCGGTACTGGCGAGGATGGCTGCGAGCGGCACGCCGCGCGTATCGAGCTTCGCGATCAGCGCGGGTGCATCGCGGCGGCGGGCGAGCGCCATGAGCATTCGCGAAGCGGCGAACAGGCCGGAGTTCAGCGCGGACAGCACCGCCGTGAGTATGACGACACTCATCACGGTTGCCGCCGCCGGGATCTTCAGCACCTCCATGACACTGACGTACGGGCGCGCCATGCGCGTCGGGTCGTTCCAGGGCACGATCGCGACCACGAGAAAGATCGAGCCGATATAAAACACGAGCGTGCGCCAGATCACCGACTGCGTCGTCTCCGCCACGGCCTTCTCGGGCTCGGCGGACTCGGCGGCGGCGATGGTGACGATTTCGGCACCGAAATAAAATCCGGTCGCGGCGACCGCTCCGGTGAGCACCGGGACGATGCCATTGGGCATGAAACCGCCATGCGCCGTCAGCTGCAGCACACGTTCCCCCGCCCCGGGCCAGGCGCCCAGCACGAACAGGGCGCCGGCGCAAAGAAACGCGACGATCGCGGCGACCTTGATCGAGGCAAACCAGAACTCCGCCTCACCATAGGAGCGCACCGACAGCAGATTCACGATGGTGAACACCGTCATGAGTGCCAGTGTGAACTGCCAGGGCGCGATCATCGGCCACCACGTTCCGAGGATCTTGGCACCCGCGACCGCTTCGAGGCCGACGACGATCACCCAGAAGTACCAGTACATCCAGCCGGTCAGAAAGCCCGCCAGCTCCCCGAGCGCCAGACGGTTGTACTCGTAGAACCCGCCGACCGCGGGGTAGGCGATCGCCATTTCGCCGAGCATGCGCATCACCAGCACGACCAGCGTGCCGGTCAGGGCGAAGGAGACTACGGCGGCGGGACCCGCGGAAGCGATGACGACCCCGCTGCCGACGAACAGGCCGGCGCCGATCACGCCCCCGAGAGCGATCATGTGCATGTGGCGCCGCTGCAGCGCGCGACGCAGCCCGCTGGAGTCTGAGCGCGTCACATGAATTTCTGGTACTTCGCGAGGTGCCGGACCGGCTTCGACAGGGCGTCCCGGCGGAATGGGTCACCGAGCTCCTGCGTCACCATCACTTCCAGCACGGTCGTCTTGCCCTCGCTCTGCGCTGCGGCCGCGGCGCGCAGTGCAGGCGCGACGTCGGTGAGCCGCTCGACGCTGACACCCTCGCAGCCGAACGCGCGCGCCACGGCGGCCCAGCTGGGGTTCTGCAGATTGACCCCCTGGTAGCGCCGCGAGTAGAAGTCGACGTGATTCTTCTTTTCCGCGCCCCACTGTTCATTGTTGAAGACGATCACCGTCACGCCGATCCTCTCGCGGACGCAGGTGAGCAGCTCGTTGAAGCTGATGCCCCACGCGCCATCACCCACGTAGGCGAACGCCGGGCGCTCCGGTGAGGCGACCTTCGCGCCACAGATCACCGGGAACGCATAACCGCAGTTGCCGAAGCTCATGGCCGCGAACATCGACCGCGGCCGCTCGAAACGCAGATAGGAGTTGGCGACCGAGCAGATGTTGCCGATGTCGGTTGACACCATGGCATCGAGGGGCAGGGCCTGCTCGAGTGAGCGCAGCACCTCACGCGGGTGCATCCGCCTGGTGTTGGCCGCGACTTCGAGCGAGTACGGATCGCGCTCGTGGGTCCAATCCCTGAGCTCCGCTTCCCAGGTCGTCTTTTCGGCGGCGATGCGTGACAGGCGCGCGCTGCGAGTCGCCGCGCCCGCCAGCCGCTGCTCCTTCAGGCGTGCGATCAAAGCACCGGCGGCGGCGCGTGTATCATCATGAATCCCCTCTGAGATCGTCTTGACGAGCCCCAGCATGCGCGGGTCGCTGTCGATCTGGATGATCTTCGCCTGCTTCGGCCGAGCGCGAGCACCACGTCCGCCTGCGCGATCAGCTTCATGGCGGCCTTCGAGCCCTGATAACCGAGCGGGCCGACGGCGAGGGGCTGGGAGGCCGGGAAGGAATCGTTGTGCAGATAGCTGTTGCACACCGCGGCGCCGAGCAGGTCCGCAAGCTCGATCGCCTCGGCCGTGGCGCCTGCCGTGATGACTCCGCCACCGGCAACCATTACCGGGAAGCTCGCCCCGGCCAGCATCTCGGCGGCGGCATCCAGCGCCCCCGCATCCCCCGGCCCGTGACCGACGCGCATCGGCCTGGCGATGCTCGCCTCGATCTCGCCGTAGAAGAAGTCGCGCGGAATGTTCAGCTGGGCCGGTCCCATCTCCAGCATGGCGCGGTCAAAGCAGCGCGCGGCGATCTCGGCCATGCGGCGCGGATTGTTGACGTGGCCCTGGTAGCGGGTGATCTTGGAGAAAATCGGCAGTTGCTCGGTCTCCTGGAAGCCGCCGAGCCCCATGCTCATGGAACCGCTCTCCGGTGTGATGAACACGACCGGTGAATGGGCCCAGTAGGCGGCCGCAACTCCGGTCACGAAATTCGTGACCCCCGGTCCGTTTTGCGCGATGCACACACCATGGCGGCCCGAGGCGCGCGCGTAACCGTCGGCCATATGAATCGCGCCCTGCTCGTGGGCGACCGGCACGAACTGAATGCCAGCCGCCGGGAAGATATCCAGCGCGTCCATGAACGCCGAGCCGACGATGCCAAAGACGTGCGTGACGCCATTCGCGGCGAGGGTCTCAACGAGCGCCTCCGAGGGTCCCATCTTCTGCGGCTGGGTCACGGGTGTACCTCCTGTTTCAGGGTTTCTTCAGGCGAGATGGTTTGTCTCTTTGAAGGTCGGTATATTATAATAATCATGCTGAATACAAGTGTCATTTCTTTGTAGCGCTTCTGATGTCTTGTTTATCGGAACGGAGGCTTGATGAGCAGCCGCGTCCTGTCACTGCCGGTCGAGACCCCCGAAATCGCGGGCGAAACCTCCTCGACACTCAAGGCCTTCGCTGTGCTCGAGGTCCTGGTGCGCGCGGGGCGTGCCGTCACGCTCTCAGAGCTCATGCAGGCGACCGAGCTGCCGAAGCCGACGCTGCACCGCACGCTCGCGCTGTTCGAGGAAGCGGGCTTCCTCGCCCGCGAGCCCGGCGGCCGCGCCTATATCATCGGTGAACGCCTGTCGCGCTTTGCCCTCGATGTGCTGCGCAGCGATGGCGCCGCAGCGGAGCGCCGCACGATATTGCGCCGTGTGGTGAGCGAGATCAGCGAGACCTGCAATCTCGCGGTGCTCAAGAAAGGCGCCGTCATTTACCTCGACCGCATCGAAGCGCCGTGGCCACTGCGCTTGCACGTTCCCGAGGGCGGCGGCGGACTGCCCCCGCACTGCTGCGCCAGCGGCAAACTGCTGTTGGCTCACCTGGCAGCACCCGAGCGCCAGCGCCTGCTCGGGCTGATGCCGCTGGAGCGCTTTACGGAGCGCACCATCACCGACCGCGCGGTGCTCGAGTCGGAGTTGGACCGCATCGTCAACGTCGGTTACGCGGTCGACAACGAGGAATACGTGCTCGGCGTTGCCTGCGTCGCGGTGCCGGTGCGCAACCGGCACGGGGATGTCATCGCTGCGATCGCCGTGCAGGGAGCGACCGCGCGGCTGCCGCTGATGCGCGCCATCGAGTTCATACCGCGGCTGCAGGCGGCGGCGACGGAGATCGGAGCCACTTTCGGCTGACAGAATCATCACCCCTGGAGCCGCGCGCCTGTGGGCGCGGTGGCCTGCGCGGAGACCGACATGGACATGACGCTGGAGAATCTGGAACGCCATTGGATGCCGTTCACGAACAACCGCGAGTTCAAGCGTGAGCCACGCCTGTTCGTGCGGGCGAGCGGCATGCACTATTGGACTGCGACGGGGCGCAAGGTTCTGGATGGCAGCTCCGGGCTCTTCACCTCAGCGGCGGGCCATTGCCGACCGGAGATAGCAACTGCGGTCGCCCAGCAGCTGCAAACACTCGACTTCACGCCGTCCTTCATGCGCGGTCACCCGGGCGCATTCGCCCTCGCCGACGGCGTCGCCGCGCTCACGCCGCCGGGTCTGGATCACGTGTTCTTCTGCAACTCCGGCTCCGAGGCGGTCGACACGGCGATGAAGATCGCGCTCGCCTATCACCTCGCCCGCAACGAGGGGCAGCGAAGCTATTTCGTGTCCCGCGAGCGCGCCTATCACGGCGTAAACATCGGCGGCACGGCGCTGAGCGGCATGATGCGCAACCGCGAGGCGTTCGGCGCGCTGATGCCAGCGATATTGCATCTGCGGCATACGCTGTTGCCGGAAAATCGTCTGACCCGTGGTCTGGGCAGGACCGGAGCGGAACTCGCCGATGACCTGTCGCGCTTCGTGAACCTCGTGGGTGAGAAGCGCATTGCCGCGGTGTTCGTCGAGCCCATCGCCGGGTCCACCGGGGTCCTCGTCCCGCCGCGCGGCTACCTCGAGCGGCTGCGCGAGATCAGCACTCGCTACGGGATCCTGCTGGTGTTCGATGAGGTGATCTGCGGCTTTGGCCGTACCGGTGAGCCCTTTGCCGCGACCTCATTCGGTGTGACCCCCGACATCATCACCATGGCCAAGGCCCTCACCAACGGCGCCCAGCCGATGGGGGCGGTCGCGGTGCGCGACAGCATCTACCGCACCATCGTCGATGCCGCCCCGGACGGTGCACCGGAGTTCTTCCACGGCTACACCTATTCGGCGCACCCGGCGGCTTGCGCGGCCGGGCTCGCCACGCTCGAGATATACAAGAGCGAGCAGCTGTTCGCGAAGGGCCGCGAGCTGTCGGGTTATTTCCTGGACGCGATGTTCGCGTTGCAGGACCTGCCCGCGGTCAGCGATGTGCGCGGGTTCGGCATGCTGGCGGGTATCGAAATCAAACCGGGCAAGGCTCCGGGCGTGCGCGGCGGGGAGCTGCAGGCGAAGCTGTTCGATCGCGGCCTGCACGTGAAGACCACCGGCGATGTCGCGATCATGGCGCCGGCCTTCATCGCCAGCCGCGCCGATATCGACCTGATGGGCTCGATGCTGCGCGAGGCGATCGCGGAATACTGATCCGTCGAGGTTTCGGTGCAGAGCATTCCCTCCGACGCACGCGTCGTGATCATCGGCGGTGGCATCGTCGGCTGCAGTGTCGCCTACCATCTGGCCAAGCGCGGCTGCACCGACGTGCTGCTCCTCGAGCGCAGGCAACTGACCTGCGGCACGACCTGGCACGCCGCGGGTCTCGTCGGGCAGCTGCGCGCGACTCAGAACCTCACCCGGCTGGCCCAGTACACCACGCAGCTCTACGAGGGACTCGAGCGTGAGACCGGCCAGGCGACCGGCTTCAGACAGGTCGGCTCCATCGCGGTCGCGGCGAGCGAGGCGCGCTTCGAGGAGCTGAAACGCGGCGCGTCCATGGCGCGCTGCTTCGGCCTCGAGGTACAGATCCTGTCGCCCGGCGCGGCCCAGGAGCGCTGGCCGCTGCTGGCGACGGATGGCCTCATCGGCGCGGTGTTCCTGCCGAAGGACGGCCAGACGAATCCGGTCGACACCACCCGGGCGCTCGCCCGGGGCGCGCGCAGCGCCGGAGTGCGCATCGCCGAGAACATCAAGGTCACGGCGATCCGTGCCGCGCGCGGCCGGGTCAGCGGTGTCGCGACCGAGCACGGGGAGGTGCGCGCGGAGGTCGTCGTGAACTGCGCCGGCATGTGGGCGCGCGAGGTCGGCGGTTGGGCGAATGTCAGCGTGCCGCTTCACGCTGCCGAGCACTTCTATATCGTGACGCAGCCCATTCCCGGGCTGGCATCCGGGTTGCCGATCCTGCGCGACGCGGATGCCTGCTCGTACTTCAAGGAGGACACCGGCAAGCTTCTGGTGGGATGGTTCGAGCCGCGGGCGAAGCCCTGGGGCGAGGGTGGCATCCCGGAGAGCTTTGCCTTCGAGCAATTGCCCGCGGACCTCGGCCACATCGAGCCACTGTTTGCGGGTGCCATGCGCCGGGTGCCGGCGCTGGAATCAGCAGGCGTGCAGGTGTTCTTCAACGGGCCGGAGAGCTTCACTCCCGACGACCGATATCTCTTGGGCGAGGCGCCGGAAATGCGCGGTCTGTACGTGGGGGCCGGTTTCAACTCGATCGGCATCCAGTCCGCCGGTGGAGCGGGCAAGGTACTGGCGGACTGGATCATCGACGGGCATCCGCCCTCTGACCTGTGGGACGTCGATATTCGCCGCTGCGCGCCGTTCCAGCGCAACAAGCGCTACCTGCGCGAGCGCACGATCGAGACGCTCGGCCTGCTCTATGCGATGCATTGGCCGTTCCGGCAGGCCGAGACCGCGCGCGGGGTGCGCAAGTCAGCATTGCACGACCGCCTCGCTGCAGCCGGGGCATGCTTCGGAGAGGTGGCGGGGTTCGAGCGCCCCAACTGGTTCGCGGCCGAAGGCACCCAGCCGCGCTACGAATACAGCTACGGCCGCCAGAACTGGTTCGAGAGCTCGGCCGCCGAGCACCAGGCGGTCCGTGAGCGGGTCGGCCTGTTCGACCAGTCCTCGTTCGCCAAGTTCGTGCTGAAGGGGCGCGATGCGGCGACGGTGCTCGGACGGGTCTGCGCCAATGACATCGACGTGCCGATCGGCAAGGCCGTCTATACGCAGTGGCTGAATGAGCGCGGTGGCATCGAGGCGGACCTCACGGTAACGCGTGAGGCCGAGGACGCATTCCTGATCGTCACCTCATGCGCGACGCAGACGCGCGATTTCACCTGGCTGTGCCGCAGCATTCCCGACGAGGCTCGTGCCGTCGCATTCGACGTGTCCTCCGCCTACGCGGTGCTCGGTCTCATGGGGCCGCGCAGCCGCGAGCTGCTCGCGACCCTCACCGACGCGGACCTCTCCACCGCCGCGTTTCCTTTCGCCACCTCCCAGATCATCGATCTGGGCTACGCGCGCGTGCGGGCCAGCCGGATCACCTACGTGGGCGAGCTGGGTTACGAGCTGTACATCCCGACGGAGTTCGCCCAGTCCGTATACGACGTGATCGTCGGCGCCGGCGGGCCCTTTGGGCTGCGCCTCGCGGGCTACCACGCCCTGAACAGCCTGCGTATGGAAAGGGCTTATCGGCACTGGGGTCACGACATCGGCGACGAGGACACGCCGCTCGAGGCCGGCCTGCAGTTCGCCGTCGCCTGGAACAAGCCCGGCGGCTTCGTCGGCCTCGAGGCGCTCAGCGCTGAGCGCGCGGCCGGCGTGCGGCGGCGACTCGTGGCGATCGTCCTCGAGCGCGCGGATCGCCTGCTGTATCACAACGAGCCGATCTGGCGGAACGATGAGCTGGTCGGGCGGATCTCCTCCGGGATGTTCGGCCATACCCTCGGTGCTTCGCTGGGTCTCGGCTACCTCGCCAACGGCGGCGCCCCGGTCAGCGCCGAGTGGATCGCCGCGGGGCACTACGAGGTGGAGGTGGCGGCGGAACGCGTTCCCGCGCGGGTCTCGCTGCGGCCCTTCTATGACGCTGCGGGCGAGCGGGTGAAGGGTTGAATGGGGTGTGCTGGCCGTGAAGAGCCAGGCACGCGTCGTCGTCATCGGTGGCGGGGCGGTCGGCTGCAGCGCGCTGTACCACCTCACCCGGCTCGGTTGGACCGATGTGGTGCTGCTCGAGCGGGACGAGCTGACGGCAGGCTCTACCTGGCACGCGGCCGGCAATTGCCCCAACTTCTCGAGCTCCTGGAGCATCCTCAAGCTGCAGCGGTACTCGACGAGCTTGTACGAGCGGCTCGCGCAGGAGGTCGGCTACGACATCAACTATCACCTCACCGGCAGCATCCGCCTGGCGCACACCACCGACCGGGTCGATGAGTTTCGACATGTGGCATCACAGGCGCGCGCACAACACCTCGACGTCGAGCTCCTCTCACCGTCGCAGATCAAGGCACGACATCCGTTCCTCGAGCTCGACGGAATCCGTTTAGGCCTCTGGGACCCCAGGGACGGCGACATCGACCCGGCGCAGTTGACCCAGGCACTCGCCAAGGGCGCCCGCGATCTTGGCGCCAGTGTCTACCGGCACACTCGAGTGACCGCGATCCACGAGCTGCCTGCAGGGGGCTGGCGCATCGAGACCCCGGCGGGATCGATCGACACCGAGTACGTGATCAATGCGGCCGGCTATCGCGGCGGGGAGGTCGCCGCGATGATTGGCGAGTACCTGCCGATCGTGACGCTGTCGCATCAGTACCTGATCACCGATGACATCCCGGCGCTCATCGCGCGCGGGCCGGCGCGCCTGCCACTGGTGCGCGACCCCGACGTCAGCTACTACCTGCGCCAGGAGCGGCATGGGCTGCTACTGGGGCCCTATGAATCGCACGCCAGGGCTCACTGGCTCGAGGGCCTGCCGAGCGACTTTGCGCACCAGCTCTTTGCTGACGATCTTGCACGCATAGAGAGCTACATCGAGGCGGCCTGCGCGCGCCTGCCGCTGCTCGGATCAGTGGGTGTCAAGCGGGTCATCAACGGTCCGATCCCGTATGCGCCGGACGGCAATCCGCTGCTGGGGCCGGCCGCGAGCGGGCGCAACTTCTTCCACTGCTGTGCGTTCACTTTCGGGATCGCACAAGCCGGCGGTGCGGGCCGGGTCATCGCCGAATGGGTCGTCAATGGCGAGCCGGACTGGGACGTGTGGCCACTCGATTGCCGCAGGTACCTTCAGTGCGTCAACAGGACCTACGTGCTGGCCAAGGCGCTCGAGACGTATCAGAACGAATACGGTGTCGGATACCCGCAGGAGGAGCGCCCGGCAGGCCGTCCGGAGAAGACCTCTCCTCTCTACGATCGCCTGCGCTCGCAAGGGGCGGTGTACGGCGCGCGCGGGGGTTGGGAGCGCGCGCTGTACTACGTCAGGGGCGATGACCCGGCCGGACCCGAGTGTTCGTTTCGCCGACCGCACTGGCATCGGGCCATCGAGCGCGAGTGCACCGCGGTCGCCAACGGCGTCGCGCTGGCGGATCTGCCCGGCTCTACGAAGTTTCAGGTGGAGGGCGCGGGGGCCGCCGCCTGGCTGGATCACCTGATCGCGGGCCGGCTGCCCGGCGAGGGCCGCACGGCGCTCAGCCATTGCTGCTCGCCGCGCGGGGGCATCGTGAGCCAGATGACCGTGTCGCATCTTGCGGATGGGCGCTTCTGGTTGATGTCCGCGGCTGCCGGCGAGCGTCACGACGAAGCTTGGCTCCACAGCCACCTGTCGCAGCGCCATGGTCCGGTCAGCATCGCCAACCTCACGGCCCGTTACGGCTCGCTCGTCGTGGCCGGTCCACGCTCGCGGGAGTTGCTGGCCCGGGTGAGCGCGGCGGACTTGTCGAATGCGGCCTTTCCGTGGCTCGCAGTGCGCACGATTCGGATCGCGGACACGGTGGCACTCGCCATGAGGGTCAGCTACGTGGGGGAGCTCGGCTGGGAGCTGCACCTGCCGAGCGAGCAGCTGCCCGCGGTGTACGAGCGGTTGGTCGCGGTGGGGCGCGAATTCGCGCTCGCGCATTTCGGGCTCTATGCCATGGAGAGCCTGCGGCTGGAGAAGTGCTACCGCAGTTGGAAAGCCGACCTGACGAGCGAGTACACCCCGTTCACGGCTTCGCTCGAGCGTTTTGTGCGTCTCGACAAGGCGGCTGACTTCATCGGCCGCGAGGCGCTGCGCGAGCAGGCGTCCGCGGGTTCGAAGGAGCGCTTCGTGGCGCTGCTCGTCGATGCCAAAGACGCGGACGCGGCGGCGGTATCCATTGTGTATCGGGGTACCGAGATGGTCGGGCTCGTCACCTCCGGCGGCTACGGCTACCGATTGAACCGCAGCATCGCGCTCGCCTACGTCCGCACGGATCTCAGCGCGCCCGGCAGGCAGCTCGAGGTGGAGGTTCTGGGCGAGCGCCGCCCGGCGGTGGTCGCGCGCGAGCCGCTCTACGATCCGG